>OBZH01000568.1_pt1 | contig 37787 bp, 33 predicted proteins | sample 1476881 | NCBI WGS metagenome assembly OBZH01 (sample SAMEA2580230, study PRJEB22360) | human gut metagenome | biome: human gut; feature: human-associated habitat; material: faeces | place: Denmark | collected 2008/2010 | reverse complement strand
TGCACTGCTACCGTTGCGACTCCGCGCTGGAGCCGTGGCTGTCCGAGCAGTGGTTCGTCGCTGTCGACAAGCTGAAGGGGCCGGCGACCGAGGCGGTCACCTCCGGCAAGGTCACCTTCCACCCCTCGCGCTGGACGCAGACGTATCTCACCTGGATGGAGAACCTCAAGGACTGGTGCATCTCGCGCCAGCTGTGGTGGGGCCATCGCATCCCCGTGTTCCACTGCGAGGACTGCGGTTGGGAAGACGCGCTTATGGAGGACACCGACGTGTGCCCGAAGTGCGGTAGCCACCATGTCGCGCAGGAAGAGGACGTGCTCGATACCTGGTTCTCGAGCCAGCTGTGGACGTTCGCCACGCAGGGTTGGCCCGAGCATCCCGAGCGCCTGGAAGGGCATCATCCGACGACCGCGCTCGTCACCGCGCGCGACATCATCGCGCTGTGGGTGGCGCGCATGATCATGTCGTCGACGTACTTTCTTAAGGAGATCCCGTTTAAGGATGTGGTCATCTACGCGACCATCCTCGCGAAGGACGGCACGCGCATGTCCAAGTCGAAGGGCAACGGCGTCGACCCGATGGACCTCATCTCCATGTACGGCGCCGACGCGATGCGCTTCAACCTGCTCACGCTCGTGACCAACAACCAGGACGTCCGCTTTGACGCCGATATCGACAAGAAGACCCACGAGCTTCTCGGCAGCCCGCGCACGGAGTCGGCACGCGCCTTCGTAACGAAGATTTGGAACGCGAGTCGTTTCGTCTTGGGCAACCTGGACGGCTTCACGCCCGGCGAGCCGCGCGCGGTCTCGCAGGCCGACGCGTGGATCTTCAGCCGTCTGGCGAAGCTTTCCGCCGAGGTCACGAAGGACATCGAAACCTACCAGTTCGGTGAGATGGCGCGCGAGCTGCACGCCTTCTTCTGGAACGAGTTCTGCGACTGGTACATCGAGTTTAGCAAGGCGAGCCTGCGCGAAGAGGGCGATGCCCGCCTGCAGACGCAGCGCAACCTCGTGTACGTGCTCGACAACGCGCTTCGCCTCCTGCATCCCGCGATGCCGTTCGTCACGGAAGCTATCTGGGAAAACGTTCCGCATACAGAAGGGGAGGCGCCCGCGCTCATGATGGCGAAGTGGCCCGAGCCCGAAAGCCTCGCGTCGCTTGTCGACGAGGAGTCCGAGCGTGCGGTGAGCCTTCTGTGCGATGTGGTGAGCGCTGTCCGCTCGACGCGTGCGCGTTACGGCATCTCGCCCAAGCAGGAGCTTCCCGTGGTTTTGCGCGCCGGGTTTGAGAATGCCCGCGTCCTCGAGGGTCTAAAGAGTCAGATCATCTCGATGGCACGCGCGTCCGAGCTCTCGATCGTTCCGTCCGATGCGCACAAGCCCGCCGAGAGCGCCTGCGTCGTCGCGCACGGGTGTGAGGTGTATTGCGTGCTCACCGGCCTTATCGACTTCGAGGCCGAGCGCGCACGCCTCACCAAGGAGCGCGCAACGCTTCAGAAGGACGAGGCCAAGTTCGCCAAGAAGCTTTCCAACCCAGGCTTCCTCGCGAAGGCAGCGCCCGAGATCGTGGAGAAGGACACGGCGAAGCTTGCCGAGCTGCGCGATAAGCTTGCACGCGTAGAAGAGCAGCTCGCCGAGTTGGGCTAGCGCAAGCTCAATGCACAAGCGACGTCCATGGTGGTACAAGGTCGAATCTTAATGGAGACCTGGCAACTCCATGGGCGACTTCGGCTCCGCGCTTTTCGCTGCCGTTGCTTTTGCTATAATCATTCGCTAGTTGTTCGTAGCGCCTTAAAACGGCGCGAACTTGAAACGAGGAATCCATGTCCGAATTGATGTCGCAGCTCATTACGCCGGAACTGATGACAGCGTTCACGGTCTTCATCGTGCTGCTTGTGGTGCTTTATGTTCTTTCGATCGTGTGGGTCATCCGCGACGCGTACATGCGCGGGACGCATTGGTACGTTTGGGGCATCGTCGCGCTCGTGCCGCTTGTCGGCGTCATCGCGTACTGTCTGCTTCGTCCGCCCCTGCTGCAGATCGATCGCGACGAGCAGGAACTCGAGGTTGCCCTGAAGCAGCGCGAGCTCATGAAGTACGGCGAGTGTGCGAACTGCGGCTATCCTGTCGAGTCCGACTACGTGCTGTGTCCGAACTGCCACACGCGCCTGAAGAACCTCTGCCCGAGCTGCCATCATGCGCTCGAGCCTGCATGGACCGTGTGTCCGTACTGCGCCACGCCGATGGGTCAGAACCGCAACGGTGGGTCGGCTCCGCGCCGCCGTCCTCGCCCGCAGCAGGGCTCCGCTCCGCAGGGCCAAGTTGCCCGCGAGCCGCACAACCAGGTGCGCTCCCGCGCTCCGCGCACGCAAGAGCATCGTGAGGAAAGGGAGTAAGGCGGACTTCGCTTTCTCGCCGAAAAACTGCCTGTTCAGGGCGTCGACTTCTCACTGAGATCGGCGCCCTTTTTCGTTGGGGCGAACTGGTGGGGCCTTGGTTCAGCGAACTTTTTGGAAGGGCTGAGGATGAGGTAAATCGCTCAACTCCTGTCCCGCACCTAGGTGAGCCCCGCTTGGCGAGAGGGAAATCACCCGACCTCTTCCTATCATGCTGACTCCTGTCTCATTCGCTTAAGACCCGCGAGCTTGCCGCCCGATTCCACGTTTTCGGTGCTGTCTTCGCGCGCTACCCGAGGACTTTTCCGTCATGCGCCCTACCTGGCGTATAATCCCAAGTACTGTGCACTTTTCGATTCCACACTGGAGGATTCATGCTTGAAAGTCTTTCCGAGCGATTGCAGGGCATATTCTCGGGCCTGCGCGGAAAAGGCCGCTTGACCGAGGAAGATATCAACTCCGCCATGCGAGAGATCCGCCTGGCGCTGCTCGAGGCTGACGTCAACTTCAAAGTCGTGAAGCAGTTCTGCGCTCGCACCAAGGAGCGCTGCCTCACCGCCGAGGTGCTCGAGTCGCTTACTCCGGCGCAAAACGTCGTGAAGATCGTGCTCGACGAGCTCACCGAGCTTTTGGGTCGCACCGACTCGAAGCTCGTCCTCTCGAGCCGCATTCCCAACGTCATCATGCTCGTCGGCCTGCAGGGCTCGGGCAAGACGACTGCCGCAGCCAAGCTCGCGTATCGTTTGAAGCAGGAAAAGCACTCGCCCCTGCTCGTCGCGTGCGACGTGTACCGTCCTGCTGCCGCCGATCAGCTCCAGACGCTCGGCGACGAGATGGGGGTGCGCGTCTATCGCGGCGACGGGAAGGACCCGGTCGCCATCGCGAAGGAAGGCGTGCAGGACGCCATCGACCACCTGCGCGACGTCGTCATCGTCGACACGGCGGGCCGCTTGCACGTCGATGACGAGATGATGGAGGAAGCCGAGGCCATCAAGCGCGCCGTCAAGCCCGACCAGATCCTTATGGTTGTCGACGCGATGACCGGCCAGGACGTCGTGAACGTGGCGGCCGCGTTTGCCGAGCGCGTCGACTTCGACGGCGTCATCATGTCGAAGATGGACGGCGACGCCCGTGGCGGCGGCGCGCTTTCCATCAAGCAGGTCACAGGAAAGCCCATCAAATTCATCAGCGCAGGTGAAAAGCCTGATTCGCTCGAGGAATTCCATCCCGACCGCATTGCCAAGCGCATCCTCGGCATGGGTGACATGGTAAGCCTCATCGAGAGCGCCGTGCGCGTCCAGCAGGAGGCTGAAGAGGTCGAAACGGCGAAGCGCCTCGCGAAATCGCAGCTCACGCTGAACGACTTCGTCGACATGAATCGCCAAATCCGCAAGATGGGCGGCGTGCGCAAGCTCGTGAGCGCGCTCCCCGGCGGTGACAAGGCACTTGGATCGGGTCAGGTCGATGAGGGCGCGCTCGATCACATGGAGGTCATCATCAACTCCATGACGAAGGCCGAGCGCGAGAAGCCCGACCTTCTGAACGGCAGGCGCCGCGCGCGCATCGCCGCGGGCGCCGGCGTGTCGGTCACCGAGGTGAACCGGCTCATGAAGCAGTTCAACGAGACCAAGAAGATGATGAAGAAGATGATGCCCTCGGTCGATGAGCTTTCCGGCAAGAAGGGCAAGAAGGGCAAGCGTCGCCGCCGTATTCCGGGCATGCCGGGCGGCATGAGCATGGCCGACATCAAAAAGGTGCAGGCGATGCTCGAACAGGGCGACAAGTAGTCGAGCAGGGGTGGCGCCAGGCTGCTCGAGCCTGCAATCAAAACGCTCAACCGCCGCGAAGGCGTGTGGGGAGCGTGCAAGCTTGGTAAGAACCACTTGAAGGAACTCGCCGCATGAGAAGCGGGGAAGTGCAGATTCGTGCCTGGGCGGCAGGAAGAGAGGCCTGCGGCCCGGGCGCATCACGAGAGAGAGGGGACGGTTATGTCTTGCAAGGTGCTGGTAGTGACGGGAAGCCCGCGCGTCGGCGGTAACTCCGACACGCTCGCCGAGGCGTTCATCGAGGGAGCGAAGTCGTCGGGCTGCGAGGTGCGGCGCATCGACGCCGGGCGCGCGAAGATTGCGGGCTGCCTTGGGTGCAACTACTGTTTCTCTCATGAAGGTGCATGCGTTCAGCAAGACGACATGCAGCAGTTCTACCCCGACCTTCACTGGGCGGACGTGCTCGTGTACGCCACGCCGCTCTACTGCTTCACATACCCCGCGCAGCTGAAAGCCTTCCAGGACCGCATGTTCTGCGGCATCGCGAAGTCGTTCAACATCCCGCGCGTCGGCCTGCTGCTCTGCCTCGAGGACAAGGACATCACGGCGGCGGACTCGCTGCTCGACACCTATAAGCGCTCGAACGCATACACGCATCAGGAAAGCATCGGCGAGGTCGTTGTGAACGCCGTTTTCGAGAAGGGTGCCATCGCTGGAAACCCCGGTCTTGAGAAGGCTCGCGAGCTCGGTGCAAGCCTTGCATAGGCCTCTTTCGTCCGTTTATGTGGGTATCATGCGTTCTCGCTTGCCATTTCATTCAAATCTAGGTAGTATTAACAATCGCTGTTTTTCCCGAAGTTGATGCTTCGCGGAAATCGAAAGATGTAAGGTTAAAAGGAGTTCAACTTCATGGCAGTCAAAATTCGCCTGGCTCGTCACGGCGCTAAGAAGCGTCCGTACTATCGTATCGTCGTTGCCGATGCTCGCGCTCCGCGTGACGGCAAGTTCATCGAAGAGGTCGGCCGCTACAATCCGTGCGTCGATCCCTCTATGATCAAGTTCGACCTCGAAAAGGTTGACAAGTGGATCGCCAACGGCGCACAGCCGACCGATACGGTCGCTCGTCTTCTCGAAACCGCTCGCAAGGAAGCGTAGAAGACATGTCCGAGCAGACGGAAGATCTCGTCGGCTTGGTTGACGCGATTGTTCGCCCCCTCGTCGACAACGAGGATGATCTCAATATCCAGGGAAGCGAAACCGAAGAGGGCTCGATTCTCGTGGAGATTCGCGTGAACGAAGAGGACGCTGGCAAGATTATTGGCCGTCAAGGTCGCGTCATCAAGGCTATCCGCACGCTTGCACGCGCGGCGGCTTCTCGTGCCGACATCCCCGTTGATGTGGAGCTTGTCGAATAGTGCGCACCTGGGCTGATGTTGCCTGGTTGGCGACTGCGAAGAATCTAAATGGGGGGCTCGTCGTGCGAAGCGCGTCGGGCCTTCCTTTTTTGCTCGAGGAGGGCATGGAGGTGGCGTTCGTGCCGCCCGTGCTCGATATGCCTCGTCGCGCGATAGTTGAGGAAATCCGTCCGCAGGACGATACCTCCGCCGTCGTGTGGTTCGAAGGCGTGGACGACATCGACACGGCGAAGGCGCTGTGCGGATGTCACGTGCTCGTGCGTCGCGAGGAGCTTCCCGAACTTGCGCAGGCCATCGCGGCAGCGCATTCCGATGGCGTGTCAGGGTGGGAAGTCCATGATGCGCAGGCGGGCCTTCTGGGGACGCTTCTGCGTGTGGAGGACAATCCTGGGCAGAGCCTTCTCGTCGTGGATCGTGCAGACGGGCAATCGCCTCTGCTCATTCCGCTCGTGGACGAGTTTTTGGTGGGAATCGACGAGGAGCGCGGGCGCATCGACGTCGATGTGCCGGCGGGCCTTTTGAGCTTGTAGCAACGTAATCCCGCGAGATGGGCGTTCAGGGTCTGTCCTGGGCGCCCATTTTCATTTCAAGGAGGACATCGGATGATCATCGAGACCCTGTCAACGTTTCCGTGCATGTACGACTCGGTGATGAACTCGTCGATGATGCGCATCGCCCAAGAGAAGGGGATTCTCGACTTTCATGCGTATGACCTGCGCGATTGGACGCATGACCGCCATCGTACGACCGATGATGATCCCTATGGCGGAGGTGCGGGCCTCGTTATGAAGTGCGAGCCGCTCTTCGAGGCGTATGACGAGATTTGCTCAAGCGGAGAGGGACGCGATTTCGGTTCCTGCCCGGAACGGGCGGATTGGGCGGCGTCCACAAAGCGAGTTCCGCACGAGCCGGAAGTGCCCTCTGGCACTTCCGCGCGAGCAGGACTGCCGAGCGACTGGGCGCTGCCCGATCAGCCCGCCGCGCCGCAGTCGGACTGCTTAAAACCCTGCACCATCTTTCTTGCGCCGCAGGGCGAGCGCTTCTGCGACGAAATCGCGCTCGATCTTGCCAAAGAGGAGCGCCTCCTGTTTATTTGCGGGCACTACGAAGGCATCGACGAGCGCGCCTATACGCTGGCGGATCGCGTCATATCCCTTGGGGACTACGTGCTCACGAGCGGCGAGCTCGCATCGATGGTCGTGATCGACGCCGTGGTCCGCAAGCTCCCCGGCGTGCTCGGTGCCGAGGACGGGGCGATCACCGAAAGCTTCTCCGACGGCCTTTTGGAGTATCCCCAGTACACGCGCCCTGCCGAGTTCCGCGGAATGCGGGTTCCCGACGTGCTTCTCTCGGGAGACCACGGGAAGGTGGCGAAATGGCGCCGCGAGCAGAGCCTGCTGCGTACTGCCCGCCTGCGCCCCGACTTGCTTGCCGACGTGGAGCTTTCACCCGCTGACAGGGATTTTCTGCAAAGATTGGGCGAAGAGGGCTAACGTCTCGCGCGAAGCGCTATCATTCGAATTCACGACTTGAATCACGGGTGGTACCGCCTCCCGTATCGAAAGGATATCGCGCTTCATGTTTTCCGGTCAGCATGCCGAACGCCAGGGCTCGAAGGTGGCCCGCAGCCTGTTGAGCATCGTCATCATGGTACTCGTCGTGTTCGGCCTCTCGCGCCTGTTGAACACCTTCGTGTTCGGCGCCTATGAGATTCCCTCGGGTTCGATGGAGGACACCATCGAAGTGGGCGACCTCATCTTCTCGGAGAAGCTTTCCTATTACACGAGCGAGCCCCAAAAAGGGGACATCGTCACGTTCGCCGATCCGCTTGTCTCCAACCGCACGCTGATCAAGCGCGTCATCGCGACCGGCGGCCAGACGGTCGACCTGCAAAACGGTAAGGTCGTCGTCGACGGTGTCGTGCTCGACGAGCCCTACACCGAGAACAAGGTTTCCGAGCCGTTCGAGAAGACGGCCGTTTCCATAAGCTATCCCTATACCGTGCCCGAGGGCTACCTTTGGGTCATGGGCGACAATCGAGCCAATTCGCAGGATTCGCGCTATTTCGGCGCAATCGACGCCTCGAGCGTGACCGGCCATGCGGTGTTCACCTACTGGCCGATCCCGCATATCGGGGTACTGTCTTAAAGGTGGAGAACCGGGCGCTCGGCGTCCCGCGCATCGATATGAGAAGGAGAGTCATGGCAGAGACATCCGCCGGCCCTGCGGCCGACAAGCTGACGTTCCAGGACATCATCATGAACCTGCAGCACTACTGGGCGAAGCAGGGCTGCGTCGTCATGCAGCCCTACGACAGCGAGGTGGGCGCGGGCACGTTCCACACCGCCACTACGCTGCGCAGCCTCGGGCCCAACGCCTGGCGCACCTGCTATCCGCAGCCGTGCCGCCGCCCGGCCGACGGCCGCTACGGTGAGAACCCCAACCGCATGCAGCACTACTACCAGTTCCAGGTCATCTTGAAGCCTTGCCCGGTCGATTCCCAAGAGCTCTACCTGGGCTCGCTCAAAGCCATCGGCCTCGATCCCGCTGAGCACGACGTGCGCTTCGTCGAGGACGACTGGGAAAGCCCGACGCTCGGCGCGTGGGGTCTTGGCTGGGAAGTGTGGATGGATGGTATGGAGGTCACGCAGTACACGTACTTCCAGCAGGTCGGCGGCATCGAGGTCGACCCAGTTCCCGTCGAGATCACCTACGGCCTTGAGCGTATCGCCATGTACGTGCAGGGCGTCGACTCCGTCTACGACCTCGTGTGGTCCTACCTGCCCGACGGCACGCCCATGACCTACGGCGACGTCTTCCATGAGAATGAGTACGAGTTCTCGACCTACAACTTCGAGGTCGCCGACGTCGAGCTGATGCGCCGCAAGTTCGACGAGTACGAGGCCGAGTGCCACTCCTGCCTCGAGCGCAAGCTGCCGCTGCCGGCCTACGACTGCGTCATGAAGTGCAGCCACGCGTTCAACATCCTCGACGCACGCGGCGCCATCTCGGCGACCGAGCGCGCCAACTACATCCTGCGCGTCCGCGCCGTCGCCAAGGCCTGCTGCGAGAGCTATCTCGCCGAGGTTGCTGGCAAGAAAGACACGTATTCCACGAAGGGCGAGGTGGCCTAAATGGCAGATACTCTGGATTTCCTGCTCGAGATCGGCACCGAGGAGATGCCCTCGGCGCCGCTGATCAACGCTTCCAAGCAGCTTCCGAAGTTCGTCGTGAAGATGCTCGACGAGGCTGGTTTGGCACATGGCGATGTGCGCGTCGTCTCCTCGCCGCGCCGCCTTGCCGCGATCGTGTCCGACGTGGCCTGCGCCACCGAGGCCGTCCATGAGGTCAAGCGCGGCCCCAAGGCCCAGATCGCCTTCGACGCAGACGGCAACCCCACCAAGGCTGCTGCCGGCTTCGCCCGCAAGTGCGGTATCGACGCCTCCGAGCTCACCCGCAAGGTGGACGAGGACGGCAACGAGTATGTCTTCGCCGAGAGAAACGTTTCCTCTGAGCCCGCAATGCCGATCCTGTCGGCGCTCGGCCACGACGTCATCGCCGCCATCGAGTGGCCGAACTACCGCTCCCAGCGCTGGGGCTCCGAGCACGAGACCTTCGTGCGCCCGATCCGCTGGATCTGCGCGCTCCTCGGCTCCGAGGTCGTGCCCGTTACCTACGCCGACGTGACGAGCGGCAACACCACCCGCGGCCATCGCGTTCTGGCGCCTGGCGAGCATGTCGTTGCCGAGCCTGCTGCCTACGAGCAGGTGCTCAAGGATTCCTACGTGCTCGGCGCCGAGGCCCGCGAGGCCGCCATTCGCGAGGGCATCGCCGCAATCGAGGCCGAGCGCCCCGGCAGCCACGTGGACACGCCCGCCCGCATCTTTGACGAGGTCGTGAACCTCTGCGAGTGGCCGACCGTGCTCGTCGGCACCTTCGACGAGGAGTTCCTCCGCGTGCCGCAGGAGATTATCTGCGAGTCCATGCTCTCCAACCAGCGCTATTTCCCGATTTTCGACGCCGAGGGCAAGCTTACCCGTGAGTTCGTGATCGTCTCGAACGCCGACCCGAAGGTCTCCGATACCGTCGTCTCCGGCAACGAGCGCGTCGTGCGCCCGCGCCTCGACGACGCGAAGTTCTTCTTCGACGAGGACTTGAAGCGTCCGATGGAGGAGTTCGTCGAGCGCCTCGGCATCGTCACGTTCCAGGAGAAGCTTGGCACCACCTTGCAGAAGGTCCAGCGCATGGAGAAGCTCGCGGGCGCGGCCCCTGCCGCAGCCGGCGAGGATGCGGCGGGCGTCGCGAACGCCGTGCGCGCCGCGCACCTGGCCAAGGCAGACCTCGTCTCGCAGGCAGTCGTCGAGTTCACCAACCAGCAGGGCGTCATGGGCGGCTATTACGCCGAGGCCGCAGGTGAGGCCCCCGAGGTTTGCGCCGCGATCCGCGAGCACTATCGTCCGCGCTTCGCAGGTGACGATCTTCCCTCCGGCATCTGCGGCAAGTGCGTCGCTATCGCCGACAAGCTCGACACCTGCTGCGGCATCTTCGCCATCGACGAGCCCCCGACGGGCTCTTCCGACCCCTACGCGGTGCGCCGCGCCGCCATCGGCATCATCGCCATGCTGCGCACGATGCCCACGGTCGGCCTGAAAGACCTCATCGCCGCGTCGCTTGATGCTTACGCCGAGCAGGGCCTTGAATTCGATCGCGCCATTGTGGCTGAAAAGGTCGAGCAGTTCTTCGCAGGGCGTCTGAAGTCTATCGCGAAGGACGAAGGCATCCTCCTCGACTCCATCGAGGCCGTCTCGGCTGGGGGCGTCATCGACCCTGCCGAGTTCTTCGCCCGCGCCTGCGCGCTCGATGCGGCCCGTGCCGAGCAGCCCGAGACCTACGAGGCTCTCGCGGGCGCCTTCACGCGCGCCCATAATCTTGCGGACGCCGCGCTGGGCTGCGAGGTCGACACCTCGATCCTCGGCGACTCTGAGCTCGCGCTCCTTCGTGCATGCGAGGAAGGGGAGGGCAAGGTCTCATCCGCGCTCGCTTGCAAGGACTTCGATGCCGCCTGCAGTGCCCTTGCGGCCCTCAAAGAGCCGATCGACGTCTTCTTCGAGGACGTCATGGTCATGGACGAGAACGCGTCGCTGCGCGAGAACCGCCTGCGCCTGCTCAACCGCTTCGTCGGCGTGTTCACCGACGTCGCCGATTTCGGGTTGATGGCGAAGAAGGCCCAAAAATAGTCCACATCAATAGAAAAAGCCAGGCGAGAGATGGATTTCGTTGTGCATACGAATTTGACGCCCCTGCCGACGATTCACGTTGTCAGCGACTCTGTGGGGTTGACGGCGCAGTCTTTGGCTCGTGCCGCAGCTGCGCAGTTTGGGGTGACGAACCCCTGCATCGAGGTGCTGCCGAAGGTTCGCAAGTTCGACGAGGTGAAGCGTTTCCTCGAGGACCACATGCAGCTTCATCGCGAGCTTAAGGGATCTCCTCGAATCCTCGTCTGCTACACCATCGTCGACAAGGAGCTGCGCACTCGCTTGGCGGAGTTCGCAGCCTCCGAGCCCGACATCATCGCAATCGACCTGATGACCCAGGTCATCGACGCCATTTCAGACCTTTCGGGCCTCGAGCCGTCCTCGAAGCCCGGCGGTCTTCATGTGGCCGACCAGCATTACTTCCGCCGCATCGAGGCAATCGAGTTCACCATCGCTCACGACGATGGCAGAAACCCCCAAGACCTCACGCAGGCCGACATCGTTTTGCTCGGCGTGTCGCGCTCCTCGAAGACGCCGACGTCGATTTATCTGTCCCAGCAGGGCTACAAGGTGGCGAACGTTCCGCTCGACCCCCACACCGAGCCTCCTCGCGAGATCTACGACGTCGACCCGACGCACCTGTTCGGCCTCATGACGACGCCCGAGGTGCTCGTTGGCATCCGCGCTCGCAGGCTCGGCAATGCCGTGGGCGTCGCGAGCAGCTACGCCGACCCCACCTATGTCTACGAGGACCTCGAGTCGGCGCGTGCGCTCATGCGCAGGCTCGGCGCTATCGTCGTTCACACTGAAAACCGTGCCGTCGAGGAGACCGCTCAAGAGATATTGCGCTACTACGAGCGCCTGCACCCCGCACCTACTGGTATAGTTGACTAGTACTCGAAACGTTAGGGAAATGTGCGCGAAATGTTTCTTCGCAAGTCACGTTTTCCGACGTCATGGGAAAAAAGGTAACCGGAGCTTGTAAGGAGAACAAGGTGACCGAACCAGTGAAGCGCGTCTATGCGTTTGGCAAAGACGCTCAGGGAAACAACGTAACCGAGGGCAACACCACCATGAAGGCGACGCTCGGCGGCAAGGGCGCGAACCTCGCCGAGATGGCCAACATCGGCCTTCCCGTTCCTCCGGGATTCACGATTTCCTGTCAGACGTGCATGGAGTACGCCAACGCCGGCAACGTATGGCCGGAAGGCGTTCTCGACACGATCCACGAGTATCGTCTCGATCTTGAGAACCGTATCGGAAAGAAGATCGGCGATGCGGAAGATCCGTTGCTCGTCTCCGTCCGTTCCGGTGCTCCCATGTCGATGCCCGGCATGATGGATACGGTTTTGAACCTCGGCCTGAACGACGAGTCCATCAACGGCCTCATCAAGCAGACCGAGAACCCCCGCTTCGCGTGGGACTCCTATCGCCGCTTCATCCAGATGTTCTCGAACGTCGTCATGGGGCTTGACGGCGACCTGTTTGAGAACGCCATCAACGCCATGAAGGCGGTGCGCGGCGTGAAGTCCGACACCGACCTTACCGCGGAAGACTTGCAAGAGCTCGTCGCAGAGTTCAAGGGCATCTTCACCGAGAACGTCTCGGGCGAGGAATACCCGGCGCTCGTCGTCGACGGCTCCGTGCAGTTCCCGCAGGACCCGATGGTGCAGCTCAAGCTTGCCATCGAGGCTGTGTTCGGCAGTTGGAACAACCCCCGTGCAGTCCTCTACCGCAAGAAGAACAAGATCTCCGACGACCTGGGCACCGCCGTCAACGTGCAGTGCATGGTCTTCGGCAACAAGGGCAACACGTCGGCCACGGGCGTCGCGTTCACGCGCAACCCTGCCAACGGCGCGAAGGAATTCTACGGTGACTACCTGGTAAACGCCCAGGGCGAAGACGTCGTCGCGGGCATCCGCAACACGAGCCCCATCGCCGAGCTCAAGCATGTGGAAGGCCTCGAGGAAGCGGGTCGTGAGCTCGAGGAAATCTTCGTTCTTCTGGAGAACCACTTCCACGACATGATGGACATCGAGTTCACCATCGAGCAGGGCAAGCTCTTCATGCTGCAGACCCGCGTGGGCAAGCGCACCGCCGCCGCCGCGCTCCATATCGCCATCGACATGGAGAAGGAGGGCCTCATCGACAAGAAGGAGGCTGTCCGTCGCGTCGCTCCCGACCAGCTTGACCAGCTGCTTCATCCGCAGTTCGACAAAAACGCCGACTACGACGTGCTCGCCCGCGGCCTGAACGCGAGCCCCGGCGCCGCAGTGGGCGAAGCCGTGTTCTCCTCCGCCGACGCCGTCGCTGCCGCTGAAGCCGGCCGCAAGTGCGTGCTCGTCCGCTGGGAGACCAACCCTGACGACCTCGCCGGCATGATCGCCGCCGAGGGCATCCTCACCTCCCATGGCGGCAAGACCTCGCATGCCGCCGTCATCGCCCGCGGTATGGGCGCCCCGTGCGTGTGCGGCGTGGAGGCCCTGAAGATCGACGCTGAGAAGAAGCAGGCGACGGTCGCAGGCACCGACGTCGTCATCAAAGAGGGCGACATGATCTCGCTCGACGGCACCTCCGGCATTGTTGTCCTGGGCGCAGTCGACCTGGTAATGCCCGAGCTCACCGGCGACCTCGACACCATCCTCGAGTGGGCCGACGAGTTCCGCAAGCTCGGTGTTCGCGCGAATGCGGACAACCCCGAGGATGCGAAGCTCTCCCGCGACTTCGGCGCATCGGGCATCGGCCTGTGCCGCACCGAGCACATGTTCTTGGGCGAGCGCAAACAGATCATCCAGACCTTCATCTTGAACGACGACGATGCCGTGCGCGAGAAGGCAGTCGGCGAGCTCTTCGAGGCCCAGACCGGCGACTTCTACGGCATGTTCAAGGAAATGGACGGGCTGCCGGTCATCGTGCGCCTGCTCGATCCGCCGCTGCACGAGTTCCTCGAGAGCCCGCGCGCGCTCGACGTGGAAATCGCGCGCCTTGAGGCGACGGGCGGGGACAAGACCCTCATCGCCGAGAAGCGCATGCTCATGGAGCGCATCGACGGCTTCGCCGAGCAGAACCCGATGCTGGGCCTGCGCGGTTGCCGCCTCGGTATCGTGTACCCGATCCTCCCCGAGATGCAGGTTCGCGCCATCGCGACTGCGACTGCGAAGCTCAAGAAGGAAGGCCTCGATCCGAAGCCCGAGATCATGATCCCGCTCGTGTCGACTGTCGCCGAGCTTGAGAAGCTGCGCGCCGTCGCCGAGAAGATCATCGCGGAAGTGGCCGCCGAAGAGGGCGTCGATCTCGATATCGAGGTCGGCACCATGATCGAGCTGCCGCGCGCTGCCGTCACCGCCGACGAGATTGCCACGCAGGCAGACTTCTTCTCCTTCGGCACCAACGACCTCACCCAGACGACGTTCGGCTTCAGCCGCGACGACGTCGAGGCCGAGTTCGTGCCGCAGTACCTGCAGGAGCACCTGCTTCCGTACAACCCGTTCGCCACGATCGACCCGGGCGTGGCCAAGCTCGTGGAGATGGGCGTCAAGCTCGGCCATGAGGGCAATCCCGACCTGGTCTGCGGCGTCTGCGGCGAACACGGTGGCGACCCGGATTCCATCCACACGTTCAACAAGATCGGCCTCGATTACGTCAGCTGCTCGCCGTACCGCGTGCCTGTCGCTCGCCTCGCTGCGGCCCAGGCTGCGCTCGAAGAAGAGTAGCACGACCACGGGTTCATCATTGCAGGGGTCGGGCGTTTCGCGCTCGGCCCCTTTTGCGCATATCATGGGAAGGGGAATGATGCAACGCACGAAAATCGCCCAGCTGTTCGCCGACGTCGACGCGTTCGGGGGCAAGGAAATCACTGTGGCGGGTTGGGTCCGCTCGGTGCGCGATATGAAGAACTTCGGCTTCGTCACCTTGAACGACGGAAGCTGCTTTCGCGACCTCCAGGTGGTGATGAGCCGCGAAACGCTGGAAAACTACGACGAGATCGCAGCTCAGAACGTGAGCGCCGCCCTTATCTGCAAGGGCACGCTGAAGCTCACACCCGAGGCGCAGCAGCCATTCGAGCTTACCGCTGAGAGCATCTCCGTCGAAGGCATCTCCGCGCCGGACTACCCGCTGCAGAAGAAGCGCGCCACAGTCGAGTTTCTGCGCACCCAGCAGCATCTCCGTCCGCGCACGAACTTGTTTCGCGCCGTTTTCCGCATCCGCAGCGTCGCGGCCGCATCTATCCACAGCTTTTTCCAGGACCGCGGATTCGTCTATGTGAACACCCCGATCATCACGGCGTCCGACTGCGAGGGGGCAGGCGAGATGTTTCGCGTGACCGCACTCGATATGGAAGACGTGCCACGCGTGAGCGAGAAAGCTGCTGCCGAGTCGGGCGGGGAACTTCACGAGGGGGAGGTTGACTGGAGCCGCGACTTCTTCGGCAAGCCGGCAAGTCTTACCGTGTCCGGCCAGCTCAATGCCGAGAACTTCGCCATGGCCTTTGGCGACGTGTACACCTTCGGGCCGACGTTTCGCGCGGAGAACTCCAACACGAAGCGCCACGCAGCCGAGTTCTGGATGGTCGAGCCCGAGATCGCCTTCGCCGACCTTGAAGACGACATGAACCTTGCGGAGGACATGCTGAAGCACGTCATCAACGAGGTGATGGATCGCTGCCCCGACGAGCTCGCGATGCTGAACAAGTTCGTCGACAAGGGGCTCATTGAGCGTCTGACGCACGTGGCGACGAGCGATTTCGCGCGGGTGACCTACACTGAGGCCGTATCCATCCTCGAGGATGCGGTTGCGAAGGGTCGCGCATTCGAATACCCCGTGAGCTGGGGAATCGACCTGCAAACTGAGCATGAGCGCTTCCTCACCGAAGAGCACTTCAAGCGCCCGACCTTCGTGACGGATTATCCTGTCGAGATCAAGGCGTTCTACATGAGGCTGAACGACGACGGCAAGACCGTTGCTGCGGCTGACTGTCTTGTGCCGGGCATCGGTGAGATTATCGGCGGCAGTCAGCGCGAGGAGCGCCTCGATGTGCTCGAGCGCCGCATCGGCGAGCTCGGGATGGATCCGGCACAGTACAAGTACTACTGCGACCTGCGCCGTTACGGTTCCTGCCGCCATGCAGGCTTCGGTCTGGGCTTCGAGCGCCTCGTCATGTACCTTACCGGCGTCCAGAACATCCGTGATGTCATCCCGCATCCGCGCACCGTCGGCAATGCCGAGTTCTAAGGAGACGGGGGCTTCTCGTGCAATCTTCTATCGACCTCACCCGACTTCCCCGCAGCGTGCGCCTTGGGCGCGATGCGGACGGGCGAGCAGAGCTCACCTATCTTGACGAGCGCCTTTTACCTGGTGAGGAATGTTTTTGCTCGACGGGCAGTTGGCGTTGCGTCGTAGATGCCATAAAGACGCTCGCGGTGCGCGGAGCCCCTGCCATCGGTGCTGCGGGGGCTGCCGCCGTGGCACTTTGGGCGGTGAACGAGGGCGCTCGTGGTGCCGTGTTGCACGGATGCTCCGAGGCGGGGGAGAGCTTCCTGGGGGCGCTTGGGCCCGTTGCCGCTGAGATTTCTGCGGCGCGCCCGACGGCGGTGAACCTCATGTGGGCCACTGCGCGCATGGAGTCTCTTGCGAAGCGTCTCGTTGCGGAGGGGGCGGCACCTGGCGAGGTGGCCGACTCCCTCTTCGACGAGGTGCTTCGCATCGAACGAGAGGATGAGAAGGTGAACCGAGCAATCGGCGCCGCGGGGGCAGCTCTCGTCCCCGAGCACGCTCGCATCCTTACGCACTGCAATGCGGGAAGCCTTGCCACCGTGTTTTTCGGCACAGCGCTCGGCGTGGTGTATGCCGCCGCCGAGCAGGGCAAGGTCGAGCGCGTCTTCGCCGACGAGACGCGTCCGGTGGGTCAGGGTGCGCGACTCACGAGCTGGGAGCTTTCCCGTGCGGGTGTGCCTGTGACGGTAATTTGCGACAACATGGCGGCAAGCCTTATGGGTAAGGGAATGATTGATTTCGTCGTCGTCGGAGCTGATCGAATCACCGCGAACGGAGATGTCGCCAACAAGATAGGTACCTATGGGGTAGCTGTTCTTGCGCACCACCACAGCATCCCCTTCTACGTTGCCGCGCCTGCGAGCACGTTTGACGTCTCCCTGCCCGACGGTTCGGCTATCCCCATCGAGGAGCGCGATCCAAGCGAGGTCCTGCCGCAGCCGATTGACGGGGTCGATGTGTACAACCCCGCCTTCGACGTGACGCCCGCCGAGCTCATTTCCGGCATCATCACCGAGTTCGGCGTGTTTCCGCCCCAAGATGCCGCACGCGAGGTTGCCGCGCGCGTCGGATAGCGCCGACTTCTGCTACACTTCGGGTAATTGGGAAATCGAGGTCAGGAGCAATGATGCGCATCGTCACTAGGGGGGATCAGCAGTTCCGCGAGCATGAGCTCCTTTCACCGGACGCGGCGTTCTCCGACGAGTCCGACGGTCGCGACCGCTCGAGCGATCCCGATTTCCTGCGAAACGACTTCCAGCGCGATCGCGACAAGATCCTCCATACGAAATCGTTTCGGAGGCTTTCGCATAAAACGCAGGTCTTCCTTGCGGCGGAGGGTGACCATTTCCGCACGCGCCTCACGCACACTCTGGAGGTTTCTCAGATAGCGCGCACCATCGCGCGGGCGCTCGGCCTCAACGAGGATCTTGCCGAGGCCATCTCGCTCGGCCATGACCTGGGGCACACGCCTTTCGGCCATACGGGCGAGGACGCGCTGTGCCGTGCAATCGCCCGCGTTCGCGGCGTGGACCCCGAAAGTCCCGAGGCCGTCGCCCTGTACCGCCACAACGAGCAGAGCCTTCGCGTGGTCGAGACGATCGAGAACGGCGGGCGAGGTCTGAACCTCATGCCCGAGGTGCGCGACGGAATACTCTGCCATACGGGGCCCGTTCGCGCCGAAACCCTCGAGGGGCGCATCGTCGCCGTGGCCGATCGCATCGCGTATGTGAACCACGACATCGATGACGCCATCCGCGCGGGCGTCCTCCGCGAGGGAGACCTTCCCCCCTCGACGCACGAGGTGCTCGGGTGCGACCACTCCTCGCGCATCGAGACGCTCGTGGTCGACGCGGTCCGCACATCGGCTGCCGAGGACGATATTCGCCTGTCGCCGCGCGTGTGGAACGCCATGGCCGAGCTGCGCGAGTTTCTCTTCGACAACGTCTACACCTGCGATGCCGTTATGGAGGAAGTGGCGAAGGCGATGCGCCTCATCGATGTGCTCTTCTCCTATTACATCGAGAACCCAGGCGAGATTCCCGTCGAGTACCGCGCCATCTCGGAAGGCGACGACGTGCGCGCTGCGACCGACTACATCGCCGGCATGACCGACCGCTATGCGAAATCCCGCTTCCAGAACCTGTTCGAACCCCATTCCCTTCACGTGTAAAGAGCTATGACCAACCTAAAAACCGATTTGCAAGCCAGCTTCACCGCGGCGCTCCCCATCGTGCTCGGCTACGTCGCCATCGGCGTGCCGTGCGGCATCCTGTGCGACTCCATCGGACTCAATGCGCTGCAGGTGTTCGCCATGTCCGTGCTGTTCTACTCGGGTGCGGGCCAGTTCATGATTCCCAATATGTGGCTCGCCGGCGCGCCTATCGCGTCCATTATCGCGAGCGTGTCGTTCGTGAACACGCGCCAGATGCTCTACTCGGCCGCGTTCGCCCCCCACTGCATTGGCGTGCGCAAGCGCCTTGCGTTCCTCTTCGCTGCCACGGTGACCGACGAGAGCTACGGCGTGAACACCCTTAAATTCGAGGAGGGGGGCTGGTCGGTGCGCCGGGCCCTGTTCGTGAACCTGTTCTCGTGCACCTCCTGGACGCTCTCGTGTACGGTTGGCGTGCTGGTGGGCAGCGCCATCGGCATCCCGCTCGCGATCGCCTCCTTCGCCATGACCTCGATATTCATCTGTCTTCTGTGCACGCAGAAAGCGAATGTGGAAAACGTGGTTGCCGCCGCGGTCGCGATGCTCGGCGTCTACGTGTTCAAGCTGGTGGGGCTCACCGGCCCCGCGATCCTTCTCGGCGCGGTAGCGGGCGTTGCCGCCGCCTTGTGCGTGTCCCAGGTGCGTCTTGCGCGCTCGCGTGAGAGTGCGGCGTACGAGGCTCGCATCGAGGAGGCGTGCGTCGGCGGGGAAGGCGCTAGCAAGAAGGGAGGTGAGCGCGAATGACGTGGGGGGAGTACTTCATCGTCTTGGGGTCGTGCATGGTGACGATGCTCGCCTGCCGCGTGCTGCCGCTCTTTCTTCTGAAGGGGCGCTCGCTGCCCGACGCCGTTGAGCGCGCGCTTGGCTTCATTCCCTCGGCGGCCTTTGCCGCGCTTGTCGCGAACGACCTACTCTCGCCTGGAATGTTCGCTGCCGGTATATGGCCCGCGGCCATGCCCCTGGTTGCGAGCGCCGTAGTCGTGGTGGTGGCGTGGAGGACGAAATCACTTCTTGGCTGCGCGGTGGCAGGTGTGGTATCCTACGCCTTGCTCACGCTCATTTAGCGAGAGTGAAAAGTATCAACGTAAAGACCGGGATGTATACGACGCTTCGTTAAGAAGAGCAGTCCAGGACCTCTCTCGGAAACTCGTCGGATTTCAAGTGCAATGCTATTGCGCTTGGTTAACGTGCGCAGTATAATGTCCAACTGTGTCTTTACACCGATATGTACAAAAACGGTTTCAAAAGAGAGCATAGAAGGAAACGAAGATGGACATCATTCGCGCTATCGAGCAGCAGCAAATCAAGCAGGACATCCCTGATTTCAAAGTGGGCGACAACGTGAAGGTCCACTACCGCATCGTCGAAGGCAACCGCGAGCGTATCCAGGTGTTCCAGGGCGACGTCATTCGCCGTCATGGTGCTTCCTGCCGCGAGACCTTCACCGTTCGCAAGATCAGCTTCTCCGTGGGCGTCGAGCGTACCTTCCCGGTTCACTCCCCCAAGATCGACAAGATTGAGATTACCCGCCGTGGCGACGTGCGTCGCGCCAAGCTGTACTACCTCCGCAAGAAGGTTGGCAAGGCTGCGAAAATCAAGGAGAAGTCGTTCCGCTAAGGCGAACAATTCGTTTGCATCCATCGAAAAGGCCCCTCGGGGCCTTTTCTTGTATCGTGGCCATGGTGCGCGTGCGCGCAGAGGCGCGGAAGTTCGAAGGAGACGCTCATGGGCGTGACGGTCGCCGAGATAAAGAAGAGGCTTTCCGAGGCAGATGCGGAGGAGCTTGCTGTGCTCGAGCGCGCGCTCGTAGCAGACGAGCGCAAGGGCGTTCGAAGCGCGCTCGCCGTGGCGAAGAGGCGCCTTCAGGCCGAGGCCAACGAGGAGGCACGCTTGGCCTCGATGTACTCTTTCGAGCGCTCGCTGTGCGGAGAGAACCCCCATGCTGTCGTGGTCGGGCTCGACGAGGTGGGCCGCGGCCCGCTTGCGGGGCCCTTGGCGGTCGGCGCCGTCGTCTTGCCTGCGGACTTGAAGATTGCGGGCTTGAACGACTCCAAGCAGGTGAAGCCTGCCGATCGCGAGCGCATCGCGGCAGAGGTGAAGCGTGTCGCGCTTGCCTGGGACGTGCACTACGTCGAGCCCTCCTACATCGACGACCACGGCATGACGGCGTCGCTCAGGCTCGCGTTCTCAAGCGCTGTTAAGGCAATCGAGCAAGCGGGGGTGCGCCCCGATGTCATACTCCTCGACGGTAATCCGCTGCATCTCGATCCGCGTGAGGTCAATGTCGTGAAGGGCGACGGAAAATGCGCGTCGATCGCGGCGGCTTCCATTGTGGCGAAAGTCGAGAGGGACGCGCTCATGTGCCGCTATGCGGAGAGCTATCCCGAGTATCACTTTGCCGAGAACAAGGGGTATGCAAGTCGAGCCCACATCGACGCCATCGAGCGCGTGGGCTTAAGCCCCATTCACCGCAAGAGCTTCTGCGCGGCGTTCACGCAGCAAACGCTGTTCTAGCAAGGTTTTTCGCCGCTTTTGGCGAACGACTGCGACCTCCGACGCCGGTGGGGCGAATCGCTGCTTGATTCTTGCCAGGTTCCTGCAAGGTTTTTGCGATTTGCTGGCGATATTGCGCCTGGTTTTTTCTCCTTCTCGGCGAATTTGCAACGTATATCCGGCTCCCTTCTTTGGCATTCTCTGCCGTGAATTGTCACCTTAGTCGTAAGGAATCGGCAAGGACCCTGTGCATGTTCTGGCAGAATGCGTCTCTATGATGGTGCTCCGTCCCCGAGAAAGGAGCACCATCATGACGAACCGACCTGTTGCTTGCGTATCCGAAGAGGATTCTGCCCCGAAGCAGCGCAAGCCCAAAAAGGGCTCATCGAGCAAGAAGAACATGCACAACAAAGACCTCGGCCGCAAGGGCGAGGAGGCGGCCGCACGCTACCTCGTGAGGCGTGGCTACGACATCGTCGAGCGCAATTGGACCTGCATCGCTGGGGAGGCTGACATCATCGCCTTCGATGGGGACACCATCGTGTTCGTGGAGGTGAAAACCAGGACGAGCGCTGCAAACGGCCTTCCTGGGGAGGCGGTCACCAAGGAGAAGCGCGCGCGATACGAGAAGATCGCCTGCCTGTATCTCGAGCATTCCGAGGTAACCGACGTGCCGGTCCGCTTCGACGTCGTCGCGCTCACCCTTATCGGACCCGATCGCGCATTCATTCGCCACCATATCGACGCGTTCGGGGTTGGTTGGTAATGTACGGTCGATGCACGGTGCTCGGCGCGACGCTGCGCGGGGTCGAGGCGATACCCGTCGACGTCGAGGTTGCGGTGTCAAACGGGCTTCCAGGCTTCTCTATCGTGGGCATGGGCGACGCTTCGGTCCAAGAGGCGCGTGAGCGCGTGCGGGCCGCCCTTCGGTCGAGCGGGTTCCAGATGCCGAGCGACAAAATCGTCGTCAACCTCGCGCCAAGCTCCCTGAGAAAGACTGGCTCGGGTCTTGATCTGCCCATCGCCGTTGCACTTTTGGCCGCAACGGGGCAAATCGATCGTGCCTGCATCGAGAACCGCCTGTTCGTCGGAGAGCTTTCGCTCGAGGGCTTCGTGCGCGGCGTGGCGGGCTCGCTCGCCTTCGCGTTGTGCGCTAAAAAGAGGGGTTGCTCGCTTGTGTGCGCCGAGGACGGCGAAACGGTGAGCGTCGATGGGCTCGCCCAGTACGGCCTGCGATTTCTCGGCGGGATGCGCGCGGCAGCCGACTTGCCCTTGCTCTCGCCCCTTGTTCCTGAAAGCGCTGTGTGCGATCTCGATTTTCGCGATGTCGCAGGGCATGAGGTCGCCAAGCGCGCCCTGCAGATAGCGGCTGCGGGAAGGCATGGGGTGCTCATGATGGGGCCTCCTGGGTCGGGTAAGACCATGCTTGCCTCGCGGCTGCCCTCGCTTTTGCCACCCCTCTCGCAGGAAGAGGCGCTTGAAACTGCTCTTATCCACTCGGTGGCGGGGGAGTCGATCGCAGCGATCCTGTCGGGGGTGCGGCCGTTTCGCAAGCCCCACCACTCGGCATCGCTTGCGGGGTTGGTCGGGGGAGGGTCCCCGATTCGTCCGGGCGAGATAACACTTGCGCACAACGGGGTGCTCTTCCTTGACGAGCTATCCGAATTCAAGAGCTCGGTTCTGCAGGGCATACGCCAGCCGATGGAAACAGGGGAGGTTAGGCTTACCCGCGCCGACGGTACGGTCACGTTCCCCGCACGGTTCATGCTGGTCGCGGCCTCGAACCCTTGCCCGTGCGGTCATTTGGGAGACGAGGAGACCGCATGCACGTGCACGCTCACCCAGGTGAAGAACTACCAAGGACGCATAGGGGGTCCGCTTATGGATCGAATCGATTTGCATCTCGATGTTCAGAGGATTCCCCCGGGCGACGTAATCGCGACGGGGTCGGGAACGTCGTCGGAGACGCTACGGGAAGGGGTGTTGAAAGCGAGGGAGTTCGCGCGGTGGAGGTCGCTGCACGACGCGGGGGCACGCGTGGCGGCATCCGTTTCTCCCCATGAGGCCGCGTCGCGCGGTTCGGCCGCGTCGGGACCAAGACGGCCGGCCGACTTGGTGCGCGATTGCCACCTTTCCGAGTCGAGCCGCGAGTTCTTCGAGCAGTCCGCGAAAGCCCACAACATGAGCGGCCGCGCCATCATGCGCACCCTCTCCGTTGCGCGCACCATTGCCGATATGGAAGAGTCCCACGAAGTGCTGATGAAGCATTTGTGCGAGGCGCTCAGTTTTCGGGTGAGGGAAGGGGTGGGCGTATGAGCGCGACGGCTGCGCAGACCGCGGTGCTCTCTGGGCCTAAATCGGTCGTCGAGCGGGGGAGCGAAGACTACCCCGAGCGCTTTTTGCGGTGCGGTTCTCCTCCCGATCGCCTGTACGTGATCGGCGATGTCACGGTCTTGCGGATGCCCTCGCTCTCTGTTGTGGGCGCCCGTAAGGCGACACCCTATGGGCGCGGATGCGCGCGGCGCTTCTCGACGCTCGCCGCCGCACGGGGCCTTGTCATCGTATCGGGCGGCGCGCGCGGGTGCGATTCCGAGGCCCATCGCGCGGCGATTGCCGAAGGCGCGCCGACGGTGGCGTTTCTCGGCGGCGGCTGCGACCGTATCTACCCGGCGGAAAATGCCGCGCTCTTCCAGTCGATCATCGATGGCGGGGGCGCTGTCGTCTCCGAGCGCGACTGGACGTTCCCGCCGGTGCCGTATGCCTTTCGCGCGAGGAACCGCCTCATAGCAAGCCTCTCTGCGGCAACACTCATCGTCGAGGCGGGGCTGCCTTCGGGCACCTTCTCCACCGCAGACGAGGCGCTCGCGGCGGGAAGCGAGGTTCTCGCTGTACCTGGGTCGATAACATCGGCGTCCTCCCGCGGGGCAAATCGCCTGATTTCGCAAGGTGCGGTGCCCATCATCGACGACGATACGTTTCTCGATGCCCTTTTCAGTATATACGGATGCTTGCGGCAGGAGACCTTCCCGGGCGAGGGCTCAGGGGATGGTGCTTTGGCGGGCCGTCAGGCCGCCGATTCCCTCCTCGCGGCGCTTCGGGCCGAGCCTTTGGGGATGGAAAAGCTTCGCGACATCGCGAAAGAGTGCGCGCCTGCAGGCGATGACCCGTGGGTTTGGCTCATGCTGCGCTTGGCGAAGCTCGAGCAGGAAGGGGAGGTGCAGCGGTATCCCGACGGGCGCTTCGGGCCGGTGGTGCGCCCTCTGGTATAATCTCACGACGCGGGCGCCGTGCCCGCTCTTTTGCACTGAGAGGCCGGGCCTTTCGCCCGCTGTCTTTTGCTTTCGAGGAGGAACCGATGGGCGACAGTCAACGTGTGGTGCGCATTTTGGGCGCAGGGCTCGCAGGCAGCGAGGCGGCGCTCCAGCTCGCCGATCGCGGCATTCGTGTGGAGCTTGTCGAGATGCGCCCCGAGGTGGGCACCGCCGTGCATAAAACCGGTAACGCCGCGGAGCTCGTGTGCTCGAACTCGCTTAAGAGCACCAACCCCGATAGTGCTGCGGGAATGCTCAAAGCGGAGCTCTCCGCGCTTGGGTCTCGTCTCATCGACGCCGCGATGCGCAATCGGGTTGCCGCAGGCGGTGCGCTCGCCGTCGATCGCGACGCGTTTTCGAACGAGGTGACGGCGCGCCTTTGCGCCCATCCTTGCATTGAGATCTCCCGTCGTCTCGCAAGGAGCCTTGATGAGGAGGCGGTGGGCGTCGACGCGCTCATCGTCGCCACCGGTCCTTTGACCGAGGGCGATCTGGCCCAGTCGCTGTGCGAAGCAACAGGTTCTGACAACCTAGCCTTCTTCGACGCTGCGGCGCCCGTCGTCATGGCGGAGTCCCTCGATCGCGAGAAGCTCTTCTCCCAAAGTCGCTACGAGGAGGGCGCGGGCGATTACCTGAACGCCCCGTTCAGCAAGGAGGAATACGAGGCTTTCGCTCAGGAATTGGTGGGGGCTGAGCGCGTGATCAAACGGGAGTTCGAGTCGAAGGACCTCTTTCAGGCGTGCCAGCCGATCGAGGAGATCGCCCGCACGGGAATCGACGCGCCCCGTTTTGGGGCCTTGAAACCCGTGGGGCTTACCGACCCGCGTACGGGTCGCAGGCCTTGGGCAGCGCTCCAGCTGCGCGCCGAGGACGCCCATGGCGAAAGCTACAACCTTGTCGGCTTCCAGACCAACCTCACGTTTCCCGAGCAGCGGCGTGTGTTCCGCATGATTCCGGGGCTCGAGAGCGCCGAGTTCGCGCGCTATGGGGTCATGCACCGCAACACCTTCATCAACGCGCCTTCGCTTCTCGATTCCAACCTGAGGTTCCGCCCAGAGATTGAGGCGCGGTGGGGCGTTCCCGTCCATGTGGCGGGGCAGCTCGCCGGCACGGAAGGCTATTGCGAGGCCATTCGCTCGGGGCTCCATGCGTCGCTCGCCGTCGTGGCCGAGCTTTCGGGCGAGAAGCCGCTTCCTCTTTCCGAGGATACGGCGTTCGGCGCGCTCATGGGCTACGCGACCGACCCTCAGACGACGGGGTATCAGCCGATGCACGTCAATTTCGGCATTATGCGCCCGCTTGACGAGCGAATCCGCAACAAGCGCGAGCGCTATGCGGCCTACGCACGCCGCGGGTCCGAGGCGCTTGCAGGCTATTGCGGCCAGCTACGCCAGCGCGGGCTCCTGCCTTCGGAAGAAGGGGGCGAGCGTTAGCTCATGGCTGCGGAAAACAAGCGATCTTCCTCCGTGGCGGGTGATGAGGCCGTCGCTGAGGAACAGCAGATTGACGTCGTGGTCTCATGCGCCATCGATGACTTCTGCGATGCGCTCGTTGCAGAGCAAAACGCCTCGGGTAACACTGTTCGCGCCTATCGGACCGACTTAGGGGACTACGGTCGGTGGGCTTATCGCGAGAAGCTTGATGCGCTCCATGCAAGCCATCGGGACCTGCGGCGCTATCTGGCGCAGCTCGATGCGGCGCGCTATTCGCGCAGGACGGTCAATCGCCGCCTTTCGGCGCTGCGCACGTTTTTCCGCTGGCTGAACGTGACGGGACGCGTTGACGCCAATCCGGCGAGCGCGCTCATCGGGCCGAAGAGCGGAAAGCACCTTCCTCAGGTTCTTCGCCCGCGCGATATGGCACGGCTGCTGTCGGTTCACGCCTCGCGCGATTTGAGGGGGCGCCCCCGCGAGCAGTCGCTTACCGATATGCGCGACCAGGCGATACTCGAGTTCCTCTATGCGTGCGGCGCGCGCATATCCGAGACGTCGGGCCTGCTTGCTGTCAATATCGACTTCGACGAGAAACAGGCGCGCCTGTTCGGCAAGGGCTCGAAGGAGCGCATCGTCCCCTTGCACGATCTGGCCGTGGACTCCCTCAGGCGATATGCGCTCGTGGCGCGCCCGAAGCTGCTCGATGGCAAGGAGTGCCCGTACTTCTTCGTATCGACGCGCGGCAACCAGATGAAGACCGATGCGATGCGCAAGGTGTTCAAGGCGACGGTGCGCGAGGCGGGGCTTGACGACTCCCTATCGCCGCACGATATGCGCCATACCTTCGCGACCGACCTTCTCAACGGCGGCGCCGATTTGCGCAGCGTCCAGGAAATGCTCGGGCATGCTCAGCTTTCCACCACGCAGGTGTATACGCACCTGTCGGTGGAACGGCTAAAGAAGGTGCATGACCAGGCGCTTCCTCGCTAGTCAGTCATTTTCCCAGGAGGTGTCGAAGAGCGGCTACGGGGTGGGCGAAGAGCATGCGCGGGCCTGAGAAGCGCATGACGGCGCGAATCGCCTCGCGCTTCGCAGGCGCGTAGCAGTGGATGGGGCACGAGTTGCAATCCTTCTTCGCGTGCATCTTCAAGCAGCGCTCCGTGCGCTTCGCGCAGTACGCATCGAGCTCGGCGCATGCGGCGCACAGGGGCTTCCCGCATACTGCACGGGCCTCACGCGGCTCATCTTTGTGGTTCGCGGCGCAATACAGCGCGATCATCTGGGAAACCGTCCGCTTCTCGCGCTCTCGCCGTTTTCGGGTTTTCGATGTGTCTTCCATGGCTAACAGTGTAGCAAACGGAATGCGGCATCAAGGGAACTCCATCGGGGAAGCGGGTTTTGCGGTCCCTCACGTGCCTGCAAGGCTTGGGTGGCTCGTCGAGGGCGGTACAACCGCGTCCCATCTAAGGTGGTACAGCTACGTCCCATTGAAAGTGATGCGGCTGCATCCCGTCCGTCGAACATCCTGTGCCGTTTTAGCGAACAGATGTTTTCTCATTGATGGCTTCGCGCGTGCTGCGATACAATCGTTCGGCTATACAGATATCTTTGGAAGATGAGGGAACATGGGACAAAACTCGATCGTCATCAAGGGCGCTCGCGAGCATAACCTCAAAAACGTCGATTTGGAAATCCCGCGCGACAAGCTGGTCGTCATAACCGGTCTTTCGGGCTCGGGCAAGTCAAGCCTTGCCTTCGACACCATGTACGCCGAGGGCCAGCGACGCTATGTGGAAAGCCTGTCGAGTTATGCACGCATGTTCCTGGGCCAGATGAGCAAGCCCGACCTCGACAGCATCGACGGCTTGTCCCCGGCGGTCTCCATCGATCAGAAGACCACCTCGAGAAACCCGCGCTCCACCGTGGGCACCACTACTGAAATCTACGATTACCTGCGCCTTCTGTTCGCGCGCGTGGGCATACCTCACTGCCCGGAGTGCGGGCGCGTCATCAAGAAACAGACGACCGACCAGGTGACCGACGATATCCTCGCGCTCGCCGCCGATGAAAGCACTCGCGCGATCATCATGGCGCCTGTAGTCACGGGCCGCAAGGGCGAGTTCACGAAGCTCTTCGCCGACCTTGCGAAGGAGGGCTTTTCCCGCGTGCGCATCGATGGCAAAATCGTGAAGCTCACGGGCGAGCCCATCACCTTGAACAAGAAGATCAAGCACTTCATCGACGTTGTTGTCGACCGCGTCGTGCTGAAGAAATCCGCCACGACCCGCATCGCCGAGTCGGTGGAGAACGCGACGAAGCTCGCCGAGGGGCGCGTGCTTGTCCAGGTGCTCGGCCCCGACGGCAAGCCCCAGGGCGAGGCGGGCGGTACGTCAAGCGGCGCTACGGGTGGGCTCGGCGAAGGGGAACGCCTCTTCTCGCTCGCGCTCGCCTGTCCCGAACATGGTCATTCCATGGACGAGCTTCAGCCGCGCGACTTCTCCTTCAACGCACCGTACGGCGCCTGCCCCGACTGCCTCGGCATCGGCAGCCGCGACGAGGTCGACCCCTCGCTCGTGGTGCCCGACCCGTCGCTTTCCCTCGATGAGGGCGTCATCGCGCCGTTTCGCACGGGGAATTACTATCCGCAGGTCATCAAGGCGGTGGCGGCGCACATGGGCGTCGACTCGTCCACGCCGTGGGAGGATATGCCGCGCCGCGCGCAAAAGGCCATCATGTCGGGTCTCGGTAAGGAGAAGGTGCGCGTCGACTACGTCACGGTCGACGGCCGCGAGACGTACTGGGACATCGAATGGGAAGGCGTGCTCGCTGCGGTTATGCGCCGCTACCAGGAGGCGCAGACCGACACGCAGCGCGAGCGCCTCCAGCAGTATTTCGCGACGGTGCCCTGCCAGACCTGTCACGGTAAGCGCTTGAAGCCCGAAATTCTCGCTGTCACCGTGGGCGGCAAGTCCATCCACGATGTGACGGAGATGTCAGCCGCCGATTCCTACGCGTTCTTCAACAGCCTTTCGTTCTCGGGTCAGGCCGAGCGCATCGCGGGGCCCATCGTGAAGGAAATCAAGGCGCGACTGAAGTTCCTCGTGGACGTGGGACTCGACTACCTGACGCTCGAGCGCGCCACCGCTACGCTGTCGGGCGGCGAGGCCCAGCGCATCCGCCTCGCCACGCAGATCGGCGCGGGGCTTATGGGCGTGCTCTATATCTTGGACGAACCCTCGATCGGCTTGCATCAGCGCGACAACGAGCGGCTTATCGCCACGTTGGAGCATCTGCGCGACCTCGGCAACACCGTCGTCGTGGTCGAGCACGACGAGGACACCATCCGCAGCGCCGACTTCGTGGTCGACATGGGGCCGGGCGCGGGCGAGCGCGGCGGGGAAGTGGTCGCGGCGGGAACTCCCGCTCAGATTATGAAGGCGAAGCGCTCGCTCACGGCGGATTATCTGTCGGGCCGCCGTAAGATCGAGGTGCCCCAGACCCGCCGCCATCCCAAGCGCGGGTCCATCAAGATGACGGGTGCCTCGGAGAATAACCTGAAAAACGTCACGCTTGAGGTGCCTATCGGCACGTTCACCGTGATCACCGGCGTATCAGGCTCGGGCAAAAGCTCGCTTATCACCGATACGCTCGCGCCTGCCCTGGCCAACCGCGTGAACCATGCGCACCGGCGCACGGGCGCGTACCGCAAGATCACCGGGCTCGAGTCGATCGACAAGGTCATCAACATCGACCAAAGCCCTATCGGTCGAACCCCGCGCAGCAACCCTGCTACCTATATCGGGCTGTGGGACGACATTCGCGCCCTGTTCTCCTCGACGCAGGAGGCGAAGGCACGCGGATATGCCCCAGGTCGCTTCAGCTTCAACGTGAGCGGCGGCCGCTGCGAGGCTTGCAAAGGCGACGGCCAGATTAAAATTGAGATGCACTTCCTTCCCGACGTGTACGTTCCCTGCGAGGTTTGCGGGGGGAAGCGCTACAACCGCGAGACGCTCCAGGTCACCTATCGTGGGAAGAACATCGCCGAGGTCCTCGACATGACGGTCGAGGACGCGCTTGCGTTCTTCGAGCACATCCCCGGCATTAAGCGTAAGCTCCAGACGCTGTTCGACGTGGGACTCGGCTACATTCGCCTCGGTCAGGCGGCAACGACCCTTTCGGGCGGCGAAGCCCAGCGCGTCAAGCTTGCAAGCGAGCTTCAGAAGCGCTCCACGGGAAAGACGTTCTATATCCTCGATGAGCCGACGACGGGCTTGCATTTCGAAGACGTGCGCCAGCTGCTCGTCGTGCTGCAGCGCCTGGTTGACGCCGGCAACACGGTGCTCGTCATCGAGCACAATCTCGACGTCATCAAGTCCGCCGACCATATCGTCGACTTGGGCCCTGAAGGAGGCGAGCGGGGCGGAACCATTATCGCCACTGGTACGCCTGAAGAGGTAGCGCAGGTGGAAGGTAGCTTTACTGGAAAGTTCCTCAAGAAGATGCTGGGCGATCATGCGGGGTAGTTCGGTCGCGAAGGGCGTTCTGCTCACGGCGGCCGGTGCCATATGCTGGGGCTTTTCCGGCACGTGCGCGCAGCTGCTCATGGATATCTACGGCGTTCCCTTAGCGTGGAACGTGTGCGTACGCCTCGTGTTCGCCTCATTGCTCTACCTGGTATTTTGCACGGCAACGCATCGCGACGAGCTCCTTTGCCTGCTCAAACAGCCCCGCGAGCTGGGACGCCTTCTCGCGTTCTCCATTTTCGGCGTGCTGCTTGTCCAGGTGTGCTACCAGGGGTGTATCTCTGCCAGCAATGCGGGCACCGCGACCGTGTTCGAGCGATGCGGTCTCATCCTCATCATGCTCATCACCTGCCTAAAAGCTCGCCGCGCCCCAATGCGCCGCGAGCTTTTGGGCGTCGTTTTGGCCATCGTCGGCACAATTTGCATCGCGACGAAGGGAAACCTCGGCACGCTCGCCATCCCCGCCGAGGCGCTTATGTGGGGCGCGGCATCTGCGTGCGCGCTCGTCTTCTACACGATGATGCCGGTGCACCTGCTTGAGCGATGGGGGAGTGTCGTCACCACGACGGTCTCCATGACGATGGCGGCCGTCATTGCGAACGCTGTCGTGCAGCCGTGGAACATGCACGTCGAAGTGACCCCCGGCGTCGTCGCCGCCATGGCGGCCCTGGTGATCATCGGCACGTTCTTCGCCTACCTGCTGTTCTTGCAGGGTGTGAAACTTGCGGGCCCGATGCGCGCAGGGCTTGTCGGCAGTATCGAGCCGGTTGCGGCGATGGCGTTCTCCACGCTCTGGCTCGGAACGCCCATCACTCCCTTTGACATCGCCGGCTGTGCGCTCATCGTGATCATGGTGCTGCTCGTGACGCAGCGCGAGGAGAAAACGTCTCGCGAGGTGGATCTTTCGAGTGGGGACGCGCAAGCGGTTGAGGTTAAGCTCTCGGTTGAAGGTGCGCAAGCTGCTGATTCAAAGCCCTCCGATAAGTCCGCGCAAACACCCGAGGTCGAGCTTTCGGGGAAGGCCGCAAAACCGATCTTCAAATAACCTGAGGAACGCGCATCTTTCATTCCGCCTGCGGGCTTTCTCGCCGTGCGCCTTCATATCGAGACCGTTCACATATTGGAGTTACGAATTCTCTCTTCGTAACACTGAATGCTGTTCTGTCTGCTATAGTGTGTTACAGATTTGTATCCCGTAACACTCAGCAGGTGCGCCGAAATCGTATCATCTGCGCGCTCTGCTTGGCCAATGAAAGGACATCTCGATGAAAAGCTTCTCAAGGCGAACGTTTTTGCAGGCGGCAGGCGTGAGCGCGGCTGCGGTGGGCTTCGGCGGCGTGTTGAGCGCGTGTGCAAGCGATTCGGGCTCGGGCAGCTCGGATAAGGGCGCCGCTTCGAAGAGCGAGGGACACGCATCGCAGGTAACCGTCTCCATGCCCGCGAGCAGCGAGCCCGCCGCTGGCTTCGACCCATTCGTCTCCTGGGGCTGCGGCGAGCATGTGCATGAGCCGCTTATCCAGTCCACGCTTCTGACCACGACGGCCGATATGGGCTTCGAAAACGACCTCGCGACGGCGTATTCCTGCAGCGACGATGGCCTCACGTGGACGTTCACCATTCGCACGGACGCGAAGTTCACCAACGGCAAGTCGCTCACGGCGCATGATGTGGCCTACACGATCAACGGCGTTGCGAACAGCGAGGCCAGCGAGTGCGATCTGACTATGGTGGACAAGGCGGTTGCAGTAAACGATGAAACGTGCGAAATCCATCTGAACAAGCCATTCAACGCCTTCCTGTACACGTTGGCCGTTATCGGCATCGTTCCCGATGGTGGGCACGGCAGTGATTACGGCACCAACCCGATCGGCAGCGGCCGCTACATGCTGGAGCAATGGGACCACGGACAGCAGGTTATCCTGAAGGCCAATCCCGACTACTACGGCGATGCCCCGAAGATCGATCGCGTCGTGGTGGTGTTCATGGAAGAGGATGCAAGCCTTGCGGCGGCTCGCTCCGGCCAGGTGGACGTCGCCTACACGGTGGCCACCTACGCCGACCAGCAGCCGACGGGCTACGACCTGCTGAACTGCGCATCGGTAGACTCGCGCGGAATCTCCCTTCCCACCATCGCGGCGGGCGCTACGAAGAAGCAGACGGGCGAGGAGTATTCCGCAGGCAACGATGTCACGCAGGATCTCGCGGTGCGCCGCGCCATCAACTATGGCGTGAACCGTCAGACGCTTATCGACAACGTATTGAACGGTTATGGCGAGGTCGCGTATAGTGTGAGCGACAATATGCCCTGGTCATCTGACGATATGCGATGCGAGCAGGATACCGCTCGTGCCAAGGTGATGCTCGACGAGGCGGGCTGGACGCTCGGGTCCGACGGCGTTCGCATGAAGGACGGCGTGCCGGCAGCGTTCGATTTGTACTACTCGGCTTCCGACTCGGTGCGCCAGGCCATCGCCATGGAGTTTGCCAACCAGATGGGCGAGCTTGGTATCAAGGTGTCGCCGAAGGGTGCAAGCTGGGACGACATCTACAGACACCAGTTCAGCGACCCCGTCGTGTGGGGCTGGGGCTCGAACAGCCCGATCGAGATCTACAACCTGAACTACTCGACGGGCAATGGCAACTACGCGTGCTACGAGAACGCGGCGGTGGACGCGCATTTGAACGCCGCGCTGGCCAACCCTGTGATTGCCGATTCGTACAACGAGTGGAAGCTTGCCATGTGGGACGGCGAGAACGGCGTGGCTCCGCAAGGCGCTGCCACGTGGGTGTGGTTCGCCAACGTCGACCACCTGTATTTCGTGGCCGATGGCTTGAAGGTTGCCGACCAGAAGCCGCATCCGCATGGACATGGCTGGTCGATCGTGAACAACGTCGACAAGTGGAGCTGGTAGGCGCAGCTTCGCATGACGAAATATCTTGCTCGACATATCGTGCGGTTCGCACTGTTGATGCTTGCCGTGGGGTTGGTGGTGTTCGCGCTGGTGAGCATGTCGCCGATCGACCCCGTGCAGGCGAACGTGGGGCAGGCCGCGTATGTGAACATGTCGGAGGCCAAACGAGCTCAGCTGGCGAGCTACTGGGGCGGCGACGTGCCGTTTTGGGAGCGCTTTGCCAACTGGGCAGGTGCCCTTCTGCAGGGCGACATGGGAACATCGCTCAGGTTCAATGCGCCGGTATCCGAGGTCATTGCGCACCGAGCCGCCAACTCGTTGGCGCTTATGGGCATCGCGTGGCTGCTCAGCGGCGTGTTGGGGTTCGCGCTCGGTGTTGCGGCGGGCGCTCGCCGCGGCGGTGCGCTCGACCGGGTAGTTCGCAGCTATTGCTTTCTTTTGGCTTCGACTCCCACGTTCTGGCTCGGCTTGCTCATCTTGATGGTGTTCGCCGTGCAGCTAGGCTGGTTTCCCATCGGGTTCTCCGTGCCCATCGGCGTGTCGGCGGCGGACGTGACGTTGGCCGATGCCGTGCATCACCTGGTGCTTCCTGCGCTCACACTCTCGGTGACGGGCGTGGCCAACATCGCGCTCCATACGCGCGAGAAGGTGGTTGATGTACTGGAAAGCGACTACGTGCGCTTCGCACGCGCACGCGGCGAGTCGGAGCTGAGTGTGATCGTGCACCACGGCTTGCGCAACGTCGCGTTGCCGGCCGTCACGCTGCAGTGTGCGTTCATCTCCGAGATCTTTGGCGGGTCGGTGCTGGTAGAGCAGGTGTTTTCTTATCCCGGCCTGGGGCAGGCGGCTGTGACCGCAGGGTTGGGCGGCGACGTGGCGCTTCTCGCGGGCATCGCGCTCGTGAGTGCCGCACTCGTGTTCGGCGGCAACTTGCTGGCTAATATTCTCTATGGCGTGCTCGATCCGCGCATGCGCATCGGCGAGGGGAGGGCTTGATGGAAGAGGCTCTCCATACTCCCGTGCAGCGTTCGCGCGGCAATCGGGCAACCACGCTCGTCGCGTGCATCGCGGCCGCCTGTGCACTCGCCATTGTGGTGGCGTCGGGGCTTGCGCTTTACGGTCAGGCGACAGCCACGGACTTCACCGCGAAGAATCTGGCGCCCTCGCTTGCTCACCTCTTCGGCACCGACTGGATGGGTCGCGACATGCTTTCGCGCACGCTTGCGGGCCTGTCCACAAGCGTGCTGGTGGGTTTGCTGGCGGCAACCGTCTCGTCGGTTATCGCACTCGTGCTCGGGTGTGCTGCCGCGCTTGGTGGAAAACGCGTCGATGCCGTGATCAGCTGGCTGATTGACCTCATGATGGGCATTCCCCACATCGTGCTTTTGGTGCTTATCTCCTATGCAATCGGGAAGGGCTTCTGGGGCGTGACCATCGGCGTTGCCGTGACGCATTGGCCGAGCCTTGCGCGCGTCGTTCGTGCCGAGGTGCTGCAATGCCGCGAGTCGAAGTTCGTCGAAGTCGCGCGCAAGTTGGGGCAAAGCCCGGCTCGTATCGCGTTGCGCCATATGGTGCCCTACGTGTTGCCGCAGTTTGTGGTGGGGCTTATTCTGCTCTTTCCGCATGCCATCCTTCATGAGGCGGCAATCACCTTCCTCGGCTTCGGCTTGCCGCCCGAGCAGCCGGCAATTGGCGTGATCTTGAGTGAGTCGATGAGCTACCTATCGACGGGTGCCTGGTGGCTTGCCGTGTTCCCGGGTTTGGCGCTCATGGCGACGGTGCTGCTCTTCGATGTGGCTGGTCAGAGCCTGCGAAAGCTCGTTGACCCGCATACGGCGCAGAAATAGGTGGGGAAGATGTTGGAGAATGCAAACGACGGCGCGGCTGCGCAAGCGGCTTCGGCGAACAAGGCTGCCGCGATCGCTCACGAGCAAACCACGCACAAGGATGCGCAGCTGCACCATCATCACACACATGCGGCGACGTCGCACCATGACGGCGGGCACCACCTTTTGCAGGTCGAGGATTTGAACGTGAGCTTCCGCATGTACGACGAGGATGCGCTGTACTTCCAGGCGAAGCAGCGCGATGTCCAGGTGCTCCACGGGTTGAGTATCGCCGTCCACGCGGGCGAGATCGTGGCTGTGGTGGGCGCATCGGGCTCGGGCAAGACGCTTCTCGCCGATGCGGTGCTGGGATTGTTCGAGCCTAACTCCACGGTGACGGGACGCATCTGGTTCGACGGCGAGCGCATGGATGCGGAAGGCTTGCGCGCGCTGCGCGGGCACGGACTGTCGCTCGTGCCGCAGAGCGTGAGCCATTTGGACCCCATGATGCGCGTGGGGAAACAGGTCGAAGGCTTCGCGAACGCGCTGCCGAAGGCCGAGCGCAAAGCGCGCCGCGAGCAGCTGTTCGAGCGCTACGGGCTCGGTCCCGAGGTTGCGCGCCTTTACCCTCATGAGCTTTCTGGCGGCATGGCGCGCCGCGTGCTGCTCTGCTGCGCGCTCATGGACGACCCGCGGGGGATCGTGGCCGACGAGCCAACGCCCGGGTTCGACCTCGACCTCGCGGTCCGAGCGCTGGACGACTTCCGCTCCTTTGCCAACGAGGGCAACGGCGTGCTGCTGATCACGCACGATATCGAGCTCGCGCTGCGCGTTGCCGATCGCGTTGCCGTCTTCAAGGATGGCACCGTGGTGGAAGAGACGGCGGTCGCGAACTTCGCCGACCCCGCGCTTCTGAGCGACCCGTTCACCCGCGCGCTGTGGCATGCCCTTCCCGAGCACGATTTCGCGGCTACGGCGAGCACGGACGAGCAAGGCCGCGGCAACGCATCGATTGGCAAGGGAGGTCGCTCGTGCTAGAGGCTCGAGACATCACGTTCGGTTACCCCGGCGCAAAACCCCTGTACAGCGGGTTCAGCCTGCAAGTCGAGCCCGGCGAGCGCGTGGCGCTTCAGGCTCCCTCGGGGTTTGGCAAGACCACGCTGTGCCGCGTGCTCGCTGGGTTCGAGCGTCCGCAGGCTGGCGAGGTGCTGCTCGATGGTCGGCCGCTTCCGCGTCGCGGAGTATGCCCGGTGCAGCTGATCCAGCAGCATCCTGAGCAGGCGGTCGATCCGCGCCTGCGCATGCGCAAAACGCTGGCGGAAGCGGGCGACGTGTCGCAAGAACTCCTCGACAACCTGGGGATTCGCGATGAGTGGATGCAGCGCTACCCACATGAGCTCTCCGGCGGCGAGCTGCAGCGCTTCTGCATAGCCCGTGCGCTTGCCACGCACCCGCGATACCTGATCTGCGACGAGGTTTCCACCATGCTGGATGCGGTCACGCAAGCGCATATCTGGCGCGTGCTGCTGGACTATGCCGAGCGGGAAGGTGCCGGCATGCTGCTCGTCTCCCATACCCCTGCGCTTACGGAGCGCGTGGCGACGCGGAAAGTGAAGCTCTCGAGGGGCAAAAGCTGATTCGAGAAGCTCGCATATCCATACCTCCTAATGCCTTGTTTGCGAATTGTGCCTGATGGGGTGCGCTTGCTCGCCTCCGTTAGAGCGGTAGAGCATCGAGATTGTCTGTCTTCGGGAGATGGGGGCTGGCAGCTCATGCTCGTTTGCCTATAATGAACGCTGCTATGGAAAAGACATCCCGAGAGAAAATCGCGCTCATCGTGTTCCTCGTCCTTGCTATTGGGATGGGGTGCATCCTGTTCGGCTACGTGTTTGCTGGCCATTCATGGAACGTCACCGCCTCGAACATCGACGATGCGTTCGGTAACATGGAAGGCTATACCGCCATCGTCTACGAGGGAACCATCGAAGAGGAAGAAAGCGCCGCGCAATCGCCTGCTTCTGCGGCATCAGCTGCCAACGGCTCCGCTAGCTCAAAGAATGCGGGTGGTGCCGAATCGCTTCCCGGGGACTCGAAGGCGGGGGATGGTCAAGCCCCCGCTTCCTCTTCGTCCTCTTCCGACGGCAATCAAGCCGCTGCTTCCTCTTCGGAAAACAGCCAGACATCTTCTGGCGCTTCGTCTTCCGACAAACAGGCCGCTTCTTCTCGTGCCACCTCGAGCGAGAATTCGGCTTCTCCAACGAGCGCAAGCGCGCAGGGCACCGGCTCTGTCGATCAGGGAGTTTCGACCGCATCGGAACCTGCTGCTGCGGAAGGCTCCGCGTCCGAAGGCGTCGTAGGGGAAAGCACTGCCGGGGAAGGGGTTTCTGCAACTGTTTCCCCTGGCGGAACCTTAGATTCCCAGGCGAGCTCCGCTGCGCCGCTCGCGGGGCACAAAAAGGAGAAGGAACCGGTCGCCCTCTCCGATGTCGATGCGCTCTACCAGGACAAGGGCGCAAATGTCATCTCGCTTCATACGGCCAATCCCTCCGCCTATGAAGAGGGAACGATTCTGAAGCGCGGCGGCAAGCGCTACGGCATCTTCTCGGTCACCCGCGAGTACTCGAGGATCCTTATCGATGAGAAGGTTAAGTACTTCACCGATCAAAAGGTAGACTACGTCATTGCTCTTTGTCCCGAGGAGTCGTATCTCAAGAATGCCGAAAACATCGACATCGTCATCACCACGGCAGACTCGACGATCTCATCGATGGGCGAGTCGAGGAACGGTGCCTTCTACGTGAGCACGCCGAAGATCGGCTCGGTCGGGGCGATCCTCATCTCGCCGAGCAATGTCGTCTCCGCGAAGACTATTTCCGAGCTGTAAACCCTCTGGGGTATCTCTGCCGCCTGGCAATGAGCGGCGACCGAAACAGCAAGCGACCCCGCCTCGTGCAAACGCCCAGAAGTTGACG
>OBZH01000546.1_pt1 | contig 38802 bp, 29 predicted proteins | sample 1476881 | NCBI WGS metagenome assembly OBZH01 (sample SAMEA2580230, study PRJEB22360) | human gut metagenome | biome: human gut; feature: human-associated habitat; material: faeces | place: Denmark | collected 2008/2010 | reverse complement strand
AGGCGGGCTTGTCGCCGTACTGGCGGCGCGGTTTGTCGCCGTCGCGGTGCTCGTAACGGGGTTTATCGCCGGACTTACGCTCGCCGTAAGCCGGTTTGTCGCCGAACTGGCGGCGCGGTTTGTCGAATGCAGGGCGGTTGTCCGCCGTGAAATGGGGATTGTAGGAGGCCCGCTCACGGGGCCCCTCGCTGGACGGTTGCTCCGAATCGGCAGCATCACGCTGTAAACGCGGGCGACGCTCGACACGCTCCGCCGTAGCAGTCACGGTACGCTGGCGCTTGTCGCGTCCGAAACGCGAAAGTACCGTGGTCGAGTCGTTTTTGTTGTCTTTCATACGTATTTGAATGAGTTTGTGGGGCAAAGGTAATCCATTTTTCCGGATTACGGCATATTGCAGACCCGATTTGGCGATAAAAGACAGGGGCCGTTACAAATTCGCCGCTTTTGCCTTATCTTTGCACCCGTAAACGACGTCCGGCAGGGGTTGCCGGACATCCCCGCCCCGCACCTATGAACATGAACCGCGAAATACTGCGCATCGCGCTCCCGAATATCGTTTCGAACATCACCGTGCCGCTGATGGGAATCGTGTCGACGGCCATCGCCGGGCACTGGGGCGCGGATTCGGCGGCGACTATCGGCGCACTGGCCATCGGGGTGTCGATCTTCAACTTCATCTACTGGAACTGCTCGTTCGTGCGCATGGGAACCAGCGGACTCACGGCACAGGCGTTCGGCGCAGGGAATTTCCACGAATGCACCAACATGCTCGTAAGGGCGATGGTCGTGGCGGCAGGCATGGGATTGCTGATGCTCGCCCTGCAATACCCGCTGGGCGAGCTGGCTCTGTGGGGACTGAACGGCAACGAAATGACGCGCGAATATTTCTACGCCCGCATCTGGGCCGTACCGGCGGGCATCCTCCTGTTCGGGTTCAACGGCTGGTTCACGGGTATGCAGAATGCCATGATACCGATGTTCACGGCTATTTCGGTCAACGCGGTGCATGTCTTGTGCAGCCTTTGGTTCGCCTTCGGCATGGACATGGGGATCGTCGGCATCGCCTACGCCTCGGTGATCGCACAGTGGACGGGCGTGGGACTTTCGCTGCTGCTGCTCATGCTGCGCTACCGCAAGGTGCTGACGGGCATCGACTGGGCCGAGGTATTCGACATGAAACCGCTCAAAACCTTCTTCATCGTCAACCGCGACATCATGCTGCGTACGCTCTGCATCGTGGCGGTCTACACCTTCTTCACGGGGGCTTCGGCCCGCATGGAAGACCCGGTGCTGCTGGCCGTGAACACCCTGCTGTTGCAGCTCTTCACGCTCTTCTCGTACATGAACGACGGCTTCGCATATGCCGCCGAAGCGCTGACCGGACGGTTCATCGGCGCCCGGGACGTAAAGGCGCTGCGCGACTGCCTGCGGCGCTGCATCGCATGGGGCACGGCCGTGTCGGTACTGTTCGTGGGAATCTACATCGTCTGGTGGCGCGACCTGGTGGGGCTGTTCATCGACGATTCGGCCGCAAACGCCGCGACGATCGTGGAGGTCGCCGGACGGTATATCGTATGGATCATCCTGATCCCCGTAGCCAGCGCCATGCCCTTCATCATGGACGGCATCATGGTGGGCGCCACGCAGACGCGCGTCATGCGCAACTCGATGTTCTGGGCTACGGCAGCCTATTTCGGCATCTTCTATATCGGGCATACGCTCATAGGCAACAACGCCCTGTGGCTCGCCTTCACGCTGTACATGTTCCTGCGCGGCGTGCTGCAATACTTCATGACGCACAGCCTGCGGACAATCTACCGCAAAGCCGGCGCATAAGGAAGAGGCGGTGAATCCCCGGGCAGGGAGAGGCCGGAACGGCCCGGGAGAGGCAACGTCCGGAAGCTGGAAGGTTTCCTGCGATAACAGGCCGCATATCCGGGGAAAATCACTAAATTAGCGGAACGGAACCCAAAAAAGCCCGCCATGATCTTATCCGAAAACGCACTCTATATCAAATATATCCGACTGAAAGAGGCCGGAGATTTGCCGCACGAATACCCCTATACGGTGCCCGCGCTGGCGGGGTTCAGCGGATTGCGGTTCCGCCGCCCGGTGACGTTCATCGTGGGCGAGAACGGCATGGGCAAATCGACGCTGCTGGAAGCCATCGCCGTAAAAGCGGGATTCAATGCCGAGGGCGGGTCGAAGAACTTTCGGTTCGCAACGCGCGAGACTCATTCCCCGCTATACGGGAACCTCGTGCTCGGACGCGGGTTGCAGCCGCGCGACGGCTATTTCCTGCGTGCCGAGAGTTTCTACAACGTCGCCACCGAGATCGACCAGATAGCCGACGGCATACACCGCTATTACGGCGACAAGTCGCTCCACAGGCAATCGCACGGCGAAAGCTTCCTGAGCCTGCTCTAACACAGGCTCCGCGGGAACGGGCTCTATATCTTCGACGAGCCCGAGGCCGCCCTCTCGCCGTCGCGGCAGATGTATATGCTGTGCCGGATAAAACAACTCGTGGAAAGCGGATCGCAGTTCATCGTCAGCACCCACTCGCCTATCGTCATGGCCTACCCCGGCGCCGACATCTACGAGATCGCGGACAACGGACTGCAACTCACCGAACTGGAGCAGACGCCGCATTACCTGCTGATGAAACGCTTTTGCCTCGACTACGAAGGGATGCTCCGGCAGTTGGGCTTCGACATCCGGAAACCTTGAAGCGCGGGTCGCGCCACAGGCAGAATGCCCGGAGATCGGCACAACAGCACAGGCATTTCGCACGGATGCCGCACAGGATTTCTTGCACGGATATCTTGCACGAGTATCTTGCACGGATATTACCCTACGAATTCGACGGCACGGACATCACGACAGGCGCATCGGCGCATGAAAAATCCCGGCTCCGAAATGCGGAGCCGGGATTCCTGTAAGCGCAGGGCGGCAGCGCCGCCCCCGCAGGGGATTATTCTTCGCCTTTGGCTTCTTTGAGCAGGGTGTTGTACTTGTTGTACTTGTCCATCATGCCCTCCTCGTCGCGCAGGCGGAAGCAGATCGACTTGAGGAAGTCGAGCGTATTGACGTCGTCCTTTTTCAGCTCGTATGCCTTTTCGAACCAGGGCACGGCATCCATATAGACGGCATTCACCTCCTTCAGGTCGGTATCGTAGGCAGTCTGGCTGCTATACTGCTTCTCGTTCATCACCTTGTTCATCTCGTCGGCCTTGATCGTGTAGAACACGCCCAGGTAATAGTTGCCTTCGAACAGGTCGGGCTTCAGCTCCACGACCTTCTTGAACGATGCGATGCTCTCGTCGTAGTTTTTCAGCGCATAGAAGATACGGCCGCGGCCGAACCAGAGGTCTACGTTCTCGGGGTTGTCGGCAATGGCCGAGTCGATCAGCGTTACCAGGTCGGCAGGGTCGCCCACGCCCTCTTCGGAGGTGTAGAGCTGCATCAGGCCGTCGAGGATACGCTCGTTCTTCGGGAATTTCCCGATACCCGTGATCAGGGCGTCCTTGGCCAGCATGACATTGTCCTGGCTGACGTTCTTCAGGCCGTAGTAGCAGTGGAAGAGGTAGTAGTAGATGTTACCCTCCTCGTCGGTATACCCCAGGTCGATCGCTTTCTTGAGGTACTCGGCACCCTGTCCGAACGACGAGGGGTGCGCCGAACCGTCCACCGTGCGCAGGTAACCGGCATAGTAAAGCAGCGCGGGGTCTGCGGCTGCGCCGTAAGCGGGGCTCGACTGCGCCTGGAAAGCCGTGGCATAGGCGTCGGCGGCTGCAACGTACTCGCCCGTGTCGATGCCCGTATTACCGACCTGCGAACAGAAATCGCTGATCTGCTGCAACCCGTCCTTCGCCTTCGCAGCGCTCTTGGGGTCGATCTCGTAAGCCTTGTTGTAAGCCTCGATGGCCATGGCAGGGGCCTCTTTCAGCACCCAGTCGGTCTGCGTCCAGGTAACTACCTTGCCGTCCTTGATATAGGCGATGAAATAGGGGTATTCCCACGCTTCGTAGGGAACGTTGAGAAGCGTCACCTGCTTGGTGGCCGAAGGTTCGCCCACGGCCAGCTTCAGCATCGCGGCGTCCATGTTGACGAAGAGGCTCTTGGTCGGTTCCACGGCAGCCTCGTACAATGCTTTGCCACGGTTGATCCACGTGGAGGCCTTCGCGTTCTTCTTCGCGTCGGCGATGTCGGCGTCGCTCTTCTCGATCTTGGAGAGGAGCCCGCTCTTGTTGACTTTCTGCGCCTGAACAGCGGGGATTGCCATGAGCAGGGCAGCGAAAGCCGTCAAAAATGTTTTCTTCATAACAAATTTAATTTAAAGTTTTTCAAATTCATTTCATCTATTCCTCCGCCGGCTGTCCTGCATCGGGTGTTGCGTCCCCGGCACCGGTAGCCTCTGCGGACTGTACTTCTTCTTCATCGCCGGCAGCAGGCACGGCCATCACCGAGGCAATGGCATCGCCGTCACGCAGGTTGATGATACGCACGCCCTGCGTAGCACGACCCGCCAGGCGGATCTGCGACACGGCCGTACGTATGGTAAGTCCCGAACGGTTGATAATCATCAGGTCGTTGTCGTCCGTAACGGCCTGTATGGAGATAAGTTTGCCGGTTTTCTCCGTCACGTTGATCGTCTTCACACCCTTACCGCCGCGGTTGGTGATGCGGTACTCGTCGAGGTCGGTACGCTTGCCGTAACCGTTTTCGCTCAGCACCAGTACGTCCTGCGTCGAATCGGGTTCCACACAGATCATGCCGATCACCTCGTCGGACTCCTCGATCGAGATGCCGCGCACACCGGCGCCGACACGCCCGATCGGGCGCACCGTCGACTCGTTGAAGCGGATGGCCTTGCCTTCGCGGGCCGCAATCATCACTTCGGCATTGCCGCTGGTGAGCTTGGCCTCGATCAGCTGGTCGCCCTCGCGGATGACGATGGCGTTCACACCGTTCTGGCGCGGGCGCGAGTAGGCTTCGAGCTTCGTCTTCTTGATCGTACCGTCCTTGGTACACATGATGATGAAGTTGTTGTTCACATACTCGGCGTCGTTCAGGCGCTTGACGTTGATATAGGCGCGAACCTTGTCGTCGGGTTCGATCTGGATGACGTTCTGGATGGCGCGTCCCTTCGAGGAGCGTGCGCCTTCGGGGATCTCGTAGACCTTGAGCCAGTAGCAGCGCCCCTTCTCGGTGAAGAAGAGCATCGTATTGTGCATCGAAGCCACGTAGATGTGCTCGATGAAGTCCTCGTCGCGCGTAGCACTGCCCTTGGCGCCGACGCCGCCGCGGTTCTGCGTGCGGTATTCGGCCAGCGGGGTGCGCTTGATGTAGCCCATGTGCGAGATGGTGATGACCATGTCGTCGTCGGCATAGAAATCCTCGGGGTTGAACTCCTCGGAGGCATAGACGATCTCCGAACGGCGCTCGTCGCCGTATTTTTCCTTGATTTCGAGCAGCTCGTCCTTGATGATCTGCATTTGCAGGCCGACGTCGGCGAGCACCTCCTTGAGGTGGGCGATGGTTTTGGTCAGCTCGTCGCGCTCGGCGGTGAGCTTGCCGTATTCGAGCCCCGTCAGGGCACGCAGGCGCATCTCGATGATGGCCGAAGCCTGGAGGTCGCTCAGCTCGAAACGCTCGATCATGGCCTGCTTGGCCAGGTCGGGGGTCTGCGACGAACGGATGATGTGCACGATCTCGTCGATGTTATCCTGCGCGATCAGGAGGCCCAGCACGATGTGCAGCCGCTCCTCGGCCTTGCGCAGGTCGAAGCGCGCACGGCGCACCACCACGTCGTGGCGGTGGTTGACGAAGTGCTTGACCAGGTCGCGCATCGGCAGCAGCTGCGGACGGCCGTTCACCAGCGCGATGTTGTTCACCGCGAACGAAGTCTGGAGCGGAGAGTTCTTGAAAAGCGTATTGAGCACGACGCTCGCCACGGCGTCGTGTTTGAGGATGATGATGATGCGCAAGCCGTTGCGGTCGGACTCGTCGTTGATGTAGGAGATGCCGTCGATCTTCTTTTCGTTGATCATGTCGGCGATCTTCTTGATCATCTCGGCCTTGTTGATCATGTAGGGGATTTCGGTGATGACGATGCACTCGCGACCGCTGGGGGTATGCTCGATGTCGGTCTTGGCACGCATCATGACGCGGCCGCGGCCCGTAAGCATGGCCTCCCGAACACCCTCGTAGCCGTAGATGATACCGCCCGTGGGGAAATCGGGGCCCTTGATATACTGGAGCATCTCCTCGCCCGTGATTTCGGGGTTGTCGATATAGGCGCAGCAGGCGTCGACCACTTCGCAGAGGTTATGCGGGGCCATGTTGGTGGCCATACCTACGGCGATACCGCTGGCGCCGTTGACGATCAGCAGCGGGATCTTCGTGGGCAGCACCGTGGGTTCGGGGATCGTATCGTCGAAGTTGAGCGTCCAGTCGACGGTCTCCTTGTCGATGTCGGCCATCACCTCGTCGGTGATCTTCTTCATGCGGGCCTCGGTGTAACGCATGGCAGCCGGCGAGTCGCCGTCCATCGAACCGAAGTTACCCTGGCCGTCGACCAGCGGGTAGCGCATCGACCACTCCTGTGCCAGACGCACCATCGCGTCGTAGACCGACGAGTCGCCGTGGGGGTGGAACTTACCGAGCACGTCGCCGACGATACGCGCCGACTTACGGGTCGGTTTGTCGGAGTAGAGGTTGAGCTCCGCGCTCATATCGTAGAGGATACGGCGGTGCACGGGCTTCATGCCGTCGCGCACGTCGGGAAGCGCACGCGACACGATGACCGACATCGAATAGTCGATGTACGCCGATTTCATCTGCTCTTCGATATTGATAGGAATGATACGTCCTGTCAAACCTGCATTCTTTTCTTCTTCAGTTAGCATCTTATCTCTTTAAAATTACAGTCTTTTAACGAACAAAAATACGATTTATTTCCGATCTGAGCAACTTTAAGCCCATAAATATCGCATCCGGGCGGAAGATTTCCGGGACAACGCCCCGTTTTTGCCCCTTTTCCGGCGATCTGACGGCCTCAAAAAAAATTCCCGGCAGACTGACGGCATCCGCTTGCGCGTTCCGGATCGTTTCACTACCTTTGCGGCCTCTATTTCCCGAACATGGCACAGATAAACACACCCAAGGAAGTACTTGCGCTGGCTCAGAAGTCGGCAACGGGCAAAATGCAACTCCCGGCGGGCAAGACCCTCCTGCTGGCATTCCTGGCCGGCGCATACATCGCCATGGGCGGACTCTTCTCGCTGATGGCGGGGTTCGGGTTCCCCGGGGCGGCCGAAGCGCCCGGGTTGCAGCGCCTGCTCTCGGGGCTGGTATTCCCGCTGGGACTCATCCTGGTGGTATTCGCCGGGGCGGAGCTCTTCACGGGCAACAACGCCGTGCTCGTACCCGGGGCGCTGGGCCGCAGGTACGGATGGGGCAAGGTGCTGCGCAACTGGGGGCTGGTATACGCGGGGAATTTCATCGGGGCGACCTTCTTCGCCTATTTCCTGGTGGTGCTGCCCGGCGTACTCTCGTCGGAGCTGTGGCGCGAAGCGGCCTGCAACGTGGCGCAGGCCAAGGTCTCGATGCCGTGGCTGACGGTATTCCTGCGCGGCGTGGGCGCCAACTGGCTGGTATGCCTCGCGGTATGGCTCGGGCTGAGTACCGACGACGCGGCAGGCCGTATGATGGGGTTGTTTTTCCCGGTCATGTGCTTCGTGGTGATCGGCTACGAGCACTGCATCGCCAACATGTTCTTCATCCCGCTGGGGATGATGCTGGGCGCCCCGGTGACGGCGGCGGACATGGTCGCCGCAAACCTGGTTCCCGCCACGCTCGGGAACATCGCGGGCGGCGGCATCTTCGTCGGCGGGCTCTACTGGTACCTCAACCGGAAATAGGGGTCAATCCGCCAGCCGGAGCCACAACCGCCCGTGGCGGAAATCGAAGACCACCCGGAAGGCGGAGAAGAATTTTACGCCGAGGAAACCGTCGCCGGGGAGTTTCATCGGTTTGTCGAGCACCACGACAGGCAGCCCGCAGAAGGGGTAGCGCCCCATGAAAGTGGCTACGGCGGGCATCAGCACCCGCAGGGTCATCCCGCCCGGCGTCCGGCCTTCCACCAGATCGACAGGGGCACGCGACACGAATTTCCCGACCGCAGGCTTGAATGCGAAGAGTGCCAGCAGGTTGGCGTTGCCCAGATCGACGACCAGCCGCATCGGCATCGCACGGCTGCGTCCCCGGACATCGGACAAGCGCACCGTATCCGCAACCCAAAACATCCCCGATTGCCCGTCGGCCACCAGTTCGTAGGCCTCCCACCCGTCGCCGGGTTGCGGCAGGCTCCCGGATGAGAGCGGACGGAAAATGCCGCGGCGGACATCGAGCTCGAAAATACCGGGCGCAGCCACGCTGTCGGTCGTGAAGGTATGGAGCGGGTAGAGCAGGTCGCAGGGCTTGCGTCGCCGCAGATCGACGACATAGCTCTCGCACAAACTGCGCGTATCCCCCACCCTGACCCCCGGTGCCAGTTTATAGCGGGCCGAATAGTCCGTGCCGCCGGCCATGCGGAAACGCACGGGACGTTCGAGTTCGACGGGTTCGAAAAGCCCGGGGTGCGACCAGACCAGCGCGCTGTCGACCAGCGGAAAATAGACGCCCGATTCGAGAAACACCCGCACCGGTATGGAATCCCCTACGAAAGACGCCGCATAGAGCAGATCGCGCTCGGAGGTAAGCTCCCATGCCGTGCCGGAAGGCAGCTGCCCGCCTGTCGGCGACGGGTCTTCCGGCGCCGCAGCCAGCGTCGCCGCGGGGATGGCGACGGACAACAGCAGCATGATCGGCCGGCGGAACATGGTCAGCGGAAGTCGATGAATTCGTACCCGGCGTAGTTATCCTTCGCAAAGGCCTTGAGCGGCGTTTCGAGGGGCTTGATGCCCAGCACCGAAACCTGCACCTGCTCGCCGTCGTAATCGTAGCGGAGCGACACGGGACGCATCGCGGCGGTATCGACCGTAAGGACGATATTGCCCGCCGAGGAGGTATTCCCCGGCGCAGGGGTCAGACGCACCACGGCACGCCCCTCCTGCTCGCCGACGAGCGAGGCCGCATATTCGCTGCCGAGGAAATCGAAAGCATGGACGGGGTTATTGAGGATATTGCGGCTGTCGGTGTCGACCACGTCGATCGTCACCTCGCGGCGGCGGTTGTCCACCTCGTAGCGCACGGCTCCGTCGCAGTAAACCTCGGCATCGCCCAGCACGAGGTAATAACCTTCCCCCTCGACGGCATAGCGCCCGCGCGTGACGTATTCGTCCGAGCGCACCTCGAACGACACCCCGTAGGCACCCAGTGCCCGGAAGCCGTCACGAACCCCGGCAAGTATCCCGGCGGCACGGTCGGCGGCCGGAGGCAACGGGCCGGCCCCCTGCGTCGCACCGGTGGCAGCGGCCGAAGCCGCGGAACCGGAGGAGGAACCGAAAACGGAATCCGTAGCGGAACCGGAAGAGAAACCCGCCGCGGAACCGGAGGTGAAAGCGGCGTAAATAACGGGCGACCCATGGAAGCCAAAGAGCGCATGGAAGCCCGGGGCGGGATCAGCCTGAAAACCGGAGGCCGAGGCGTCGCGGCAGGCAAAAGCCGAGGCAGAGGCGGGAACCGCCGGGAAATCAGAGGCGGCCGCAAATCCGCAAGCAGCCGACACATCCGCGGCGACGGGGAGTGCGGCGACGGGGAGTGCGGCGACGCATTGCATCGCGGAAAGCAGCAACAGGAGGGACAGGAGTCGTTTCATGGCAGCATCAGAATAGGCCCAGCTCCTGCAACTTGGCTTCGAGCGAGGGCATGTCATGGAAAAGGATGTCGCGCGGCTTGGCTCCCTGCTGGCGGCCGACGATGCCGGCACGTTCGAGCTGCATCATGATGCGCCCGGCACGGTTGAAGCCCACCTCGTAGTTGCGCTGGATCATCGAGGTCGAGATATTGCCGCCCGAAACGGCGTCGCGGGCGATCTCGGCGAAGAGCGAATCATATTTCACGGGGGCGGAGTCCTCGCTGCCCATACTCCCCGAAGAATCGCCCGTATCGGGCGTATAGTCGGGCAGCGAATAGGCCGAGGTATAGCCCTGCTGCTTCGATATATACTCGACGATGCGTTCGACCTCCTTGGTTTCGACCAGCGCGCACTGGATACGGGTCAGTTCCCCGTCCTTCGAGAAGAGCATGTCGCCGCGGCCGATGAGCTGGTTGGCCCCCGGCTGGTCGATGATCGTACGCGAGTCGATCATCTGCATCACGCGGAAGGCGATACGCGCGGGGAAATTGGCCTTGATACCGCCCGTGATGACCTTCACGTCGGGGCGCTGCGTGGCGATGATCAGGTGGATGCCGACGGCACGCGCCTTCTGCGCGAGGCGCATGACGGGCCCCTCGACCTCGCGGGCGGTCATGATCAGGTCGGCGAACTCGTCGACCACCACGACGATATAGGGCAGGTAGCGGTGCCCGTTGAGCGGGCTGAGCCGCCGGGCGGTGAATTTCTCGTTGTACTCGGCGATATTGCGCGCCCCGGCTTTCTTGCAGAGTTCCAGGCGGCTGTCCATCTCCGTGCAGAGCGAATTGAGCGTGTAGACCGCCTTCTTGGGGTCGGTGATGATGGCATCGTCCTCGGACTCCATCTTGGCGAGGAAGTGGCGCTCGATCTTGGCATAGAGCGAGAACTCGACCATCTTGGGGTCGATCATCACGAACTTGAGCTGCGCGGGGTGCTTGCGGTAGAGCAGCGAGGTGATGATGGCGTTCAGCCCCACGGACTTACCCTGTCCCGTGGCGCCCGCCACCAGCAGGTGCGGCATCTTGGCCAGGTCGAACACGTAATTCTCGTTCTGGATCGTACGGCCGATCACCACCGGGAGCTCGGCCTTCGACTCCTGGAAACGCAGCGAACGCACGGCGGAGTACATCGACACCACCTGCTTGTCGCGGTTGGGCACCTCGATGCCGATGGTTCCCTTGCCGGGGATAGGGGCGATGATGCGGATACCCAGCGCCTTGAGGCTCTGGGCGATGTCGTTTTCGAGCCCCTGGATCTTCGAGATCTTGACGCCCTGCGCCTGCACGATCTCATAGAGCGTCACGGTGGGGCCGACCGTGGCCTTGATACGCTGGATGGGGATGCCGAAATTGCGGAGCGTATCCTCGATCTTGGTCTTGTTCTCGAAAATCTCCTCGTCGCTCACTTCCGAGTCGGAAACATAGTCTTCGAGCAACGTCACGGGCGGCTTGTGGTAGTTCACGAGGTCTTTCAGCGGGTCGTAGCTCTCGGTCGGGATCGCCTTTTCATCGACCAGGCGGGCTTCGTTGGCCTCGACGGTCACGACGACGCCCCCGGCAGGGACGGGTATCTCGGTAAACGGCCCGTCGGGGAGCGGCTCCCCGGATACAGGAGCGGCAGCGGAGGGCATCCCGGCAACAGAGGGCATCCCGGCAACAGAGGGCATCCCGGCAGCCAGGGCCGGTGTCCCGACGGGGTCTTCCCCGCCCAGGGATAATTCGGTGAAAGGTTCGTCGGACACGGGCGCAGCAGGCCGGACAGCAGTGCCGGCGGCAGGACGCACCGCGGGGCGTTCCAGCTCGACAAGCCCGCTGGGACCGATCACCAGCCGGCCTTCGGGGCGCGACAGGTCGACCTCGGTAAACTCGCCGTCGTCATCGGATGCGGCGGCCTCTGCCGCCTGCGGGGTTTCGGGCACAATGGGCATGCCATCGGGGCCCAGTTCCACGAACGGATCGTCGTCCGCATCGCGGCGGGCGGCCTGCGGGGTGGCGGGAGTCCCGGCGGCAGCAGGCCCGGGAGTACGTACGGCGCGGGGCATTTCCGGCACCGGACGCTGCACGGCCAGTTCGGGTTCGGGACGGCGCACGACCACCTCGGGCTCCGCCTTCACGGCAGACTCCACGGCCGGAGTGTCGGCCGACCGCTTAGCAGGCCTCTCTCCGGGATTCCCGACGGATTCCGCGGCTACGGCAGGGGCCCCCCCGGCGGCATCGGACGGTTGCCCGTGCGCGTGCACGACCTTATGTTTGACGATCTCGACGATCCTGCCACTCTTGTCGACCATGACGTTACCCGCACGGTTGACCTTGTTGATGAAATTGCGGTTGATGAATACCCCCGTAAGGATCCAGCAGCCCAGCAGCAGGATCAACGTCCCCAACACCCCGATATGCGTGCGCAGCAGCGCCGCGGTCTCGATGCCGAAGGCACCGCCCCACCCCGTCGAACTGCAAAGGCTCCACTTGTCCGAGAAGGCGAAGCCCAGCGTCAGCGAACTGAGGATCAGGACGAGGAAAAGCGAGAGGATCGAATGGTTGAACAGCAGCGGGCGCTGGCGGATGACGCGCACGCCGACGAGCAGCACCATCACCGGGATCAGGATGCCGGATACGCCGAACGAGTTGTCGACCAGCATGCGTCCCAGCCTGGCACCCGCCCAGCCGCAGAGGTTTCCGGGCTCGACGCCCAGCGTGGCACGTTCCTCGGGCGAGAGCAGCAGTCCGCTCTGGTCGGCCGACCAGGTGAAGAACGAGAACAGTACGGCCGAGGCGGCGAACAGCCCGATGAAAAGCAGCAGCAGGCCCGCGACCCAGCGTGCACTGTCGCTGTTGGAACGCTGGACTTTCTGCCGTCCGTTGGGGGATGAGGATGTATTTTTAGATGCCATCTGTGTTGCGCTTGATTTTTATCAAGCGAAGTTACGCATTTTTTTTGACATTTCGGAGCCGGCGCCGACTTTATTGAAACCGGAACCGTATCCGGCGGGCATAATTGCAAATAAATCGTTATCTTCGCACACGTTTCAGCAGGCTGCGGCCCGCATGGGAAGGCCGGCACTCCGCACGGCGCCCGCAAACACGCCACGCCTGCGCGACATTTAAGGATATATTGCGCACCCACTAAAAACCGAATGAAGAAAATGATCCGGAACACAGGACAGAAGGAACACATCGTATGGCTGGACGTCATCAGGCTGGCTGCCATACTGATGGTGATCGGGGTTCATTGCATCGACCCCTTCTACATTTCGCCAGCCATGCGGGGCATCCCCGAATATACGCACTGGGCGACCGTCTACGGTTCGCTGTTCCGCCCTTCGGTGCCGCTGTTCACGATGATGACGGGCTTACTGCTGCTGCCCGTGCGGCAACCGCTGGGGACATTCTACAAAAAACGTATTTTCAGGATCCTTTTCCCCGTGCTCATCTGGTCGGTACTCTACAACATGTTCCCCTGGTTCACGGGGGTGCTCGGGCTGCCGGAAAACATCATCGGGGATTTCTTCTGCTACACGCAGGGGCACGAATCGCAGGCGCTGGGCGACTCGCTCAAAGACGTGGCGATGATCCCGTTCCAGTTCAGCTTCAAGGAGAACCACATGTGGTACATGTATTTGCTGATAGGGCTCTACCTCTATATGCCGTTCTTCTCGGCATGGGTCGAAAAGGCGACCCGGAAAGAGATGCGGGCCTTCCTGGCGATCTGGTTCGTCTCGCTCTTCCTGCCCTACATGTCCGCATACATAGCCCCCTATTTCGGGGTCGGGTACCTGTTCGGCGAAAGCACCTGGAACGCATACGGGCTGTTCTACTATTTCGCGGGGTTCAACGGGTACCTGCTGCTGGGGCACTACATGAAGAAAGGCAACGATTGGAGCATGGCAAGGACACTTGCGACCAGCGTCATACTATTCGGAGCCGGATATTGCATCACCTACACCGGATTTGCCGCGGCAGCGGCCGACAGCATGTCGACGGAGGCGGACATGGAACTGTTCTTCACCTTCTGCAGCCCGAACGTGGCGATGATGACCGCGGCGGTATTCCTGCTGATGCAAAAAATCCGCATCCGGCGCCAAACCATCGTCAGGCTGCTCGCCAACATGACCAAATGCGGGTTCGGGATCTACATCGTGCACTATTTCCTGGTAGGGCCGTTCTTCCTGCTCATCGGCCCGTCGTCGCTGCCCATCCCGCTGCAAGTCCCCGTAATGGCAGTATGTATCTTCGCCGTCGCATGGGCATTTACGGCACTGGTATATAAATTATTGGGCAAAAAGGCCGCTTACATCATGGGATAGCCCGGCCGCGGGAGATATTCCAACGAGCCGGCGGGCTGCATCCTTTTCGGAGTGCAGCCCGCCGGCTCGTTGGAAGGCAGGTCAGACCGACGCCTGCGCCTTGCGTTCCAGACGGAGGCGGTAGGCCTCGTCGGCAAAGGTGCGGAACGTATATTCCGCACGGTGGGCGGGGTCGGCGCGCAGGCCGTAACGGTCGAGCAGCTGCACGACGCGACGGCGGGCGACGGGTCGACGACCGTGACGCCGCGGCCCGCGAGGACACGTTCGAGGACGGGCAGCAGGAAAGGATAGTGCGTGCAGCCGAGCACGATCTGGTCGGCCCCGTGCTCCAGCATCTCCGCGACGGCGGCACGGACGGTGGCCTCGGCCTGGGGCGTCGCCTCCAGATCGTTTTCGACCAGTTCGACGAAGCCCCGGCCGGGTGCCGTGACGAGGTCTACGCCGTCGCCGTACCTGGCCGCCGTGCGGCGAAAGAGTTCGCCGTCGAGGCTCCGTTCGGTGGCCAGCACCCCCACTACCCCGCTGCGGGTCGCCAGGCAGGCGGGTTTCACGGCCGGCTCCATGCCCACGATCGGCATGGGGGCGTATTTCTCCCGCAAAAAGTCGATGGCGGCGGCCGTAGCGGTATTGCAGGCCACGACAACCAGCTTGCAGCCCTCTGCCACGAGGCTGGCGACGGCCTCGTCGGCAAGGCGTTCGACCTGCGGGCGGGGACGCGACCCATAGGGGCAGTTCTTACCGTCGCCCAGGTAGACGAGCGACTCCGCAGGGAGCGCACGGCGCACCTCGCGCCAGACGGTCAGCCCGCCCAGCCCCGAATCGAAAACACCGATGGGTGCGTTATTTGAAAGTTTATCCACGTCTTTCAGGAGTTGCAGAATATCATCGTCCGCGGCACGGCCGCGTCGTATCGTTCGCTGCGGTTTCCGCTACCCCGGGTACTCCCGGGGCGGAAGCCGCAGGGGATTCTCTAATTCAGGCCGAGCTGCCGCAGGATATGCTCCACGACCTGATCGTCGGACATCGCATCGCAGTCGACGACCAGCTGCGCCTGCGCATAGAAGGGTTCGCGCACGGCCATGTCCCCCTCCATGAACGCCACCAGCCCGGCATCGTCCAGCCCCCGCAGCCGGGGACGTTTCCGGCGCCCGTAAGGGCTCAGGCGGCTGGCGATCTGCGCCGCGCTGCGCCGCAGGAAGACGGTATGCCCCACGCCGTTCATGCGCTGCATGTTATCGCCCCACGTGGGGAGCCCCCCGCCCGTCGAAACCACGGCTTCGCCGCCTGCTGCGATCGCCCGTTCGAGCGCCTCGCGCTCCGCTTCGCGGAACCGCGCCTCGCCTTCGTAACGGAAGACATCGGCGACGGAGGCTCCCGCCTGCTCCTCGACCAGCGTGTCGGTATCCACGAAACCGATGCCCAGCCTGCGCGCCAGCTTGCGTCCGAGGGTGCTCTTGCCGCATCCCATGTAACCGATCAGGAAGAGGGGTTTCATCGCCGGCAGGTCAAAACAGGTTCAGTTGTTCGGGGTCGATCACTTCGTCGACGTCGCCCCTGGCGCGTTCGATCTCGAACTCCACCCCGCCCGCCGTAGTTCCCGTACGGGGCAGCCCGTCGGGCCGGGCCGGGGTTTTCTTCGCCCCGGAAGCCTTCGCAGCCGCAGCGTCCTTCGCAGCCGGCTTGTCCGCCCCGGCTGGTCTGTCTTGCGCAGAGGCGGCAGTACCGGCAGCAACGCCCGGGGTTGCGGGATTTTCCGCGGCGGCAGAAGCCGGAGCAGAAGCAGAGCGATCCCGGATGGAAGAAGCGGCGGAAGAAGCCGAATCCCCGCCGGAAAGGGCCGCGGCGTCGATAGTGCCGCGATCAGCCGCATCGCCGTTCGAACCGTCGAACGCACGGTTATCCGCACCGCCCGACGCACCGTTACCGGAACCGGCTTTCGCACCGCCCGACGCACCGCTGCCGCCGGAGGGCGCATCGTCGGAACCATCGTCGCCGCCGCCGTCGTCCGAAGGTTCGGGCTCGGGCGGCAGTTCGGGTTCGATGAAGCGCAGCGTAGCGACCTCGTAGGTCGTCAGGCGCTTGCCCTTGGCGCGGTGGCTCTTGACGCCGACGAATTCGTCGACGTCGACCTCGTCCGCGGGACGCGACGCATGCGCCCCCTTGTAGGTGATTTCGAGTTTGGCGCCCGTGCGTTCCGTCACGGCGACCAGGTCGGCCTGTCCGTCCTCGTCGAGGAAGAACTGCATCTTGTCGCTCATCTCGGCCGTGAAGCGCTTCATGTAATAGAACTGCTGCGAACGGTCGTAGTAGCAGACGCTGTAAACGCGGTCGGGCTCATAGCGGCTCACGCGCACGGTCTCGTCGGGGAAATGCTGCCCGAGGTCGTAACCCGTGATATAGTACTGGTTCTTCGACGTCCAGACGATGATCCGGTCGTCGCCCTTGAACTCGCCCAGCAGCTTGCCGCGGCCGTCGGCGTTCAGGCGGCGGACATCCTCGTCGAACCAGACGTTCTGGCCGCCGAGCGTCGAGGTGCCTCGCTCCTTGAGGACGATCTTATGGATGCCGTAGCGCGAGAAGAGGTTGCCCTGGCTCTGGCGCCCCTTGATGGCGAGGGTCGAGAAATCGAGGTCGACGATCACCTTCTTGAGACGCGGACGGGGCTTGAAGTAAACCTTCAGCACCTCGGCCTCACCATTCGGATTGACAGACATATAGAGTATCTCGCTCTTGGGCGTACCCTTGGTGATGTCGTACTCCTTGTCGCGCGTGATGGCCTTGATGGCGCAGCGCTTCATCATGATCGGGCCGTTCTTGCCGTCGCGGTACAGCACGTTGTAGATCGTGCGCTCGTCGTTGCGCTTGAAGACCCCGATGTAGTAGATGCCCTTCTCGAAGAAGGCCTTGTCGCTCACCTTGGTGATGACGTAGCGGCCGTCCTTCGTGAAGACGATCACGTCGTCGATGTCCGAGCAGTCGCATACGAATTCGGCGTCCTTCATCGACTTACCGATGCCGAAGAAGCCCTCGGCGCGGTCGACGTAGAGCTTGGCATTGGTCACGGCGACCTTCGTGGCCTCGATGTTGTCGAACTCACGCAGCTCGGTGCGGCGCTCCTTGCCCTTGCCGTACTTGTCGCGGATACGCTCGTAGTAGGCCACGGCGTACTCGGTGAGATGGTCAAGGTCGTACTGCGTGGCCTTGATGTCCTCTTCGATCTGACGGATCTCGTTGTCGGCCTTGTCGCTGTCGTAACGCGAGATGCGGATGAACTTCAGTTCCGTCAGGCGCTGCACGTCGGAGAGCGTGACCTCGCGGCGCAGCCGTTTCTTGAACGGTTCGAGCCCCTTGTCCACGGCGGCGTAGGCCTCTTCGCGGCTCTTGCAGCCCTCGATGAGCTGGTAGAGCTTGTTCTCGATGAAAATGCGTTCGAGCGACGCGGCATGCCAGGCTTCGTTCAGTTCGCCGAGCCGGATCTCCAGCTCGCGTCCCAGCAGCCACTTGGTATGCTCGGCCGAGCGGCGCAGGATTTCGCTCACGCCCAGGAAATGGGGTTTCTCCTCCCAGATGACGCAGGCGTTGGGAGAGATCGAAACCTCGCAGTCGGTGAAGGCGTAGAGGGCGTCGATGGTTTTGTCGCTCGACTCGTCGGGCGAAACCTGGATGATGATTTCGACCTTGTCGGCCGTATTGTCGTCGACCTTCCTGATTTTGATCTTGCCCTTGTCGTTGGCCTTGATGATCGAATCCTTGATCGACTCGGTGGTCGTGGTATAGGGTATTTCGGTGATGGCGAGCGTGCGTTTGTCGATCTTCGAAATCTTGGCACGCACCTTCACCGCCCCGCCCCGCAGGCCGTCGTTATAGCGGCTCACATCGGCCATGCCGCCCGTCGGGAAGTCGGGATAAAGCTGGAATTCGCGCCCTTCGAGGTGTGCGATGCAGGCATTGATGAGCTCCACGAAGTTGTGGGGCAGGATCTTCGATGCCAGACCCACGGCGATGCCGTCGGAGCCCTGCGCCAGCAGCAGCGGGAACTTGATCGGCAGCGTGACGGGCTCCTCCTTGCGACCGTCGTACGACAGCATCCACTCGGTGGTTTTCTTGTTGAAGACCACTTCGGAGGCGAACTTCGACAGGCGCGCTTCGATGTAACGCCCCGCGGCGGCCTCGTCGCCCGTGAGGATATTGCCCCAGTTACCCTGACAGTCGATCAGCAGGTCTTTCTGCCCCAGCTGCACCAGTGCGTCCTTGATCGACGCATCGCCGTGCGGGTGGTACTGCATGGTCTGTCCCACGATGTTGGCCACCTTGTTGTAGCGTCCGTCGTCGACGACCTTCATGGCGTGCAGGATACGCCGTTGCACGGGTTTGAGGCCGTCCTCGACATGGGGTACGGCGCGTTCGAGGATCACGTACGAAGCGTAGTCCAGGAACCAGTTCTTATACATGCCCGTCAGTTTGCGCACGCCCCCTTCGTCCTGCGTCAGGCGGTCGAACTTGCCCGCCCTGGCCGGGGCGTCGGCCGCAGGGGCCGCGTCGGCCGCATCGCCGGCGGTCTGAGGGGTCGGGGCCTCTTCGTTGAGCGGCTCGTCCCGCCCGATGGTATCTTTTTCTTCTGCCATATTGCTTAGTTGATTGCGAGATCCTGCTCGACGATGTCCTCCTCGATGCGCAGGTTGTCGATGATGAAGCCCTGCCGTTCGTAGGTGTTCTTGCCCATGTAGAACTCCAGCAGGTCGTGGATCGGGTCGTCCTTGGTGATGCGAACCTTGTCCAGGCGGATGTTCTCGCCGATGAATTCGCGGAACTCGTCGGGCGAAATCTCGCCGAGGCCCTTGAAGCGCGTGATCTCGGCATTGGCGCCGCAGCGTCCGACGGCTTTTTGCCGCTCCTCCTCGGAGTAGCAGTAAAACGTCTCCTTCTTGTTGCGGACGCGGAACAGGGGGGTTTGCAGCACGAACAGGTGCCCCTGGCGGATCACGTCGGGGAAGAACTGCAGGAAGAAGGTCATCATCAAAAGGCGGATGTGCATGCCGTCGACATCGGCATCGGTGGCGATGATCACCTTGTTATAGCGCAGGTTGTCCATCTCCTCCTCGATGTTGAGCGCAGCCTGCAAGAGGTTGAACTCCTCGTTCTCGTAGACCACCTTTTTGGTCAGCCCGTAGCAGTTGAGCGGCTTGCCGCGCAGCGAAAAGACAGCCTGCGTGCGCACGTCGCGGCTCTTGGTGATCGAACCCGAGGCCGAGTTGCCCTCGGTGATGAAGATCATCGACTGTTCGGCCAGCTCGTGCTTGTCGGTGCGGTGTATCTTGCAGTCGCGCAGTTTCTTGTTGTTGAGCGAAACCTTCTTGGCCGTCTCGCGCGCCTTCTTCTGGATGCCCGAAATGGCCTTGCGCTCCTTCTCGTTCTCGACGATCTTCCGCTGGAGCACCTGCGCCGTCTCGGAATGCTTGTGCAGGTAGTCGTCGAGGTGCTTGCCCAGGAAATCGACGACGAAATTGCGCATCGACACGCCCGGCTCGATCTCCTTGGAGCCGAGTTTGATCTTGGTCTGCGATTCGAAGACCGGGTCGGTGACCTTGACCGAAATGGCGGCGATGATCGACGTGCGGATGTCCGAAGGATCGTAGTCCTTGTGGTAGAACTCCTTGACGGTCTTGGCGATGGCCTCGCGGAAAGCCGCCTGGTGCGTACCGCCCTGCGAGGTGTACTGGCCGTTGACGAACGAGAAATAGCTCTCGCCGTAGCCCGTGCCGTGGGCGATGGCCACCTCGATGTCATCGCCCGAAAGGTGGATCGGCGCATAGAGCGGCTCTTCGGTCATGTTTTCGTTGAGCAGATCCAGCAGGCCGTTTTTCGAAACGTAGCTGTTGCCGTTGAAATTGAACGTCAGCCCCAGGTTCAGGTACGTATAGTTGCGCACCATCTGCTCGACGTATTCGAGGTTGTAGGCATACTCGCCGAAGACCTCCTCGTCGACGCGGAACGAGATAAAGGTGCCGTTTTTCTCGCGCACGCCGCTCTCCCACCTGTCGCTCACCTCGAGCCCCTTGGCGAAGGTCACCGTGCGGGCCTCGCCGTCGCGTACCGAACGGGCCGTGAACTCGCCGGAAAGCATGTTGACGGCCTTGACGCCGACGCCGTTCAGGCCGACGGTCTTCTTGAAGGCCGAGCCGCCGTACTTACCGCCGGTGTTCATCTCGCTGACGGCCGCCGCGAGCGATTTGAGGGGGATGCCGCGGCCGTAGTCGCGCACCGACACCACCTTGTCCTCGATCGAAATGTCGATCTGGCGGCCGGCCCCCATGATGAATTCGTCGACCGAATTGTCCACGACCTCCTTGATGAGGACGTAAATGCCGTCGTCGGCCTGCGTGCCGTCGCCCAGCTTGCCGATATACATGCCGGGGCGCAGACGGATATGCTCCCGCGGCGAAAGCGTAACGATGGCGTCGTCGCCGTAGCTGTCGTTAGGATTGGTATTGAGTAAATCTGCCATAGTCTATTTTCGGTTTCGGATCTGGGCAAGGGCCGCGCTCATGGCGTCGTGCACCTCCTCCATCAGCACGTGCGTCTCGGTCGAGACGACCTTTCCGGCCGGTACGGGGGGCAGCACGCGGATGGTGATGCGGTTGCCCCAGTTGAACATCGCGTTCTTGCGGATAAGCGTCTTGGTGCCGTCCAGCACCACGGGGAGTATCTCCACGCCCGCCTCCCGGGCCAGCGTGAAGGCGCCCGCCTTGAAGCGGTGTATCTCACCGTCTTTCGAACGCGTACCCTCGGGGAAGACGGCGACCGAAGCGCCGCGCGAGATCCACAGCTTGCCGTCGCGCACCATCTGCTCCAGCGCCTCGGAGGCGCGGCCGCGGTTGATACAGATGTCGCCGTGGAGGATAAGGTACTGCCCGAAGAAAGGCGTCTTGAAGACCTCGCGCTTGGAGACCCAGCGGAAATTGAGCGGGATGTAATAGAGCGTCGGGATGTCGATCACCGTATTGTGGTTCAGCACGATGACGTAGCTTTTCTTCCGGTCGACATGTTCGAGCCCCTCCACACGCTGCCGCCAGCGGGGCGGAATGGCGAAGAAGGTGCGCACCAGGATGCGTGACAGCTCGTGCACCACGCGGCGGCCCTTGTCGAAGGGATAGCACACGACCAGCGCCAGGGCCGACAGGATCATGAAGAAGGTGCACAGCAGCACCAGGAAGATATAATAAACCGCGCTTATCATAGTTTCAGCATTTTTTGCCGGGCATTCCCGCCCCGCCGTGCCTGCCCTGCTGCCGGATCGCGTCGGAAACGGCATGTCGGAGCGTTCGGAATCACATCGGGGGACAATGAGCCATAATAATTCAATCTGCAAATTTAGGAATTATTCGCGGGATTCCAGCCTCGCGGCGCACGATTTTTCAACAAAATTTCGACGACACCTATTTTATCGGGGACAGTCCTCCCCCGCTTTCCGCGACGCAGAAAGCGTACGCCGACAACTATCCAGAGGCGGAAGGCAGACGGCGGCACAGAGGCGGGGATGGGGGCGGAGGTGCGGGAAACGGATGCCGACGGCAACACAGAGGTGGGGATACTGGCAGAGGCACAGAGAGGAGTGCGGGCAACGGCACAGAGAGCAGCTACCGATGACGGCACGGAAAGGTGTGCGGGAGGGGTACGGAGAACGGATGCCGACGGCAACACAGAGGTGGGGATGCAGGCGGAGGCGCGGAGAGCGGATGCCGACGGCGGCACAGAGGCGTGGATAGTGGCGTGGATACGCCCCCATCTGGGGGGGGGGGCAAAAGGGCGGAGGGGTGGGGGGGGGGGGGGGGGCGCGGCAGCCGGCCGGCCGCCGCGGGTGATAGACAGCAAAGCGGGAGATTCCGTTTTGAATTTCCTGCCTTTTTTATAACTTTGCGCCATACATATTAGCGAAAGCTATTGTTTTTGGGTAGATAAAACGACCAATTTTAATGAAGCCAAGAAAACAGTAGTACTCCCGCGTCACGCGCGGGCTCTACCTGTTTGGCTTCGGGTGCTTGGTCGTACCCATCTACCGACAGAGGGGAGTCCGCGTTTTTTCATGCATGAACGGCCGCCCCTCCCCCGGTAAAGGATAATTTTTTCGTAAAATTTAGTACTATGCATTGCAAAGTATAAATATTTTTACATATCTTTGCCCCGTCAACTAAAATGCAGTGCAGATTACAAACAACGACAGAATAGTATGAAAAAACTTATCTTCCTCATCGTAATACTGGCGCTGGCCGCCGCAAACGCATTCGCAGCCCGCATCTATCCGGCCGAGGGCCGCGTGGTGGACGAACAGGGACAGGCCGTGGAGTACGCTACGGTCGTGCTGCTGAAAGGCAGCGACCAGGTGGCGGGCATGGCCACCGACGACACGGGCCGCTTCGTGCTGAAAGTGCCTTCGGGCGAGTATACCCTGTCGGTACAATACCTCGGGTTCGACCCCGTCGTGCGGCAGGTGCGGGTCGAGGAGAACAACGACCTGGGCGAGATCGTGATGAAAAGCTCGACGACCCGGATCGAAGGCGTGGTGGTCAAGGCGCAGCTGATCCGCCGCGAGGCAGACCGCTTCGTGGTCGACGTGGCCAACGCACCGGCGGCGATCGGCAAGGACGGCATCGAGCTGCTGGAACGCGCACCGGGCGTTTGGATCGACGACGAGAAGATCTCGATAAACGGCAAGTCGGGCTCGAAGGTCTATGTCAACGACCGCGAACTGCGCATGGAGCCCGAGCAGCTGCTCACCTACCTGCGCTCGCTGCGCGCCGAGGAGATCCAGAAGATCGAGGTCGTACCGACGACGGGCGCCGACTACGACGCCGATTCATCGGGCGGCATCATCAGGATCACGCTCCGCAAACGCCGCGAGAACGGGTTGGACGGGTCGCTGTCGATGCGCACCACACAGAACGCGCGCCACCATTTCTATACGCCGAGCGGCAACATCAACATCCACACGGGCCGCCTCGACCTCTACGCCTCGGCATGGGCCGACCTAGGCAGGGACACGGCCGTCTCGGACGAACACACCGATTACAGCACGGGCAATACGAACCTCACGTCCCATTCGGAAATCGCCGAACGCGACCGCAACTTCGGCGGCAGCATCGGCTCGGTATTCGAAATCAACCCCAAGCACAGCATCGGCGCCGAGTTCGAATACTGGCGCAACAACGAAAAGGGCCCGAACGACTCCTATACCGACTTCACGGACGCGGGTGCCGTAACCCGCACGGAAAGCCGCTACGGCATACACAACATCCGCGACAACTACTCGGCGACGTTCAATTACATCTACAAACTCGACACGCTCGGCTCGACACTCAAGCTGCTGGCCGATTATACGCGCCGCGCAACAAACGCCGACAACGACAATTTCAGCCGCATAACCTCCCCCGCGTCAGTCGTCGACTCGACCTACCGCGACAACTCGTCGAGCCTCTACGACATCACGACCGCCACGCTGGCCCTCGACAAGAAATTTTCGCCCCGCTGGTCGCTGCGCGCGGGCGCCAAGTTCACCTACAACGACATGCACAACGACGCGCTCTACGAATACGTGAAGGACGGCGCGTGGGTGCGCAACGACAACCAGAGCTTCACGATCAACTATACGGAGAACATCGCGGCGGCCTACGGCATCGCCTCGGCCAACCTCGGGCGCTGGAGCCTCGTGGCAGGGCTGAGGGGCGAATACACCCACACCCGGGGCAAGGGCGGCGACATCTCGCAGAACTACTTCAGCCTCTTCCCCAACGCGAACGTCTCCTATGCCCTGACCAAAGACGGGGCCTACTCGCTCATCGCCCAGTATGCCCGCACGATCGAGCGCCCGCGCTTCTGGAGCCTCAACCCGCAGCGGTTCCAGATCTCGGACTACACCTACCAGACGGGAAACCCCGAACTCGACCCGGCTTACAAGCAGGACATCAGCCTGACGCTGGTGCTCAAGCACAAGTACACCCTCACGGGCGGCATGACGATCCAGCGCGACGAGATACAGCAGACGATACGCCCCGACGCGGACGACCCGGCGCGCCTGTGCCTGGCGTGGACAAACTTCGACACGACGAAAAACTATTACCTCACGGCCAACGCACCGTTCCAGTTCACCAAATGGTGGACGATGAACCTCAACCTCACCTACATCCGGCAGGGGCAGCGCATCGACGAGCACAGCGCCGAAAAACATTACAACTTCTATTTCGTAAACAGCTCGACGACCTTCTCGCTGCCCGCGAAATTCTACATCGACCTGTCGTACCGGTTCCAGAGCCGCATGGACTTCGGCAACTGCTGGGTAAAACCGCTCCATTTCCTGAACGCCGGAATCAAGAAGCGTTTCGGCGACAAGTTCACCGCCTCGTTCTCGGTGCGCAACCTGATCGAGCGCCCGCAGCACATCGGCGCCCGCGGCGACGGGTTCGTGCGCATGGTCGACGTCAAACAGCAGTGGAACGACCGCAGCTTCACGATCGGGGTGACCTACAACTTCAAGTCGGGCAAAGCCTTCAAACGCAAAGCTGTCGAAGCGGGTTCGGCAGACGAGAAAAACCGCCTGTAAAGTTCCCGGGGCAGCACCGCAGAACACAGTCCGGATCGTGTGACCGAGAATGCAACAATCCGGAATGCAGCAACCCGAATCACGACATCCCGGAACGTACACAACTCCGCGGCACATAGCATCCCAACGTGCACAGCAGCACACAGCACCGCGGAACACACAGCCCGGATTGCGCGCACACCGCGGAACACAACCCGAAACGCAGCATCCTGAAACGCATCCCTCCCGGCCAGTCGGTCGGGAGGGATGCGTTTGGCCGTTTGCCAAAGGCCGGCAGGGAAGGGCAGACGGCAATGGCTAAACTCATTCCGAACGACATTCAAGCGTATGTATTTTCTTTTTCTATCTCAATACCTCCGTCGAACAAACAGATTTATTGCTCAATTCCAGTGAATCGTATATTAATATTTCTATCTTTGTGTATGCTATGTTCTTTGCAGCAAAGACAAATGTGAATCCCCATTTAAATTCTTTAATATTAGACAAAATTATTTTACCCAACACAGAAACCGACTTTGAAAAATAATAGAGGTAGTAAAGGTGGTTGGGCGCAATTCACAAATGTGCAAAATAAACTAATGAAAGATGAAACTCGAAGATCGAATAAAATTGTTGATACAACTTCTGAAAAGTAGAGGAATCCAATTTGAGAAAGGATTGACAAACGAGGAATTGATAACAGTCGAAGCAAATTTCGACATAACATTTCCACCGGATTTACAAACATTATTATGTTTGGAACTGCCTGTATCGAAAGGATTTGTCAATTGGAGAAAAGCACTTTCATCAAAAGAATACGAAGATGAAGTATTCGACAAATTGAATCGGCCGCTTGACGGAATGTTATTCGACATTGAGAATAATGCGTTTTGGGACGAGAATTGGGGTGAAAAACCTGAAATATTCGAACGGCAAAAAGAAATTGCGACAGAAAATTTCAAGAAATATCCGAAATTGATACCGATTTATTCTAATCGTTACATTCCGAGTAAGCCGCATGAGACAGGAAATCCCATCCTATCCGTACATCAAATGGACATTATTTATTATGGATTTGACTTAGCGACCTATTTTCGAAACGAATTTCATTTGAGACTGCCTGACAATTTTGAAATTCCACAAAGTCCGAAATATATTGAATTTTGGAGCGAGCATACAAGTTGAGAAACTACACCCAACTCGTACCTCTGAGGGCGGATGACGCAGGGCATTCGCCTTTTGCCGCCCGCATCAACTTTTGTTTCAGCGGACAGCGGACGTGCGCCGCTCTCCGCCCCGAAGCCAATCGCCGGCACGTTGGGCACAAGCCTGACAGCTCAAAATCAAAACGATAAAATGATATGAATTGGATAGAACAAAAGAACAAACTATTCGAAGAATTATAGCAGCCTCTTTTTGCCGAGCGCGGATGTAAGAAGAGAGGTGGGGAGTTTTATAAAGAAATCAAATCAAGGACAATTTAGCGATCGCTATGAAACTGAATTCGTCGGGACACCAAACGCATGCCCTACCTGGTGGTTTACGACAAGGATACGCACCGTACCGTATCGGGACTGGTCGGTATCACGTTCGGGGGGAAACGAGCCAGACAGGAACGGACTGTTCGCCACGGTAATGAACGGCCCGGTAGACGTAGCCGGGAACCGGATTACAGGTGTGCTCGACGAAGCCAGGTTATCCCCCGGCATGCAAGCGGCATTGTTCGGCCAACGGGAGGAAACCGGCTATGCCAATCCGGTGATCGTCACGTTGGATTTGATGCCCTGAGTTATTCGAGCGCACCCAGTTCGGGGTCTACGAAACCAATATTTCGGTTCCAGCCCAAGCCGACCCGGCTGAATTCCCCGCCCGGCTTTCGATGGCAGGCCAGAGCGCGGTGCGGTATATAAATTGCTGCATGATGGGAAAAAACACCTCGTCATGCAGCAATTCTATTATCTGGCAGTCCTGTTCGTAGCGGGCGGCATCGGCTCGGCGCTCATCGTCGCGGCCGACCTGCGTACGCGCCGGCAACCGATGCGCATTATGGAAAGCGTATGGGTACTCACCGCCCTCTGGGCGAGTTTTTTCGGGCTATGGGCCTATTACGCCTTCGGACGCGCCACGCGGCACATGCCCGTGCAAAACAACGGCACCGGAAAGCAGAAAGACTCCGCGAAAATCAGCGAGCCGGCAAAAGGCGGCGGCATCGGGGAAACCGGGAACGAGCGGCAGGTCGACAGCGCCGGGCAGAAGGTAGGAAACGAAAAGCCCGGAACGGACGAACGGGGTGGAAAAGACGGAGGCTCCGGACAGGATGCGGTAAACGGGAAGCCCGGAACGGACGGACGCAAAGACATGTCCGTAGCGGGAACGGATTTATGGAAGGTTTCGGAGCCGGAACGGGCCATGAACATGCCGGAACCGGGGATGCACGGGATGCAGATGGAGAACGGAACCACGACAGGAGCGGACGGGGCGGAAGATATGCCCGGAATGAAAGGGACGGCGCTCAAAGCGGGCATGGCAGATGAGGCGGGCATACCGGACATGGCAAGCGGAGCGAGCATGCCGGGAATGGCAGACGGGACGGACATGCCCGGGATGACAAACGGGACGAAGATGTCCGGGACGGCCGGGCCCCGGGGTATGGAAGGCATGGACGGGATGGACGGGATGGACGGGATGAGTGATATGCCCGGAATGAAGGGGGCAGCGGACAAAGCGGATACGGCAAACGGGGCGGACATGCCGGGAATGGCAGACGGGACGAAGATGTCCGGGACGGCCGGGGCCCGGGGTATGGAAGGCATGGACGGGATGAGTGATATGCCCGGAATGAAGGGGCGGCCGCGGTGGCAGTCGGTCGTCTTGTCGACGCTCCACTGCGGGGCGGGGTGCACGCTGGCCGACATCGTCGGCGAATGGTTCCTCTTCTTCGTCCCGGTAGCCATAGGCGGAAGCATACTGGCTGGGACATGGGTCGTGGATTACCTCCTGGCCCTGGCATTCGGCATCGGGTTCCAGTACGCCGCGATCCGGGGCATGGAACGCACGCTCCCGCGCGGCGAAGCGATACGCCGTGCCGCCAAAGCCGACATACTCTCGCTCACGGCATGGCAGGCCGGCATGTACGGCTGGATGGCCGTGGCGATCTTCGCGCTCAACGGCGGTGAGGCAATGCCCCGCACCTCGTTCGTATTCTGGTTCTCGATGCAGGTCGCCATGGCATGCGGATTCCTCGTGGCGCTGCCCGTAAATATCCTCCTGATCCGGGCCGGCATAAAAAAAGGAATGTAGCCGCACCGCATCCCCGGCGGCCGGCCGTGAAATTTACGCGGCTTTGCCCGAAAACTCCGATTTAATCGTTACCTTTGCGCCGACAGCGGAAAAACCGCGACGAAACGTAATTTCAGGTATACACAGGAAAACTTTATGGAAACAAGCACCAATTACAGCAAGACAGCCGGCGTGCGCAGGGCTGACAAGTCCGAGAACACCACCCTGTTCCGCAACGTCTACCTATGGATGACGATGGCCCTCTTCATCACGGGCGCAACGGCCCTGACGGTCTCCGACTCGCCGACGCTGCTCAATGCCATCTTCGGCAGCAAAGTCGCATTCTTCGGCCTGATCATCGCCGAACTGGCGCTGGTCATCATCCTCTCGTCGTTCATCTTCCGCATGTCGTTCCTCACGGCAACGCTGATGTTCATCGCCTACTCGATCCTCAACGGCGCGACGCTGGCTTCGATCTTCCTGCTCTACACCGCATCGTCCATCGCATCGACCTTCTTCGTGACGGCCGGCACGTTCGGCGCCATGGCGCTGTTCGGGTATTTCACCAAGCGCGACCTCTCGGGCATCGGGAACATGGGTTACATGGCGCTTATCGGCATCATCATCGCAACGGTGGTGAACCTTTTCCTGCGCAGCGAAACGATGATGTGGGTGATAACTTACATCGGCGTGCTGGTGTTCGTCGTCCTCACGGCCTATGACACGCAGAAGATCAAGAAGATGGTGATGAACGCCGAGGTCGTGGACGAATCGACGCAGAAAATCGCACTGCTGGGATCGCTGACCCTCTACCTGGACTTCATCAACCTGTTCCTCTACCTGCTCCGGATTCTCGGAAGCCGCAAGTAGTCAGGCACCGACAACACAAAAGGGACGGGATACGCTGGCGCGTCCCGTCCCTTTGCTTTCTACCCCGGAGCCGGGCTAAAACTGCACCTGGGGTGCGGTTTCGGTGCCTTCGGCAGCCTCGAAGTAGGGCTTCTGCCCGAACCCGAACAACTTGGCCACCAGATTGGCCGGGAAGCGGCGCACGGCTACGTTGTAGGTCTTGGCCACTTCGTTGAACTCCTTGCGGGCCACTGAAATACGGTTCTCGGTGCCTTCGAGCTGCACTTGCAGTTCGAGGAAATTCTGGTTGGCCTTCAGGTCGGGATAACTCTCCGACACGGCGATCAGGCGCCCCAGCGCCGAGCGCACCTGCGCCTGCGCCTGCTGGAACTCGGCGAGTTTCTCGGGCGTGAGGTCGTCGGCCGAAAGGTTGATCGAGGTGGCTTTCGCACGGGCCTCGGTTACGGCCTCGAAAGTCTGCGACTCGTGTGCGGCATAGCCCTTGACCGTGTTCACCAGGTTGGGAATCAGGTCGGCACGGCGCTGGTACTGCGTTTCGACATTCGACCATGCGGTCTTCAGCCCCTCCTCCTTATTGACAAATCCGTTGTACGTTGCGTAGAAGAAGATCACCACGACGGCGACGACTCCAATCCAAATCCATTTCTTCATAATATAAAGTGTTTTAAATTCAGTCCAATCTTATCCCGTCGGGGCCGGGAAAACCATTCCGGCCGCCCGCAAAGCCAGCCTTTGTCCGGCAAACAGCCGCCCGCAACCGGCAAAGCCGCCCGGCACGCCCTGCGGCCTTTACCAGCGCGAGCCGGCACCGCCGCCACCGAACGAACCGCCGCCGAAACCACCGCCTCGCGACCCTCCGCCAAAGCCGCCGAAACCACGCCCCCCGATGATCGTGCCGCCGCCCGCGCCGCCGCCGAAATTGTCGTCGCGGAGGTTTTTGGCCTGCCGTTTGACCACGGCGCCGCAATTCGAGCAGACGTAGGTATATTCGACCAGCCGGTAGTTGGGCGTCACCTTCAGGATGTCGCTCGACTGCTGCCGGAGTGTCAGTTTATGGCATTTCGGGCAACGCTTGCGGGCGTAGTAACCCAGCAGGATCACGCCCATCGGCACTACGACAAACCCGGTGACGATCAGGAAAACCGCCCATGCGGGCAGCTCGTCGCCGCCCGTATCGGCACCGCCCAGATCCAGTTCGCTCCCCTCGAGCAGCTGCGACACGGCTTCGACCCCCTGCACCATGCCGAGGCTGTAATCGCCCTGGCGGAATGCCGGGAGCATGTATTTGAGCTGGATGCGCTTGCAGATCGCATCGGGCAGCACGCCCTCCAGCCCGCCGCCCGTGACGAAACGGATCTCGCGGCGCTCTTTGACCAGCAGGATGCCCAGCCCGTTGTCGTTGCGGGCCTGCCCCACGCCCCACGCGGAGAAGAGGTCGATGGCGAATTCGAAGACGTCGCCGCCCGCGATGTCGTCCACGGCGACCACGGCGACCTGGGCGACGGCCCGCTCGCGCAGCGCAGCGCACAAACGGTCGATATGCGCCACGGCCTCGTCCGAGAGTATCCCGTCGGGGTTCGAGACGTAACGCGTGCGGTCGGCGCGCTGGACATTGGGGATGTCTTCGACGCGGTAGGTTTCGGCCTGTGCCGCGAGGCACGGGACGAACAGCAGACAGAGGAGAAGGAAGCGTTTCATAATCATGGGCAAAAATAGGAAAAATTCCATAAAAGGAACGCGACCGCGCGGGGATTCGTATTCCGCGGCGGATAAAAACGGTACGCCGGCCCCGAGCGGGCGCCCCGGGCCGGGTTTGCAGGCCGCAGCCGGGCATCGGGCGGGGACACGGCCGGGCATCGGGCGGGGAAGCAGCCGGGCATCGGGCGGGGACACGGCCGCCGCACTCCGCGGCCGCAGGGGTCAGCGTGTCAGGATGCGGTAGCTCCACGGCGCCATGTCCTCCTCGACATGCCCGCGCAGTTCGCAGGCAACGCCCGTCATGACATCGGTGTACATGCCGGCATAGATGCCCGTGTAATAATCGGCATGGATGGCGTAGGGCGAGAGGTTCATCACGGCGACGACGCGGTTGCCCTTCACTTCGCGCACGAAGGTCATCAGGCAATCCTCGGCGTTGTTGCGTATCTCGACCATCTCGCCGCCCGCCTCCCCGGCGGCGAGCGCAGGGTTGGCATGCCGGAGCCCCGCCAGGCGGCGGTAGAAATCCGTGAACGAATTGGCCGCATAGGAGGGGATCGGGTCGCGGTCGAAGAAGGCGAACGAATGGTCGTAGCCGATCTCCTGCCCGGTATAGACCAGCGGCAGGCCGCGCGGCACGACGAACGTGAAGGCGGCCATGATCTCGCGGGCGTCGCCCATGCGCGTGAACTCCGAGCCGTTCCACGAATTCTCGTCGTGGTTGGAGGTGAACACCAGGCGCATGGCGGACTGCGGGTAACGGTTACGGTCGGCATAAATGTAGTCGCGCAGGGCGGTCACGCGCACCTTCTGCTGCGCCACGTCGTTCATCAGGTGGTGCATCTCCCAGGCATAGCAGGCGTCGAAGGCACCCGCTTCGAAGAGGTAAGGCTCCTCGGCCTCGGCCAGCAGGAACAGGTCGGGGTTCACCTTCCGCAGGCGGCGGGCAGTCTCATTCCAGAACTCCACGGGCACGAGCATCGCCATGTCGCAGCGGAAACCGTCAACGGCGTGCCGGCGCACCCAGAACTCCATGGCGTCGGCCTCGGCCCGCCACACGTCGCGGTTCGCATAGTTGAGTTTGGCGGTGTCCGTCCAGTCCCAGGGCACGGCGGGTGCCCCCGCGGCATCGCGCTCATACCAGTCGGCAGGCTTCTCGCCGACCCAGCGGGCGTCGCGCGCCGTATGGTTGGCGACCCAGTCCAGCAGCACCTTCATGCCCAGGCGGTGCGCCTCGGCGACAAACGCATCGAAATCCCCCATCGTCCCCAGCCCGGGGTCGACGGCGCAATAGTCGCGGATCGAATAGTAAGAGCCCAGCGAGCCCTTGCGCCCCTCGGCGCCGATCGGATAGACGGGCATCAGCCACACGGCGTCGATGCCCATGTCGCGCAGGAAGCCGAGCTTCGCGGCGGCGGCCCTGAGGGTGCCTTCGCGCGTCAGCTGGCGCACGTTCATTTCATAGATTACAGCCTGGTAACTCCACTCGGGATGCAACATAATTTCCATATTTTAATGCGGAATCCGGATTCCGGGATGTCAAATGTACGCTTTTTTCCGGAAAAAATCCGGGCGGCGACCGAATCCGGTGCAATAGGGACAAAATAGCAAGGGGCACATGTAGGTTTATTTCACAAAAATTACTACCTTTGCGCACGATATAAAACGCCTTAGTAAAAATGAAGCATTACCGCCTCTTAGTCCCGGTCATCCTGGCCCTGCTGGTCTCGTCATGTGCCTCGCAGAAACGTGCCTGGTACCTGCAGGACGCGAACCCCTTTACGCCTGAACAAATCGCCGAAAGCGGCCAGATCCGGATCAAACCCCTCGACCGGCTGACGGTCGTGGTCAACAGCAAAGACCCCGAACTGGCAGTGCCGTTCAACTCATCGACCTCGCTGAGTTCCGTGACGGGAGTCGCCTCGTACAGCTCGGCGACCAACCAGTCGCTGCAAATCCGCACGGTGGACGAGAACGGCATGCTCGACATGCCCGTGATCGGGAAGATCGACTGCAAGGGAAAGACCCGCAGCGAACTGGCACAGGCCATCGCCGACAAGATCGTCGAGGGCGGGTATATCAACGACCCGTCGGTCAACGTGCAGTTCGCCGACATGAAGATTTCGGTCATCGGCGAAGTCGCCCGCCCGGGGCATTACGACGTCACGCGCGACAAGATCTCGATCTTCGACGCCCTGGCCATGGCCGGCGACCTAACGATCTACGGTATCCGTACGGACGTGGCCGTGGCCCGCGAAGTGAACGGCGTGCGCACGATCGAATACCTCGACCTCACGTCGAAAGACCTCTTCAACTCGCCGGCGTTCTACATCCAGCAGAACGACGTGATCTACGTCAAGCCCAATAAATATAAGGCACAGGCCGGTGAAATCAGCCAGAACCGCAACTTCTACCTCTCGCTCGTAGGTACGGCCATCTCCGTGGCGACGCTTATCATAACCTTAACCAAATAAGCCGGGCCATGACCGAATACAACAACCAGCAGCAACACCTGCAGAACGACGAGAACGAAAACGGCAGCGGCCTCACGCTGCACGACCTGTTACAGATGGTTCTGGCCAACTGGTACTGGTTCGCCTTGTCGGTGCTCATCTGCCTCGGCATGGCCTACTACTACCTGGCCAGCACCCCGAAGATATACAGCCGCACGGCCACCATCCTCGTAAAGGACAGCCGCAAGGGCGGCGACATGGAACTGGGCGCATTCAGCGACCTGGTAGGTTTCCAGAACCGCCGCAACGTCGACAACGAGGTTTACATCCTCCAGTCGCACAGGCTGATGTCCGAGGTGGTAAAGCGCCTCCACCTGACGGTCAACTACTCCGTACGGGACGGGCTGCGGACGCTCGACCTCTACGGCCGCTCGCCCATCGAAGTCGATTTCATCGACGACGACAACCAGCGCCTTTCGCTCGAGGTGACCGAGCTCGAGGACGGCCGGATCAAACTGGCGGACTTCGACGACAAGTACCTCACCAAGCAGGAGAAGCGCAGGGTCATCCGCGGCCAGTACGGCGATACGATCCCCACACCGCTGGGGCAGATGGTCGTACACAAGACGCCGTTCATGGACTCGACCTATGTGGACAGGCCCATCACCGTCACCAAGAGTTCGCCGATGGTCACGACGAACGCCTACCGCGCCACCGTGAAGAGCGACGTGGCCAACAAGCAGGCGTCGATCGTCACCATCTCGATGAACAGTTCCGTACCCAAGCGTGCCGAGGACGTGATCAACACGCTGATCGCCGTGTACGAAGAGGACGCCATCGCCGACAAGCGGCAGGTATCGGTCGTGACCAACGCCTTCATCAAGGAGCGTATGCTGGCCATCGGACGGGAACTGGGCGTCGTGGACAGCGAAATCGAGGGGATCAAGAAGAGCAACCAGATGATCGACATCACCTCGGAGGCTACCCGATCCATTACCGAGAGCAGCAAATTCAAGGTCGAAGGGCTTTCGATCGAAAACCAGATCAGCGTCGCCAACTACATCCGCGACTACCTCAACAACCCGACGCATGCGGGGGAACTGATCCCGATGGTCGCCTCGCTGACCAACAACGGGATCGTCGCCCAGATCACCGAATATAACGACGCCATCCTACGCCGCCAGAAACTGCTCGAAAACAGTTCGGAGCGCAGCCCCGTGATCCAGGACATGGACAACGTGCTGGCTGCCGTGCGCCGCTCGATCATCGCTTCGCTCAACTCGCACGTCTCGACGCTCGAAATACAGCTTACGAACATGCGCAAGGAGGAGGCGCTGGCCAACCACCGCATATCCACCATGCCGTCGCAGGAGAAAGTCCTGCTCGACATCATGCGCCAGCAGAAGATCAAGGAGGAGTTGTTCCTCTACCTGCTCAACAAGCAGGAGGAGACGCAGCTCAACTATGCCGTCGCCGAAAGCAATTCGCGTACGATCGACCAGGCATACGGCAGTCCCAGGCCCGTGTCGCCCCGTTCGATGATCATCCTGGGCATCAGCCTGCTGGCCGGCCTGGCGATCCCCTTCGGCATCATCTACCTGATCGGCATGCTCGACACGACCATCCGCGGCCGCAAGGACATCGAAGAGAACATCAGCGCCCCGTTCCTGGGGGACATCCCCTTCCTCGAAGGAGAGAACAAGGGCGGTATCGTCGTCCGGGAAACCGGACGCGACGCGTTGTCCGAGGCTTTCCGCATCCTGCGTTCGAACATGACCTTCATGAACGTATCGTCGGGCAAGGAAATCAAGTGCGTGCTCTTCACGTCGTCCGACCCCCATGCGGGTAAGACGTTCGTGGCGATGAACCTGGCGATGACGCTCGCCATGGCCGGGAAGCGGATCGTACTGATCGACCTCGACCTGCGCCGCCACGCGCTCTCCACGACGCTGGGCCGCAGCAACAGCAAGAAAGGCATCACGAGCTACCTGGCCGGGACGATCACCGACATCGGCGAACTGATCACGCCGATGGAGATACACAAAAACCTCGACGTGATCTGCGCCGGCATCCAGCCGCCCAACCCCACGGAGATGCTGCTTTCGGATCGCCTGGACAAGCTGGTCGCCGAGCTGCGGGAGAGCTACGACTATGTATTCATCGACAGCACCCCGGCCATGTCGGTAGCCGACGCGGTCATCACCGACCGGCTGGCAGACCTCTGTATCTATATCGTACGCGAAGGCGTGCTCGACCGCCGGCAGCTGCCCGACATCGAACGGCTTTACCGCGAGAAGAAATTCCGCAACATGTGCGTCGTACTCAACGGCACGCGCACCCGCCGCCACGGATACGGTTACGGATATGGCTACGGATATGGCTACGGGTACGGATACGGGTATGGATACGACGATTACAAGGAGACCAGCTACCGCAAGCGCCTGAAAATCTTCTTCAGCAAAATCGGACGTAAAATAAGGAACAAGAAATAAATGGCTATACGCAATGCATTGATCGCCGTCGATTTCGACGGGACGGTCGTGACACACGCATATCCCGAAATAGGCGACGACGCCGGGGCCGTACCCGTACTGAAGGAACTTACGGACAACGGCTGCCGCCTGATTCTCTTCACGATGCGCCACGGCAAGCTGCTCGACGACGCGATCCGGTGGTTCCGCGAGCGGGGAATCCCGCTCTACGCCGTGAACGAGAACCCTTCGCAGCAGCGCTGGACATCCTCGCCGAAAGTCCATGCCGACCTCTACATCGACGACAGCAGCCTCGGCTGCCCGATCCGGTTCGTGGACGGCGTGAAACGTCCCGTAGCGGACTGGACGCGCATCCGGGAGCAGTTGGTGAAGGAAGGTTTTCTGGACTGAGCCGCCGCGCCGCCGGTTGTGTGACGAAGGGGGGGGGCAAAGGGCTGACGAAGGGCTGACAGAGGAGCGCGTCAAGGCGAAGAGCTGGACAAATCCGGGAACCGCAGGAGCAAGTAAGGCAGAAAACCGCAGAGGCGGAAAGATGAAAACCGGAGAAGCGGACAACACCGGGAACCGGAGGAGCAGGTAGGCTGAAAACCGCAGAGACTGACAAGATGAAAACCGGAGAAGCAGCCAACACCGGAAACCGGAGGAGCAGGTAAGGTTGGAAACCGGAGAAACAAGCAAGGCCGGAAACCGGAGATGCAGCCAACGCCGGGAGCCGGAAACGCGGATAAGACAGAAACCTGAAAAACGGATGCGGCCGGGGGCCGGCCAGACCGAAGGCAAATCAGGCTTTCCGAAGCCGGCGCGGCAAACGACACTCCACAAACAATAAGCAAAAAGACGGATGAAACAATAAGCAAAAGGGCGGATGAAAATATCCGCCCTTTTGCATATGCGATGCCGCAGCCGGCAATTATGCCCAGAGGTTGCGGGGATATTTGCCCTCGGCGATCATCTTCTCGATCGAGGCCACCAGCGCGGGTTTGTCCTCCTTGTAGGTGACACCGTGCCACTGCGCCGCCGAGCGGAGCACACGCAACGAGGCCGTGCCTTCGCCGATGAGTTTGTTGACCATCGTCGGGATGTAGAACTCGGCTTTGAGGTTCTCCTTGTTCCCGGCGAGCCACGTCTTGAAATACTCCCTGGAATAGGTAAAGAAATCGGGGGTGAAGCCAAAGAGGTTCATCGACACCGGCGTGTCCCCGGCCAATACTTCGTCGGCGCCGCCGTCGTGGAAGACGATTCTGCCGTCGGGCATACGCTCGATCTGCGTGCGCTCGACCATCGAGGTGAGGTTGCCCGCAGCATCCACACCGCAGACGCCGCGCGAAACGGTACCGTTGTCCGAAAGGGTCTTGTCGAGGTCGTAGGCGACCATGCAGTAGCGGTTCCGGCTCTCGCCCAACTGCGAAAGGTAGTCCCCGATGGTCTTGTAGGCTTCGGCACCGTAGAAGTCGTCGGCATTGATCACGGCGAAGGGTTCGCGGATGGCGTCGGCCGCCATCATCACGGCGTGGTTGGTGCCCCACGGCTTGACGCGCCCTTCGGGAACAGCAGCTCCCTGGGGCAGGTAGTCCAACTCCTGGAACACGAACTCCACGGCGATGCGGCCGCCGAAACGCTCCGCGGAGAAGACTTCGCGGAACTCCTTTTCGAAAGAGTGGCGGATGACGAAAACGACCTTGCCGAAACCGGCGCGGATGGCGTCGTAGACCGAATAATCTATGATGGCCTCGTTGTTGGGGCCGACCCCGTCCATCTGCTTGAGCGAACCGTAACGGGAGCCCATACCTGCGGCGAGGACGAGTAATGTAGGTTTTACCATACTTTTCAGCTGTTTTTTGCGTTGATTCTAAACGATCACAAAGTTAAAAAATTCGGCGCGTTCCGCAAAGGTTTTCTATGAAATTGGTTATCTTTGCATTCATAATGTCATAAACCGATGAGATTTTTCAAATCCATACGGGCATGGTGGCGCGGGCTTTTCCGCAAACGCCGTTTCAACATGCTCAATGCCACGGACAACAGCGAGGAGTGGCACATGCACCTCTCGCCGGCCAGCATCTTCGCGGCCTTCCTGTCGTTCGTGCTGCTGCTGTTCATCCTCATCCTGTCGCTGGTGGCCTACTCCCCGATCCTGGAACTGCTGCCGGGATACCGCACCGAGGCAGACCGTTCGCGCGAAAGCCTCGTGCAGAACATCATCCGGCTCGACTCGATGGAGCGCATGATGAACGACATGCTCACCTACAACCAGCATATCGCGCTGATCATGGAGGGCAAAACCCCCGTGGCGCGCACGCTCGCCACGTCGGACAGTACCCGCACCAGCAAGGTGCTGGTGATGCCCTCGCCCGAGGACTCGATCCTGCGGGCGCAGATGGAGGGCGACGGCCCGTACGCCATCGCGGGCCGCAGCGGCGGGTCGCGGCGTTCGGTACGCGAGGCGATCGAGCTGGCCAAACCCGTGGAGGGGATCATCACCGACCGCTTCGACATCCGCAACGGCAATTTCGGGGTACGCATCGCGGCGGCGGCCAGCGACCGCATCACGGCCATCGACAACGGCACGGTGGTGCTGAGCCTCTGGACGCCCGAGACGGGTTACATGGTCGAGCTGCAGCATGCGAACAACCTCCTCTCGGTCTACAAGGGGCTTTCGCAGTCGCTCGTCACCACGGGGCAGACCATCCGCGCGGGCGAGATGGTCGGCTACAACGCCGAGGCGGAAGAGGGCGAGGTGCGGCTTTTCGAATTCGAACTCTGGAACAACGGCAAGCCCGTAGACCCAGAAGGGTACATCGTATTCTGACGCACAGGCATGAAACAACGACTTGCAATACTGGGTTCGACGGGCTCGATCGGCGTGCAGACGCTCGACATCGTACGTGAGAACCCCGCTTTATTCGAAGTGCGCGTGCTGACGGCCAACCGCAACTGGCAGCGGCTCGCGGCACAGGCTCGGGAATTCGACGCGGACACGGCGGTCATCGCCGACGAACGCTATTACGGGCAGCTGCGCGATGCGCTGGCCGGCACCGATGTGAAGGTTTACGCCGGAGAGGATGCCGTGGCCCAGGTCGCGGCGGGCGGCGATACGGACGTGGCGGTCAACGCGCTGGTAGGCTACGCCGGGCTGGCGCCGACGGTGGCCGCGCTCGGCGCCGGGAAGAAACTGGCGCTGGCCAACAAGGAGTCGCTCGTGGTGGGCGGCGAATACGTGATGCGGCTGGGGGGCGGAAAAAGAGGCCCCATCCCTCCGCTCCGGGGTGCCG
>OBZH01000536.1_pt1 | contig 39471 bp, 27 predicted proteins | sample 1476881 | NCBI WGS metagenome assembly OBZH01 (sample SAMEA2580230, study PRJEB22360) | human gut metagenome | biome: human gut; feature: human-associated habitat; material: faeces | place: Denmark | collected 2008/2010 | reverse complement strand
GCCTGCCTCATCGGCGGCGGCCTCGGCCTGATCGCCGGCTTCCTTGGCATTCCTGCGTTCCTGCTGGTCGTATTGCAAGGCATGTATGTGATGCCCGGTCTGCGGCTGGAATACGACTGGCTGTACGGCTCGCTCGGCATCGCGCTGTTCGTGGTCGGCGTGCTCGCCGCCACCATCTACGCGTGCGTGCAGGAAATGAGGCAGACGCCCGCCTCGCTGCTGCGTCCGAAAGCGCCGCGCGCCGGCTCGCGCATTCTGCTGGAACGGATTCGGCCGGTCTGGAATCGCATGGGCTTCCTCAGCAAAGTGACCGCGCGCAACATTTTCCGCTTCAAGTCGCGCCTCATCATGACGGTCGGCGGCGTCGCCGGCTGCACCGCGCTGATCGTCTGCGGCCTGGCCATCAACGACACCGTCGCCGACCTCGGCATCAAGCAATACCGCGACATCTACCAGTACGACCTGATGGTGGTTTCCGACGATTCGGACGCGTCGGCGATGCGCACGAAAGTCGCGTCAGACGGGCGCGTCACGTCATCGCTTGACGTGCGCATAGAGTCGGGCGATTTGACGGTTGCGGGCAGTGGCGACGGTGACAGCGGCAAGGCCGGCAGCAGCGGCAGCGAAAGCATCCAGCTGGTCGCGGTGCCGGAAAAGCATCTGTCCGATTTGGGCGAAATGGTCACGTTGCAGCCGGTCTCGTCCGGCATACTGGGCACGTCCGGCGTCGGCAAAACCGGTTCGCTGAAACTCGATGACGATGGCGTGATCGTCGCGCAGTCGGCGGCAAGCGCGCTGGGCGTCAAGGCCGGTTCCAAGGTGCGACTGACCAACGGTGACGGCGTGCAGGCGACGGCGAAGGTGAGCGCGGTGAATCGCAACCTCATCGGCTCGGATGTGTATGTAAGCGAAACCTACTACGCCAAGCTTTTCGACTCGAAAGACGCGAAGAACACCAAGAATTCCAAGAGTTCCGAGGATTCCGAGGCTCTGACGTGGAACGCCATGCTCGCCAAGCTTTCCGGCTCCGACACTTCGCAAACCGACTATGCGGAATCGCTCGAAGAGGACAGTTCGGTGATGAAGGCCGTAAGCTGCGCGCACATGGCCGACAGCTTCAAATTCGACCTCATGGGCGCGGTGGTGGCGCTGATTGTGGCGCTTGCCGGAGGTTTGGCGCTTGTGGTGCTGTTCACGCTCGCCAATACGAATGTGTCGGAACGCGTGCGCGAGATGGCCACGCTCAAGGTGCTTGGCTTCTTCGACCGCGAAGTGCACCATTACGTGAACCGCGAGATGATGATCCTCACCGTCATGGGTGTGATACTGGGCCTGCCGCTCGGCCGGCTCGTCGGCGGCATGCTGACGATGGCGCTCAACATGCCCTCGTTGTATTTCGAGGTGGAGGTCAAGCCGCTGAGCTACGTGATCGCGGCCGTGGCGACCATGGCCTTCGCGCTGCTCGTGCAGCTGTTCGTCAACCCCGTCCTCGACCGCATCGACCCCATCAGCTCCCTCAAGTCTGTGGAATGACGACTGTCCGATTCACCAGAAGCGGACAGTTAGAGTATCGGAAAGGCTCGCTCGCGTCTCAGTTCTTCGGATAGCGGTAGTTGTGTGGCAGTTGCGTGGTGAGCTGCGGGTCGAGGCCGAGTTCCTTGAGCTGGCGGTCGATCTCACGTCGGGCGCGTTCCACAAGTTCGGCCCGATGTTCGTCGCCGTGCCCATGCGCTTCCAGTGTGTCCAACGTTTCCGCCATACGCTTGAGCCGGTCCTGATGGTGCAGCAGCGCGCGTACCTGCGCATGTTCGCGTACGATCGTCTGCCAATCGGATGGCGTGTGCGCAATCTCCCGAACCGCGGTGACCGGATGTACGTCGGCCACCTGATATGTGATCGAGCCGAGCAGCGGCATCAGGAACACTGTAATCGCGCCGGCTGCGACCAGTGTTGACGCGGTGTCGCTTTGCATGGTGCCGACCTTCACCGCCAGCGACGTGACGGCGACGATGATCGGCAGCGCGGTCGTGCAATACAGCGCTACGGTGACGCGGTGATGCGATGACAGCGGATTCTCGCGTTTGTCGAGCGATAGCGCAACATATACGGGCACCGCGCGAATCAGCATGAGCATGACGATGAACGCGACGAGCAGCGCGGGCCGGCCTGCCACGGCGCGCACGTTGATCGCGGCGCCTGACACCACAAAAAATACAGGAATGAGGAAGCCATAGCCGACACCCTCCAACTTCATTTCCAGCGACCTGCTGCCGTCGGGGATGATGTAGCGCAGGATGAAGCCTGCGGCGAACGCGCCGAGCACCGCGTCAAGTTCGAATAGTGCAGAAATGGTGACAAGGAAGATGAGCAGGAATGTGGTCAGTCGCATGAGCGTTTGCGATGATGTGTTCGCATTTTCCGTAAGGAAACGGTACAGGCGATGGCCGGTTTTCAGTGCTTTCGTAGGTAGCATCGCGCACAGTAGGCAGATGGCAAGGAACGCGCCGAGCACGAGCATGGTTTGCCAGCCGGTTCGGGTGGATAGCAGGATGGCCATGGCAAGGATTGGGCCAAGTTCGCCCCACGTTCCGTACGAGATGATGGCGTCGCCGATGGGGGTGCCTTCGAGGTTGCGTTCCTTGAGAATCGGCATGAGCGTGCCGAGCGCGGTGGTGGTGAGTGCGATTACCGTGGCTACGCCGTTGATGCCTTGCTTGGTGAAGAACGGAAGGAATGTCACAACCAGCCAGGCGAGGCCTAGCGTGATTCCCCATGTAAGCAGTCCGACTTTGCCTTGATGTCCGGCGAGTCGTTTCGGGTCGATTTCGTAGCCGGCGAGCAGGAACAGGAACGCCATGCCGAGCTCGTTCAAGAGTTTCACGGCGTCGTTTACTTCGATTATGCCCAGTCCGTACGGGCCGAGTGCGGCTCCGGCGGCGAGCAGCAGTACGGTTTGTGGAATGAACCTTCCCGGAATCAGCTGCGCCACAATCGGGCTGACGGCCGCCACCGCCATGATGATGGTTAATGAAACGAGCTCTTGCGTCATACCGTCGAGCCTAGTGAGCCATTGTGACCGGAGGTTGAAGAATGTGATTTCCGCTATCTGTGGCAGGTTTCTTCGGGGAAACCGACCTAGGGGGCATGATTCCTACCCCCTAGGTCTGGATTTGCTCAAGGAACCTGCCACACATAACGCAAATCGTTTTCTTGTGAAGGGCGAATCTGCCACATATAGCACGTTTCACGACATTAAGGGGGGTCGGTCGCGTTTGCGAGGCGGCCAACCCCCGGTTCTCGTCCGCCGCGCGCACCGCCCGCCCGCCAAATGCTATCTAGCTTATAGATGGCGGGTGGTTCGCCCCATTTGCCAGTTCGGGGGTATAAATCATACCCCCGAACCGCCTATTCTCGTCTAGCACCCGCCATCTATAAGCGAAATACCTTTCCGCAAAGCCCCAAATCCGCCATCTATAAGTCAGATAGACCCATCAGTTTAACCATGGATAGACTCGGTTAGAGATGCTCTTGGCAAAAATGCCAATTTCGGCCTCCTGCAAGGGTTTTGCTGGGGCTAACCCGCGATTTGCATAAAACCTAACCCACGATTTGCGTAAGTCCTAACCCATGATTTGCGTAAAACGTGGTTCGCTCAGAGCTGTGGCCGGAGACCGTCCAAGTTCGACCGACATTATCGGAATCGTCAGGGAAGAAGGCACGCGGGCGGAGTGCAATATAATGTTCCCTATGGCTGGCAGTTCAAGGGGGCAAGACTGATGGCAGTTTTTCCGCATGGGAGCGCGCGGCGGGTCGAGAAGCGACGGTCCGCAGCAAATTAAGGACTTACGCGCCGACGATTTTTATGGCGATTCGCACGATGGCAACGACGGCTCGCGCGGTCCGCACGACACCACGCGCAACACCTGCACCTACACCCTCCCGACTTTCGCGGAGGCGACCGACGCGTCCGAAGCGATGCGCGAGCGTCGCGCGGATCGCAACAAGTCCATTGCCATGCGCGTGCTTGCGGCGGTGCTGATTCTTACCGCGCTCGGCATTGGCATGTTTCCGAGAGTGTTGCAATACCGTTCGGCGCGCGAGCTGGCGAGCACGTCGGCGCGTTCCGAAAAGCGCGTGGCGGGCTGGCCATACCCGCAGGCCGATGAGGCGTTCGCCGCGGCCAGGGAGTACAACAAGCGACTTGCCAAGTCGGGGCAGCCGGTGATTGGCGAGGCGAAGGATCCGCTCGCCGAACTGTATGACGATCCGCAGAATGCAGCCAACAACGCCAGCGCCGACGGCTCAGACAACTCCGGCGACTCCGCCAGCGCCAAAGACACGGAATATCAAAGCCTGCTCGACTCCGGCGATGGCGTGATGGGGGCCATCCGTATTCCGAAGATTTCCGTGAACCTGCCGGTTTACTACGGCACGTCCGAGCTGACGCTTGCGTCCGGCGCGGGTCACCTGTACGGCAGTAGCCTGCCGGTGGGCTCGACTCCGAAACCGCCATCAGCATCATCAGACAGCAGGCCCGCCGCATCGACGAGCTGCAGCGCGAAAACGAAGACCTCCGCGCCAAACTCGACGAGCTGACCGCCTAGCCCGCTCATTCTTCATCATGCCGGCTTCTGTTCCTCCCAGCAGAGCCGGCAAGCGTCATCTGTCAGACAAAAGCGGGCGCATTGGGCGGTTCCCGCGGTAGGGTGTGACCATTATGACTTTAGGGAATACGAATATCGGGAAGGCCGGCACAAACACGCAAGCTGCCGACGCGTCTGACGCAACGCAGAACGCGCAAAGCACACAATCGCATATCAAATCCGTCGAAAGCCTCGACAAAGACAACGACATGGAACGCGGCCTGAAAAATCGCCATGTCCAATTCATCGCCATCGGCGGGACCATCGGCACCGGCCTGTTCCTCGGCTCCGGCAAATCGATTGCGCTGACCGGACCAAGCATCATCTTCGTGTACATCGGCGTGGGCCTCATCATGTTCCTGCTCATGCGCGCCATCGGCGAAATGATGTACAGCGACCCAAGCCAGCACACCTTCATCAACTTCATCACCCGCTACCTCGGCCGCGGGTGGGGCAAGTTTGCCGGCTGGACGTATTGGATCGTGCTCATTCTGACCGGCATGACCGAAATCACTGCCGTAAGCACGTATTTCGTAACGTTCTTCGGCACATTCGGCATAGACCTGAACTCGTGGAAGTGGCTGATCGAACTGTGCTTCCTCGTGGCGCTCACTGGCATCAATCTGATTGCGGTGAAAGTGTTCGGCGAGGCGGAATTTTGGTTCTCCATGATCAAGATCACGCTGATCGTCGGCCTGATCGTCACCGCCATCGTGATGCTAATCATCGGCTTCAGCTACCCCGCCACGCATATCGAGGGCGTGGACGGTACGGTGTCGGGCGCCATGGTGAGCCTCACGAACATCACTGACGGCTTCCAGCTTGCGCCGAATGGCTGGATGAACTTCTTCATGAGCTTCCAGATGGTGTTCTTCGCCTACCAGCTCATCGAATTCGTGGGTGTGACCGTGTCCGAAACCCAGAACCCGCGCAAAGTGCTGCCGAAAGCCGTCAACGAGCTGATCATGCGCATCCTCATCTTCTACGTGGGCGCGCTCGTGGCCATCATGGCGATCGTGCCGTGGCGCAACTTCCACCAGAACGCGGACGGCTCGTTCGGCTCCCCGTTCATCATGGTGTTTAAGTACGCGGGCCTCGACTGGGCTGCCGCGCTCGTGTTCTTCGTGGTGATCACCGCAGCCGCGTCAGCGCTTAACTCGCTGATCTACTCGGCTGGACGCCATCTGTACCAGCTCGCGCAGGATTCCGAATCGCCCGCCATGCAGCGTCTCGGCGAAGTGTCGGACCGCAAGGTTCCGGCGAAGGCGATTATCGTGTCCGGCTGCATGATCCTGTTCTCCCCGCTGATCAACGCGATTCCGGGCGTTTCCGGCGCGTTCGTGCTGTTCGCCTCGGCCGCCAGCGCCGTCGTGATCTTCATTTACATTCTGACGATGCTTGCGCACCGCCGCTACCGCCAGAGCGCCGACTTCCTGCCGGACGGCTTTGTTATGCCGGCCTGGCAGGTACTCGACTGGGTTGCTGTCGCGTTCTACGTGCTCGTGTACGTCACGCTGTTCCTGTCCACCGACACGCTTGGTTCCGCGATCGCCGGTCTGGTTTGGCTCGTTGCGTTCGGCGGCTACTGCCTGCTGCACGAGCGATTCCAGAACCGCGACCTGAAGGCGGCTCTAGGGAAGTAGACGTATTGCCTGTCGCTGCGGTATGCGTGGCATGCGCGTGTTGCGCTACGTGCCGCGCATCCGACGAAAGAGGGTCGGTGGAAACCTTGCGAAAATGTGCGTCTCCACCGACCCTCGTCGTGTAATCGCAATAAAACAGTGCGAAACGTTAGTGCACGAATCGTACGAAACCGACGCGAATCAGCCGATGTAGTCGGCCTCGTTCGTCGGGCTGGACGGGACGGCGTGGTCCTCCGTCACCTTGCCCAGGCCGGACAGGTACGCTTCACGGCCGGCCTCAATCGCATTCTTGAAAGCGCGCGCCATCAGCGGAATGTTGCCGGCGGATGCGATCGCCGTGTATGCCATCACCGCGTCCGCGCCCATCTCCATGGCCTCAGCGGCCTGGCTCGGACGGCCGATGCCCGCGTCGATGATCACCGGAACGTTGGCATTCTTGATGATCACTTCAATGAAATCGCGTGCGCGCAGGCCCTTGTTCGAGCCGATCATCGCGCCAAGCGGCATCACGCAAGCTGCGCCCGCGTCCTCAAGACGCTTCGCTGCGATCGGGTCCGGGAACATGTACGGCATGACCACGAAACCTTCCTTCGTCAGCTTTTCCGTGGCCTTGATGGTCTCCTCGTTGTCAGGCAGCAGGTACTTCGACTCGTGCTCGATCTCCACCTTCACGAAGTCCGTCTGGCACACCTCGCGCGCGAGACGTGCGATGCGCACCGCCTCCTCCGCGTTGCGCGCGCCCGACGTGTTCGGCAGCATGGTGATGCCCTTCGGAATGTAGTCGAGCAGGTTGTTTTCGGTGGTGCGGCAGCGGCGCAGCGCCATGGTGACGATCTGCGTGCCCGCGTTCTCGATGGTCGCCTTGATGAGGTTCAGGTCGTAACGGCCGGAACCGAGGATGAAGCGGCTCGTGAACTTGTGGCCGCCGAGAATCAACGGATCGGCGTCTCCTGTGGCGATCTCGTCGTACGCGTGCGCGTCCGGCTCTGGCAGAATCGCCGTGTTCGTGGTGGTGCCGACCAGCTCGTCAAGCGTGGCGTTCGGTGCGGCCGCAACATCGGCTGCTGCGGTGGTGATGGTGTTTTCGGTGCTCATCGTCGGTTCCTTTCGTTGGGGTGTTTGGTGTTGCTGTTGTTGCGATTGCTGTGTTGCTGTTGTGTTGTGTGCAACGTGCGTTTGTAATCGCAATAAAAAATTCGATTACGGCAGTGGAGTAACGTAGCAGTGCGTCAGGCGTCTTCCTCGCCGAGGATTAGTCGCGTGATCATATTGGCTTCGTGGCAGGCGACCACGCCCACGCGCGGCGCCATCAGGCCGGCACCCGGTACCGGAGCCGTCTCGCCATCGCCACAGAAGTAGAAGTTCTTCGAAACGCGACGCGTGCTCACTAGGTTGGAGCTGCGGAAGCCGGCCATGCCGGACGCGCTGACGAGCTTCTTGCCCGGCAGATTCTCCAGCACCGCGTTGACGAGCATCGTCTTGTTTTCCGGCACGTCGAACGCCTCGCAGATGATGTCCTCGTTTTCGAACAGCGTCGGCACGTTCTCGTCGGTCACCTTGACGGTGTCGATGGTGATGTCCGTGAACGGGTTGATCTGGCGCAGATTGCTGCGCAGCGCCTCCGTCTTGTACTGGCCGAGGTCCTTCAGGAAATACTGCTGGCGATTCAGATTCGTCATATCCACGCGGTCGAAGTCGATCAAGTGCAGGTGGCCGACGCCGATGCGGGTCAGCGCCACCGCGATGGTGGAGCCCAGGCCGCCGCAGCCGCAGATGGCCACGTGCGCCGCGTCGAGCTTGTCCTGCGTGGCGGCCGTGTGACGGTCGAGCAGGGCCGCGCGGATCTCCTCGCGGCTGACCAGGGTGGCCGGGTCGGGCTGGTTGTCGAAAGCGTGCTGGCGGGCGTCGATCTGCGCCTGCGATGCGGATGGTTCAAAAGTCATGGTTGTTCTCGTATTCTCGTTTCCGTTCGTATGGTTTGTTTCGCTGCTGTGCTCAGCCGCCCTGCACGAACGTGACGATTTCCAACGTGTCGGTGCCCTTGAGCTGCGTCTGCGCACGCTGGGCGCGCGGCACGATCTCGCCGTTGAGCTCCACGGCCACGCGGTCGGCGCGCAGACCGCGCTGCTCCACTAGTTCGGCCACGGTGATCGGCGTGGCGACGTCCTCTTCCTTGCCGTTGATGATCATTTCGGTTCCCTTCTGTATGTCAGGCCCCACGAGTGCCGTTCCCGCCGAAACGGACGTTCAGAACTGCTTTGTGGGCTTCCGAGCGTCTGCTTCCGGTGAATCGGACATTCACGGTTGGTACGAAAAAAGGGTCGCCGAAGGAACCGTACCCTATGAGGTGGTGCGCCCCTCCGTGACCCTAATCACGCGATATTCGGTTATCGCGAACGGAAATGAGATGCGCCTCGCGGCGCGAACAACCCGTCTCCTTACGTCGGCATTACCCGCATCAAGTCCTCGGTCGAAGCTCGTCGCTCCCTCTCAGCCTTTCGGCTCCCGTTCGGTTGTGCCCTCATCTTCCCGCACCCGCCCGACAACCCGCTCCGCGCTGTTTTGTGCAAGAATGGGTGGCGGATTTTGTAGCGACGGATGTGGCGACGGAAGGGAGACGGTTATGACGACCGCACGAAACATGGGCGAATTGGCGGGATTTGCGATTCCACGGCTCGGCATGGGCACGATGGCGTTGGCGATTGAGGGGCGTCCGGACCGCGATACTGCGATCCGCACGATTCACGCCGGCTTGGACGCGGGCGTGCGATATCTGGACACCGCCTGGTCGTATTACCTGCCAAGCCAACCCGGCACCGGCACCGCCGAAGACCTAGGCTACGGCGAAAAAATGGTGCGCGACGCGCTCGCCAGCTGGGACGGTCCGCGCGACGAAGTGCTGATTGCAACCAAAACCGGCTATCGCCGCACCATGGAGGCGCCGAACGTTGCCGAAAACGAGCCGGAACGCCAGCATTTGCAGGCTGTGGGCAGCCAGTACGGGTGGATGGCGGATTCGCGTCCGGAAACGATGATCTGCGACGCAAAGGAGTCGGCCGCGCACCTCGGCGTGGAGGCGCTGGACCTGCTGTACTCGCACGGACCGGACCCGGAAGTGGCTTATGAGGACCAGGTCGGCGCGCTGAAGCAGCTGCTTGACGAGGGCGTGATCCGGTACGCGGGCATTTCCCGCGTGGACAACGCGCAGATCGACATCGCCCGCGAGATTCTCGGCGACAAGCTGATCGCCGTGCAGAACCAGTTCTCGCCCTCGCACCCCGACCCTGAGCATACGATGGAGCACTGCGCGGAACTTGGACTCGCGTTCGTGTGCTGGAGCCCCCTCGGCGGCTTCCTCGACGCGTTCGACCAGCGCGCGTACGACCCGTTCCGCACGGTCGCCGGCAACCACGGCTGCTCCTACCAGCGCGTGGTGCTCGCCTGGGAACTGAGCCGCTACGAGCGGTTGTTCACCATCCCCAGCGCCCGCAATCCGCAGGAAATCAACGATTCCTTCGCCGCCACCGAACTGACGCTCACGCAGGATGAGCTGGCGATGCTGAACGCCTCCGTCGACGCCCGTCGCGGCTGAATTCCGCGCAATACGTACGATTGGCCGCGCCCGATTCCGCACAATAATCGCGATTCGGGCCGCGGCCTTTTTCGTGCCTTCTGTAGCTTGCTCGCTGCAAAATCGCCCTGGGAATAACTTACACTGTAAAATGTTTACACTGTAAGATATTATGACGGCGATTGCGACGGAAGGAGGTGCCGCGTGGGCTTTGAAGAGGAACTGTTCCACGAATTGGCGACCAACACATGGGACAAACGCTCGCGCATGCAGCAGGAGATGGTGAAAGGCGCGAAGGGCGAACCCTTCGCCGTGCAGGAACTCTATAGGAAAGGCCCGCTGACGCCATCGCAGCTCGCCTCTTCAATGAAAACCACCACCGGACGCGTGTCCACACTGCTGTCCGCGTTGGAGAAAAAAGGCCAGATCACACGCGAATCCGACCCCGACGATCGCCGTGTGGTGCACGTGAACCTCACCGAAGCCGGCAGGGAACGCGCCGAACGGCAGCGCGAAAGCATGCGCGAGGCGATCTGCTGGATCTTCTCGCAGATGGGGGAGCGCCGCGCGCGCGAATTCGTTGAGCTCACCGAGGAATTCACCACGTACATGTCGCTGTGCATGCCCGGCAAACCGCGCCCCACGGCGGACGAGGTCAAAGCCGCGTTCTCAGGAAACGCACAGGAAGACGCGTAGTATCTTACGCTGTAAATAATTCACAGTGTAAGTAATCGCAATCCAGTAATCGCAAAAACCGCGAAAAATCGCAAAAACTAATCGTAAGAAAACAAGCAAAACACAAAACAAGAGAAGGAACCAAGCATGCTTCGCATCGTACGATACCTCTCCAAAGCGGAGATCGGTCAGATGCTCGTCGCGCTGGTCAGCATCGTCGGTCAGATCTGGCTTGACCTGACCCTGCCGGATTATATGGCCGACATCACGCAGCTCGTCGAAACCCCCGGCAGTGAAATGCACGACATCTGGGTGGCCGGCGGCAAAATGCTGCTCGTCTCGCTCGGCTCGGCGGCCTGCGCCGTCGTCACCGGCTTCATCGCCGCGCGCGTGGGCGCCTCGTTCAGCCAGCGCCTGCGTTCGCTCGAATTCAACAAGGTGGAAAGCTTCGGACCGGCGGAAATGAACCGTTTCTCCACCGCGTCGCTCATCACCCGCTCCACGAACGACATCACGCAGATCCAGATGTTCATCACCATGGGCCTCATGATGATCGTCAAAGCGCCGATCATGGCCGTGTGGGCCGTGTGCAAGATCGCAGGAAAGGGCTTCGATTGGACGCTCGCAACCGGCATCGCCGTGGCCATCCTGCTGGTGGTCATCGCCGTGCTCATGCGCTTCGTCATGCCGAAGTTCAAGGCCATGCAGCGCCTGACCGACAACATCAACCTCGTGGCGCGCGAGAACCTCACCGGCCTGCGCGTGGTGCGCGCATACAACGCCGAGGACTATCAGGAAGCCAAGTTCACCGAAGCCAACAAGGAACTCACCGAAACCCAGCTGTTCACCAACCGCGCCATGGCCATCATGATGCCGTTGATGAACACCATCATGAACGGCCTGATGCTCGCCGTCTACTGGATCGGCGCGTACCTCATCGACGCTGCCGACGCCGTCGACAAGCTCACCACCTTCTCCAACATGGTGGTGTTCTCCAGCTACTCCATCCAGGTCATCATGAGCTTCCTGCTGCTGAGCATGGTGTTCGTGCTCTGGCCGCGAGCCGACGTGTCCGCGCAGCGCGTGCTCGAAGTCATCGACACCGAGCCGATGGTCACCGACGGCACGCAGGACGCGGGCAAGCCGGGCGAGGAAGGCGAAATCGAATTCCGCAATGTGAGCTTCGCCTACCCCGACTCGCGTCACGCCATGCTCGAAGGCGTCAATTTCAAGGCGAAGAAGGGTCAGACGGTGGCGTTCATCGGCTCGACCGGCTCCGGCAAATCGTCCCTCATCAACCTCGTGCCGCGTTTCTACGACGCCACGCAAGGCGAGGTGCTCGTCGACGGCGTCAACGTGCGCGACTACAAGCTGAAGGCGTTGCGCGACAAGATCGGCTACGTGCCGCAGCAGTCGTTCCTGTTCAAGGGAACGATCGCCAGCAACGTCGCGTACGGAGATACGGACCGCGACGACGACACCGTGCGCCGCGCATGCGACGTCGCGCAGGCGACGGAATTCATCGACAAAAAGCAGAAGAAGTACGATTCCGGCATTTCGCAGGGCGGTTCCAACGTTTCGGGCGGGCAGAAGCAGCGTCTGTCGATTGCACGCGCCGTCTACCGTCATCCGGAAATCCTGATCTTCGACGATTCCTTCTCCGCGCTCGACTTCAAAACCGACCGTGCCGTACGTGACGCGCTCGAAAAGGAAGCGAAGGATTCCACGAAACTCATCGTCGCGCAGCGCATCGGCACCATCATGAATGCCGACCGCATCATCGTGCTCGACGACGGCAAAGTGGTCGGCCAGGGCACGCACGAGGAACTGCTCGACACGTGCGAAGTGTATCGGCAGATCGCCGAATCGCAGTTGAGCGAAGACGAACTGAAGCGCTGAAAGGGGAGGCATGCCAAGAGGAATGGGACGCGGCCGTGGGGCCGTGGAAAAGCCGAAGGACTTCGGCGGAGTGATGAAGAAGCTCGTGAAATTCTGCAGCCGGTACATTCCGGTGATGATTTTCGCGCTGGTTCTGGGCGCTGCCGGCACGGTGTGCCAGATCATCGGCCCGGACAAGCTCAAGGACATGACCAACGAGATCACGAAGGGTCTGCCGGCCATGGTGCACGGCAAGCCCGTCATGAATTCGATCGATATGGACGCGGTGTCGCGCATCGCATGGCTGCTCGTCGCGCTGTACGTCGGGTACGCGCTGCTGAGCTACCTGCAAAGCTGGCTGATGGCCAACGTCACGCAACGCACGGCACAGCAGCTGCGTGAGGCGATCAGCCAGAAAATCAATCGCCTGCCGCTGAAATATTTCGACAAAGTCAGCTACGGCGACGTGCTGAGCCGCATCACCAACGACGTCGACGCGATCGGACAGACGCTCGGCCAGTCGGTCGGCTCGCTCATCACATCGGTCACGCTGTTCTTCGGCGCGCTCATCATGATGTTCTACAACAACGTGACCATGACGCTGTGCGCCATCGGCTCCGCGCTGCTCGGCCTGATCATCATGGGCGTGATCATGAAGGTGTCGCAGAAGTACTTCACCCGCCAGCAGGTGGCGCTCGGCGACGTCAACGGCCACGTCGAGGAAATGTACACCGGCCACACCGTGGTCAAGGCATACTGCGGCGAGGAACGCTCCATCGAGCAGTTCGAGAAGTACAACAACGACCTGTACGTGTCCGGCTGGAAGAGCCAGTTCCTGTCCGGCCTGATGATGCCGATCATGAACTTCGTCGGCAACTTCGGCTACGTGGTGGTGTGCGTGGTCGGCGCGGTGCTCGCCATGGACGGCAAGATCGAATTCGGCGTGATCGTGGCGTTCATGATGTACATCCGCCTGTTCACGCAGCCGCTGTCCCAGTTCGCGCAGGCGTTCCAGAACCTGCAGCGCTGCGCGGCCGCATCCGAACGCGTCTTCGGCTTCCTTGAGGAGCCGGAACTGTCCGACGAAACCGGCAAGCAGGCGCTGCTGGGCGTCGGCGCGGACGGCAAGCCGCGGCCGGTGCGCGGCGACGTGGAATTCAGCCACGTGCGCTTCGGCTACGACGCGGACAAGACCATCATCAACGACTTCTCCGCGTCCGTGAAGGCCGGCCAGAAGGTGGCTATCGTCGGCCCGACCGGCGCCGGCAAGACCACGATGGTCAACCTGCTGATGCGCTTCTACGAGATTTCCGGTGGCACGATTTCGATTGACGGCATCGACACCAAGTCCGTACCGCGTTGGAACGTGCACGACCAGTTCTCCATGGTGCTGCAGGACACGTGGGTGTTCCGTGGAACAGTGCGTGAAAACATCGCGTATTCGAAGAAGGACGTCACCGACGAGCAGATCGTGGCCGCATGCAAGGCCGTCGGCCTGCACCACTACATCATGTCGTTGCCGAACGGCTACGACACCGTGCTCGACGACAAGGCGTCGCTTTCCCAGGGCCAGCGCCAGCTGCTGACGATCGCCCGCGCGATGGTGGAGGACGCGCCGATCCTGATCCTCGACGAGGCCACCTCCTCGGTCGATACACGCACCGAGGAGCTGATCCAGAAGGCGATGGACGCGCTGACCGTGGGCCGCACGAGCTTCGTGATCGCGCACCGCCTGTCCACCATCCGCGACGCCGACATGATCCTGGTGATGAACGGCGGCGACATCGTGGAACGCGGCACGCACGAGGAACTGCTCGCCAAGGGCGGCTTCTACGCCGACATCTACAACAGCCAGTTCACGCTGGCCGAGTGAGGTTGGTGTGCTGACTCGCTAAAAAATCCGGAGGGACCACCCCTCCGGATTTTTGCGTTTTGGCTTCGGCATTTTTATTGTGTTGCGCTGACGGGACGGCGGATTTACCATTGAGGTGACTGACGTCAATCGATTGACGTATTTGAAAATCACAAAGAAAGTGGGCAGTCATGAAAAGCATCGAAATCGGCAAATCGGCAGTGGTCGCATCGCAGGCGGCGCTCGGCGTGATGCGCATGGACGCGCTGGATGCGGACGCTGCGGCAGAAGTCGTGCGTACGGCCGCCGAGCATGGAGTCAACTTCTTCGACACGGCGGACATCTACGGATTCAACGTCAACCGCGACCATGCCAGCTCGCGTGTGCTCGGCCGCGCGTGGAAGGACGCCGGGCTCAAGCGCGAGGACATCTTCCTGCAGACGAAGTTCGGTATCAACATCGACTTCAGCGACCCGAACAACGTGCACGCCACCCGCTACGACTTCTCCGCGAAGCACCTCATCACGCGACTCGACGAGGAACTGGAAGCGCTCGGCACTGACTACGTGGACTTCGCGCTCCTGCACAGGCCCGACACCCTGATGGAGGCCGAAGAAATCGTCGAAGCGTTCACCACCCTGCACAAGGCGGGCAAAGTGCGCCACTTCGGCGTGAGCAACGTGAACCCGTGGCAGGCGGAACTGCTGCAGTCCTGGCTCGGCGACGACCCGGCCATGAGGCTCGAGGCGAGCCAGCTGCAGTTCGGCCTGATGCACGCGCAGATGGTCAGCGACGAGCTGATGACCAACTCCGGCGCCGAAGGCATGGTCGTGGCCAACCATTCGGACGGCCTGCTGTCCTACTCGCGACTGCGCCACATGACCATCCAGGCGTGGAGCCCGTTCCAGTCCGGCACGGAATACGGCCCGTTCGTAGGCAACGAGCACTTCCCGGAGTTGAACAAGGCGCTGGACGAAAAGGCCGCCAAGTACGGTGTGAGCGCCAACGCCATCGCCACCGCATGGGTGCTCAGGCATCCGGCGAAGATCCAGATTGTGCTCGGCTCGATGAACCCCACCCGGCTGGGCGAAATGCTCGACGGCGCGGACATCGACCTCGACAAGCAGGATTGGTGGGACCTGTACGTGGCCGCCGGCAACCTCATTCCGTGAGTTTTGCTTGCGATTGGCCGGTTTGCGGTCTGCGATTGGCGGGCCGCCAACCGGCCAACCTGGCAATCAGTGACCGGTCGGCAATCAGAAGAAACGGCCGGGGAAACCGGCGCTGATGGTGGCGTGACGGTCGGCGTCCAACGTGGCGCAATCGAAAACAAAAACGCTGCGCAGTTCATTCGGGTCCGCAACGAACAGCGCCGTAGCCAACCCGTCCGCCACCGCAGTCGGATAGTCGCCAAATGACGCGGATTGCACTGCAACCCAGGCGGCTTCCGTTTGTTGCACGGGCAGGCCGTCGATGGCGTTGAGCAGGTGGTGAATCGCCAGATGCGTCTGTTCGTTCACCGCCACCTCCCAATGGCGACGGCTGGGCGCGCTCGCACAGAACGCGCCATCGCCGATCAGTGCGACGCCGACCGCGCAGGACGGATCATCCGGATCCTCAAGCGCCACACGGATCGGCTTGTTCGTGCGCGCCAGCAGATCGCCGCCCGCATCAATCACAAATTCCGGGGCAGCGCTTTCGCGTTTGCTGTCTGAGATGGAAGATTGGCATGTCGGGTTGGTCGTTTCGGCTGACTTGACATGCGATGTGCGCGAAAGTTCTGAATCGGTGAGCAATCCGCCCAGCGAATCCACCAGATAACCCTTGCCGCACGCGCCGAAATCCACATGAACCGGACTGCGTGTAACCAATGTCGTACCACTCGAACGAACCACATCACGACCCCATACGGCCCGTCCGTGCAGCGCGCCCAGGCGCTCGCCGGCGTCGGCTTCAACGGTGAAACTCAGCGCGGGATCGTAACCGAGACGAATCAGGTCCTCGCCCACGCACGGGTCGATCGCACCGCGCGTGGCGGCGTGCAGCGCGTCGTACAAATCGAATAGCGGGCCGGCCCAATCGGGGAAATCGAAATGCCCGCCATGCTCCGCATTGCCGATGTGCGCAACCAGCGAATCAGCGCGAAACCGCGAAAGCGCATGCTCGTATTCATCGATGAACCGTTCCATCTCGCCGCGCAATTCCGCAGTGATCGGGCGAGGCGTCGAAATCAGCAACCCCGTGCCGAGCGCCTTGGGGAAAGCGGTGGTATACGGCATGCGATGCGCGAGCGGTGCGAGGGAATCCATACCCACGATGCTAGCGCGTGCCCGGCTTGGCGGAGTTCGTGCCTGGGCAACCTGATATGCGCTATATGTGGCATGAGGCATCGCCTTATTTTGATACCCCCGTAGCTTTGTATAGTTACGATTATGCTAATCGTGATTATACAGACCGACGCTTTGGCATGGAGTTCGCTTCACGTTTTCGGGCGGACGGGGGTGTTGCGGAACGGCGGTGAGCGTCACAATGTGAGACGACACGCGGAAAACGGGAAAAATAAAAACGGCGGAATTCCAACGTTTTTTCATGCGCGATACAACAAGACCAATTAAAAATCAAGACTGTTATTCAAAAAACTTTCGTTCTATCTTGGCTTCCGATGCGCGCTTCGTACGTCGGGTACGTCGGGGAAAGCGCGCCGAAAAGATTTGCGGAAGAAAGGTTCGACCCATGTCATCTCGCGTCGCGCAGCGCCACGCAGCCGGTTCCTACGATTCGTGCGGTTCGCGCGTCTCGGCTTCCGGCCGTCTTGCCGCGCTCGTCGCCGCGCTGATGATCGCGCTCGCCACGCTGTTCGCCGGCACCGCGATGCCGCAGCAGGCGTCCGCCGCCGACGACAGCCAAACGAATTTCGATTCCTGGACCGCCGCTGCGCAGAACATCGCCAAGCAGCTCGCCACCGCCGAAAAAGACTACAACGACGGCGATTACGGCCAGGCCGGCACCGGCTTCCAGACCGCGCATTGGATCGGCTACGACGCCTCCAACTTCTCGAAGGCCGTCAACGACACCATTTCCGCCGACAAGCAGCAGGCGTTGCTCACACAGTTCACCGACTTGGAAGGCCTCGCCTACCAGCAGGGCCAGGGCGGCGCGATCGCCGGCAAAATCGATGCGCTGAACGCGGACCTCACCGCCACCGCGCAGACGCTCGATGGCAACGCGAACCTCGCCGACCCCAAAACCTACGCGAAGCAGCGCGCCGAACAGACCGCAGCCGAACGTAAGAAGCTCGACGCGGCCAAAAAGAACTCCTCCAAAGGCAAAGGCGACCGCACGTGGGGCGAAGTCGCCAGCGAAATGAACGTCATCCTCGACAAAGCCTACAAAGCCGCCGTCTCCGGCAAGGGCGCGGAAGGCTCCAGCCTCGTCAACAACGCGTACTACCAGTACTACGAGAAGCTCGGCTTCGAAAAGAACGTCATGAACGCCATCTCCGGCGACCGCGTCTCGCAGGTCGAATACCAGTTCAAAATGACCCGCAAAACCATGCGCGACGGCGGTTCCGACAAGGAAATCAAGAAGCTCGTCGACGACCTGAAAAGCTGGCTCGTCGAAGACGCGGCCACCCTCGACGGTGGCGCGGCCGGCAACGTCAACGCCTTCACCAAAGCCATCACCAGCTCCGCCGGACAGGCGTTCCTCATCCTGATCCGTGAGGGCCTCGAAGCGCTGCTGGTGGTGGCCGCCGTGGTGGCCTACCTCGTTAAATCCGGCAACCGGCGTTTCACCAAGTGGATTTACCTCGGCGTGCTCGCGGGCCTTGCCGGCTCCGGCCTGATCGCCGTGCTCTTCACGTTCCTGTTCGGCGGCTCCGGCCCGATTCAGGAAATCTCCGAAGGCGTGTGCGCGCTGATCGCCATGCTCATGCTGCTGTGGACCAGCAATTGGATGCTCAACAAAAGTTCCGTGGAAGCGTGGAACCGTTACATCCGCACCAAAACCGAGTCCGCCGTGGCCGACGCGCAAAACAAAGTCGCCGCCGGCGAAGGCGTGGGCCTGGGTATGGTCGTTTCGCTCGCCATGCTGAGCTTCCTAGCCGTGTTCCGTGAAGGCGCCGAAACCGTCATCTTCTACGAATCGATCTACTCGATGAGTCGCGACGCGCAAGGCATGTGGATCGGCGGCATCGCCGCGGGTGTGGTGCTGCTCGTCATCTTCCTCGTGCTGCGCTTCACCTCCGTAAAGATTCCGATTGGCCCGTTCTTCCTCGTTACGTCGATCCTGATGGCCGTGCTGGTCGTCATCTTCGCCGGCGGTGGCATCCACGCGCTCATCGAAGGTGACCTGATCGACGGCCACTACCTGTCCAGCGTGCCCACAAACGACTGGATCGGCCTGTATCCGTACGTCGAATGCCTTGCGGCACAAGCGATCGCGGCGATTGCCGTACTCGCGCTGTTCGCCGTCGGCTTCGCACGCAAACGCAAGTTGCGCACGCCTGACAATCGCAAGTAATACGCAAATTTTCCGAGATTTACCGATATTTTTTCCACATCCAACAACAAAGGAAAGAGAAATGAAGAACAAGAAGATCGCCGCTCTGCTCGGCATCCTGCTGGCCGGCTCCATGGCCTTCTCCCTGTCCGCATGCGGCAATTCCAACGATTCCGCCGCTTCGGACAAGTCCAGCGCCTCCGCGTCGGCTTCGAAGGCCGACGACTCCAGCAAGGACGATTCCAGCGATTCCGCCGGTTTCGAAGAGATCCAGGTCGATGAGAAGCACTCCGACCAGGAATGCGGCCCGCTGACCGTCAACGCCGTGTACTTCCAGCCGATCGACATGGAACCGTCCGGCATGGGCCTCAAGGCCGCCGATGCGAGCTTCCACCTCGAAGCCGACATCCATGCCAACCAGAAGGGCACCGAACTCGGCTACGGCAAGGGCGATTTCGTGCCGGACCTGACCGTCAACTACGACATCATCGACAAGACCTCCAACGCGTCCGTCGCCTCCGGAACCTTCATGCAGATGAACGCCTCCGACGGTCCGCACTACGGCGCCAACGTCAAGCTCGACAAGGCCGGCGCGTACAAGCTCGTGCTGAAGATCGAATCCCCGGAGAAGAAGGGGTGGATGCTGCACGTCGATCCGGAGACGGGTGTGAAGGGACGCTTCTGGACGGAACCGATCGAGGTCACCTTCCCGGACTGGAACTATACGCCGCAGGAGTGGTGATCTCCTAGCGTAGCCCGTTCGCGGTTTCGGTATGCATTACCCGACACACCCAAGGCCGTTCGGCCAAGCTTACGGTCGGGCAATGCATACCGAAACCGCTCTCTCGCGTTTAGGGGGATGGATTCACCTCTGCGATTGTGGAGGGGGTCCGGGAAATCCTCGCATTTTAGGGGAGGGATGAGAGGGGTGGGACTCTTTGGGATGGGGCGGAATGGGAATCGTTGGGCTCTTTGAGTTGGGTTTTTGGATGAAAGGATTTTGGGATGCTGCTGCAGTTTGTGACGGTGTTGCAGGGGGTGTTGGCGCCGGCGCTGCTCGTCATGGCGTTGAGCGTCATGCTCACCGTCGGTGAGGGGCGTGACAAGCCTCTGAGCGCGTACTGGCGGCTGGCCGGTTTCGTTGTTGGATTCGCCGGCGCAGTCGTATTCGCCGCGCTGCGCGCCACCGCCGTCATCACGCAACGCACGTTCGTCAACTATCCGACCCTGTGGTGCTGCGTGATCCTCGACGTGGCCGTGTTCGTCATAGTCCTGTTCGCCCGCCGCATCACCGCCGACTGGCACAACCACCGCGCGCTGCTCGACATCGCGAATCTCGTTGCGGCGCTTGCGATCGCGGCCACCACCTTTCGTGCGCTGCCCGACGTGATTCTGCGACTGACGATCTTCGTCGAGCCGGGCGATCCCATCTTCACTTCCGACATGCTGTTGCGCGCGCTCGGCTTCGCTTTGGGCGCGGCCGTCGCAATCATCGCCGCGCTTATCTTCCGCACGATGCGTTCCACCGCCGTCCGCTGGTCGTTCACGACGGCGGTGCTGCTGTTGGTCGCGCTGTTGTTCGCACAGCATTTCACCGACCTTGCGCAGATCCTCCAATCCAAACGCATCGTCAGCTTCCCGACCGCCGCCTTCCTCGCGCTCGTGTGGGGCATCAACCATCAGCGCAGCCTGACCATCGCAATGGCGCTCGTCTTCGCCATTCCGGCAATCGCCAGCATCGTCATGGGCTTCAAAGTCAAGCCGACCGGCGCCAACGAGGCGATCGCACGCACGCATATCGCGTTCCGCCGCCGCGCGAAAGCGGCCGGCGCGTTCAGCCTGGTCGCCATGATCTGCGTCACCGTGGCCCTGACGTACGGCGTCGCGCAAACGCAGAAAGTCGTCACGCTGTCGCCGCCGGAAGACTACTCGCTCGCCGACGGCGTGGCCACCATCAAATTCAGCCAGATTTCCGACGGCCACCTGCATCGCTTCGAATACCGCGCGAAGGACGGCACCTCCATGCGATTCATCATTATCAAGAAGAACGGCGGCGCGTACGGCGTCGGCCTCGACGCGTGCGACAACTGCGGCGACGCCGGCTACTACGAGAAGGACGGCAAAATCATCTGCAAGAAGTGCGATGTGGCCATCAACCTCGCCACCATCGGCTTCAAAGGCGGCTGCAACCCGATACCGTTCGACTACCAGGTCAAGCCGGGCAAAATCGTCATCCAAACGTCCACGCTCGACGCGCTGTCGAGCCATTTCCAGTGAGCGCCGAGAAAGGTAAGGGGGTGCCATGTTCTTCCTGAAAATGATCTCTCGCTCGTTCAGCCGGCAGTTCAAACGCCGTCTGCTCATCGCCGTCACCGTGTGCCTGTCCGCCACCGTCAGCGTGGCCATGCTCGGCGTGGTGTTCGACGTGGGCGACAAGCTCAACGCGGAGCTGAGCACGTACGGTTCGAATATCGTCGTGCAGCCGAAGTCCGACGCTGTGGTGAGCGATTTGTACAATACCGGCGATTCTGCTGGCTCGGCTTCGGGTAGTTCGTCCGGTTCGGACGGGGGTTCCACTTCCGACGGCTCGGCTGCGGCGGACAGCGCCGACCCGACCGCGTTTCTGAAGGAGTCGGACGCGCAGAAGATCAAGACCATCTTCTGGGCGTTCAACATCACCAATTTCGCGCCGGAATTGAACATCCACGCGGATGCGGGGTGTGTCGGTTCGGGGGCTGGTTCGGCTGGCTCTGCTGGAACGGCTGGTGCGTCAGGTGCGGCTGCTTCCGCGGCGAAATGCAAGGCGACCAACGTGCCGATCGTGGGCACGTGGTTCGCGAAAACCCTGCACATGGACTCCGGCGAGTCCACCGTGGCCGGCATGAACGGCATGCGCTCATGGTGGAAAATCAACGGAACCTGGCCGAAAGACGACAGCGAGCAGGCGATGGTCGGCAGCGCGCTCGCCGCGAAACTGGGCGTGAACGTCGGTGACAGCGTCACGCTCGACAAGACGATCGCCGTCGGTGCGGACGACAATACGAACGGAGGTACCGGGAAAACCGGCAAATCCTCCACCGAACGCAATCGCGTGAAAGTGAAAATCGTCGGCATCTTCGATTCAGGCGATTCCGACAACAGCGCCATTTATATGCCGTCCATCGCCGCGCAAACGCTTGCGAATCTGCCGAATTCCATCGACAAGATTGAAGTCAAGGCGCTCACCACGCCCGACAACGACCTCGCGCGCAAGGCATCGAAGAATCCGAACGCGCTCACGCAGGACGAGTGGGAGACGTGGTATTGCACCGCGTATCCGTCGTCGATCGCGTACCAGATCGAAGAGGTGCTGCCGGGCGCGGTGGCCAAGCAGGTGCGCCAGGTGGCCGCGCTGCAGGGCGATGTGCTGAACAAGACGCAGGCGGTGATGGTGCTGATGACCGTGCTGTCGCTGGTTGCCGCCGCGATCGCCGTGGCAAACCTGATGGCCGCGTCGATTGGCGAACGCGGTTCGGAATTGGCGCTGTTGAAGGCGATCGGCGCCACGGACGGTGCGGTTTCGCGCCTTATGCTCGCCGAAACGGCGGTGATTTCGCTGGTTGGTGCGATTGCCGGTGCGCTGCTTGGCTCGGGCGTTGCACAGATCGTGGGGCACGTGGTGTTCGGCTCGGGCATCACCATGCGTCCGATGGTGTTCGTGTTGGTTTTCGTGTTGCTGGCGGTCACTGTGCTCGTGGCCTCGCTTTCGTCGATTCGGGCGATTCTGGGCTTGCGTCCGGCGGAGGTGCTGCATGGTAGGTGAGTTGTGCTTGGCTTTCGTAGGGGGTGTGCGATGACGAATCGCAAGATGTTCTTCACTATGCTGTGGGGCGCGGTGTTCCGCCGTCGCTCCCGTGCGATGATGGCCGTGATCGCGTCGCTCGTCGGCGCGGCCACGCTGTTCTGCCTTGCATCCGTGTGCGTCGCGGTGCCGCAGCAGATGAACGAGGAAATGCGCGCGTACGGCGCGAACCTGATCGTCACGCCCGCGTCCGCAACGGGCAAATCGCAAGGCATCGATACCGCAACCGTACGCAACGTGACGGCGCTCATCGGCGCCGGACACAGCGTGAAATCAGCCGCATACCGGTATGAGAGCGTGCGCATCAATTCCGCGCCGTACACCATCGCCGGCGTGGACGTGAAAGCCGTCCGCGCGCTCAATCGCCATTGGAACGTGACGGGCGATTGGCCCGGCTCGGGCAACGTGATGGTCGGCCGCGACGTCGCCGACGCGCTCGGCGTGAAGGTCGGCAGCCGCGTCCCCATCGGCTACCGCGCCGCCGACGCGTCTGCTTCAGCGTCTTCTTCCGCGTCCGCAAAATCCGATTCGGACGAATCAACTGAAACGGCAGAATCGTCCGCGCAGGGCACGCAGAGTACGCAAACTACGCAAGGCGAACAGACCACGCAAGCCACGGAAAACGGCCGCGTCTCGTCCGACATCATGGATAACAACGGCACCGAATTCCGTATCGCTGGCATCGTCGATACCGGCGGCAACGAGGATTCCATCATCTACGCCACTACCGCGGACGTGTCCAAACTTGCGGGCCACGAGCGCGGCGCCGACGTGGTCGAATACTCGGTGAACGCCATGGGGGATGAGCTGAACGCCATCGTCAACAGAATCAACAAAAATACAAACACTGCCGTCAAAGCGCAGACCGTCACCAAAATCACCTCGTCCGACACCCGCATCATCGCCATGCTGCAGACCCTGTTCTGGATTGTCTCGCTCGTCGTGCTCGTGCTGACGCTCGTCGGAGTGGGCACCACCATCAGCTCCATCGTGAGCCAGCGTCGCAACGAAATCGGCCTGCGCAAAGCCCTCGGCGCCGATTCACGCGCCATCGGCGTCGAATTCTACGTGGAATCCGGCATCTACGGCTTGATCGGCGGTCTGCTCGGCACTGCTATCGGCTATGTGCTGGCGCGTGTGCTGTGCGCCACCGTCTTCGGTCGCGCGATCGGCTTCGACTGGCTGCTCGGCGCCGGATCGCTGCTGCTGAGCGTGGCGATCGCCGTCATCGCCTCCATTCCGCCGGTCCGCCGCGCCACCCGTATCGACCCCGCCATCGTTTTGAGGGAGGAATAATCATGGACAACGAACATATGCTGCTGGAACTCGACCACATTTCCAAGATTTACGGCGATCTGCACGCCGTCGACGACCTGAGTCTGACCGTTCCGCAAGGGCAATGGCTGGCGATTGTCGGCTCGTCCGGTTCCGGCAAAACCACGCTGATGAACATGATCGGCTGCATGGATACGCCGTCGAAGGGTTCCGTCATGCTCGAAGGCCGCCGGCTGGAGGATCTGAACGCCCGCCAGCTCGCCGATGTGCGCAAGAACATGATCGGACTCGTGTTCCAGAAGTTTTACCTCGTGCCGCATCTGACGGCGGTGGAGAACGTGATGGTGGCGCAATACTACCATTCCGTGGTCGACGAGAAGCAGGCGATGGAAGCGCTGGAACGAGTGGGGTTGAAGGAGCGTGCGCATCACCTGCCCGGCCAGCTGTCCGGCGGTGAGCAGCAGCGCGTGTGCATCGCCCGCGCGCTCATCAACTGCCCGAAGCTGATTCTCGCCGACGAGCCGACCGGCAATCTCGATGAGAGGAATGAGAAGATCGTGCTCGACCTGTTCCGTCAGCTGCACGAGCAGGGCACTACGATCATCGTCGTGACGCACGATGCGCTCGTCGCCTCCTGCGCGCAACGCGAAATCATGCTCAACCACGGCGTGCTCGTCGGCGAACAGTGGAACGACGAGGATGCGAAACGCGCGTACGAAGCGGCCGGCGGCAAGCCTGCGCACACCGGTTCCGCCGAGGAAGGCGCACAGAACGGGGGTATTGCGATTTTGTTCGCCGACCCTACGAAGGCCGCAAAAACCGGAGATACGGACGCGGCCAACGTTGCCGTTGCGGCTGGCGTTGCCGACGATACGGACGTAGAGCCCGACGTCATGAAAGGGGAGCAGGCATGAGCACCGCACAATCGAACGCAGTCAAAGTCATCGCGCTATCCGCGGCGAGCATCGCGCTGTTGTCGGCATGCGGCGAACCGAAAGCCACGCCGATGGACGACGAATACGCCGGCAATTCCGGCGAAAGCGTGCAATCGCAGGAAAATAAGTCGAAAACCGACGGCAAGGCGGCTGACAATACGGCCGGCGGCGACGCCACCACCAAAAACCATGCCGATGACGCGAATTCCACGACGTCCAGCAAGCAGGACACCGGCAACTACGCGGATGGCGACTACTCGATCAACGGCCAGTACGGGCCGGTCGGCGAGGACACCATCGACGTGCAACTGACCGTCAAAGACCAGAACGTGACGGCCGTGAACATCGTCGGCCATCCGTTCACGTCCATCTCCAAAAAGCATCAGAACGACTTCGCCAAAGCCGTGCCGGACGCGGTGGTCGGCAAGCCGTTGAAGGACCTTAAAGTCGACAAGCTCGCCGGTGCCAGCTGGACCTCCGAAGCCTTCAACAAGGCGTTGGAAGTGGCGCGTCAGGAAGCGTCAATCCAATAGCCCATTCCTTCTGAAACCGACACGGCATGCCCGTCTTGCGTCGGTGCGGACGGTTTTCCTGTGGTTACCGTGCGGATTCGGCGCATACGTTCGGCCAGAGCAACGTGGCCATGTTCTCGGCCCAGGAATCAGACTTGCGTTCCTTGCCGGATTGCCGTTCCCCTCCGGCTTCCTGCCCCGCCAACGCTTTGCAAGCCAGCATGGAACCCAGCACCGTGCTGAACAGGAACGTGTAGTCCAAACGGTTTTGAAACACTCCGTCGGCGATGCCACGTTCCATGAACCCCACGAACCGTTCTTCGGCCGGCGCTAGAACTTGTGCTGCGATCGCCTTCAGCGTGGCGTTGTCGGAAGACAGCACCACGCCCACGGCTTTCAATCCGAGTTCGCTGTCGAAGCAGTTCTGGATGCGTCGCAGCATGGTGGCCAGTCCGCTCCGCGACGGCTTCAAATCGTTGAAATTCGGTAGTCCGGCAACTTCCGGTTGGATGCGTTGCAATAAATCGTCGGCGTTTCGGTAGCGTCGGTAGATTGTGGTCTTTGCTACCCCTGAACGTCGTGCGACCTCTTCGATGGTCACCGCTCCGATACCATCGGAAATCACTATCCCCAATGTGGCTTTCATGATTTTGCGGTCGGTTTGCTCCCGTAATCGCTCACGTCGGCCACGTACTGTGCCGACGTCTTCCTGCGTGGTTTTTTGCACCGTCTTCCGCGTGCCCTCTTGCGTGGTTCCGCCCATCATGCCGCGATCACTTTCGTGCTTTCCAGCTTGCTTACGTACCAATGGTTGAACTTGACCAGTGGAATGCGCAGTAGCAGACCTATCAGCAGCAGCGGCGGAATGAACAGCAGTAGCGCGCCAATCGCAAACCAGTAATCGTTACTGTAGATTCCGCCGATCGCCGCGCGCATTGCTGTGATTGAATGCGTCGCAGGCAGGAACGGGCTGATGCCGCTGATGATTTTCGGCAGCACGGCCAGCGGATATGCGCCGTTCGCTCCGGAGATCTGCATGACGAGAAACAGCACGCCGATGGCTTTGCCGACGTTGCCGAAGCTGGCCACGAGCGTGTAGGTGAAGAACGAGAACACTAGGCTGCTCACCCAGCCGGACAGCATGAACAGCAGCGGATGCACCGCCTGGACATGGAGGAACAGCAGACTGCCTCCCAAGGAGAACGTGCTCTGCAATAGTCCGATCACGCCGAACACACCGTAATGTCCGAGAAACAGCTGATGCGGTTTCGGGTCGCCGAGTTCCTTGCGCACCTTACGCGAGACGGTGGTCTTGAGCGTCACTGCCATGAGCAGCGAACCGACCCACAGTGGCAGGATCGTGTAGAACGGTGCCATCTGCGAACCGAAATTCTTGACTGGGAACACCGCGTTGCGTTTCACTTTTACAGGGGCTGCAAGCGCGGCGGCCAACGAGTCGGTATTATCGCTGAGCACATCTTTGACGGCGCTCATATCGCCGCTGTTCAGCGCATCGGTCAATGTTCCTGTGAATGCGCCCAGTTTTTTGCCCGCGCCGGCCAGACTATCGGCGGTGGAATCCAACACGCTGCTGATGGCGGTCAGATTCTTATCCGCGGTCTTGGTGGTGCCGTTCAGATTGCCCAGCGCGCCTTTCAGATCGGCCGCTGTGGCATTGAGCGCGGTGGTGGTGCTGGTAATGGACGTGGCGATATCGTCAAGTTGCGGTTTCAGTTGGCTCTCATAGTCGGTTTTGATGCCACTGACGGACGTTGCCGCCTGCTGCGCCAGTTTCTTGATCTCCGCACGTTCGGCCGTGGTATCGCTTACTTTGGCGTCGATGTTGTCGGCGCTGCCATTCAGCGCCGATGCTAGGTCGTTGAGCTGTGTGATGGTGGTGCCGACGTTGGTTTTGAGATGGTCGATGGCGTTCCTCACCGCTTCCGGCAGCTTTTCGTTTGCGCTGAGCGCGTCGAGCGAATCATAGATCTGCTGGTAGCTTTGCGCCTGCTTGCTGATGTTCGTGGCCTGGTTGCGTAATGCGTTGGCGGTGTTGCCGGCCTGCGTGCCCGCATTGCCGAATAGGCTGTCCACATCTGCTTCCATGGCTGTGAAGCTGTTGGCGGAATCAGTCAGAGCCGTGCCCAGCGCGGTGGTGCCGGTCTTCAACGCGCCCGTCAGATCCTCCACGCCGCTGCCGGCTTGCTTGAGTGTTGTTCCTGCGCTTTTCGCATTGCCGCTGACATTGGCGATCAGACCGTCGGAGGACTCAAGCAGATGCCGTGCGCTTTGTGTCAGCGTGCTGAACGTGCGGAGCGTTCCGGAAGCGTCGGTGAGCGTTTCCGCGAAGTCGCTGATATTGCCGTTGAACTGCGTGAGTTGTTCCTGCGCGGCTGGCTTGTCGAGTTGGTTGGCGAGTTGCGATGCCACACTCAGCGCGGTGCTGGTCAGTGTTTCGGAGAACGTCTCGTTGACCTGCGCGCTGACCGTATCGGCGCCTTGGCCTGTGATCTTCGGAGCCAAGGCGTTCTTCTTTTCATTGTTGTAGTAGGCGATTTCGGCGTGGTCGCCATCGGATGCGAAGAACGTCATCATACGGGTGCTGAAGTTCTTCGGAATCACCACAGCTGCGTAATATTCGCCGGATTTGGTGCCGTTGATGGCTTCTTTTTTGGTGGTGAAGGTCCAGTCGAGCTGATCGTTGGAACGCAGCGTGTTAACCACTTGGTCGCCGATGTTGATCTTCACTGGAATGAGGTCGGACCGGTATCCGTCGTCCTCATTGGCTACGGCGAATTTCAGATTGCCGGTATTGGCGAACGGGTCCCAGCTGGCGGCCACGTTGAACCATGTGAAGATGCCGGGGATCACAACGAGTCCGATGACGATGATGATGGAGACGACGTTGCTGGTGATTCGCCGGATGTCGCCGACGAACAGTTTCCAGATGGTTTTCATGCGTTGCTCCTTTCCTCGGTGTTTTCGGTTGTCTCGGTTGTCTCGGCGGTCTCGGTAGTCTCGGTGGTGTCCGTGGCGGCATCGTTCGCGGCGGCGCTTGGACCGGTCGTCTGCATTTTCTGCACCAGTATGGCGATTCCGTCATCTTCATTGTGGTTGACGCCCGTCACGTTTTCCGTCGTTTCTTTGATGACGCTGGTATTGCGATTATCGGATGTCGTGCGTTTGCCGCTGGTGCGTCTCCGCGTTTTGCGCAGCAGTCTGTTCCGCCGTTCCTGTTGCGCCCGCTTTTTGCGACGGATGCGTGCCGCTTGGCGCTCCACCAGCATGGATTGGATCGATTCATCGCTCAAATGGCCGAGCTCCACTTGACGGTTCAGATTATCGCGCATGTATTCGATGACCATGAGGAAGCCCATGATGAGCAGAATCCAGACGACCCACGTGGCCAGTACCACCACTTTCTCTCCGTTGGTGAACGAGAACACCGCCGCCAGAGTTACCGGAACTACGAATCCGATCACCAGAGCTCCGCGCTTGAGTTTCGGGTACAGTTCCGCGAACCGACTTGCGCGTTCCTCGATCACCTCGCGGTAACCGCCTTTGTCGGCCAGCACCTGAATGGCTTGGGACATGTTGTATCCGCGTTCCGGAAGCTCCACTTCCTCGCCGATAATCATGTCGCTTTCCTTGATTTCGCGGGCGAAGAGTCGGTTGAGGTTGACCAACAGAGGACGGACCACCAGACCGATGACGAACGCCATGGCGGCAAACAGCAGCAGCGTGCCGATCGCCTTGATCCAATGGCCGTCGTAGAAGCCGGCGATGGTCTCGCGGAATGCGTCTATCGAATAGCTGAATGGCACGAACGGATAGACCATGCGGAAGAACTTCGGCATCATCTCGATCGGATACAGGCCGGAAGCGCCTGGAATCTGCACGATCACCAACGCCACGCACAGGCCCTTGCCGATGTGCATGAACGTGGTGGACAGCGCGTACGTGATGCTCAGATATACCAGCGATGTGATCATGCCGGTCAGTATGAACAGTGGCGCGCAAGCCGTCTGTACGCCGAGTATCAGATCGCCAACGGTGCAGATCGCGCCTTGAATGACGCCCATCGTGCCGAGCAACAGGTATCGGGCCAGATACTTTTCGGTTGCGGTCGGATCGAGACCCTCAAGCCCCTCGTCGTCCACCTCCACTTTGTAGATCACCACAAAGGCGAACGCGCCCACCCACAGTGCCAGATTGGTCATCAGCGGAGCCATGCCGGAGCCGTAGGAGTTGACGGGATACACGTTCTTCGTGTCGATTACGGTCGGGGACTCCATGAACGAGGCGATCTTATCCGCGTCAAGCGAACCGCTGCCGGTCAACGATGCGAGCAGATCCGTAGTGCCCAGCGCCTTCAGGTCGGTGCTGACGGTGGTGAGCTTCGTCTCCATCTTCGCCAGCTGCTGGTCGGTTTGCTCAAGGCCGATGCGGGCGTCTGACGCCACTTGGTCGAGTTGGTCGAGCACGATGTTGGTTTGCCTGACCACGCTGTCCTGGCTGGTCACGGTGCCGGCAAGTGTTCCGGCCGTCCCAGCCAGCGAGCCCAGCGCGGAATTCAGTCGCGGCAGTGCGCCTGAATTGATGGCGTTGCGCGCCGTGCCTGCGCTTTTGAGCGAGTTCTGCGTGCCTATGTTGAAATCGGTGGACAGTTTGGATACGCTGCCGGCTGTGGCCTGTGTGTTCTCGCTCAGGGTTTTGAGGTCGGCGAGTGTTCCGGCTGCCGTGTTGTTGGTATTCTCCAGTTTGCTGATGATTTGCTGGTATTGCGCGTTGTCGCTGGCGGATTTGAGCTTCTCGAGCAGTTTCGCATTGCTGTCGGTGATGTTTTGCATGCCGGTCACCGCCTGCTGCGCCGATCCACTTGCCGCGGATACCGCCGACGAGATCTGGTTGATGCTGGCTGTGGATTGCGCCGTCGCTTGGGAAACAAGTCCGGATCCGGTTTCCAGCGCGCTGTTGGCGTTGGACGAAAGCGTGTTGAGCTGGGTTTGCGCTGTGCCGATGGCGGTGGATGCGCCTGCTAGTCCTCTGCCTGCGCTCGCCGCGGCCAGCTGCACGTCGTTCAGGGCATTGCGTGCTGCTTTTGTCTGCTGTGGCACATTGGCTAACTGGGTGTCGAAATCCGCGATTGCGGAGCGGATCGTGCCTACGTTCCGCTTGGTGTTGTCGAGTTCGCCGATGGTTTCGTTGGCGATGGCGTTGGTGTTGCCGCTGATGGTGCCGTTGGCCGAGTTGACGGCTTTGACGAGCACGTCGCTGACGGTGGAGACGAAGGTGTTGTTGACGGTGCGGTCGACCACGGTCGCGCCTTGGTCGGTGATTTTCGGCGAAATCGGATTCGCCTTCTCGTTCACGTAATATTCGAGCGTGGGGCGATGCTTGCTGTTGGTGACGACGTTGGCCAGATCTTCGCTGAAGTCGGAAGGGATGACGATTGCGGCGTAGCAGTCGCCCGACTCCACCGCTTCCATCGCATTGGCTTTGCCCATGAACTCCCAGCCGAGCTGGTCGTTGCTCTTCAGCGTGCCTTCGATTTGATCGCCGAGATTGACTTTGCCAAGCAGCGCGTTGTCTGTGCCTTCGTCCATGTTGGCCACGGCCACTTTGATGCTGTCCGTGTTGCCATAGGGATTCCAGAACCCGTAGATGTTGAACCATGCGTATAGCGGGGGAATGAGAATCAGGCCGATCATAATCACCCACGCGGCGGGTACGGTGACCAATCGTTTGAAGTCACGGCGCAGGATCTGCAGTACGTTGTGCATTGTCTCTCCGGTTTGGCGAATCAATTCCCTTATATGGCGATACGTGTTCCGTAGCGCTACGCGGTTCGTATCGTATACCGTGCTCTTGGACAATCGCCATCGCGTTTCATGGATGACGGAAATCGGGTCGAGTACTGCGGCAAAGCCTCGGCAAAACCATCGCCGGCTGACGTAGCCCCTTCCGCTCACGTCCGTGACAAATCGCCATTTCTGTATGTCCGTGAGCGAAAGGTGGTAATAAATCGCTATTTTCCGTCCGTATTTATACCCCCATTCGCTCACGATGCGCTATGCATCGCCATTTCTTGCGGACGTGAGCGAAAGGTGGTGTGCGAATGGCGATTGCAGCCAGCTGACGTCCCCCTCTTTTGCTCGCGTCCGCTAATAATCGCACCTGAACCGCTTTTCTTGCGGCGGATATTGCCTACGTTTGGTAGCGTGGGCTGAAGGAAGGAGCGGCATATGAGCGAAACCGCACAATCTGAATCACGATCCGAGGATTCCGCCGCGGGCAAGACGGATGGAGAAATCAAGGCGATTGCCGCCGAAACCGAAATCGCGGCTATCGAAGAAGGCGGAAAGCAGGGCACTGGCGAAGTCGGCAATCCCGCTGACCGTCGTCTGCCGTTAATCGTTCGCATTTACGGCATCGTCATGCTTATTGAAGGCGTGGTGACGCTGCCGATCATCGTGCTGTCGTGCCTGTACGTCGTGCAGGCCGTGCTTTCCGGCGATATGACGTTCGACGCGCTGAGCCTCACCACGATTCTGTCGGCGATTCACGCGGTCGTGCTGATGGTCACCACCGCGTGCCTGACGGTGTTCGGCGTGCTGCTTTTCAGGAACAAACGCCGGCACATCGCGCAATGGACGTACCTGCTGATTCCGCTTACGCTCGCCGAAGGCCTGCTGTCGCTGGCGTTGAAGGGGCTTGGCCTGAACCTTGTCAGCCCGGCTGTCCAGCTTGTCGTGCTGATCGCCCTGCACATCACCGCCGACCCATCGCTGCGGGAGGAGCGCCGGCTGCAGTTCGCGTTGCGGCGCATGGACGCCCGCAGCGCGTATGAGAACGCCGCCTCCCAAGGCATGGCCGGCCGCGACCTGACCGGCAAAGGCTATATTTCGCTGGATTTCTTCAATCTGTTCTGGCTGTTCACCATTGGTTGTGTGTTCGGTTTGGTGATCGAGACCATCTACCATTTCATCCTGTTTGGCGAATACCAGGATCGCGCAGGCTTCCTGTGGGGGCCGTTCTCGCCGATTTACGGCTTCGGCGTGGTGATCGTCACCGTGTTGCTCAACCATTTGTGGCAGTCGAATTGGTTGCTGATTTTCTGCTCAAGCGCGGTGATCGGTGGCGCGTTCGAATATTTCACCAGCTGGTTCATGCAGGCCGCGTTCGGTATTCGCGCATGGGATTACACGGGGCAATGGCTTTCGATTGACGGGCGTACGTCCGGCAAATACATGTTCTTCTGGGGTATCCTCGGCTTGATTTGGGTCAAGTTGATTTTGCCGCGATTGTTGCGATTGATCCAGCGTATTCCGTGGAAGATTCGCTATTCGCTGACGCTGGTCTGCTTCATTTTCCTTTTCGTCGACGGTGTGATGACGCTGATGGCCCTTGATGCTTGGTATTCCCGCATGGCTGGGGTTGCGCAGAATTCGCCCGTTTCGCAGTTCTTCGCCACGTATTTCAATGACGATTTCATGGCCCACCGATTCCAGACCATGAAGATCGACCCGTCCACTGCCGGTCGTATGTAGGCTGGTTTTTGCGTTTTGCGGGTTTTGCTAAGCGGCTGGTCGGGCGATGTTCCGGCTGGCCGCTTTGCTTTGGGTGGCTGATTTTGAACGATTTCGGACGATTGCAGTGGGGTTTTGTTGCGGGTTTTGCCGCGGGGGATTTGATTCTTCCGGATTATTGCCGTTTGGGATTCGTGCCTTCCGGCTGTCTGGATGCTTGACTGCTGTTGCCGCGCCTACGCCGCGATGCTTTGCGCCAGCTGGCGGATGAGGTCGGGGCGATGTCCGCTCCATGAGGAATTCGGTGAGATGACGACCGGAATTTGCTTGAAGCCGGCGTCCTTGATCTGTTCGAATGTGGACGGATTCTGCGTCAAATCGACCGCCACGTACCGCACTCCCAGTTTGGAAAGCTCTTGTTCGGTGGCCTCGCATTGAGGATTGTTCGGATTGGTGAAGACGGTCACGGTCATTACTTTTCCTCCCTATGCAATCGGCTTCCTTTGGTGCGGAAGATCTTGTCGGCCACGTTTTTCGATTTTGCCCGGCTGAGCAGGCCGTTCATCAGTATACACTACCCGTAGTGGCGTTTCGTGCGTTCGCCCACTGTATATAGTGGGGAATTTCCCGTAATACCGAATCTATGCGAACAAATGTTCGATATATTCGAGTCTATCATTATCCTCGATTGCGCCACGCCGGTTGCATGTGTATGGTCCGTCCGCGAATCGCCCGCGGGCTGTTCGCTATTCATTTCGGAACACATATTGCGATTTCGCTCGTTTTCTTACGATTGTGAGCGAAAGGTGGTGCCGCATAGTGCGGTAGGGGGTATAAATCGCCTTATTTTCCATACTTTTCGGCGCACGTCGCGAAATAATCGACCGAAATTGCGATTCGTGAGCGAAAGAGGGTGCGCGATATGGTGCGTTCCGTATTGAAGTGCTGAGACCTCATCCCGAAACAAATGAAAAAGTCCTGAGAACCATCGGCTTCCAGGACTTCGAACCTGTGCCCCCCGTGGGATTCGAACCCACAACCCACGACTTAAAAGGACGCTGCTCTAACCGTTGAGCTAGAGGGGCAACAGCAACACAGTATACAGCATATTCGGACCAATCGCCACCACGGGCGTCGGACGGGCGTCGAAATGGCCTTCGGAGTGTTGGTGTGCCTACAATCGAAACCATGTCATGTACCACAATTCTTGTAGGCAAAAAAGCAAGTTACGACGGTTCGACCATCATCGCCCGAGATGACGACTCTGGTTCGGGACGTTACGATCCCAAGAAATTCGTAGTCGTCGCACCGCAGGAGCAGCCGCGGCACTACCGCAGTGTGCTGAGCCACGTTGAAATCGACCTTCCCGACAATCCATGCCGGTACAGCATCGTACCGAACGTGCTTCCAAATCGTGGAATCCTTGCGGAAGCTGGCGTCAACGAACGCAACGTGGCCATGAGCGCCACCGAAACCATCGCCGTCAACGAGCGCGTGCTCGGCGCCGACCCGCTGGTCGTATTGCAGCCAGCCGACGAAGCCAATGGTAAGCCGGAAACCCCAGGCGGCATCGGCGAAGAAGACATCATCACCCTCGTGCTGCCGTACGTCAACACCGCGCGCGAAGGTGTGAAGCGCCTCGCTGAACTGCTCGAAACATACGGGACGTACGAATCGAACGGCATCATCATTTCTGATGTGGACGAAATCTGGTACGTCGAAACCATCGGTGGACACCATTGGATCGCCCGCCGCGTGCCGGACGACAAATGCGCGATTATTCCCAACCAGCTTGGCATCGACTATTTCGATTTCGACGACGCCTTCAGCGACGCGCGCGAATTCATGTGCAGCGACGACCTGACGGAATTCATCGAACGCCACCATCTTGGCCGCGCGGCCGGCACGCAGGGCGGCATGAACAACGGCCACTGCAACCCGCGCGTCGTGTTCGGCACCGCCACCGCGAAGGACCATATCTACAACACGCCTCGCGCCTGGTACATGTACCGCCAGCTTAACCCCGTCGAAGCGGCAGACAGCACGCCCGAATCGGATGATATTCCATGGTGCCTTGAACCGGAGCACGCCGTGACCGTCGAGGACGTCGACTTCCTGCTGGGGTCGCATTTCGAGGGCACTCCGTACGACCCGTATGGCACGCAGGGGACTGAGGAAAGCCGCCATCGCTATCGTCCAATCGGCATCAACCGCACCGGGCACATGGTGGCGATGCAGATCCGCCCGTATGCGCCAGCCGAAAGCCGTTCGATCATGTGGGTTTCGTACGGTTCCGGCGCATTCACCACGTCCGTGCCGTTCTATGCGAACGTCGACGATACCCCCGCATATCTGCGCGACACCACGCCGGAAGTCTCCACGGACTGCCTGTATTGGACGAACCGCCTGATTGCAACGCTCGCCGACGCGCACTTCTACGAGACCAGCAATGCGATTGAAGGGTTCTCGGAAGACGTCCGTTCCTTCGGCCATCGTTTGGTGGAACATACGGATGATGCGCTTGCGATTGGTGGGTCGGCGACTGGGGCTGGTGGCGCTGGTTCTGGTGCCGGTTCTGCGGTTGGCGGTTCTGGTTCTATGTCTGGTGCTGCGGTTGATTCCGGTTCCGATGGGCTTGCTAGTCCTACATCTGTTCCGGCCCGTCTTGCGGCGGCTAACGACGAAATGGCGGAATACCTGCGATCGCGCAATACGAAGCTGCTCGGCGACGTGCTGTACACGTCCAGCAATCTCATGCACAACAGTTTCGCCATGTCGGATCGCTGGAACTAAGCCCGCTGGTGCTTTCCGTGTCCGTTTCTCCCGAATCGGACACACAGGCATCAAAATGAAGCGCTCCTGTGTCCGAATCACCAGAAACGGACACAGGAGCGCCTAGCCGATCGCAATAATCGCAATACTCACGCAATATCGCGTAAACCCTCTATCGCGCGAAACCTGCGAAACCCGCGAAACCCGCGCGAAATCAGTTGAACCCGACCACATGTTCCGCCACGAAATATCCCTTTCGAATCACAAACCGGCCGAGCGAACCATGTAGGTTCAGCGCGCGCGACATCGCCTTCTTACGCACGTCCTTGTAAATCGTCGGCGAATACGCCTCGATATCCGCCCACATGGCCTTCTTCTTCTCGTAATTCTCCGGATCGCGCGACAAAATCATGAAAACGCTCGCGACGGAACTCTGAATCGCCAGAAAATGAATCATGTAGCGGTATAGGCCGTCTGGCACCGTACCTCGTTCGGGGGTGGCGCGCACCATGCACTGGTTGACGAGCCGCAGCTGGTCCACACGTCGGATCATCACGTCCGTCTGCACGCTCTGCCCGTCGCGGCCGATGAAATAGTGGTAGAACGGCGTATCCACGTATTGCAGCGACTTGACCCACGGGAACGGCTGGTACGCGTAGATGAAGTCCACGTAGAACGTGTGCTCCGGCAGCTGCATTTTCGATTCGCGCACCACGGCCGTACGGTAGATCAGCGCGTGCATGAGAATGTATTCGGTCAGGCCGAAATGTCCCAGATCGTCCCAAGTGAGCCGCTTGCCGGGCTCCATGGCGTGACGGAAGTTCACGACGTGCTTGTTGCGTTTGCCAACCTTGTCATACACATAGTTGGTGACGAGCATGTCGAGCGGCTCGTCCTTGCCGACCTCGCCGCGCAGCACGGCCATGACCTGTTCGAGCGATTCCGGGCCTACCCAATCGTCCGCGTCCACGACCTTCACGTACATGCCGCTCGCCGCCGCGATGCCGGTGTTGACCGCGCCGCCGTGGCCCTTGTTCTCCTGATGGATCGCGCGCACGATTCCCGGATTGCGCGCCTCGAACGTCTTCGCCATCTCCAGCGTGCCGTCGGACGAGCCGTCATCCACGATCAGCACTTCGATGTCGTCGTTGCGTTTCGACGCGATCAACGATTCGACGCACCGTTCCAGGTATTCCGTCATGTTGTACGCGGGCACCACGAAGGTGAGCGTCTTCTTCTCCTGCATATTCTTCCTCGGATCGGGCTCGTGTCGGGCCGTGCGGCTGACCGACCGCTCCGGCCAAAAGCATAACGAAACTAACGTAGCACCATGTGCGGTTCCGGGGCGCGGTTTTGCACACAAACGGCACCCTGAAATACGCAATCTGCACCTGAAATTTCCCCTAGGGTCATTTCGGGTGACGGCATGTCAGTTTTCGTCAATTGTTGATTATTTTTGCGATTCGTGCGGGCTTTGCGGTTTTTGCGATTCGTTCGTCTCGTCTGATTCGTTTGATTCGTCTGCCGCTTGCGATTCGCCTACTGCTTGCGATCCGTCCGTCACGGTCGTCCCGTCCGTCGCGTCATCTCCCGCAGCAACCGCCTTCTCCTGCGATTTCGCGGCCTTCTTGCCCTGCTTCTCCTGCTTGGCGATCGCCTTCGCTTCCCGCGCGGCCTGCTTTTCCGCCTCGCGGGCGGCCTTTTCGCTTTCGTAGCGCAGTTCCGGCTTGGCTTCCATGCGGCTCAGCCCATACCATGCCAGGTTCACGATGTGCGCGGCGAGCTGCTCCTTGCTGAGCTTGCGCTGGTCGGCCCAATATTGGCAGGTGTACACGGTCATGCCGATGAGCATCTGCGCGTAATACGGCACGCTTTTGGCCGGCAGATGCTGGCGTTTGAACGCGTCGGTGAGAATGTCCTCGACGCGTACGGCAATGTCTCCAAGCAGCGAATTGAACGAGTTGGACGGGTCGGTTTTCGGCGAATCGCGCGTGAGCACGCGGAAGCCTTCGGCGTTTTCCTCCACGTAGGTGAGCAGCGCAAGCGCGGTGCGTTCCACGATTTGGCGCGGATGCGCCTGCGGGTCGGACAGCGCGTTGATGAGAACGTCGGTGAGCGCGCGCATTTCGCGGTCCACCACCACGGCGTACAGGCCTTCCTTTCCTCCGAAATGTTCGTAGACGATGGGTTTCGACACTTTTGCGGTCGAGGCGATCTCTTCCACGCTCACTGCTTCGAATCCCTTGGCCGCGAACAGCGATCGACCGATTTCGATAAGCTGCTCGCGCCGCTGGTACGACGTCATTCTGGATGTATTGGCCATATTGCCCAGTTTTTCACGCCCCGTGGATAGCCCCATTGCCTGCCCTGGCAGAGATGAGTGGCGTGTCCGTTGCGCTTTTTAGGCTGGAACCATGGATACGAATGTGATTATTGCGATTGTCGCGGTCGTCGTTATCGCGGCATTACTTGCGATTGGCGGATGGTGGTTCGGTAAGAGCCGCAAGTCCGCCGTGGACAAGTCCACTGAAGCGGCGAAGGCGAAGGCCGATGCTCGTTTGGCTACGGAGAAGTCCGCCGCGCAATCTGCCGCCGCAAGTGCCGAAAACGCTGAGAAAACCAAGGAAACCGCGGAATCCGCAGCGACGGAAGCCGTGGAATCCGCGACTTCGTCTGCCACACCTGAATCGCCAGTGGCAACTGAACCAACTCCGGTCGGGTCAGCCGTAACTGAATCCGCGACCCCAGCCGTCGAAACCCCTGAAGCCGCCGGCACCCGCATGCAGCGCCTCAAGGCGCGCCTGTCCAAGTCCGGCAATCCGTTCGGCAAGGCCCTGTTCAACATCCTCGCCAAGGACCAGCTCTCCGAAGCCGACTGGGAGGACGTCGAAGACACCCTGCTGCTCGCTGACGTCGGCGCGGAGGCGAGCGAGCAACTGGTGGAGGAGTTGCGCAACGACGCCCGCATCGCTGGCCAGTCCGATCCGGCCGAAGTGCGTGCGGCGCTGAAGGACAAGCTGCTGAAGCTCGTCGGCACCGACGTCGACCGCCGTCTCAACGCCGACAAGGAAGGCGCGAACAAGCCGAGCGTCATCATCATGGTCGGCGTGAACGGCACTGGCAAGACCACTACCGCGGGCAAACTCTCCCGTCTGCTCGTCTCCGAAGGCAAGCAGGTCATGCTGGGCGCGGCCGACACGTTCCGCGCGGCCGCCGCCGACCAGCTGGAGACCTGGGGCGCGAAGGTGGGCGTGCCGGTCGTGCGTTCCGACAAGGACGGCGCCGACCCGGCGTCCGTCGCGTTCGAAGCGAGTGCCAAGGCCAAGGAGGCGAACGCCGACGTGCTCATCATCGACACCGCAGGCCGCTTGCAGAACAAGTCCAACCTCATGGACGAGCTCGGCAAGATCCGCCGCGTCACCGAAAAGAACCTGCCTGTGGACGAAGTGCTGCTCGTGCTCGACGCCACCACCGGCCAGAACGGCATGACGCAGGCCAAGGTGTTCGCCGAAGCGATCGGCATCACCGGCGTGGTCCTGTCCAAGCTCGACGGCTCCGCCAAGGGCGGCATCGTCATCTCCGTGCAGAAGGAGCTCGGCGTGCCCGTCAAGCTCGTCGGCCTCGGCGAAGGCCCGGACGACCTCGCCCCGTTCGATCCGGAAGGCTTCGTCGACGGCATCCTCGCCTGACGTTCCCATATTTTCCGGATTTGCGATTTCCGTAGCGAAAACCTCCCATCACGTTCCGTACGTGGCGGGAGGTTTTCGTGTTGCGATTACTGCTCAGCGCCAGCCGTACCGGCAGCCGCAGCCCCCCCCCCCCGGCCCCTCCCGGATTGCGATCAT
>OBZH01000534.1_pt1 | contig 39646 bp, 33 predicted proteins | sample 1476881 | NCBI WGS metagenome assembly OBZH01 (sample SAMEA2580230, study PRJEB22360) | human gut metagenome | biome: human gut; feature: human-associated habitat; material: faeces | place: Denmark | collected 2008/2010 | reverse complement strand
TCGTCCGTATAATAAACTTCGTTGCTTGAGAGCACGCACCTATTCCTCGGTAGCTCAATGGTAGAGCACGCGGCTGTTAACCGCGCTGTTGTAGGTTCGAGTCCTACCCGGGGAGCCAGAATTTCTCAGCCCATTTCGTTGGGCTTTTAAATTCCTCGGTAGCTCAATGGTAGAGCACGCGGCTGTTAACCGCGCTGTTGTAGGTTCGAGTCCTACCCGGGGAGCCAGGTTGTAAAACCCGTCGCATATGCGGCGGGTTTTTTCATGCCGCGATCGATTGTGGCGAACGTTACCGTATCAACATTTCGTGTCGAGGATGTAATCGCGAACCCCGCCGCCTTAACATGGCGCGGTCGTTGTAGAATATTGGAATGATTGCTCCCACGACATGGTGCCGCGAGCACCAGAAAAGGAGATTCTTGTGTCTGAGACCATTAACGGCAGCCTGAGCGTCTCGAACGACGTTATTGCCGATATTGCCGGTTATGCCGCGATGACGTGCTACGGCGTCGTCGGTATGGCTGAGCAGCTCCAGGGCGCCGAGAGCGTGCGCCTGCTTGCCGGCCAGCGCCTCCGCAAGGGCGTGCTTGTTTCCGCCGACGAGAACGGCCTCACGGTCGACCTTCACGTCGTGCTCGAGAACGGCGTCAACATGAAGTCCGTCTGCCACAATCTTTCGAGCTCCGTCGCCTTCACCCTGCAGGAGATCGCCCAAATCGATCCCGCCAGCCTTAAGATCGGCATTCACATCGACGCGCTCAAGAGCCGTCTGAACTAGCATCCGAATACGGAGATTTCACCACTCATGATTGCAAAGACCATTCGCACCTGTTTTCCGATCGCTGCGGCTGCCGTTTCCGAAAAGGCCGAGGAGATCAACAAGCTCAACGTCTTCCCCGTACCCGACGGTGATACCGGCACCAACATGTCGCTCACGCTTGCCTCGGTGACCAAGGAGCTTTCCGCCCTTCCCGCCGATGCCGACATGGAGGCCATTGCTGGCGCCATCACCCACGGCTCCCTGATGGGCGCCCGCGGCAACTCCGGTGTCATCACCTCGCAGATCCTGCGCGGCGTGGCCGAGGGCCTTGTCTCTGCCGATGAGCCCATTACGTCCGCCAATATCGCCTTCGCCTTCCGTCGTGCCGTCAAGGTTGCCTTCCAGGCTGTTCGTAAGCCCATCGAGGGCACGATCCTCACGGTCCTGCGTGATGTTTCGACGAAGGCAGACGAGTGCGAGAAGAAGAAGTTTTCTGCCGAGGATGCGCTCGACGCCATCGTCGTCGAGGCCTACCAGTCCGTCGCCCGCACGCCCGATCTGCTGCCCGTCCTCAAGGAGAACGGCGTGGTCGACTCCGGCGCCTTTGGCTTTGCCATCTTCTTGGAGAACTTTGTTGCCGCCGCTCTTGGCCGCAGCACCGTGGTCGAGGATTTCTCCGCCACGTTTGATTCCGCTGGCTCTGCCCGTGACGCTGCCCTCGATCGCGTTGAGATCGAGGCTAACGACGACTGGGAGGGCTCGGAGTTCCGCTACTGCAACGAGTTCCTCTTTAAGGCCGATGCTCCCTTTGACGAGGACGAGTGCCTGAAGTTCCTGGGCTCCATGGGCGACTGTGAGTTGCTCGTGGGCGCCTATCCCGACTACAAGATCCACGTGCACTCCAACACCCCGAACCTGGTGCTCGAGCACATGCTGCAGCTCGGTCAGATATACGAGGTCTTTATCCACAACATGGAGATGGAGGCCCATGACCGTACGGCCAAGATTCACGAGGACCAGGAGAAGGCCGCCGAGCCCGCGAAGGCCCTGGGCTTTGTCGCCGTTGCGGCTGGCTCTGGCGAGGCTGACATCCTCAAGTCCCTCGGCGTCGATGTGATCGTGTCGGGTGGCCAAACCATGAACCCCTCGACTGCCGACCTGCTGGGCGCCGTCGACCAGGTCAACGCGACCTCGGTCATCATACTGCCCAACAACGGCAGTCATCATACTGCCCAACAACGGCAACATCCGCATGGCTGCCGAGGCTGCCGCCTCCGCCTGCACCGACAAGAAGGTCGCCGTCGTTCCCACCAAGACCGTCCCGCAGGCCTTCTCCGCGCTGTTCGCGGTCCTGCCCGATTCCGAGCTCGAGGACGCCGTTGCCGCCATGGTCGACGCCATCAGCGAGGTCCGCGATGGCGAGGTCACCCGCGCCGTGCGCGATTCCAGCGCCTCCGACGGCTCGCCGATTCACTCCGGTGACGTCATGGGCATCATCGCCGGTTCCATCGACGTGGTCGGCTCCGACGTGAAGCAGGTCACGCTCGACTGCATCAACCGCATGCAGGAGGAAGAGGAGGGCGACGCGCTGACGATTCTGGCCGGCGAGGAGCTGTCCGACGAGGCCTTCCAGGAGATCGTCGACGCTATCGAGGAGGCTCAGCCCGATCTGGAGATCGACGCTCATCGTGGCGAGCAGCCGCTCTATCCCGTGATCTTCTCGATCGAGTAGGCTCTGCCCATGTCCGAGCTGTGCTCCGTGCCGCGCGTCTCGGAGCGTTTTGCCCAGAGCAATGCGCTCGATGAGGACATCGCGCGACTCAAATTTGTTTCGGGTAAACGTGAGGAGGCCCTTCGCCGTCTGGGAATTCGGACGGTGGGGGACCTCCTTCTCCATATTCCTCATCGCTACCTGGACTTTACTCGCTCGTGGTCCATCGAGATGGCGCCCATCGGTGCCGTGTGCACCATCATCGCCACGGTCGATCGTATTGTCCAAAAGCAGCCCCGTCCGCGTATGCAGGTGACCGAGGTCTCGCTCGTGGACGAGACGGGCGTGCTGCAAGTCGCCTTTTTCCGTCAGCCTTGGATTGCCCAACAGCTTAAGCAGGGTGACCGCCTGGCCGTGATGGGCAAGGTCGAGTTTGCCTACGGTTTTAAGCAGATGGCCTCGCCCCACTTTGAAAAGCTCGAGGACGGGCGCGCCGCGGGTACCATTTTGCCGGTCCACTACGTAAGTGACGGCGTGAGTCAGGCATGGATGCGCCGTATCGTGAGCGGTGCGCTCGAAGTGGTCGCCAATCCGTTCGATCCCATTCCCGCGCCGCTGCGCGCAAAGCGGAAGCTCATGAGCAATGCCCGTGCGCTGCGCTCGATCCACTTTCCCTCGAGCATGGCCGAGCGCGACATCGCACGCCGGCGTCTTGCCTACGAGGAGTGTCTCTGCCTGCAGCTCGCGCTGCGTCTGCGCAACGATGGCGGTATGGTCGACGTAGTGCCTTATGCGCATGACGCGGGCGAGCATTTGGCTGCGCTCAAACAGGCCCTGCCGTTTTCGCTGAGCGATGAGCAGGAGGCTGCATTTCAAGACATCCTGCATGACATGTGCGATGACGGTCGTGTGATGAACCGTTTGCTGCTGGGTGACGTCGGTACCGGTAAGACCGCCGTTGCCGCCTGCGCGTTGGCGGTTGCGGCCGATAGCGGCACCCAGGCGTGCGTCATGGCGCCCACGGGCGTGCTGGCGCGTCAATATGCCGATAAGACCGGCCCCTTGCTCTCGCAGGCTGGCATGACCTGGGCGCTCCTGACGGGCGCCACGCCGGCGGCCGAGCGTGAGCAGATTCATGCTCGGCTCCAGTCCGGCGAGCTCGACGTACTCTTTGGTACTCATGCGGTGCTTTCGGAGAACGTCACGTTCAAGCATTTGTCGCTTGTGGTGATCGACGAGCAGCACCGCTTTGGCGTAGGCCAGCGTAACGCTTTACGCGCAAAAGGCCCGGGTGCCGACTTGCTGGTCATGACTGCCACGCCGATTCCGCGCACGCTGGCGCTTTCGGTGTACGGCGACCTGGATACGAGCATCATCCGCCATCGTCCCGTTCCGGGTGCCGGCGTGACGACGCGCGTCCTCACCGAGTCGAGTCGCGACCTGGCCTATGGCGCCATTCGCGAGGCGCACGAAAACGGGCAGCAAGCCTACGTGATCTGTCCGCTCGTGGAGCCGAGCGATTCGGCCGATGAACTCGAAGACGTACCCGGCATCGCTCGCGACGACGAAGGCCGCGTGACCGTGCCTGTGCCGTTGCATGACACAGCGACCGAGCTCGATCGCCTTCGTCTGGCATTGCCGGGGCTTACCATCGAGCGTCTTCATGGCCGCATGCCGGCAGGGGAGAAGGACCGGGTTATCGATGCCTTTAAACGTGGCGAGATCGACGTGCTCGTCTCGACCACGGTCGTCGAGGTGGGCGTTGACGTGCCCAACGCCACCGTCATGGTCATCGAGAATGGTGAGCGCTTTGGGTTGGCGGCCTTGCACCAGCTGCGCGGGCGCGTTGGCCGCGGCAGCGTGTCGGGTACGTGCCTGGTCATGACGCATTCCAAGGGCAACGGCGGCGCGTCGGCGGCACAAGACCGCCTCCAGTCGCTCGAGAAGACCTCGGACGGCTTTACGCTTGCCCAGATGGACCTGCGTCTGCGCCACGAGGGTGAAATCCTGGGTTATCGCCAGCATGGCGGCGTGACCTTGCGCTTTGTTGACCTCGATGCCGACGAGGAATTGATCGAGTGGGCCCATTTGGACGCGGTCGAGCTCTTGCGGTATGCTTGCAACCTTGACTCCGTGGCGACGCGTCCCTTGCGCGATGCAGTCGCCATGCGGTATCGACACATCTTTAAGGAGGTCAGCGGAGGATGAGAATCATCGGCGGTGAATGGCGCGGTCGTAAGATCGAGGAGCCCCGTGGTCGCGATGTCACCCGCCCCACGACCGATCGCGTGCGCGAGGCGTGCGCATCTATGGTTATGTCGGCATTCGACTTCAATCTCGACGAGGTCCGCGTGCTGGATGCCTTTGGCGGCTCCGGCGCCTTGGGTATCGAGATGCTCTCGCGCGGTGCCCGCTCGCTCACCACGTTCGAGATCGATCGCAACGCTGCTCGTCTGATTACCAAGAATATCGAGTCGCTCTGCCGTGACCGCGCGCGTTGGCGCGTGGTGACGGGTGACGTGCTGACAAGCGCCTCGCGCGGCCGCGTGCCGGGCGGTCCCTTCGACTTGGTCCTGCTCGACCCGCCCTATGCTTTTGGCGCCGAGCCGGTCGAGGGGCTGCTGCAGAACCTGACTCAGCAAGGCTTGCTGGCGCAGGGCGCCTACGCGCTCTTTGAACACGCCGCGGCCGATACGGGCGCGCACCCGACCGGTTTTGAGACCGTGCGCGAGAAGCGCTACGGCATAACCTCGGTTGACTTGCTGCGCTGGTCGGCCACGAACGGGGCCGACAATGCCGACGACAGCGACCATGACGAGGATGCGCCTTTGGAGGACACCCATGAGTGACACCATTAACCGCGTGATCGTCCCGGGCACCTTCGATCCCATCACGTTTGGCCACATCGATGTGATTCGCCGCGCCCGCCGCATCTTTCCCAGCGTGATCGTTGCCGTTGCCGAGTCGCAGGGCAAAAACGGCGTCGGCACCACGTTTATGCTCGAAGAGCGCGTGGCGCTTGCCCGTGAAGCGCTCGGTGATATTGACGGCGTCGAGGTTCTGCCCTTCACCGGCCTCTTGGTCGATTTTGCCCGCGAACAGGGAGCGGGAGCCGTGGTCAAGGGTCTGCGCGCCATGACCGACTTTGAGTACGAGCTGCAGCAGGCCGACCTCAACTACCGCCTGGATAACGAGCTGGAGTCCATCTTTGTCATGAGTGCGCCGCAGTACGGCTATATCTCGAGCTCGGTGGTTCGCCAGATTGCCTCGCTCGGTAGCGACGTCTCTAATTTTGTTCCGCCCAATGTGGTCAAGGCGCTTAAACATCGCTTTTCGTGACGTTTTTTAATGCCTGGTGGCATGTGGTAAACTAACACGATGATTTGTTACCTATGAAAGGAGACCGGATGCCGGGCGAGAATTTTCCTGGCGACAGGATCGTGAGTCTTGTCGACGAGCTCGAGGGGCTCATCGAAGAGGCTAAGACGCCGTTCGGCAAGAACGCCCAGATGAAGGTTATCGATGCCGACGTCTTCTTTAACATCCTCGACGAGATTCGCATGAGCTATCCCGAGGAATGGCAGAAGTCCCGCCGTATCCTCAAGGAGCGCTGTTAGTTTACAGGGAGGGCGAGGGTCTTATGGCTTCCGCCGCCGCTCAGGCCGATTCCATCATCGCCGATGCTCAGCAGCAGGCCCTCACCATTGCCGGTGAGCAGGAGATCGTCCGCTTAGCGCAGCAGCAGGCCGACGATATTCGCGACCGTGCCCAGCAGTATGAGCGCGAGACGCGCTATGCCGCCGAGGATTACGCCGAGCAGGTCTTTACGCACCTCGAGGAGAACCTCAAGAGCCTGACCGGCACCGTCACCCGTTGCCGTCAGCAGCTCAACGAGGGTGCCGCCCAGCAGAATGGTCAGTGGTAATGGCTGAGTTCCCGAGCGTTACCGTCGATCTTTCCGAGCAGCTCGAGTTTCCCGGAGACTCGTATCCGCTGACTGGCAAGGTCGATGTCGCCACCTATACGGTGGGCGAGAAGGAGTACCAGCTGCAGGACGGCATTGACTACGACGTGGTCTTTACCAATGCCGGTACCGGTGTTCTGCTTACGGGCATGGTCCGCGCGCACGCAACCGGTGAGTGCGACCGTTGCCTGGAGCCCGCTTCGTTTGATATTGCCGGTGAGATTGAGGAATTCTATCTCTTTAACGAGCCCGAGGACCCCGAGGCCTATGAGGACGGCTACGAGTTACTGGGCGAGGATCGCATCGTCGATCTGGGCGAGCCCATCAACGACGCGGTCGTCATGGACACGCCGTTCGTTGTCCTGTGCAAGCCCGATTGCCGCGGCCTATGCCCCACGTGCGGCATCAATCTCAATGTCGAGCAATGCGATTGCGCCGCTCAGGCAGAGGCCGAATGGGCCGCTGCCACGGAAAATCCATTTGCAGCATTGAAGAATCTCAAGCTTGACGAGTAAAACTGTGGTAATATCGCTACTTGCGCGTAATCGCCACACTGGATAGTTCATAAGGAAGGTCACTATGCCCGTACCTAAACAAAAGCAGGGTCGTATCCGCACTCACACCCGCCGTTCCGCCAACATGAAGATCTCGGCTGCGGCTCAGTCCACGTGCCCCCGTTGCGGCGCTGTCAAGCTCCCGCATCACGTGTGCCCCAGCTGCGGTTTCTACAAGGACCGCGAGGTTATCGTTACCGAGTAACTGTATACTCTGGATGCGATGCCGTTCCAACTGGAACCACAATGGCCGGCTCAATGAGTCGGCCATTTTTGTATAAGGAGTATGTATATGAGTAACGTTCGCGTTTGTGTAGACGTTGTGGGCGGAGACGAGAAGCCTCAGGTTGTCCTCGACGGTATCGAGGCGGCGCTTGCGGCGGATCCCGATATCGAGGTCCTGGCCGTCGGTCCTGCAGAGATCGTGAACCCCTTTGCCGCGGCTCACGCTCGCGTTGAGGCCTTGGAGGCGCCCGATGTCATCGCCATGGATGACGATCCCATTCGAGCCGTGATGACCAAGCGCAAGTCCTCGATTGTGCTTGCCTGTCGCGCCATTAAGAAGGGCAACGCGGATGCGTTCTTCTCTGCCGGCTCCACCGGCGCCTTGACCGCTGCCGCTACCGCCTACGTGACGCCGTTTAGGTATCAGGCCGAGGGCAAGAAGCAACCGGTACGTCCGTGCCTCACCAACGCACTGCCCAACCGCGCCGGCGGCCTGACGGTCCTGTGCGACATGGGTGCCAACCCCGATGTCGAGGTCGACGACATGGTGCGTTTTGCCCAGATGGGTAGCGCCTATGCGCGCGTCGTCTTGGGCATTGAACATCCCCGCGTCGGTCTGCTCGGCAACGGCACCGAGGATGAGAAGGGCTCCAACTTTACCAAGGCGTGCTTCCCTGCCATGAAGGCCGCCGTTCCCGGCTTTGTGAGCAACTGCGAGGGCACCGACCTGACCTCGGGTAACTTTGACGTCGTCGTTGCCGATGGCATGTCGGGCAACATCGCGCTCAAGGCAACCGAGGGCGCCGCTAAGTTTTTGCTGCAAGAGCTCAAGGGTGCCTTTATGGCTTCGCTCGGCACTAAGATTGCCGCGCTGCTCATCAAAAAGCAGATGCGCGAGATTAAGGCAAAGCTCTCGGGCGATGCTAAGGGCGGCGCCATTCTGCTGGGCCTGCGTGGCGTGGTGCTGATCGGCCACGGTGCCACCTCGGTCGAGGCCGTTAAAAACGGTACGCTCGCCGCGGCGGAGGCCGTGCGCGTCGGGCTGGTCGAGAACGTCGCCAATTCTATGGACGGCATCGTTTTGTAGGAGCGAGTTAGAGCGCTGTTATGTGCCTCGCGGCCTTCGTCGTGGGGTAGAATCAAAACCGTGTCTTGGTGCTGCACTTGCGGCGCCAGCGCGTTGTTGTTCACGCAATACGAGAGGAAGCGCTATGGACCGCTCCGAAATCTTCGATAAGATCGCCGAAGTCGCCGCTGACGTTCTGGGCGTCGATGTCGCCGACATTAGCGACGAGACTACCTTTGACGATCTCGATGCCGATTCGCTCGAGCGTCTGCAGCTGGTGACGGCCATCGAGGACGAGTTCGACCTCGAGATCGATGACGAGACCCTGCTGTCGCTCAACTCTGTCGCCGACGCTGTCGACGCTATTGAAAACGCCAAGGAGGCCTAAGTCTTGGCTTTATCTCAACGACTCGCGCGCGCCCAGGAAATCCTGGGCCACGAGTTCAATAACAAGGTGCTGCTGCGCGCGGCGCTCACGCACCCCTCTGCCGTTGAAGGTCAGCCCGTCTCGGCGAGTTATGAGCGCCTTGAGTTTTTGGGCGATTCCATTTTGGGCGCCGTGGTTGCCCGCTCGCTCTTTGAGTCCTATCCGGAGTTTGACGAGGGCAAGCTTACTCGCCTGAAGGTGTCGCTCGTCTCGGGTGCCACGCTGTCCGAGGTGTCCCATGAGCTGGGCATCGACGACATCATCATCTTTGGTGCCTCCGAGACCGGCACGGGCGCGCGCGGCCTGCATTCGGCCCTCGAGAACGTTTACGAGTCGCTCGTGGGCGCGCTGTATCTGGATGCCGGCTGGGACGTTGCGGCGGACTTTATCCACCGTACGCTTAAGCCGCACCTTGCCTCCGAACGTGCCGAGCATCCTGCGAACCCCAAGTCGTTTTTGCAGGAGTGCGTGCAAGCCGACGGCCACGAGCCTCCGGCGTACAAGCTCGTTGGCTCTGAGGGCCCAGCACACGCACCGACCTTTACCGCCGTGGTGCTCATCGACGGTATCCGCCAGGGCCGCGGCACCGGTTCCTCCAAGAAGGAGGCCGAGGGAGCTGCCGCGCTTGAGGCACTCGACCGCATGGGTTACACCACCAACGGCGTGATTCTCAACAAGAAGCCTGTTTAAGCGAGGAACCGTGTATCTCAAGTCCCTCACGCTCAAAGGGTTCAAGTCGTTTGCCGACCGCGCCCATATGACGTTTGAGCCGGGCCTGACCGTCATCGTCGGTCCCAACGGCTCGGGAAAATCGAACATCTCCGACTCGATCCTGTGGGTCCTGGGCGAGCAGAGCGCCAAGCAGCTGCGCGGCCAGGCCATGGAAGACGTCATCTTCTCGGGCTCGTCGGCGCGCAAGCCGGTGGGTGTGGCCGAGGTCACGCTGGTGCTCGACAATTCGGACCATATACTGCCCGTCGACTTTGACGAGGTGGCCATCACCCGCCGCATGTATCGCTCGGGCGAGAGTGAGTACCTCATCAACTCGAGCCCGTGCCGCCTGATGGACATCCAGGACATCCTGCACGATTCGGGACTGGGCAAGGATACGCATTCCATCATCAGCCAGGGCAAGCTCGATGCCATTTTGCAGAGCCGCCCCGAGGAGCGCCGTGCCCTTATTGAGGAGGCTGCCGGCATCTCCAAGCACAAGCGTCGCAAGGAGCGTGCGCTCAAAAAGATCAAGTCGATGGACGAGCACCTGACCCGTGCCCGCGATATCAACAAGGAAATCGCCCGTCAGTTGCGACCGCTGGAGCGTCAGGTCGATCGCGCGCGCAAGTATAAAGAGCTGTCCTCGCGCGCGAACGAGCTTACGCAGATGCTGGCCGTTGACGAGCTGCGTTCGCTGCAATCGCAGTGGAACGACCTGGAGAGCCGCTCCAAGGAGGGCGCTGCCGAGCTTGAGCTCGCGCAATACCGCCTGGGCGAGAAAGAGCGCGAGCTCGAGAAACTCCAAGTTATGCTCGAGGAAAAGGGCCTGTTTGTGGGCGATCTGGGCGAGCAGCGCCGTCATATGCAAGACGTGGTCGGCCGCATTAACTCCGACATGCGCCTGCTCGAGGAAAAGGGTCACAACATGGTGTCGCGCCTGTCCGACATGCGCGGTCAGATCTCGGGATCCGAGCATCAGCGCCGTCGTGTGGTCGAGGAGCTCGAGGACGCTCGCGCCCAGCTCGAGGAAGTGACCGGCGCGCATATGCAGGCCCAGGAGGACGTTGATGCCGCCGGTCCTGCCGCCGCCGAGCTTCACGAGCGCCGTGTGGCGCTTGATGCGCAGATTTCGCAGCTTACGCGCGAGCAGCGCGATGTGCAGCGCGTTGCCGATAATGCTGCGCTCGAGCTCGCCAAGGTAAAGGATTCGCTTTCCAATGCCGAGGTCGAGGACAACATGTATGCCTCGCGCCTGGAGCAGATCGATGAGCAGCTCGAGGAGGTCACGGCCTCGCTTGAAAGCCGCCGCGACCGTGCTGAAGAGCTTGAGAGTGCCCTTGAGGCGGCTCGTCAGGCCCAAAGCGATGCGCGCGAGGCCACCGAGACGGCACGCGCTGCCCTCAAGGACCTGCGTGCCCGCGAGGGTGAGGCGCGCAACAAGCTGTCCGAGGTGCGCTCGGAGCTCGCGAGTCAAAAGAAGCTCGATGCTCGTATGGCCGACAGCTCGCCGCTCGTAAGCCGTCTGGTGGGCGCGCTGGGCGACGATGTTTCGGGCCGTCTGGGCGATGTACTCGAGGCACCGCGTGAGCTTGAGGGCCTGGTTGAGCAGCTGCTCGCCGGCGATATCGATGCCCTGTTGTTCGATAACGCTGCCGCACTTGAGCGCGCCGGTCGCGCTGCCCTGGACCAGAAGAAGGCCTCGGGTGAGGCGCTACTGGTGGCGCGCAGCGTGAGCGGCTCTGCGGCCGCCGAGGGTGCCGCCGGTACCCGTCTTGTTGATCGCCTGTCCGTGCGTGCGGGCTACGGTCCGGTCGTCGAGGCATTGCTTGGCGGCTATTACGTGGTCGATGACTTGCCTTGTGCGCTGTCTGCGCCGGTCGTTGACGGCGTGACCTATGTGACCCCCGATGGCGCACGTGTTGCCTGCGGCGGCCTGGTTCGTGTGGGGCTTGATGCCGGCGAGGCTTCGGGCGCTCTTGAGCGTAAACGTCGTATCCGCGAGCTGGAAGGCCTGGAGCCCGATCTCGCTGCCGTGTTTGAGCATGTTTCGGATCAGGTCGTCGAGGCCAACGCTGCCGTTGAGGAGGCCCGTGCTGCCGAGGGCGATGCTGCCGGCGAGATCGCCCGCCTTGAGGGCGAGCGTCGCTCTCTGCTGTCCGAGATCGGCCGCCTGGAGCAGAGTGCCAACAATGCCGAGGTCGAGCGCGTGCGCATTTCCAAGCGCCGCGAGCAGGCTGCCGAGGCCGTTCGTGCCGCACGTCCGCGCGTGGATGAACTTACCCGTTCGCGTGACGAGTCCCGTGCGCAGGCGAGCGACTTAGGCTTGCAGATTGCCGAGGCCAACGACGAGCTCGATCGCGTTCGGCGCGATGACTTCGAGGCCGCCGGTAAGCTCGCCGACGCCAAGGTGCGCCTGGCCCAGACGAGCGAGCGTCTTCGTTCTCTGAGGGGCCGCGTGCCCGACCTGGAGCATCGCCTGGAGGGTATCGACCGTCGTATCCGCGGAACACGCCAGGCCTCGCGCTCGCTTGAGCTGCTGCGCCTTCGCGTCGATCCCATGCACGAGCGCTATTCTGCCCTGTTGGAGCGCGCCTCGGACTGGGCTGCGCGCCTGCGCGATCAGGCAACGCTTGAGGAGGCGGACTCGGCTTCGCTTAAGAAGACCATCGAGGACGCCAAGACCGAGGTCGCCCGCGCCAAAGAGAGGGTCGATGCTGCCGCCACGACGCAAAATGAGTTCAAGGTGGCGCGCGGCAAGCTCGAGGTGCAGGTCGAGGCGGCCATCAAGGCCATTACCGCCGATGGCACCACGGTGCTCGAGGAAGCGCTCATGCTTCCTGCGCCCACCGATCGCGATGCCGCCGAGCGCGAGCTTAACCAACTCGTGCGCCAGATCAACAACCTGGGCCCTGTGAACCAGGTTGCCATGGAGGAGTACGAGCAGCTCAAGCGCCGCGCCGATTACATCGAGGAGCAGCTGGGCGATCTGGAAAGCGCTCGCAAGGCGCTTACCAAGATTACCGTGGCGATCGACCGCAAGATGCGCAAGGCGTTCCTAGTGACGTTTGAGAAGGTCGATGCGAACTTCCGCGAGATCTTTGCCATGCTGTTCCCGGGTGGTCAGGCGCATCTGGAGATGACCGACCCCGAGCATCCGGCCGAGACGGGCATTGAGGTCGTGGCGCAGCCGCGCGGCAAGCGCATCACCAAGATGATGCTCATGTCGGGTGGCGAGAAGAGCCTGACGGCGCTTGCCCTGCTCTTTGCCGTATACCGTACGCGCACGGTGCCGTTCTATGTGCTGGACGAGGTCGAGGCGGCGCTCGACGACGCCAACCTGTCCAAGCTCATCGGCGCCCTCGATGTGCTGCGTTCCGATACGCAGCTCTTGGTAATCTCGCATCAGCGCCGTACTATGGAGGATGCTGACGTTCTCTACGGCGTCTCGATGCAAGCCGACGGCGTCAGTCGCGTCGTCTCGCAAAAACTCGATCGCGAAACCGGAAAGGTCGTGAATGCATAATGGGATTCTTTGACGCACTCTCGCGCGGACTTGAGCGCAGCCGCGAGGCCCTTAACGAAGTCTTCTACTTTGGCGGTGAGGTCGACGAGGATTTTTGGGAGGACCTTGAGGACACCCTCGTTATGGGTGACATGGGTGCCGAGGTCGCCATTCAAGTCTCCGATGACCTGCGTGATGCCGCTGCCAAGAAGAACCTCAAGACCGCCCCGCAGCTTCGCCGCGCCCTGGCCGAGCAGCTCGAGGGCCATTTTGTGCCTGTTGAGCGCGACCCGTTTTCCGATACGCCGAGCTGTGTGCTGTTTGTCGGTATCAACGGTGCCGGTAAGACCACCACGGTCGGCAAGATCGCGAGCGCCATGGCTTCCCGCGGCAAGAACGTGGTGATTGGTTCGGCCGACACCTTCCGCGCCGCCGCCATCGAGCAGCTCGATGTTTGGGGCCAGCGTGCCGGCGTACCCGTCATTAAGCGTGACCGCGGCTCCGATCCGGCGAGTGTGTGCTATGACGTGCTCGACGAGGCCGATAAGCGCGGCAGCGACCTGGTGCTCATCGATACCGCCGGTCGTCTGCACACGAGTCCCGAGCTCATGCGCGAGCTCGCCAAGGTGGTCAATGTGACTCGTAAGCGCGCCGCCAATATGGCCGCCGGTCCCATGCCGGTCTCGGTCGTGCTTGTGATAGATGCCGCCACTGGTCAGAATGGTCTGAACCAGGCGCTCGAGTTTAACGAGGCGCTGGGCCTGGACGGTATTATCATGACTAAGCTCGACGGCACGGCTAAGGGCGGTATCGCCATGGCCGTGGCCGAGAAACTCAAGCTCCCGATCCTGCGCATCGGCGTGGGCGAGCAGGTCGATGACCTGCAGGAGTTTAACGCCAAAGATTTCTGCCGCGCCCTGGTGGGCGAGTCCAACTAAGGAGTGACTAGTGTTTGATTCCCTGAGCGATCGCCTCAACGACACATTTGACCGTCTGCGCGGTAAGGGTAAGCTGACCGAGGCCGATATTACCTCGGCCATGCGTGATATTCGCATGGCGCTACTCGAGGCCGACGTTAACTTTAAGGTCGTCAAGGAGTTCGTCGCCAAGACCAAGGAGCGCTGCATGACCGCTGAGGTCATGGAGTCGCTGTCGCCGGCACAAAACGTCGTCAAGATCGTGCTCGACGAGCTCACCGAGATGCTCGGCTCAACCGAGAGCAAGCTCGTCTTTAGCAACCGCATTCCCAATGTCATCATGCTCGTGGGCCTGCAAGGTTCCGGTAAGACTACGGCGGCCGTAAAGCTGGCCTACCTGCTCAAGAAGCAGGGCCGCTCGCCGCTGCTCGCCGCGTGCGACGTCTACCGTCCCGCCGCTGCCGACCAGTTGGCCACGCTCGGTGGCGAGATCGGCGTGCCGGTCTTCCGCGGTGACGGCGCGCACCCGGTCGATATTGCCAAGGGCGCCATCCAAGAGGCCGTCGACCACCTGCGTGACGTGGTCATCGTCGATACCGCCGGTCGTCTTCAGATCGACGAGCAGATGATGCAGGAGGCCGTCGACATCAAGAAGGCCGTCAAGCCCGACCAGGTGCTGATGGTCGTCGACGCCATGACCGGCCAGGACATCGTCAACGTCGTCTCGACCTTCGCCGATCGCACCGACTTTGACGGTGTGATCATCTCCAAGCTCGACGGCGATGCCCGTGGCGGCGGCGCACTTTCGGTGCGTCAGGTGACCGGTAAGCCCATCAAGTTTGTGAGCATGGGCGAGAAACCCGATTCGCTTGAGCCGTTCTATCCCGATCGCATGGCCAAGCGCATTCTGGGCATGGGCGATGTTGTCGGCATTATCGAGAAGGCCCAGGAGGCAGCCGATGCAGAGCAGCTCGAGGCTGCCGAGCGTATGCTGCGCGAGGGCTTTACCATGAACGACATGCTCGACCAGATGAAGGCCGTCAAAAAGATGGGCGGCATGAAGGGTATCCTGGGCATGCTCCCCGGCGGACAGCGTGCGCTCAACCAGATGGGCGGCAACCTGGATGAGGGCATCTTCGATAAGAACGAGGCCATCATCATGTCGATGACCAAGGAGGAGCGCCTGCGTCCCTCCATAATCAACGGTCAACGTCGCGCGCGTATCGCCAAGGGCGCCGGCGTAACCCCCACCGAAGTCAATAGTCTTATGAAGCAGTGGGGCGAGATGAATAAGATGATGGGCCGCATGCGCACGATAGCCAATCAGGCACAGGCCGGCGGCAAGAAGGGCAAAAAGGGTAGGAAGGGCAAGAAAATGCGCATGCCCAATATCCCTGGCATGGACGCTATGGGTCTGGGCGGCATGGGCGGCCTGGGTACGGGCGGTCCCAAGTCCGATATGGAGCTGCTGCGCCAGATGGAAGCGCAGATGCGTAATAAGAAATAGGGCTGTAATTCCAGCTTGATATGGCAAAGGCCACTCGGAAGCTACTGGGTGGCCTTTGTTGTTGGCTTTGATTGTTGGGCTGCGCTTAGCATCGTGCCCTGAGCTCGCGGTGCCGTGCCGTTAGTGGCAGCCGCAGCCCTCGTGGCCCTCGTGCTCGTGATGACCGTGGCAGTTGCAGGACTCGCCATGTTCGTGGGCGTGGTCGTGGTCGTGGCAGCCGCACGTGGCCTCGCCGTTCTGTGCGAGCGTGCCGGCGATAAGGGCCTCGACGCAAGCGTCGCAGCTGCCCTGGGCGCCTGCGTATACCGTGATGCCGGCTTGGGCAAGCGCGTTGATAGCGCCACCGCCGATACCGCCGCAGATGAGCGTGTCCACGCCGCCGTTGGCGAGCAGGCCCGCAAGGGCACCGTGGCCGGTGCCGCCGGTGCCCACGACCTGCTCGTTGAGTACCTTGCCGTCCTGAATGTCGTAGATCTTGAACTGCTCGCTGCGGCCAAAGTGCATAAAGATGTTGCCGTTGTCGTACGTGGTTGCCACCCTCATGTTGCCGATCTCCTTTGCTGGCCATGCGGCCGTCGTCGTGGTAATGGGGGAGTACGCGATGTTGCCGCCTTCGATGACGATCGCCCGTCCATTGACCAGCGCGTTTGCCACCTTGCGATGCGCGCGGCTGCAGATTGCCGCCACCGTGGCGCGGGCAATGCCCATGTGCTGGGCGACGGCCTCCTGATTGAGGCTTTCCAGGTCGCACAGCCGCAGGACTTCGAGCTCGTCGACCGTCATATCGATGGCGTCTCCGCTGGCTAGGCCGTCGGGGGTAAAGCCGCGGTATTCGGGGATGATCCCAACACGGCGCAATTTTTCGCGTCTTCCTGCCATACGTGCTCCTTATCTGACATATGTCAACAATAGAATAACGAACGTGCAGATTTGCGCAATGAATTTCTGGCATATGCCAGAAAACGAGGGCTTATGTTTGGGCTGTGGGGCCGCGTGCGCCTGGGCTACAATGAATCTCGCTTGTAGGCGACTGACAGGAGGGTCAATGAGCAAAGCTGATCAACAGTTTGTATCCATGTGCCGCGATATCTTGGACCATGGCACCACGACCGAGGGCCAAAAGGTGCGCCCGGTGTGGGAGGACGGCACCCCTGCCTATACCATTAAAAACTTTGGCGTTACGGCGCGCTATGACCTGCGCGAGGAGTTCCCCGCGCTTACGCTGCGTCGTACGGCGCTCAAGTCCGCTATGGACGAGATCCTGTGGATCTATCAGAAGAAGTCCAATAACGTGCATGACCTCAACAGCCATATTTGGGATGAGTGGGCCGACGAGACCGGCTCTATCGGCAAGGCCTACGGCTACCAGATTGGGCAGAAGAGCCATTATGCCGAGGGCGACTTCGATCAGATGGACCGCGTGCTGTACGACCTTAAGCACACGCCGTACAGCCGCCGCATTATGACGAACACCTATGTGTTTAGCGATCTGTCCGAGATGCACCTGTATCCGTGCGCCTACAGCGTGACGTATAACGTGACGCAGCGCCCGCAGGATGACAAACCGACGCTCAACATGATTCTCAACCAGCGTAGCCAGGACATTTTGGCCGCGAACAACTGGAATGTGTGCCAGTATGCCATTCTGCTGATGATGGTTGCGCAGTCGGTCGATATGATTCCCGGCGAGTTGCTGCACGTGATCGCCGATGCCCATATTTACGACCGTCATGTCGATATCGTCCGCGAGCTTATCGAGCGCCCGCAGTTTGCGGCTCCCAAGGTAACGCTCAACCCCGATGTGCATGATTTCTACGCGTTTACGACCGATGATCTGATTGTTGAGGGCTATGAGCACGGCCCGCAGGTCAAGAACATCCCCATTGCGGTGTAGGTGACGCGCATGACGTGTAAGCTTTCTGCCATTGTCGCTGTGTGCGATGACTGGGGCATTGGCTGCGAGGGTGAAATGGTCGTGTCCAATCGCTCCGATATGCGCCATTTCGTAGCGTGCACCAAAGGTTGCCCGGTCATTATGGGACGCAAGACACTTCTGAGTTTTCCCGGCGGACGACCGCTCAAGAATCGCCGCAATATCGTGCTCACCCGCGACGAGAGCTTTGCTGCCGAGGGTGTCGACGTGGTGCATAGCGTCGACGAGGCCTTGGCCGCCGTGGCCGATGAGCCCATTGCGTGGGTGATTGGCGGCGGCGAGGTGTATCGACAGTTCTTGCCGTATTGCGTCGAGGCCGAGGTTACGCATAACCATTGCGTGCATGACGTGGATACGTACTTTCCCGATCTGGATGCCGATCCCGCGTGGGAGATTGCGAGGCGTGGCGGTGTTGCCACGATTGCCGCGGGCGAGGGTGACGAGGGTCTCGATTATGAGTTCGTGACGTATCGTCGCGTTGAGGCGTAAACCCGATTATCCCTTCGGTATTATCGGGTTGAAATGAGTGGCGGGGCAGCGCATGGCGTTGCCCCGATATTTGTATAGGTGCTGTAAAGAAGGGTGCGGGCTGGCTGCTATGACTGATGCCGTTGAGGTGCTGCGAATCGATTCGCTCGAGGACGAGCGGCTCGATGCCTACGTGCGACTGACCGAGCGTGAGCTTCGCTGCGTGCTGGAGCCGCAGAAGGGCATTTTTATCGCCGAGAGTGCCAAGGTCATCGAGCGCGCAGTGCGCGCCGGATACGAGCCGGTGAGCTTTCTTTTGGGCGAACGCTGGCTCGACCAGATGATGCCGCTGTTTGAGCGCCTGGCGGTACGCGAAGGTGCGGGTCCGGTTCCCGTGTTCGTGGCCTCGATGGAGCTTATGGAGCAGCTGACGGGCTTTAACGTGACGCGCGGTGCGCTCGCGGCGTTCCGTCGCCCGCGTCAGATTCCGGTAGCCGAGTTCTTGGGCGGCGTCGTCGAGGCGGCGGGGGAGCGCCCGGTGCGCGTGTGCGTGCTCGAGGGCATTGTCGACCACACCAACGTCGGCGCGATTTTCCGCTCGGCGGCTGCGCTGAACGTCGATGGCATTTTGGTGAGTCCTACGTGCTGTGACCCGCTGTATCGTCGCTCGGCCCGCGTGAGCATGGGTACGGTGTTCCAGGTGCCCTGGACGCGCATTGGCAGCGAGGCGCGCGTGTGGCCGCATGATGGGCTGGCGGCGTTACACGATGCCGGGTTTTCGTGTGCCGCCATGGCGTTGACGGATGATTCGGTGTCGTTGGACGATCCCGCGCTGCAGGAGATTGACCGCCTGGCAATCTTTATGGGCACCGAGGGTGCTGGCTTAGGCGCCAAGACCATTGCTGGCTGCGACCGAGCCGTGCGCATTCCGATGGCGCACGGGGTTGATTCGCTCAACGTGGCCGCGGCGAGTGCCGTCGCCTTTTGGCAGCTGTGCCCGCACGTGAGCAACGAGTATCACTACCAGCCGGGGCTGTATCACTAGGCAGATATTTCGCACCGGGCTCTGGTTTGGGGCGTTTCGGCCGATATCGGTCGGTGCTAAGCTGGTATTGGCTTTGGTCTTAAATTGCCGTTTTGTTGTATGACGTACGCTAGTGGGGAGGGCGTGTGGCTAAGAAATCTACGGCTATCGATGTAACGCAGGGTGTTATTTGGCAGCAGCTGCTTTCTCTGTGCGTTCCCATCTTTTTTAGTTCGTTTTTTCAGCAGGCCTACACGCTTATCGGTACCTATATCGTCGGTCAGTTTGGCGGCAAGCTCGCGTTGGGCGGCATCCAGGCCACAATGGTGCTCACCGAGCTCTGCATTGGCTTTTGCGTTGGCGTCGGCGCCGGCTGCGCGGTCATTACGGGCCAGTTTTTTGGTCAGCACGATGACGGGCGCCTGAGCCGATCGGTCCATACGGCCATGACGCTCGCGCTGGTGGGCGGTATCGTTTTCTCGATTCTTGGCATAGTGTTCGTTGAGCCCATGCTGGTGCTTATGAACACGCCGCATGAATTATTGGCCGAGGGCGTGGCCTATGCCCGTTGCTATTTTGCCGCCATGGTTGCGGCGCTGCTGCTCAATATGGGAACGGCATTGCTGCGCGCCGTGGGCGACACGCGCGGGCCTGCTGTGATCATCGCTTCCGGTTGCCTTGTTAATGCGGTGCTGGATGTCATCTTCGTTGCCGTGCTTCATATGGAGGCTCTGGGCTGCGGCATCGCGGTGGCGCTGACCATTTGCTCCAACGCCGCGATGATCGTGATTCGTATGATGCACGCACCGGGTGCGTGGCGGCTTTCTCTGTCCAAGCTCGGTATTGATCCTGACATTTGTAAGAGCATGATCTCGTGTGGTCTGCCGCTTGGCTTTCAGTCTGCTGCTTATTCGATTTCCAACGTTTTGATTCAGGTGTCGGTCAACTCGTTTGGTGCCGATGTCACCACGGCTTGGGGTCTTTCGGGCCGCCTGGATGGCATTGTCTGGATGGTTACCGAGGCGCTTGGCGTGTCGATCACCACGTTCTCGGCACAGAACTTTGGCGCGCGCAACTACGAGCGCATGCGCAAGGGCTACCATACGTCGCTTATACTGTCGTTTATGCTCATTGGTGGCTTGTCTGCCGTGCTGCTGGTATTCTCGGGTCCGCTGTCTCGCCTGTTTGTCGACGATGCTTCGATCTCGGCGTACACCACGACGATTCTTCATTTTATCGCGCCGTTCTACGCGATTTTCTCGATTATCGAGAACGCGTCGGGATCCATTCGCGGTGCCGGCGTGAGTCTGCAGCCTATGATGCTCACCATCTTTGGCACCGTCGTACTCAGAGTGATTTGGGTGTTTGCGATCATGCCCTTCGATCCGTCGCTTGAGCACCTGCTGCTTGTCTACCCCGTAACCTGGGTAATCACCGCCATGTGGTGTACGCCCCGGCGCCAACGGGCTGGCCCCCCCCCCCGCCTAGCCATTCGGGACGTCCCCAATGGCTAGTATTCGATGCCTTGGCGGGCTAGGAGTCCTTCGTCGAAGTAGTGTTTGACGGGGCGCATTTCGGTGACTAAGTCCGCAAGGTCGGTCAACGGCAGCAGCCCGCGGCCGGTGAGCAAGAGCTCCGTGGTGGCGGGCTTTATCGCAATCAGTTCCTCGACATCCTCTCGCGCCCCAACGCAGCCGTCGTCTTGCCCTTGCCGTCGCCTGTATAGATTTGAACCTTGCCGACTTACAGTGATGCCATCTCTGTCCTTTCGTGCCCGGCGTCGGTTTATCGCCGTCCGGGTTGGGTATTCTAGAAAGCATTATCAACCCCAGTAGATGGAGTTCAAGCAGATGGAGATGGATGACAACAAGCGTAGACGGAATATGATCCTCTACGTGCTCATCGCCTTCGTCGTCTACCTCGTGCTCTCGACCGTTCTGTTCCCCAACATCGGTCACACGCAGCAGATTACGGAGACCGATTACTCGACGTTTGTGAAAGCGCTCGACAAGAAGAGCGTCGAAAAGGTCGAGTACAACACCGACGACTATACGATTTATTACACCAAGAAGGGCGAGGACGAGAACATCGCCTATAAGACGACCGGTGTGCCGAATGATGCGGGCTTTACCGATCGCGTGCTTGAGTCTGGCGCTTCGCTGGAGTCGGTCGTTCCCGATAAAAACTCGGGTTTGATGACCTACTACCTGCTCACTCTCATTCTTCCCATGGCGATTTTCTTCCTCATCGGTTGGTGGCTCAACCGCCGCATGAAGAAGGCTATGGGCGATGACGGCCCGTCGATGAACTTTGGCGGCGGCGGTTTTGGCGGCGGCGGACTGGGTAAGTCCGGCGCGCGCGTGATCGCCTCCAAGGACGTGGGCGTGACCTTTAAGGACGTCGCCGGCCAGGAAGAGGCCAAGGAGTCTCTCAAGGAGGTCGTCGACTTTCTGGAGAAGCCGCAGCGCTATGAGGAGATCGGCGCCAAGTTGCCGCGCGGTGCTCTCCTTGTCGGCCCTCCGGGTACCGGTAAGACCCTGCTTGCCAAGGCTGTTGCCGGCGAGGCGGGCGTTCCGTTCTTTAGCATTTCGGGCTCTGAGTTCGTTGAGATGTTTGTCGGTCGCGGCGCTGCTAAGGTTCGTGACCTGTTTAAGCAGGCCAAGGAAAAGGCCCCGTGCATCGTCTTTATCGATGAGATCGATACCATCGGCAAGAAGCGCGATGGCGGCGGCTTTAGTGGCAACGACGAGCGCGAGCAGACGCTCAACCAGCTGCTGACCGAGATGGACGGCTTCGATAACCACAAGGGTATTGTCGTTCTCGCTGCTACCAACCGCCCCGATAGCCTTGATCCCGCCTTGCTGCGCCCCGGTCGTTTTGACCGCCGCATCCCCGTTGAGCTGCCCGACCTGACCGGCCGTAAGAACATTCTTGAGCTGCATGCCAAGAGCGTGAAGACGCAGCCGCCGATCGACCTGACCGCGATTGCCCGCGCCACGCCCGGTGCCTCGGGCGCCGACCTGGCCAACATCATCAACGAGGGCGCCCTGCGCGCCGTCCGTGAGGGTCGCAAACGCGCCACGCAGGACGATTTTGAGGAGTCGGTGGAAGTCGTTATCGCCGGCCAGCAGCGTAAGTCTACGGTGCTGTCCGACCACGAGAAGCAGGTCGTTTCTTACCACGAGATCGGCCATGCCATCGTTGCCGCCCGCCAGAAGGGCTCTGCGCCGGTCACGAAGATCACCATCGTGCCGCGCACGAGCGGTGCTCTGGGCTACACCATGCAGGTCGAGGAGGATGAGCGCTTCCTGACCACACGCCAGGAGGTCCTGGATAAGCTCGCCGTCTATTGCGGTGGCCGCGCAGCCGAGGAGCTCATCTTTGGTGAGATGACGACCGGCGCCGCCAACGATATCGAGCAGGCCACCAAGCTCGCCCGTAACATGGTGACGCGCTTTGGTATGTCCGATGAGTTTGGCATGATGGCGCTCGGTACCGTTCAGAATGCGTACCTTAACCAGGATACGTCGCTCACCTGCGCCCCCGGTACGGCCGAGCGCGTGGACGCGATTGTCGCCAAGCTGATCGAGGATGCGCATGACCGCGCTCTGCAGATCCTGAAGGAGAACAAGTTTAAGCTCCACGAGCTGGCTCGTTATTTGTACAAGAAGGAGACGATCACGGGCGAGGAGTTTATGAATCTCCTTACGCGCGAGAATCCGCTGATGCCAAAGCAGCAGTAAGGCTGGTTGCACATTGTTGAACGCCCCATTTGAGTTTCTATCTCAAATGGGGCGTTTTACGTGGGAGGGATATGTATGAAGATCGTGGTGAGCGCCTGCTTGATGGGCGAGAGCTGCAAGTATAACGGGCTCGATAACTACCATCGCGAGCTGGTCGAGGCTTGCGAACGCACAGGGACCGAGGTCCTGTTGGTGTGCCCTGAGGTCTTTGGCGGTCTGCCCACACCGCGCAAGCCGTCCGAGATTGTGAACGGCGAGGTTCGTACCTGCGAGGGCGCCTCGTTCGATCGTGAGTTTCGCCTGGGTGCCCAACGTGCGCTCGATATGTGTGAGCAGGCGGGCGGACCGGAAGAGATAGCCGCGTGCATCCTTCAGGACCGCAGCCCCTCGTGCGGTGCGGGTCACATCTACGACGGCACCTTTAGCGGTACGCTCACCGCGGGTAACGGTGTTTTCGTCGACCTGCTGCTGCGTCACGGGTACCGCGTGATTCCGGCTAGCGAGTTCGATCCCAGCATGTTGGAGCAATAAAAACCACCACAAAGGTGCCTGTCCCCTTTGTGGTGGTTTTGGGTTAGAGCTTGCCTGTCCCCTTTGTGGTGGTTTTGGGTTAGAGCTAGAGGGTGTGGCCGTAGGCGTCGGCGGCCTTGATGGCGGCGGCGAATTTTTCGTCCGTGAAGGGCTCGGGGTTTCCCTGCTTCCACTCGTTGGTGGCGTGCGCGTACTCGCACAGGGCCGGGATATCGGACTCGGAAAGCCCGACCTGCTCAAGCGTCACGGGCAGCCCCATCTGCTTGTTAAAGGCAGCATAGCGCTCAAGGTTCTCGGTGTCGCCCGTATAGGCAAACAGCACGAGCACGCCCAGGCTCACGACCTCGCCGTGCAGGTAAGTGCCCTCACGCGGAATGCTGCAGGTGGCGTTGTAGAACGCGTGCGCCACGCTCGAGTTGTAGTAGTAATCGTTCTGGTTGGTCAGGTTGGAAACGTAGCCCGTGTTGACTACGATGTCGAGCGCGATCTGTTTGACGGCTTCGGTCGACTGGTTCTGGCGTACGTCCTCAAGACCCTGGACGCCGTAGGTAAACAGCGGCTCGGAGCAGGTGTGGGCGAGTGCCAGGCCAAGACCGGCGGTGTGCTCCAAATTACCGGCGCTCGTGGCGTACTCGACCTCTGGCTGCTTGGACAGGGCATCGCCCACGCCAGCCCAGAAGTACTCCGCCGGAGCCTCGGCGATGATCTTGGGATTGATGAAGATGTGCGCGGGTCGGTTGGGGTACGAATAGCCCTCGAGCGAGCCGTCGTCGTTGTAGACAACGGCAATGGCGGTCGCGGCCGAGCAGTTGGAGCAGATCGTCGGCACGGTAAAGACGATCTTCTTGAGCTCGATGGCCGCCGTCTTGACGGTATCGAGCGCCTTGCCGCCGCCACAGGCAATGAGCACGTCGGCTTCCTGGCAGGCGGGGGAGTTTACGACCTTGGCGATATTGGCCCGCGTGCTGTTGGTGCCATAGACACGCGTCTCTAGAATCTCGACATCGGTACCTTCAAGCGCCGCCTCGATGCCCGGCAGCGCTGCAGCCAGTGCCCGCTTGCCACCGATGATCGCGACCTTGGTCGCTCCGTACTCGGCCAGCGCGCCGGGCAGTTCGTCAAAGCAATCTTCGCCGACGGTATAGTCGCTCATTCCAATTGTGCGCATAGGTACCTTCTTTCGTGAGATGGAGTGCTTTCAAGTATTTTGCTCCTAGAGAATGCTCGCGACCACGATAAATTTCTAAAATATGAAACCAATGTTGAGGGTTTTTCGCCGGCGCGGAACGTGCTAGCATACACCGCATGAGCATTGATGGGGACGAGTAGTCGGCCGTCCGCATGCTACAGAGAGCGGGGAGCGCTGAGAACCCGTGCATGCGACCGATGAAAATCACCCCGGAGCTGCGGTCCCAACGGACGTGCCGCGCAGGTTCGTCTTAGTAGACATCGCCGAGATGGTCGTCGATACAGGCCAGCCGAGTAACGGATGCGAGCGCGCGAATACGCGGGCGAGGGCATCTAAGCTGGGTGGTTAAGCGAAGAGCTTTTGCGGGCGTACAGCTCGTTTTGTGGCGCTTCGTCCCAGCTTGTAGGGACGGGCGCTTTTTTGGTGCCCAACGGGCGTGCGCGCCCACGACATGAAAGGGGTACCGTGGCAAACGAGTACAAGCAGACGATGAATCTGCCCAAAACCGGTTTTCCCATGCGTGCCGGTCTTTCCAAGTCCGAGCCCAAGCGACTCAAGGACTGGCAGGACAACAAGGTCTACGAGCAGGTTCTGAAGAAGAACGAGGGTCACAAGAAGTTCGTGCTGCACGACGGCCCTCCGTACGCCAACGGCCCGATCCACATCGGCCACGCCATGAACAAGATCTCCAAGGACATGATCAACCGCTACTGGATGATGCAGGGCTATGAGGTTCCCTATGTTCCCGGTTGGGACTGCCATGGCCAGCCGATCGAGCATAAGGTCGAGGAGAAGCTCGGCACCGAGAAGTTCAACCAGACCTCCACGGCTAAGATCCGTGAGCTTTGCAATAAGTTCGCTGTCGAGAACATCGAGCTGCAGAAGGCCGGCTTCCGTCGCCTGGGCGTGCTCGGCGATTGGGACAACCCCTATCTGACGCTCTATCACCAGCATGACGCCGCCGACATCGAGGTTTTCAAGGCCATGTTCGACAAGGGCATGATCTATCGCGGTCACAAGCCCGTCCACTGGTGCAAGCACTGCCATACCGCACTTGCTGAGGCCGAGATTGAGTACTCCGACGAGACGAGCCCGTCCATCTTCGTGCGCTTTGAGATGACCTCCAAGCCCGTCGGCCTCGAGAACTTCGACGGCCCGGTTGACTTTATCATCTGGACGACCACGCCGTGGACCATCCCCTCCGACCAGGCAGTTTCTCTCAAGCCCGGTGCCGCCTACGTCGCCGTTGAGCACGACGGCCGCGCCGAGGTCATGCTCGAGGACCTGGCTCCCAAGTGCTGCGAGGAGTTTGGCTGGGAGTACACCCCGGTTGTGGTCGACGGCAAGCCCTATGTGGTTCCCGCCGAGACCTTCCATCACATTCACTATAAGCAGCCGATCTTTGACGGTGTTGAGGGCGTGGCACTGTTGGCCGATTACGTCGGTGTCGATGACGGTACCGGTATCGTCCACAACTCGCCCGGTCACGGCGTCGACGACTACTTCGCCTGCCTCAAGGAGGGCATCACCGACATTTGCATGCCGGTCGATGACGACGGCAAGTTCTACACCGGCGAGGAGTTTGGCACCGGCGGCCCCTTCAGCGGCATGGATACCGACGAGGCCAACCCGCACATCATCGAGTTCCTGCGCGAGCGCGGCACCCTGGTCCTCGAGAAGAAGATCACGCACAGCTATCCGCACTGCTGGCGCTGCAAGCACCCGGTGCTCTTCCGTGCTACCGACCAGTGGTTTGTCTCGATGGACAAGACCGGCTTGCGCGAGCAGGCTGGCAAAGAGGTCCGCGAGAACGTTAAGTGGTATCCGGCCCACGCGGCCAACCGCATCGGCGCCATGGTCGAGCAGCGTCCCGACTGGTGCATCAGCCGTCAGCGCAACTGGGGCGTGCCTATCCCCAGCTACACTTGCGCCGACTGCGGTGAGAAGGTCATGAACGACGCCACGCTCGACGCCGTCATCAAGCTCTTCCACGAGAAGGGCTCCGACGCCTGGTTCACCGACGCTCCCGAGAGCTACCTGGGCGAGGCCTGCGTCTGCCCCAAGTGCGGCGGCCATCACCTCAAGGCCGATAAGGACATCCTCGACGTGTGGTGGGATTCCGGCGTCTCTTGGAAGGCCGTCTGCGAGTACCGTCCCGAGCTGGAGTATCCGGCTGATGTGTACCTCGAGGGCTCCGACCAGCACCGCGGTTGGTTCCAAAGCTCGCTGCTCACCTCGGTGGGCGCCAACGGCCACGCTCCGTACAAGGCGGTTGTCTCGCAGGGCTTCACCCTCGACGGCCAGGGCCGTAAGATGTCCAAGTCGCTCGGCAACGTCATCGACCCCAATAAGGTCTGCGACGAGATGGGCGCTGACATCATCCGTCTTTGGGTTGCATCCGTCGATACCAGCTCCGACGTGTCCATCGACCACGAGATCCTTGCTCGTACGTCCGATGCCTACCGTCGTTTCCGCAACACGCTGCGCTTCCTGCTCTCCGAGCTCGAGGGTCAGTTTGAGCCCGAGACCGACGGCGTCGCCTTTGCCGACCTGCTGCCGCTCGACAAGCTCATGGTTGCCCGCCTGACTCAGGTTCAGGCCGAGGTCGACGACGCCTACGCCAGCTACGAGTTCCCGCGCGCCTACCGTGCGCTTTATGACTTCGTGGTTACCGAGCTCTCCAACGTGTACCTCGACGCCCTGAAGGACCGTCTGTACTGCGACAAGCCCGGCTCGCTCGAGCGTCGCAGCGCCCAGACCGTGCTGGCCGAGCTCTTCTCGATGCTCATGCGCGACCTGCAGCCGATCCTGTCCTACACGGTTGACGAGGCCATGGCATATGCGCCCGCTGGCTGCGTCGATCACCAGAAGTACGCCGCGCTGCTCGATTGGTACAAGTCGCCCATCACGGTCGACGAGGCCAATGAGTTCGAGGGCGTGCTCGAGGCTTCTCTTGAGCTACGTAGCGCCGTGACCAAGGCCCTTGAGGATGCCCGCTCCGCCGGCACCTTCACTAAGAGCCAGCAGGTTCGCGTCAAGGCGGTCGTTCCCGCCGAGATGTACGCGCTGCTGACTGGTGACAAAGCGGTCGACCTGGCCGAGTTCTACATCGTCTCCGATGTTGAGCTGACCCAGGGCGAAGAGCTTTCCGTCTGCATTGATGCTGCCGAGGGCGAGTGCTGCGACCGTTGCTGGAACTACCGCACCACCGTCGGCGAGTACAACGGCCACGCGCATATTTGCAAGCGCTGCGCCGATGTTTTGTAGGTTACGGCGTTCGTAGAACGCCGTAACCTACCGACGCTGCAAACGCCCCTAAGCGGCAATCTGACGTTCAATCGTCGGTCGCGTACCAAAGTACGCTTCCCTCCTCTTTCACGTCACCTTGCTCGCTTAGGGACGTTTTCGCTGTTGGTGACGATAACGCGGCGTTTCCATTGCTGGAGCTAGAGGCTTTCTTTCGACTTGCGTTTTTAGTCGAAAGCTATTAAGCGACATTCCGTTATTCGGAATGTCGCTTTCGTTTTTAGCTGGTTATTTCGCTTGCGTTGGTGGATATGTCGTGCGTTCTGCGTATGGCAATATAAGATAGTTCTTTGTATTAAACGTAATTCGATGATCTTGAGGGTAGGGGATTAATTTGGGTCGTGCTGGGGATATGACGCCGCCTTTGCGTTGGCGGTTGGGTGTTGCTGGTGGGGTGGCGCTGGTTGTGCTGCTTGTTGACCAGCTGACCAAGCTTGCGGTTCGTGCCGTGGGCGACGCTTTGCATGTGACTGTTATCCCCGGTGTGATCGACTTTCTATTTGTCCGCAATATCGGAGCCGCCTTTAGCATGGGCGAGGGGCATGGCATCGCGTTTGCCGTGCTGGCGTTGGCGGTCATTATCGCTATTGCCGTGTACCTCGTTCGTGCACCCCAGCTCGCCCATCTTGAGGTTGTGGGCATGGCGATGGTTGCGGGCGGTGCTATCGGCAACGCTATCGACCGTCTGACTTTTGGCTTTGTGACCGATTTTATTGCCACCACCTTCATCGACTTTCCCGTCTTCAATGTGGCCGATATCGGCATTACCGTGGGCGTTGTGCTCGCCCTCTTCGGCTACATGTTCTTGAGTCCCGCGGCCCGCGAGGTTGATGCGACTGCCGAGCTCAATGCCCGTGATGAGGCCCGCGCTAAGCGCAAAGCCAAGCAGCGTGGGGAGCGTGCCCGCAAGATTCGCGAAAGGAATGAGCGTTAATGGCCGACATCCATATTCTTGTTGCCGACGATTCCGCTGGTCAGCGTCTTGACGCCTATTTGGGCGCCAACGATGGCTGTCCCACGCGCTCTGCCTGCGCGCATCTGATCGAGGGAGGCGCCGTTGCCGTCAACGGTGAGACTTGTCTCTCTAAAAAGTACGCCGTACGCGCCGGCGATCGCATCTCGGTCGACTTGCCCGAGCCGCACGACCCGACCGACGTGATTCCCGAGGCCATTCCCCTCGATATCCGCTACGAGGACGACTACCTTATCGTGCTCTCCAAGCAGCGGGGCCTGGTGTGCCATCCCGCCCATGGCCACGAGAGCGGCACCCTTGCGAACGCTCTGGTCTACCACTGCGGCATCGATCATCTTGGTACTGTGCAGGGTGAGGACCGCCCCGGCATCGTGCATCGCCTGGATCGCGATACCTCGGGCCTTATGCTCGCGGCAAAAGACGACGACACCCAGCGCGCGCTTCAGAATCTCATCCGCACGCGCACGCTCGACCGTCGCTATATCACGCTCGTTCACGGTCACATCGCCATGGACGAGGGCACTATCAACACCGGTATTGCCCGTTCCACGCGCGACCGCGTGAAGATGGCGGTTTCGGATGACCCCTTTGCCCGTCAGGCCATTACGACCTTTAAGGTCCTCGAGCGCTTTGATTCCACGCGTTTTGACGACGGCTATACGCTCGTTGAGTGCCACCTGTTTACGGGCCGCACACATCAGATTCGCGTGCATATGCGCCATATCAACCACGCCTGCGTGGGCGATCCGCTCTACGGCAAGTGCGATGCGCGTGCCGATCAGGGCCTGACCAGGCAGTTCCTGCATTCTTGGCGCGTTGCGTTCGATCATCCCGTAACGGGGAAGCGCATTGAGTGCCGTGACGAGTTGCCGTGGGATCTCGCTGCGGTTCTCGACGATCTGGCTCCGCGCTCGCTCGGTCGCACGGCCGTTGGAGATGAAATCGTTCCGCAGCTCGGTCTTCTCGAAGCCTAGCCAGTATTAGGTGGTTTCTTGAACTCGGTAAGCCTGCGGTAAGATATACGATTGTTTACGTTACACGTTGCTGGGAGCCTGCATGCTCGCCTTTTTACAAACCAACACACCCATCGTGATCTTCAACCAGATTGTCGTCACGCTGCTCACGGTCTGCTTTCTGTACCAGGTGGTCTTCTTTGTCATTGGCGCTCTTCGTGGCGAGGTCGCGCCTCCCAAGGCCAAAAAACTCCATCGCTATGCCTTTTTTATCGCGGCGCATAACGAGGAAGCCGTAATTGCCAATCTCGTACGCTCCATCAAGGACCAGGACTATCCGTCCGAGCTTATCGAGGTCTTTGTCGTTGCCGACGCCTGCACCGACAACACCGCTCAGCTCGCACGCGAGGCCGGTGCCATTGTTTACGAGCGCAATGACCTGGCCCGAAAGGGCAAGAGCTGGGTCATGGACTTTGGTTTCGATCGCATTCTCAACGAGTATCCCGACACGTTTGAGGGCTACTTTATCTTCGATGCCGACAACGTTATCTCCCGCGATTACGTGTCCAAGATGAACGATGCCTTTGACCAGGGCTTCCATGTGGTCACGAGCTATCGCAATTCCAAGAACTTCGGCAGCTCGTGGATCTCGGCTGCTAATGCCACGTGGTATCTACGCGAGGCGCGCTTCCTCAACAACGCGCGCAATATCTGTAAGACGTCCTGCGCTGTTTCGGGTTCGGGTTACCTTATCTCGTCAAGCGTTATCGAGGGCATGCACGGTTGGCAGTTCCACACGCTGACCGAGGACATTCAGTTCACTACGTTCTGCGCTATTCACGGTATTCGCATTGGCTATGCGCCGGCGGAGTTCTTTGACGAGCAACCCGTGACGTTCAAGGCATCCTGGAAGCAGCGTATGCGCTGGACCAAGGGCTTTTACCAGGTGTTCTTTACCTACGGTAAGCATCTGGTCAAGTCGATGCTCCGCTATCATCGCTTTGCCGCCTACGACATGTTCATGACGATCGCCCCGGGTATGCTGCTATCGCTGATCTCGATGCTCGCTAATGCGACGTTCTTGATTGTGGGTGGCCTTTCGCATGGTTTCTTGGCAACCGAAGTCGAGATGCAGGCGTGCGCCGCTTCGCTCATTATGACCTTCGCCATGATGTATCAGACGTTCTTTATCCTGGCGCTGCTCACGACTATCTTTGAGTACAAGCATATTCACTGCGCGCAAAAGTGGCGCCTGGTGACTAACCTGTTTACCTTCCCGATCTTTATGTTCAGCTATATCCCCATCACGGTGGCCGCGCTGTTCCTGAAGGTCGACTGGGTGCCGACGCAGCACGCCGTCAACGTTACCCTTGACGAGGTCATGCAAGGCGCCAAATAACCACCACCAAAACCACCGCAAAGGGGACAGGCACCTTTGTGGTGGTTTTTGCTTTTGCGATGCAGCTCGAGGAGGAGTCCGATGGCCTATATCCCGTTTTGGATTTGCATCTTTGCCGGCGTGGCAATTGATGCCCGAGAGCGACGGTTTCCCAATGGGCTTGCCGGCGCATGTGCCGTGGCGGCGTTGGCGGGCGTTTGGCTCGACCTCGGTTTGAACACAGCGCTTGACCACGCCGGTCTTGCGGTCATCGTCTACCTTGCCCTTGTGCTCACTGAGTCGCTCTGGCGGCGCCTTCGCCACGCCCCGGGCATCGGCATGGGGGATGCCAAGGCGCTCTTCGCGCTTTGCACGCTCGACCCTATGGGTGGCATCGTCGCATTTGCCGTCGCACTCCTGGCCCTGGCCCTCTCCTGCCTCTTCACAAAATCACGCTCCCTGCCATTGCTCCCGTTTTTGGTGCCGATTTTTGCCATAATCGAGGTCGTGGGCTGCACTTTGTAACCGATTGCGCATCCTTCTTAAGGAGCATGCCATGGCAACTAATCAAGAAACGGCCGTCATTAAGGCGCGCATGGACCGTATTCCCTCGGCGTTGTCGCCCGAACTTGTCGAGCGCATTGCCGCCGATCGTGCTTCGGGCTATGTCAACCCGTATCGTTGCAACGACGATCAGGTCATTCGTCGTATTGATCGCGCCGCCGACAAAGGCACGCTTATGCGTCCGGCGTTTATGCGCGATACCGAAAAGATACTTCATCTTCCGGCGTACACCCGTTATGCAGGCAAAACGCAGGTCTTTAGCTTCCGTAGCAATGACGATCTGTCACGCCGCGGTTTGCACGTGCAGCTCGTCTCCCGCATTGCGCGCGATATCGGTCGCGCCCTGGGGCTCAATTGCGATCTGATCGAGGCGATTGGCCTGGGTCACGACTTGGGACACACGCCTTTCGGCCATGCCGGCGAGCGTTTCCTCAACGATATCTATCATGAGCGTACGGGGCGTTATTTTTTCCATAACGTGCAGTCGGTCCGCGTGCTCGACACACTGTACGGCCGCAACGTGTCGCTCCAGACGCTCGACGGCGTGCTATGCCATAACGGCGAGTACGAGCAGCGTGTGTTTGAGCTCTCGGACATGAGCTCCTTTGACCAGTTTGACCAGACGGTTGAGGATTGCATTGCCACGGGCTATAGCGCAATTGGGCATCTGCGTCCCATGACGCTCGAGGGCTGCGTCGTTCGCATCTCGGATATTCTTGCCTACGTCGGTCGTGACCGTCAGGATGCGATCGCGGCGGGCCTGCTTTCGCCCGACGTTTTTGATGATGGCCGGGGCGGTGCCTACAACAGTTGGATCCTTACGCACGCTTCCATCGATATCGTTGAGCACAGCTATGGCAAGCCGCGCATCGAGATGAGCGAGGAGCTGTTTGAGGAAATCCGCCGAGCCAAGCGCGAGAACTACGTAAAGATCTATAGCAAGGGCGGCATCGAAGGCGACTCCGAAGCGGAGCTGCGCGAGGCGTTCGAAAAGCTCTACGACCGTTGCCTGCGGGATCTAAATAGTGGTGACGAGTCCTCTTACATCTTTAAGCACCATATTTCGCGCATTGAGCAGCAACTTTCCTACTACGATCGCACCTATGCCTGGCAGGACGACAAGGATCAAGCCGTGGTGGATTATATCGCGAGCATGACGGACGGTTATTTCTGCGAACTGACGAGCAAGCTGTTCCCGGGTCTAAAGTTTCCGCATCGTACCTATATTAACGAACGGTAGTTCGTATCCTTTCGGTATACTGGTTAGTTGAAAACGTTTTTGATTGATGCACGGGATGGCTATGGACGACCTTTTTTCTGCCTCGACGCGCGAGCGTTCCTTTAAAAATGCGCCGCTCGCGGTGCGCATGCGACCCAATTCGCTCGACGAGTACGTGGGCCAGCAAAAGGCCGTCGGTAAGGGCTCGTGGTTGCGTGCCGCGATCGAGCACGACGTGCTTTCCAGCGTGATTCTGTACGGGCCGGCCGGTACGGGTAAGACGACGCTGGCCCACATTATCGCCAACCATACCAAGAGCGAGTTTGTCGAGGTCAGCGCCGTGACGGGTACCGTGAAGGATCTTCGCCGCGTGATTGACGAGGCCAAGACGCGCCTGAATACCTACGACCGCCGCACCATCCTGTTTATCGACGAGATTCACCGCTTCTCCAAGTCTCAGCAGGATGCCTTGCTGCATGCGGTTGAGAACCGTACCGTCATTATGATTGGCGCCACGACGGAGAATCCGTACTTCGAGGTCAACTCGGCATTGCTCTCGCGCGGTCGCGTGGTGGAGCTTGAGCATCTTAAAGACGAGGATATCGCCACGCTTATCGAGCGTGCGCTCGAGGCGCCGCAGGGTTTGAACGGCAAGTTCTCGGCCGATGAGGATACGGTTAAGACCATCTGCACGCTGGCAGCGGGTGACGCTCGCTCGGCGCTCACGACGCTCGAACTTGCGAGCGAGATTGCCGTCACGCGTCCCGATACCGAGGGAACGCCAGCGCCCGTGGCGGGGGAGCGCTATCCCATCACCGTGGATGACGTGAAGATCGCCAACCCGCGTCGTGGATTTTCGTATGACAAAAACGGCGACATGCACTACGACATCATCAGTGCGTTTATTAAGTCCATGCGCGGTAGCGACCCCGATGCCACAATCTATTGGCTCGCGCGCATGATTGATGCGGGGGAGGATCCTAAGTTTATCGCTCGCCGCATTATGATTCAGGCTTCTGAGGATGTTGGCAACGCCGACCCGCAGGCGCTTTTGGTGGCGCATGCCGCGTTTAAGTCTGCCGAGGTCATTGGCTATCCCGAGTGCCGCATTAACCTGGCTCAGGCTGCACTCTATGTGTGTTTGGCCCCTAAATCCAACGCGTGTGAGACTTCGATTGATGCGGCGCTGGCCGATATCCATTCTAGTGGGCTTCGCGAGGTGCCGAGTTATCTGCGCGATCGCCATCGCCCAGGCAGCGACGACTACGGTGTGTATAAATACCCGCACGATTATCCCGAAGGCTGGGTCGATCAGCGCTATTTGCCCGAGGGGCTGGAGCGCGGTGCGTTCTGGCAGCCTGCCGGGCGCGGCTGGGAAGAGTGGCGCGTAGAGCAAAGCGAGCGCGACCGCAGCGGGAATGCACCGAAGTAGCTGCTGATAATTTTGTCCCACGTTGCTACTCTTGGCATGTTCGGTCCCCTTTGGGGTACCATGAAAAGCGTCTGTATATCGATTCCTTTGGGAGGCTTGTATGAGTCCCATTCAAATCGCCCTGCTGCTGCTCGCCGTTGCCGGCGTGTGGGCCATCGCTGAGCTCGCGCTTACCCTGCGCAAGACCCGCAATGTTGTCGACTCGCTCGATAAGACCGTGAACGACCTCAACAACACCATCGCCGAGGCTCAGCCTGTGGTGGCAAAGCTCGATGGCGCTGTCGATGAGCTTACGCCGGCGCTTGCCCAGATGGAGCCGCTGCTTAAGTCGAGCAAGACGGCAGTTGATGCCCTTACCTCCAATCTCGTAGAGGTCGAAGCCGTGGTTCGCGACATTTCTGAGGTTACGGGCAGCATGGCCGAGGCCAGCAATGCTGTGTCTAGCGTGACCGACTCTGCCGCCGGTGCTGTGCAGAAGCTCTTCAATAAGGTGAAGGCTCCTGCAGCCGACGCCGATCGCAAGCTCGCCGCTGCCGCTGCGGAGGCCGAGCTGCCTACCGAGCGCGTCCTAATTGGCGAGGACGAGGCTGCCGCGGGCGACGATGATGGTCAGAAGTCTGTATCCAAGCCGGCTCAGTATTACACCTATACGCCCGCCGAGACCTCTGAGGAGTCCTGCGATGAGTAGCGAAGCAACCTGCCCTATCACGCTGACCGTTGCCGGTGACCCGCGTCTCGCTCGCCTTGTGCGCATGACGGCAGCCAACGTTGGTGCCCTGTGCTCTATGTCTGTCGATCGCATCGAGGACATCCGCATGGCTGCTGAGGAGGCTTTCATCTTTGGTTGCACCGCGGTCGACTGCGATGACATCACCATCAAATTCGATGTCGATGAGACCCATGTTGGCATGACTATTACCTTTGGCGACCAGGCTACGGTCGATGAAGACGACCAGGCTGCGGTGTATGCCGAGCTCATCCTCGCGAGCGTGTGCGACTCCTACGAAAAGACTACGGCGCCCCTGACGCTTTCCCTCGACCTCAAGGCGGATATCTAATATGACCGAACGTTCCCGGAGCGGCAAGACCGCTTGGGACAAGGAGAAAACCCGCGAGCTGTTTCGTCGTTACAAGGAGACCGGTGATCCGGACGCCCGTGAGCAGCTCGTCATGTCCCATATGAACCTGGTAAGGTTTCTTGCCAACAAATTTAAGAACCGCGGCGAGCCGCTCGATGACCTGATGCAGGTCGGATACCTGGGCTTGCTCAAAGCGATCGACCGTTTTGACCCCGAGCGCGGACTCGAGTTCACGACGTTTGCGACACCCACTATCCTGGGCGAGATCAAACGCCATTTTCGCGACAAGGGCTGGAGTGTGCGCGTACCGCGTCGTCTGCAGGAGCTCTCGGCCAAGGTCAACCAGGCTACTGACAAACTTACCAACGAGCTGCAGCGTTCGCCCAAGGTTGAGGAGATCGCTGAGTATCTAGATGTGACTGTCGATGAGGTCCTCGAGGCTATGGAATCGTCTTCGGCCTATACCTCGGTGCCCATCGAGGCTCCTGGTGCGTCCGATTCCGACGATGCCCCTTCGATTCTCGACCGTTACGCCGACGACGACAACGAGCTCGACTTTACCGATGACCGCCTAGTGATCGAGGAAGCCATCCGTGATTTCTCGCCGCGCGAGCGCGAGGTGATCGAGCTGCGCTTTGTGAAGGGCATGACCCAGATCGAGATCGCCAAGAAGCTGGGTATTTCTCAGGTGCAGGTTTCGCGTCTGCTGCGCCGCACGCTTAAGAAGATTCAGGACAAGATCGACCCCGACGGAGTGATGATTCGTTCATGAGTGAACACCCCCAACAAACCGATCGCATGCTGCGCGACACCCGCATTCTGACGCTTCGCATTTGGGCTGTTGTCGGCTGCATTGTCATCGCCGCTGTCATCTTTAACCTTATGGGCATCCTGGCGCCGGTTATCGAGTTTCTCGCTGTTGGTTCCATCATTGCCTTTGTGATGTCCCCGATCACCAACTGGCTCGAGCACCATGGCGTGAATCGCGGCATCGGTTCGCTTATCGCGCTTATTGTTGTTGTTGCCGTGCTCGTCGGTGTCGTTTGCATCTTGTCGCCGATTCTCTTTGGTCAGATCATGGAAGTCCTGAGCCGCCTGCCCGAGCAGCTTCGTGTTGCGGGTGGCGATCTCAATGAGATGATCTCGCATGCCAAGACGCTCCATAACACGCCGCTCAAGGAGTATTTGGACGATAATCTTTCGTCGCTGGTTACCGTGGCATCGAAGTAGGTGTCTCAGATTGCTGCCGAGCTTGGCCGCGGTGTGTTCCCGCTCATCACCAATACGGCCTCGCAGTTGTTCGTGATCTTCCTTGGTCTGGTGCTTGCCTACTGGATGGCCTGCGACTACCCTCGCATGCATCACGAGATTTGCACCATCATCGGTCAGGAGAAGGAGACCTCGTACCGCTTTATGGTCGCCATCCTTTCTCGCTCTGTCGGCGGCTACATGCGCGGTATGGTCGTGACGTCCATCTGCGGTGGTTTCCTCGCCTTTATCGGCTTCCTGATTATCGGCCATCCGTATGCGGCGCTCATGGCTATCTTCACTGGCATCATGCACTTGGTTCCGGTCGTCGGTCCCTGGGTGAGCGCGGCAATCGCCACGGTACTCGGCTTTATGTTCAGCCCCATGTTGGCGTTATGGACGCTCATCGTGACGATGGTCGCGCAAAACGTCACCGACAATGTGATTTCGCCTAAGGTCATGCAGAGCTCAGTGCAGGTGCATCCCATTATGAGCCTTACGGCTCTCGTTATTGGTTCGGCACTCATGGGGCCCATCGGCATGATTATTGCCATCCCGCTTTGTGCGGCCCTCAAGGGCATCTTCGTGTACTACTTCGAGAATGAGACCGGCCGTCAGCTTGTGGCCTATGACGGAGCCGTGTTTAAGGGCACGCCGTACCGCGATGCCGATGACAACCCGGTCGCCGCCTACGACGCGCTCGGCGACGACACCTTCATCTATGAGTCCGAGCTCATCGGTAACGAGACTGCGCCCGAGGCCCAGGCCATGCCCAAACCCGAGCTCGATAATCCCTGGATGAAGCTCTCGGGCCTTCAGCCCGATGCTACGGGCTTTTTCAAGAATCCCTTCGCCAAAGACGACGATTTCAATATGAACGACGACACCAAAACCGGCATCGACGGCTCCATGGACGATGACGACAACTAGCGGGGTAATTCGGATTAATATTCATACGCGCTAACATGCAATTTCGCTGAAGGGCCGGCATTGTGCCGGCCCTCTTTTTTGCACAGGCGCGGCGGGATGGTAATATCGTTACGTTTGAACTGTTTCGATGTGAAACCGAGGAGATTCCCTCTATGAGTGCTGACTACCCGTCAATGACTACGGCCGAGATTCGCTCCAAGTTCCTCAACTTCTTTGAGGAGCGCGGTCTTAAGCTCTATCCTTCTTCGTCTCTTGTTCCCGACGATCCTTCGCTGCTGCTTGCCAACGCCGGCATGAACCAGTTTAAGGAGTACTACCAGGGCAAGAAGACCATGAAGGAGATCGGCGCGATTTCCTGCCAGAAGTGCGTCCGCACCAACGACATCGATTGCATCGGCGAGGACGGCCGTCACCTGTCCTTCTTCGAGATGCTCGGCGACTTCTCTTTTGGCGGCGTCTCCAAGGAGCAGGCTTGCGCCTGGGCCTTTGAGCTCATCACCAAGGAGTTCAAGCTGCCGCTCGACCGCCTGTACTTCACCGTCTTTACCGAGGACGACGAGACCCACGACGTGTGGCGTTCTCTGGGCGTTGCTGAGGACCACATCTCCCGCCTGGGCGAGGACGATAACTTCTGGGCCGCTGGCCCCACCGGTCCCTGCGGTCCGTGCTCAGAGATCTACTTTGACATGGGCGAGGAGGTCGGCTGCGGTAGTCCCGACTGCAAGCCCGGCTGCGACTGCGACCGCTTCCTGGAGTTCTGGAACCTCGTCTTTACCCAGTATGACCGCCAGGAGGACGGCTCCATGCCGGAGCTGCCGCACCGCAACCTCGATACGGGCATGGGCCTGGAGCGCATGGCCGCCATCATGCAGCACAAGACCGCCAACTACGACGGCGATCTGATGCAGCACCTCATCAAGCTGGGCGAGAAGATTAGCGGCAAGACCTATGACGCCGACGATTACTCTGGCGCCAGCCGCTCCCTGCGTATCATCGCCGACCACTCCCGTGCCGTCGACTTTATGATCTCGGACGGCATCCTTCCCGGTAACGAGGGTCGCGAGTACGTCCTTCGCCGCCTGCTCCGTCGTGCCGTGTTCCACGGTCGCCTGCTGGGCATCGAGGGCGCCTTCCTGACCAAGTTCATCGACGAGGTTAACGCTCAGATGGGCGAGGCTTATCCCGAGCTGCTCAAGAATGTCGCGCTCGTCAAGGGTATCGTCGCCTCCGAGGAGGAGCGCTTCTCCACGACGCTCGACAACGGCCGCGTCTATCTGGACGAGGCCCTGGCAGCGCTTGCCGAGGGCGCCGTGCTTCCGGGCGATGTCGCCTTTAAACTGCACGACACCTTTGGTTTCCCCATCGATCTGACCGTCGAGATCGCCGGCACCGCTGGCCACGACGTCGATATGGACGGCTTCACTGCCTGCATGGAGGACCAGAAGGCCCGCGCCCGCGCCAATGCCAAGGGCGACGCCTGGGGCAGCTTCAACGACGTGTGGGTCGAGCTTTCGGACAAGGTCGCAGCGACCGAGTTCGACGGCTATGACAACGATGTGATCGAGGGCGCCAAGGTTGTCGCCATCGTGCGCAACGGCGAGTCCGTCGAGTCTGCTGCCGCCGGCGAGGATGTCGAGGTTGTGCTCGACCGCACCCCGTTCTATGCCGAGATGGGTGGCCAGCAGGGCGATGCCGGCAAGCTTTCCGCCGAGGGCGTTGTTCTGACCGTTGCCGACACCAAGAACCACAACGGCCTGTATGCCCACGTCGCGCACGTTGCCGAGGGCACGCTGACTGTCGGTGCCGCTGTTACCGCCGCGCTCGACGCCGAGCGCCGTGGCTTCCTGCGCCGCAACCACACCGCCACGCACCTGCTCGACGCCGCCCTTAAGCAGGTCCTGGGCGAGCATGTCTCCCAGGCCGGTTCGCTGGTGACGCCCGAGCACCTGCGCTTTGACTTCACGCACTTCGAGGCCCTGTCCTCCGAGCAGCTCAAGGCTGTCGAGGACCTGGTCAACCAGCAGATCTTCGCTTCCAAGCCGGTTGTGACCCGTGTCATGGGCATCGACGAGGCTAAGGCTGCCGGCGCTGTCGCTCTGTTTGGAGAGAAGTACGGCGATGTTGTCCGCGTCGTCTCCGTGGGCGCCGAGGACCAGCCGTTCTCCCGCGAGCTCTGTGGTGGCACTCATGCCGCCAATACCGCCGAGATTGGCCTCTTCAAGATCATTTCCGAGTCCTCCACGGGCTCCAATGTCCGCCGTATCGAGGCCGTGACCTCTAAGGGTGCCCTCGACTACATGGCCGACCGCCTGGCGCTCGTTGACGCCGC
>OBZH01000511.1_pt1 | contig 40819 bp, 29 predicted proteins | sample 1476881 | NCBI WGS metagenome assembly OBZH01 (sample SAMEA2580230, study PRJEB22360) | human gut metagenome | biome: human gut; feature: human-associated habitat; material: faeces | place: Denmark | collected 2008/2010 | reverse complement strand
CCTGCCCATAGTACGAGAGGACCTGGGTGGACGAACCTCTGGTATGCCGGTTGTCGCGCCAGCGGCACGGCCGGTTGGCTACGTTCGGGAGGGATAACCGCTGAAAGCATCTAAGCGGGAAGCCTGCTCCAAGATTAGGATTCCATGGATCTTCGAGATCCTGTAGCCCGCATGTTGAACACGTGTTTGATAGGCCGGAGGTGGAAGTCCCGTGAGGGGTGGAGCCGACCGGTACTAACGGGCGACGGCGACACAACAATTCCGATCCTCTTGTGGAGGGTTGGTTCCGCGTCTTTCCTGTGCTTCGGTCCCAGGCGACAATGAGCGCTTGGTGGTCACGAATACGATTTAAACGATAGGCGTTTGCCTCGCGTCCGCTAGCCGGTTCCCAAACCGCCACCGATGACATGCCGGTTTGGATTCCTTTGGTTTCCTTGCCGTGGCCGTTAGATTTGCGGTGGTCATAGCCCTGGTGAGACGCCCGGTCCCATTCCGAACCCGGTAGCTAAGGCCAGGCGCGGCGATGGTACTGCACTCGAGAGGGTGTGGGAGAGTAGCACGCCGCCGCTTCACACGTTGGGGTTCCCGTCGAGCATCCTGCTCCGGGAACCCCATTTTTTTTTATCCCTGAACACAAGTAGGGCGCAAGCGTTTTATCGCAATGGGTTTATAGACTGGGCAACTATGCATTACTTCGTACCCAAACGTTGCACCGAGTCGAACAAGATCATGTATCACGACAAGGCAACGGCTCAGCAGGCCGCCGACCAGAGTTGGCGCGAACGCGGCACTGAGCTTTGGGTATACCGTTGCGATTTCTGCGGTACTTGGCATCTCACGCATCGCGATCCACAATCCAGCTACATGCATGTTCCGCTTAACCAGCAGCTCAAGCCACATTCCCGCAAGAAGGGCTACAAGCCCCGCAGAAGGTAATAGCAGAGCAATAGCAGGGCATAACAGGACAATACCGAGAACAAGGCAACATATAAAACCAAGGCCCGGCGGATTCATTGCAATCCACCGGGCCTTGTGTTGTATCAGCTTCGTATCAATGATACGAGCGCTGCCATGTATCTACCGCTCCAAACGGAAGCCCTGTCGCTTCGCCTGCACGGCAACGGCCTTGGCGTTCACGCCCTCGTCGATCGCATTTGCCGCAATCTGGTCGCTGAACGCGTCCACCGGCCGTTCAGTATCGCGCAAATCGTAATACTTGTGTACTTCGACGTCGAACGAATCCAAGCCGGACAGCAGCTTCTCATCGCTACTTGGATACTCGTTCTCGAAGAACTGCATGGAACGCGGCATACGCGGCTTGACGGCCGGCTCCTGATCGGGCTTGCCGATCGCAATGCCCAGCACCGGGTACGTGTATTCGGGCAGATTCAGTAGGTCGATCAGCGCGGGAACATCGTTGAGCAGCGAGCCGAGAATCACGCAACCCAAGCCGAGCGAGTACGCGGCCGTCTCCATCGCGTGCAGTGCCAGAACCGCGTCGTTCTGCGCCTGCGTGAAACGATAGCTGCCATTGAGCGTGAACGCGTCGGACGCCACTTCCACGCCCTTACGTGCGGCGATCGCGGCATTGCGATGCTCGTCCAACACGAACACGTACAGCAGCGGCGCGGTCGCGATATACGGCTGCCCGCCGATTTCGGCAAGACGCTTCTTGGTGGCTGGCTCGGTGACGCGGATGGCGGACCAGTCGTTCAGGAACTGGCTGCTCGCCGCATGCTGCGCCACGGTCTCCAACGTTTCGACGACGTCGTCCGGCAGCGGCTTCGGCTTGAATTTACGGATGGAACGACGCTCCAGCAGAGTGTCGACGGTTGCGTTATGAAGAATGTTGCTCATACCGCCATTGTTGTCCGCGCGGCGCGATTTTGCAAGGGAATCGGGCTAAATCCGTCTCCCTGTGAGAACATATCTACTTGAGACTGCTTTGCGATATTTGCGACGTATTTACTTGCGATGCGCCTGCCGTGCGTGCCGCCTGTCCACAATCGCCTTCGACCCGCGGCCGGACAGTTGCGATACGAGCGCGCCGAAACCGGCGGAAACCACGGCGAATACGATGCCGAGCGCCGCTTCCGCAGCTTCGTTCTTGGTACCGTCGGCACGGACGGCCTTGCGGCCGACGCTTTTCTTCCACACCATCTCGAACGCCTTGCCGAGCACCAGTCCGGCCAACGTGGGCACGACGGACTTGAAAATCTTATCGCCAAATGAATCGGGATCGTTCAGTCTCTGGTCGCGCATCGCATTCACCTTCTCGTCGACGGTGTGCAGGGCCGCCACCACGCGGTCCGCACTGGATTCCATATTCGGCATTTCACTCATGAAACCAGTGTAACGCGTCGGAAAACATGCCGGAATATGTGCGGGACACGTGGCGGAATGGGATGAAAACGCAGCTTGCGTCGGCTAGAGTAGAGACATGACTGAAACTCAACTGGGAGGCAATGCCGCTTCCGCAATCACCCCTGGCCGCTTGGTGCTGCTGCGTCACGGGCAGACCGTGTGGAGCGAATCCGGACAGCACACCGGCCGCACCAATATTCCGTTGACTGACATTGGCTGCGATCAGGCTCGTGCCGCCGGCGAACGGTTGCGTGAGGCGTTTCCCCAGGGTTTCGCGCAGGGGTGCATGTTCGCCAGTCCGTTGCGCAGAGCCCAGCAGACGGCGCAGCTGGCCGGATATGGCGATTTCGATGTGCTCCCTGAAATCGCGGAATGGGATTACGGCCGTGCCGAAGGGCGTACGCGCCAGGAAGTGAGTGCGGTGGGCGGTTTCGCTTGGGATGTGTGGCGCGACGGTCCGCAGGCACTTCCCGAATCGTTGGAAGGCGATTGGATTGAAACTTTGCCGAACGGCGAGCAGGTGCCCGTGCACAACGGTCCGGGTGAGACGGTGGAGGAAGCTGCGGCGCGCACACGTGAGGCGATCGCCACGGTCAAACCGTTGCTCGACGCTGGAAACGATGTGCTGCTGGTGGCGCATGCGCACGTTCTTCGTATCTTGACGTCGCAATGGCTCGGTGTTGATCCGCATTTCGCGCGGTTGCTGCGATTGGACACTGCGCATTATTGTGTATTAAGCCAATATAAAGGTGACAATGTCATCGAACATTGGAATTGCTGAATTATCGAACGGAACTGTTTGATATCGCTGAATATTATGGCGGTCCCTCCTTGGAACCGCCTTTTTATTGCATGCATGACTTGCCACTTTGCTGCGGCGTGTCGCAAACGCTTGCATAAAAGTATGCTCTCTAAAAGTATTGAAAATAAACGATTTTCGGGATTTCTTTCGATGGTGTGACGTCTGATTTTTGAATTCATTTTGCCTACGTTTGCAAAAATCGGGGAAATGCGGCACAATAGTGGTTGTTAGGAATCGTGATGACGCGATACCGCAAATTGTTTCCCAACGAGAAGCTGGGAACGGAATGGAAGAGAAAGGTTCGATGATGAATCGTACTATTAAGGCAGCAGTTGGAATGGTCGCTATCGCGGCAATGTCTGTTGGCACGTTGGCTGCTTGCGGTGGTTCTAGCTCAAGTTCCGATAACGGCAAGGGCAAGGTGTACTTCCTTAACTTCAAGCCGGAATCCAATGATGAATGGCAGAAGCTGGCCAAGGATTACACCAAGGAAACTGGTGTTGAGGTCAAGGTCCAGACCGCTGCTTCCGGTACATACGAACAGACTTTGAAGTCCGAGATCGCCAAGTCCGAGGCTCCGACCTTGTTCCAGGTCAACGGCCCTGTCGGCTACCAGAACTGGTCGTCCTACACCGAAGACATGTCCGATACTGAGCCGTACAAGCAGCTTATCAACAAGGATGTCGCCCTCAAGGATGGGGATAAGGCCGTCGGTGTTCCGTATGCCATGGAGACTTATGGCCTGATCTACAACAAGGATCTGCTGGCCAAGTACATTGCCACTGACGGCGCCAAGATCAAGAGCGTCGATGACATCGACAACTTCGATACCTTGAAGGCCGTGGCCGATGACATCCAGGCTAAGAAGGACCAGCTTGGTGTCAAGGGCGCGTTCACCTCCGCCGGTTTCGATTCCAGCTCCGACTGGCGTTTCAAGACCCATTTGGCTAACCTGCCGCTTTACTATGAGTTCAAGGATGACAACGTCACCAAGCAGCCGGAGACCATCAAGGGCACCTATCTGCCGGAATATAAGAACATCTTCGATTTGTATCTGAAGGACTCCACCACCGAGCCGACCCAGCTGAGCTCCAAGACCGGTGATGATTCTACCTCCGAGTTCTCCCTCGGCGAGGCTGTGTTCTATCAGAACGGCACTTGGGCATGGACCGATCTGCAGAAGGCTGGCATGAAGGCCGACTCCCTCGGCATGCTCCCGATTTACATCGGCGTCAAGGGCGAAGAGAAGCAGGGTCTGGCCACCGGTTCCGAGAACTACTGGTGCATCAACTCCAAGGCTTCCGACGCGGATAAGAAGGCCACCAAGGACTTCCTGAAGTGGGTCGTCACCAGCAAGACTGGCATCAAGTCTCTGTCCAGCGACATGGGCTTCACCACCCCGTTCAAGTCCTTCAGCGACGTCAAGTCCGACAATCCGCTGGTCCAGGCCGCTGTTGAAGATCAGAACTCCGGCAAGACTGCAGTCTCTTGGAACTTCACCATGATGCCGTCCGAAGAGTGGAAGAACAAGCTTGGTTCCGCCCTCCTTGAGTACGCTCAGGGCACCGGCGACTGGAACGCAGTCAAGAAGGCGTTCGTGGACGGTTGGAAGACCGAGTACGACGCTGTTCACTGATCACCGCTTGATCAAACCAATAACTGAATAGAACAACTGCGGCCGAGAGTTTTTCCTTTCCTTCTCTCGGCCGCAGTTGGTTGTGACGACATACACGAAGGGCCGTCATCGTAATTACTTGCGATGACGGCCCTTCGTGTATGTCGCTACGTTCGCTGTATGTTGCCGGAAAATCAGCTATGCAGACGAGCGGTGGTCGAACGGACGATCAGCTGCGCGGGGAACGTCTTGAACGGTTCGTCGAGCGGCTGCTTCTCGATTAGCGCGAGTGTCATGCGGGCCGCTTCGCGGGCCATCTCGACAGGGGTCTGACGGATGGTGGTCAGGCCGAGGTCGCGCGCGTAGACGCTGTCGTCGTAACCGATGATGGAGATGTCGTTCGGCACGGTGAAACCGTTGCGTTCCAGCTGGAACAGCAGCGGCACCGCGATGCCATCCTCCTGGCAGGCGATGGCCGTCGGCATGTGGTCGAGGCTGAGCAGCTGCGTCACGACCTTGCTGATCCTGTTCCTGCCAGCGTCGGTGACAAGCACGCGCGGTTCGACGCCGTTGGCCTGGCAGCATGCCATGAACGATTCGTAACGGCCCTGCACGCTGAAGTGCAGCGTCACTTCGCGGTCGGAACGGATGTAGACGATGTCGCGGTGGCCAAGCATCATCAGATGGCGTGCGGCGAGTTCCGAACCCTGCTTGTCGTCGATGCGGACGGCGGCGTTGAAGCCGCGCTCTTCCGGCAAGCTCGAATTGATGCCGATGATTGGCACATCGACGGACCTGAGTTGCCTGATTTCGTTGCTGGCGATGTCGAAGGAAATGACGATCACGGCGTCGACGTTGCGGCGCACCGGCAGCATGTCGAAGAACTCGCTGCGTTCCTCGGTGCTGGACATCTGGTAGATGGAGATGTCGTAGCCCTCATCGTGGAAGACCTCGTTCAGACCTTCGATGATGGAGGAGCTGAACCATAGGTTGAGCCGGCCTGAGACGAGTACCGCGATACGCAGCGCACGGCCGGTTTTCAAGGCCGCGGCAGAACGCGAGATGGAGAAATTCAGCTCGTCCGCGGCCTTCATCACCTTGTCTCTGGTGGCTTTCGACACCAGGTCAGGGCGCGTGAAGGAACGAGAGACGGTGGAAATGGACACGTGCGCGAGTTGCGCAACATCCTGAATGCTACTGCTTTTCATCGAGTCCCCTGTACAGTGATTGCTTGAATAATGTAATGCTACCTCCCCTCACCATTAAGACCGTGTTCTTGTCCAATTTGCAACTTATTCATTACAAACGTTTTCATAAAGTGGTGGTAGTTGGGCATTGCGTGGAATATAAGCGTTCTCTAGAGATGGTTTTGGTGACAACGTTTCATATTTTGCCGTGCGTGACATGCGAAAATGACAACGTTTGACATTTGCAGTCATGCCGTTTATCATGACTGATGTAAGCACTGGAGAAACAGGAAACAATGCTGTGGATGGTTCCTCTGGGGAATGGAATTCCCGCCCGCGTTGACGCGGTACGCGGAATGGAGAAGGAAAGAAAGCAGGCAGGCTATGATCAGCATGGCTGGCAAGGCGATACGAAAGTGGTGGGCGCTCTTCGCGCTGCCAACGTTCGCCGCGTTCATCATCGGGTTTGTGATCCCGTTCATCATGGGTGTGTATCTGAGCTTCTGCAAGTTCACCACCGTCACCGACGCCGAATTCGTCGGTCTGAAAAACTACAAGAGGGCTTTTGCCGATAAGGAGTTCCTGCACGCGCTGGGCTTCTCGACGGCACTGACCATCATCACGACGATCGTGATCAACGTAGTCGCGTTCGCCATCGCATACATGCTGACCAAGGCCATCAAGGGATCCAACATCTTCCGTTCGGTGTTCTTCATGCCGAACCTCATCGGTGGCATTATCCTGGGCTACATCTGGATGCTGCTGCTCAACGGCATTCTCGCTCACTGGGGCCGCGCGTTGACGTATAGCGCAACCTACGGCTTCTGGGGCTTGGTCATCTTGGTTTGCTGGCAGCAGATCGGCTATATGATGATTATCTACATCGCTGGTATGCAGTCGCTGCCGACCGACGTGCTCGAAGCGGCTTCCGTGGACGGCGCAAACGGCACCCAGACCATGTTCAAGATCATCATTCCGCTGATGATGCCGTCTATCACCGTATGCTCGTTCCTGTGCGTCACCAACGGCTTCAAGCTGTACGATCAGAACCTTGCATTGACCAACGGCGCTCCGTCGAACATGTCTGAAGGTCTGGCAATGAACATTACCCGCACGTTCTACGGCCGTATGGGCTGGGAAGGCGTCGGCCAAGCGAAGGCAGTGCTGTTCTTCATTCTGGTGGCCATCGTGGCGCTCATCCAGAACAAGCTCACCACGAGCAAGGAGGTGGAGGCATGAACTCCGGAGAAAAAGTCAAGCACGGCGCACTGTGGTCCGTACTGTTCGCGGTGGTTTCGCTGGCGTGGATCTTCCCGATCGTGCTGGTGATCATCAACTCTTTCAAGCAGAAGGCGTATATTTCTCGTAACGCGTTCTCCCTGCCGACCGGTAAGGCGTTCGTTGGACTTGAAAACTATACGCGTGGCCTCGATACCACGAACTTCTTCGCCAGTTTCGGCTGGACCCTGCTCATCACTGTCGGTTCCGTGGCGCTGATTCTGGTGTGCACTTCGATGTGCGCATGGTGGATCGTCCGCGTGAACAACTGGGCTGCAAAGCTGCTGTACACGTTGTTCCTGTTCAACATGATTGTACCGTTCCAGATGGTCATGTTCACCCTCTCCAAGCTGGCCGATATGCTCAAGCTCAACACCCCGTGGGGTCTGTGCTTCGTGTATCTGGGCTTCGGCGCTGGTCTGGCCGTGTTCATCTTCACCGGTGTGGTTAAGGGCATTCCGGAATCGCTGGAAGAATCCGCCATGATCGATGGTGCTTCCGTGCCGCGTATCTTCTTCCAGATCGTTGTGCCGATCATGAAGCCGTCCATTGTGTCCGTGGCTATTCTGCAGGCCATGTGGATCTGGAACGACTACCTGCTGCCGTACCTGACGCTCGACCTGGGCAAGTACAAGACCATTTCCGTGGCGGTGCAGTATCTGAAGGGCGGTTATGGTTCCGTGGATATGGGCGCCATGATGGCATGCCTGGTCATGGCCATCATCCCGATCATCATCTTCTACCTGATCTGCCAGAAGTACATCGTCAAGGGTGTTATGGCTGGAGCCGTTAAGGGCTGATCTTCGATCAGCCCTTAGGGAACAGCGCAGTGCGCTGTTCCCAGGCTCCAGCCCGAGCGGCTATGCCGCGAGGGTAACGTTGAGCCCGCGCGTAGCGCGGTCCTTAATTGCAGGGCCGAAGGCGGCGCGGTGAAGGGCTGATTTTCACCCAGAAAAATTTAAGGGACTGATGCGAATCAGTCCCTTTTTTCGTGCCTAATTACTTGCTGATGTACTTGCGGAAGACATGCTCGAGAATCGGCGAATGCAGCATCAGCATGGTGCCGTAGCCGAGCACGAGCAGCAGGAACAGGCCCTGCGGCATGTAGAACCAGCTGGCCACGAGCAGCGCGACGTACACCGCGTCAATCGCAATCAATGCCAACGTATGCCCGATGTTGCTCACGCCGAACACAAAAGCGTTGCCGAGCGTGCGCCAAAACGAGTTCTCGAACCGCGCCTGCAACGCCCACACCCATTCGAAACCGATCAGCCATACGATCGTCAGCGCGAATTTCGGAATCAGCAGCGGCGTGATCTGCAGCACGATCCACGAGTAGACGCACAGCGCGCCGGTCGTGCCGAAAATCAGCCAGTAGCCGGTCGATTTCGCGAAATTCGAGCGGAAGGCGGCGAAATAGTTGCGCGTCGCCGTGCCTTCGCCGGACAGCGTGCGGCGGGTGGCGTCGTGGCCGGCGGTCAGCGCCGCGCCGATCGTAATGATCGGAATACTGGTGACGAGCATCAGAATGTTGATCCAGATCGCGTCGACGGCGTCGCTCAGGCCGCGCATAAAGCCGGAATCGGGGGAGAGGAACTTCATAATCGCCTTTCGTATGGCATCCGTATAGCAACGTATGCAAGTCGAATCTTCTTGCGATTCTACTCGACGCACGTCATCTTGCGATTGGCCGGTTTGCGCCGTGCGGTCGATCGTGTGGTCGGTCGGTTTGTGCGGCGCGTTCGGCTGTACGAACGGCGATGCGGCTGACCGGTTTGTGTGGCGCGGTCGGTCGTGCGGTCGGCGACACGATCTGATGGTTTGCGCAGCGCGAACGACGGCACGAACGATCGCACCGCCGGCCGGTCTGCGCAAACGGAAACGCGATTGCCCGCGCGCCCCCGCAGCAGACGCCCTGCAATGCTATCGTTGTCAGCGGTACAACGGTTGCAGGCACAGACGAAAGGGGCATAATGACCGCGAACAACATGCGTGACGATTGGTGGAAGCAAGCCGTCGTCTACCAGATCTACCCGCGCAGCTTCAAAGACGTGAACGGCGACGGGTTGGGAGACATCGCCGGCGTCACCGAGAAAATGGATTACCTGAAGAATCTCGGCATCGACGCGATCTGGCTGAGCCCGTTCTACCCGTCCGACCTGGCCGACGGCGGCTACGACGTGATCGACTACCGCAACGTGGACCCGCGCCTCGGCACCATGGCCGATTTCGACGCGATGGCCGCCGCCGCGCATGAAGCCGGCATCAAGGTGATCGTCGACATCGTGCCGAACCACACGTCCAACAAGCACAAGATGTTCATCGAGGCGCTCGCCGCCGGCCGAGGTTCGGCCGCACGCGACCGCTACATCTTCCGCGAAGGCCGCGGCGAGCACGGCGAGCTGCCGCCGAACGACTGGCAGTCGCTGTTCGGCGGCCCGGCGTGGCAGCAGGTCGATGACGGACAGTGGTACCTGCACATGTTCGCCAAGGAGCAGCCGGATCTGAATTGGAAGAATCCGGACGTGCACGAGGAATTCAAGAAAACGTTGAGATTCTGGTCCGACCACGGCACCGACGGCTTCCGCATCGACGTGGCGCACGGCTTGGCCAAGGACCTCGATTCCGTGCCGCTGGCCGACATGGATCCGGCCGCGGTGCAGCATGTGCTGCCGGCGGACGGCGCGTTCAGCCCGCTGTGGGACCGTCCGGAAGTGCACGACATCTACCGCGAATGGCGTCAGGTGTTCAACGAGTACAATCCGCCGCGTTTCGCCGTCGGCGAGGCGTGGGTGAAGGCCGAATCGCAGCATCTGTACGCGTCCACCGACGAGCTTGGCCAGGTGTTCAATTTCGAGTTCGCCGAAGCCAACTGGTTCGCCGACGAGTTCCGTACGGCCATTGCTGACGGCTTGCGCGCCGCCGAGGAAACGCACGGTTCCACCACGACGTGGGTTATGAACAACCACGATGTGCCGCGCAGTCCGTCGCGTTTCGGTCTGCCGCAGGTGAAGGACGCTCCGTACCACCAGCTGGCGCACGATTGGCTGTTGCGTGACGGAGAGACCTACCGCGAGAATCGTGAGCTCGGCACCCGTCGCGCCCGCGCAGCCGCGCTGATGGAACTGGGCCTGCCGGGTTCCGCCTACGTGTATCAGGGCGAGGAACTGGGCCTGTTCGAAGTGGCGAACATTCCGTGGGATCGTCTTGAGGATCCGACGCCGTTCAACACCCGTCGCAACTTCACCGACAAGGGTCGTGACGGGTGCCGTGTGCCGATGCCGTGGAAGGCTGCCGATTGCGGCGAACCGGCTTCGTGGAGCCCGGACTTCATCACCGGCGGCACGTTCGGTTTCGGCCCGGAGCAGGGCGATTCCGCCGACGCGCACCTGCCGCAGCCGGCCTGGTTCAAGGATTTCGCGGCCGACGTCGAGGCCGATGACAACGGTTCCATGCTGCACTTGTACCGCAAGCTGTTGCAGTTGCGACAGACGGTGCTGACGGCAACCGGAGACACGTCCGCCGACCTGCTGGACATGGGCGATACGGTGGTCGCCTACTCGCGTCCGGCCACGGAAGGCCGTCGATTCCTGTCCGTCACCAATTTCGGCGACGAGCCGATCGCCCTGCCGGACGATGCGGTCGCCATCGCAAATTCCGTGCCGTTGACGGATGACGGCAAGCTGGATAGCGACGCCTCAGTCTGGCTGCTGCTGGGCTGATCGACCGCTGAACCTGGCCGCTCCCAAATCGCCTTGCGTATATGAAAAATTCCGGCCCTCCACAAGGAGGACCGGAATTTTGGTTTGTAAGGAAAGGGGAATGGTAAGTCTAAACGCTACTTCTCGCCGTTCATGATGGCGGCAAGCGATTGCACGCGCGGCAGATCGAACACCTCATCGGTGTGCACCACCTTGAGGTCCGGGCCTGCCAGCGGCACACGCCAGTTGGAGTATTCACTGGACGTGCCCGGCTGGTTCTGCGTGCGCGTCTCGCCCACGCCATCCACCAGCGCGGCCTGCAGCAGCACGGACGGCGACTTGAGTAGCATCTTGTGCATCGCCTCGACGATTTCCTGGATGTGGCCTTCCACATCGCCCGCCACTTCCGGCGTGATCAGGCCGGACTCCACGAGACGGTCCATCATCGCGTCGCGTTCGGCGGTGGCGGAAGCCTGGAACTCCTCGACCGGGCCGGACAGCAGGTGCAGCTGTTCGCGCAGCTTGACGTGCTCGAACTGCAGGTAGCCGGCGGTCGGCGGCAGGTCGTGCGTGGTGACGGAAGCCAGCGCGTACTTGCGGTACGTGGACGGATCGGCGTACGGGTCGCCGGCGTTGGGGGAGTCGTCCACGCGGGCGAACCATTCCACCATGCAGCCCAGCAGGCCGTGCTCGCCGAGTACCGTGCGTACGTAATCAGGCACGGTGCCCAGATCCTCGCCGACCACCAAACCGTTCACGCGGGACGCTTCAATGGTCAGGATCGCGATCATCGCCTCATAGTCGTACGTAACGTACGCGCCACCGCGCGCGCCTTCGCCCTGCGGAATCCACCACAGACGGAATAGGCCGAGTACATGGTCGATGCGCACCGCGCCCGCGTGCGAGAACATGTTGTGCACCATCTCGCGGTACACGCCATAACCAGTTTTGGCCAGATAATTCGGATTGAACGGCGGCTGGCCCCAATCCTGACCCTGCTGGTTGTAGAAGTCCGGTGGGCAGCCCACGGTTACGCTGCCTACTGCGAAACGTTCCGGATTCCACCACACGTCCGCGCCGAGCGAGTGCACGCCCACGGCCATATCCTGCATGAGGCCGAGTGCCATACCGCTGTCACGGGCGGCGTTCTGCGCGGCTGTCACCTGCTCGTCGGCGATCCACTGCAGCCAGCATTCGAAATCGACCATATCGGCGTGCTCGCGCATGAGCTCCACCACTTCAGGCGAATCGCGGTTCGTGTCCTTGAACCACGTGCCTTCCCACGGCGCGCCCCACACCTGGAACGCCACCGACCATGCGGCGAACGCGCGCAGATCCGGACCCGCGGCCTCCTTGAACGCGTCGAACGCGGCCTGACGCTCGACGGAACGCGGCACGTTGTACACAAGCTGCAGCGCCTGGCGCTTGTGCCACCAAGCGGAATTGATGTCGAGCGGCTCGATACTGTCGTTGGCTGGCGAGGCTTCCGCGTGCAGACGCGCCACTTCGGCCTGGTCCGCCTCGTTGAGTTCCGCATATTCAGCGATATCCTGCGGACGGATGTACGTCACATTGAGAAAACGACGCGATTCGGGAAGATACGGCGACGGCTCCAGCGGCGGCACCGGCGCGGTGGCGTGAATCGGGTTGATAAGCATGAAATCGGCATGCGATTTCGTTGCCGCGTCGGACAGCAGCAGCTTCAGATCGCCATAGTCGCCCACGCCCCAGGATTCAGCGGAACGGATGGAATACATCTGTGCCATCCAGCCCCAACGTTGCTTTTCCGCTACTGCTGGCGGCAGTTCGATGTGTGCCGGTGCGCAGATCAGCGCGGCTTCGGCGTGCAGCGGGCCGGCATCGACGGCCAGCGTGTGGTAGCCGGCGGGAATATCGTCCGGCAGCGTCAGTTGCAGCGAGCCGTCATCTGCGTTCGAGCCCGTCAGATACGCGGTCAGATCGCCCGCATATTCCGTGCCGTCTTCCAACGTCAGCTTCAGCGCCACGTCGTTTCCTTTCGCGCGGATTGGCGTGACGGCTTCCTTGCCGATGAACTTCACGACGGTCGGCTCAACAAGTGTGTCTGCGATGCGCTGCTGGGTCGCCGCATAGGAGGCGGTGATCGCTTCGTCGCTGGATGCGTCCACGCCGAGTGCGGCCAATACGGAGACGAGCACTTCGTCGCGGATTTCCACATAGGTGCCGAGCTGGTCGATATACGACGTGGAAATGCCATTGAGCTTGGCGAGCTGGATAAGAGGCCGTGCGATGCGTTCTGCGCTTTCGGTCTGCTGGGTCTGTGTCATAGGTCCCTTCTTTCCGCGCCGTTTGTGACGGCTGACATGCTACATTGCTTGCGATTGCCGCAGCTTCGATGCTGGTGGCATTCGCACCAAAGATAACTATATCACGGTATGATATCGTTTTCAAAGCGTGTTTTGCGGTAAGAGAGTGTTGCTATATTGCGATTTTGCTCTAATTTCAGGAATATAGATAACCGGAATTGTTTTTCCATATTGACTATCGTTTGCAATACGAAGGCGCAGCGCTCCGCATTGCAAACGATTATTCCAACGGGGCATTGCTCGTCTGCTACTCGGCTTCGAGAATTGCAAAGCTTTGCAGACCTAGACGCAGCGAAGTGCCGCTAATTTCGTTTTCGCCGATGCTGAAAATCGTCCGATAACTACCATCTGGTAACTGCAAAGCTTTGCAATCGCGGCTTGGATTGACGGCTATGATCAGCTTCTGCAGGTGGGTGGAACGCTCGAAAACGAACACTCTATCGCGTTCGATTGCATGGAACGTAGCCCCCGACCGCAAGGCGTCGCATTCCCCCTTGACGTGGAGTATGGAGCGCACCGTATGCCACAGTGATTCGGCGTCGGCCTGCTGTGCGGCGACGGTCGGGGCGTCGGCGGACGGGTCGGCGGGCAGGTAGCTGCCACCGGTCACATCGCCAGCCCGAGTGTCCGATTCTGCAGAATCGGACACGTGAAGTGCTCCGGATGCGTCGTTCGCACCCCACTGCATCGGTGTGCGCGAACCGGTGCGCACGTAGCCGCCTTCTTTGCCGGGCAGTGCGCGGTATCGCATGCCGATTTCGTCGCCGTAATACAGGAACGGCACGCCCGGCATCGCGAACAGCGTGCAGTATGCCAGGGCGATTTCGCGCTGCGACAGTCGCGGCGCCACGCGTGCGGTGTCGTGGTTGCAGGTGATGAAATTAAAATTTCCGTCGGCCGTTTCCGCTTCGCGCAGACGCGGCTCGTACTCGTCCAGGAATTCGCTGATCGGCGTGCCGGAATCGGCGTTGAAATAGCTCTTGTCGCCCTTGCGGCTCAACGGGTCGTCCACGTTGCGCAACAGCATGTTGTAGCCGTTGGGAACGCCGTCCCAACGCCAATCGAGATAGAAATCCATGTCGAAGCCGGCGGCCATCGACTCCTCTGGCCGTCCCCATTCCGAAACGAACGCGGCTTCGGGGAAGGCCGGGCGGATCCGGGCGAACATGTACTGCCAGGTGCGGATGGTGTAAGGCTTGCCCTCATCGTCCTTTTTGACGAGGCTGTCGGCCATATCCACGCGGAAGCCGTCTGCGCCACGGGAAAGCCAGAACCGCATGACGTCCACCATCGCGTCGCAAGTGGCCTTCGCGTCCGGACCAAGGGCTGGCTTCTGCCAGCTACGTTCGGGGTGCGCGAAACCGTAGTTGAGCGCCGGCTGGCATTTGAAGAAGTTCAAGATGTAGGTACCGTTGCGGGGCGATTCGCCGCCGATGAATGGCAGTCCGTCGCCACCGGAGATCCATGAGTCTGTCCAGATGTAGCGGTCGGAATAATTGTTTCGCTCGACCTTGCAACTGCGGTGGAACCACTCGTGTTCCTCGCTGGTGTGGCCTGGCACGAGATCGAGGATCACGTGCATGTCGCGCCGGTGGGCGGCGTCGAACAACGCAATGAGATCGTCGTTGGTGCCGTAGCGTGATGCCACCTTTTTGTAGTCGCGCACGTCGTAGCCGGCGTCTTTGAATGGCGAGTCGAAACAGGGATTGAGCCAGATCGCGTTGCATCCGAGATCCTTGATGTAGTCCAGTTTTAAAGTGATTCCGGGGATGTCTCCGATGCCGTCGCCATTGGAGTCGACGAAGGACTGTGGATAGATTTCATAAAAAATTGCGTCGGCAAGCCATTTGGGGTGGGGGTGTTTCGCGGGGGGAAGCATGAGGGTGTGTCTCCTTGATATTTCGCGGTTTGCGGTGTTTCTTTGAAACAATCATAACGCTGAATTGCAAACGTTGGCAGAAACGTGCTACACTAACAATCACTGATACATTTTTGGTGGCCCCAGTGTTGTTGGTAATCATCCAAGAACGATGATGTGAACGTATGCAGGGTTTTGGTCCGTACCATTTAACCGGAGATGTTGAGGAACACAAGGTTATGTGAGGAAAGGAAGATCAATGAAGATCGATTGGAAGAAGGCAATCGGACTTACTGCTGCCGTTTCTATGCTGGTTCCGCTCGCTGCGTGCGGTGGCTCCTCCGACGGTGGCGATAAGAACGCTTCCGGCTCCACCGAGGCCGTCACGCTGAGCGTGTGGGCCCCGCAGGAAGACCAGGCCAAGGACACCAACTGGCTGGGCAAGGTCGAAGAGAACTTCGCCAAGGCGCATCCGGAATACAATATCACGTGGAAGAATGACGTGGTCTCCGAAGGCGATGCTTCCAAGCAGGTCAGCACTGATCCGTCCGCGGCGGCCGATGTCTATATGTTCGCTTCCGATCAGTTGGGTGTTCTAATGGACGCCAAGGCCATTGGCCAGCTGGGCACCGACGCTGAGAAGCAGGTGAAGGAACAGAACGGCGACCTCGAAGTCAACTCCGTCACCGGCACCGATGGCAAGCTCTATGGCGTGCCGTACACCGACAACACGTGGTTCATGTACTACAACAAGTCCAAGATCACCGAGGATGAGGCCAAGGACTTCGATACCATCCTTTCCAAGGCCAAGGTCGCGTTCTCCCTGCAGAATTCTTGGTACATCAACGGCTTCTATGATGGCCTGAGCCTGTTCGGCGAGAAGGGCAATGATGCTGACGCAGGCATGGTCTTCCCGAAGGACGGCGCCGATATCACCTCTTATCTGGTTGATGTGGTCGCCAACCCGAACTTCTCCAACGACGATGGCGCTTCCGGCCTCGCAGCCATCAAGGATGGCTCCGCCGACGTGCTGTTCTCCGGTACCTGGTCCGCTAAGGACGTGAAGGAGGCCCTGGGTGACAACTACGCCGCCACCTCTCTGCCGACCTTCACCGTGAACGGCCAGAAGAAGCAGATGAAGTCCTTCGCCGCCACCAAGGCCGCTGCTTACAACCCGAACGCCAAGAACCCGAAGGCCGCCGCTCAGTTCGCGGCTTACCTCGGCTCCACCGAAGCTCAGAAGCTGCACTACGAGATGCGCGCCATCCCGCCGACCGACAAGTCCCTGTCTGATCTGACCACCGACGACGTCGCAGCCAAGGCCCAGGCCGACACCATGGCCAACACCGCCCTCCTGCAGTCCGGTCTGTCTGGCATGAACGATTGGTGGACTCCGGCCGAAACCTTCGGCAAGGCCCTGGTCAACAAGGAAATCACCAAGGACAACGCTGCCGCCAAGTACCAGGATTGGGTCAAGCAGGCCGGTGGCAAGATCGCTGAGTGAAATCAGTAATTCTAAAAATCCAATAACTGAAGAATGCAGGTGGTTGGCACTGCCAAATCCCCCCAGCCATCCTGCAGCTTTGAGAGACGCTTCGAGTCGCGGTGTCTCTCTCCACTTTGCATAGTGGCTCACTCCTCCTCCGAGCTTTGCATTCCCGGGCAAGGTTTTTAAATTCTCCTTCCCCTTGTCCGGGAGCAAAGCTTTTTTTATCTTTCAATATCCATATGAGAGGGCAGTCGAAATGACAGCAACAACTCTTTCCCCGCGGGAGATGAAGCGCCTTCGGAAGCAGGGTGCTGATTATGTTTCTCCGTCGCCTTACACGGTAAGGGCGGCGTTCCGGCGTGGTGACCTGTTCACTAAGCTTTCCGCAGTGGTGTTTGGTCTTGGCGATATCGTGCGCAAGCAGTATGTCAAGGGCATTGCCATGCTGGCGCTGGAAATCGCATACTTCGTGTTCATGGCAATCAATGGTGTGGACTATCTTTCCAAGTTGCCGACCTTGGGCACCAATGCAGGCGGCAAGAAGCTGGTCGACGGCTTCTGGGTCTACACCGAACCTGACCGTTCCGTGGTCATCCTGTTGTACGGTGTCGCCACTCTGGTTATCACCGCTGCCTTCATCGGCCTGTGGGTCATGTCCGTGCGCTCTGCATACAAGTCCCAGGTGCTGCTCGAGGAGAACGGCAAGGCTCCGAGCTTCATGGACGATGTCCGCGAGCTGCTCGATGCCAAGGCTCACGTCCTGCTGATGTTCCTGCCCACGCTGGGCATTGCCGTGTTCACTGTGCTTCCGTTGATCTTCATGATTTCCATGGCATTCACCAGCTATGACCACAAGCACCTCGTGCTGTTCCACTGGGTCGGCTTTGAGAACTTCGCCAAGGTCTTCTCCAACAGCGGCGGCACCGTTAACGCCGCACTGTTCGGACGCGTGCTGGTGTGGACCTTGGTCTGGGCCTTCTTCGCCACCTTCCTGAACTTCTTCTTCGGCATGTTCGTGGCCATGATCATCAACCGCAAGACCACCCATTTCAAGGGTTTCTGGCGTGCCTGCTTCTCCATGTCCATCGCCGTTCCGCAGTTCGTGTCCCTGCTGGTCATGCACACCATGCTCCAGCCGCAGGGTGCGGTGAACCGCATGCTGCAGACGTGGGGTTGGATTGACGGCCCGCTGCCGTTCTTCACCGACGCCACTTGGGCCCGTGTCACCGTAATCGTCATCAACCTGTGGGTCGGTATTCCGTACACCATCATGCAGATCACTGGTATTCTGCAGAACATTCCGGCCGATCAGTATGAGGCGGCGAAGATCGACGGTGCCAACTGGTGGCAGATCTTTACTAAGATCACCATGCCGTACATTATCTTCGTGCTCACCCCGTATCTGATCACCACCTTCACGGGCAATGTGAACAACTTCAACGTCATTTACCTGCTGTCCGGCGGCGATCCTACGCCATTGGGCGATTCCGCAGGCTCCACTGATTTGCTTATCACCTGGCTGTACAAGCTGACCGTGGACAAGCAGGATTACAATCTCGGTGCCGTGATCGGCATCATGACCTTCGTCGTGTTGGCCATCGTTTCGCTGATCACCTACCGCAATTCCGGCTCCTATAAGAATGAGGAGGCATTCCGATGAGCAACAAGCATTCCGCAACCAAAGTGGAAAGCCACGGCCTTCTGCACGACCAGAAGATCCGCCGTATCACCGGCGACGTGTTCGCCCACTTGTTCCTGGCCATTCTGGCCGTCATCTGGCTCGTCCCAATCGTATGGGTGTTCGCGGAGTCGTTCAATAAGAACACCGCCCCGTACACCAGCTCCTTCTTCCCGAAGGAGTGGACTCTGGACAACTATAGGGTGCTGTTCACCGACCGCAACGTGTTGGACTTCCCGAAGATGTTCGGCACCACGTTCATCATCGCCTGCTTCACCTGTGCGATTTCTCTGATCTTCGTGCTCTCCGTGGCATACTGCATGAGCCGTATGCGTTTCCGTGTGCGCAAGACTTTCATGAACGTTGTGCTGATTCTTGGCATGTTCCCGGGTATCATGGCCGTCACCGCCATCTACTTCATCTTGAAGGCCTTGGGCCTGTCAAGCGGCACCATGACTACCGTGGCGTTGATTCTCGTGTACTCCGCCGGTTCCGGCGCTGGCTTCTACGTGATGAAGGGCTATATGGACACCATTCCGACCTCGCTGGACGAAGCCGCCCTGCTCGACGGTTGCACCCGTTTCCAGGTGTTCCATAAGATCATCATCCCGATCTGCAAGCCCATGATCGTCTACCAGGCCATCATCGGCTTCCTGACCCCGTGGCTCGACTTTGTCATGGCCAAGGTGATCTGCCGTACGCAATCCAACTACACCGTGGCATTGGGCCTGTGGCTCATGCTGCAGAAGGAATATATCCAGAACTGGTTTGCCCGCTTCGCCGCGGCCGCGGTCGTGATCTCCGTTCCGATCGCCATCCTGTTCATTGTGATGCAGCGCTTCTATCAGGAGTCCATGTCGGGCTCCGTGAAGGGCTAAAGAAAGGCAAAGGATATGACGCTCGTAGACAGCTTCGCACAGCCGAACACGAGCGTCGCCGAACCGTTCCCGCTGTGTCTGGAACGGCCGCTGGGTGCCGTTGTTACTGAAACCGGCACCCAGTTCGCTCTCTGGGCTCCTTCCGCACAGAAGGTGACCCTGAGACTGTTCTCGCGTGGCTCCATGGGGGAAAGCGGCGACGCTCTGATTGGACAGTACACGATGCGTCCGGAATCCGATGGTTCCTGGACGTACGATTTCGCCGACAACATGCACGGCGTGTATTACGACTTTTTGATCGAACGCGATTGCGGTTCCGTCGACCGCATCGCCGACCCGTGGGCGCGCGGGGCCGGTGTGAACGGCCGGCGCAGCATGGTCGTGGACTTCAGCCGCACCAATCCGGATGGTTGGTACCGCGACCATATGCCGGACGTGCCGCTTGCGCAGACGGTGGTCTGGGAAACCCATGTGGGCGATTTCAGCAATGATCCCGCCGGCGGTTTCCCCGAATCGCATCGGGGCAAGTATCTGGCGTTCACCGACGACGGTACGTCTCTGGACGGGCATCCCGACTTTCCCACGGGCATCGCATATCTCAAGAAACTTGGCGTCACCGCGGTGCAGCTCATGCCGATTTACGATTTCGGTTCCGTGGACGAAGAGACCTGCGATCGCTACAACTGGGGGTACGATCCGGTCAATTACAACGTGCCGGAAGGCTCGTATTCCACCAATCCGTTCGACGGGTCGGTGCGCATCCGCGAAGTGAAGCAGATGGTGCAGGCGCTGCACAACGCCGGCATCAAAGTGATCATGGACGTGGTCTACAACCACATGTTCTCGCCCGATAATTGGTTTGAGCGGTCGGTGCCGGACTATTTCCTGCGCCGTAAGCCCAACGGCGCGCTGGCCAACGGATCCGGCTGCGGCTGCGATATGGCCACCGAACGCAAGATGTTCCGCCGGTTCATCGTGGAATCCGTGACGTTCTGGGCGCGCGAATACCACATGGACGGCTTCCGTTTCGACCTGATGGGTCTGATCGACGTGGACACCATGAATGCCGTGCGTGCTGCTCTGGATGAGATTCCCGGCCGTGGACGCGACATTCTCATGTACGGCGAACCGTGGTCCGCGGGCGCCACCGCGCCGCTGCCCAGCGACACCGTGCTGGCTGACAAGTCAGGCCTGTCGAAGCTTGACAGTCGCATCGGCCACTTCTGCGACACCACGCGAGACACCATCAAGGGCCATGTGTTCTTCTCGGACCGCCCGGGTTATGTGAACGGTGGCATGCACGAGAACGTAGCGGCTGCGCGTGAGGCCGTGGACGCGTGGCGTCGCGGCAAACATTCGGAAGGAGTGGCAGGCCAGGTCATTCAATACGTGTCCGCGCACGACGACCTCACGCTGTGGGACAAGTTGTGCGCGAGCTTTGCGGCTGGTTCGTTGGGCAGCACCGTGGCCGAAGGCGTTAACGAAAACACCGTGGATGTGCCAAAAGTCATGTATGACGCCGATTTCTCGGCGGAAGGGCTGGCCGGTGTCGGTCCGCAGATTGCGGCCGCGCTGACCGACGTGATGGACGCCAACAAGCTGGCTGTGGGTATCACGCTTACCTCCGCTGGCATCCCGTTCATGCTGTCCGGCGAGGAGTTCGCACGTACCAAATTCGGCAGCTCTGATTCTTACGATTCCGCCAAAGAGCTTAACTGGCTCGATTGGAACCGTGCATGGCAGAAGCGCGATTTGATTGAGTATTACGCGAAGTTGATTGCATTGCGCAAGTCTGATCCACAGTGGTTCGACGGCAATCGCAATATCGTCGATACGGAAGGCGACGAACTCGTGTTCCGCGTCGGCGATTATCTGATGGCCGCCAATCCAGGCAGACACGTCGGCGTTATTGACGTGGCCGTAACGGGTTTGGAACCGATTGGCGGAATACGGAGATACTGGTGTGGTCTCGGCTCGTCCGTCAGTCCGGTGGAAGGCAATGTGAGCGCAGGTGATGGCGATTATTTGATTGTTCCACCGCATACGTTTGCAATCTGGCGGTTGCAGTAATACTCTCAGTAGGGAAGCTACAAAACGGCGACCGCAAAGCTGCGGTTGCCGTAACAGATACGGCAATGGGGCCGGAAAACCAGAAAGGATACGAGAAGTGGGAGCCGGAGCTCATAATCCACGATATGAGGTGGTATTTTTCGACCTCTACGGGACGTTGATCGACATTCGTACAGACGAACAGAGCGAAACCGCCTGGCAGGCGCTATATGACTGCGTTTGCGAACTGGGTGCCGACTACGAATCGGTCGACGAAATGCGCGAACGCTTCGAAAAACTTGAGGCCCGCGAAATGGTCCATCAAGCCGATCGTGCAATCGTCCGTAACGGATGGGATGAATTCGATATCCTGCCGGTCTACCGGTCGCTGCTGATGAACCGTAGTGAGGAGGCTGAAAAGAAACTGGCACTGCCGCAAGCCGCGCTGAAAGCCGCATGGGCGTTCCGGCAGGGCAGCACCAGCATGATCCGCCTGTATCCGGGCGCACTCGACATGATCGAAGCATTGCAGGAGGCCGGCGTCGTCGTGGCGCTGCTAAGCAACGCACAAGCCTGCTATACTCGCCCCGAACTGGAAATGACCGGCTTGGCGAACGTACTGGACGACGTGATTATCTCCAGCGAAGAGAAAATCCGCAAGCCTGCCCGCGACTTGTACATGTTGGCTCTCGACCGCGAGTTCGTAATCGCAAAAAACGCGCTCATGGTGGGCAACGATGAAGCAAACGATATTATCGGAGCCAATTCCGCCGGTCTCGACGCAGCATACTTCCGTACGGAAATTTCGCCGATGAGCGACCCGCCCAAGTCGGAGCATGCGGTATGTTCGTTTACCGGTGCCGACTACGACGGGCTGCTGAAATTCGTGCTGGACGCATAAGGCGCGCGGTGGGCGCTGAGCTTAAATCGCATGGGACGTGCGGGAAGCCGCTGTGGCGTGCGGGAAAGTCGCAAGGAAAAGTCGCAAGTCGTAAAAGGCATACGTGCGTAAGGCGTGCGTAAGGTGCACGTGCCACGTGCGACGCGCGGAAAAATCGCAATAGGAGGACATATGGAAGGCTATGCCGAGCAGGGAGCTCGAACCGATTCGACCGACCAAATCGGATTCGGCGGCGCTCGCTGCAACAGGAAAAAGCGTCGCGGACTGACGGTGTTCCAACTTAAGGTCATCGGCGCGGTGGCGTTGGCCTTGTCCGCCGGCAGCACCACCATCGTGCCGCTGTTCTTCGGCTCCGATACCAACAATATGACGTCGCTGACGGCGATGGTCCTGAGCGAAGTGGTGTCCTGGTTCGCCATTCCGATCTACGCGTGGCTGCTGGTGCAGGGTTTCCGTGAAACGCACAGCCGGGTCGCGTACGGCCTGCAGCTGTTCATTCTCGCCGTGGTGTGTGAGGTGCCGTACGACCTCTGCACGTCGCATAAGGCTTTCGATTTTGGCTCGCAGAACCCTGTTTTCGGTCTGTTCATCGCGTTCGTTGTGCTTGCCGTGTTGGATTGGGTGGCGGCGCGCTACCAGAAGTCAATGAAGATTGTGCTGTCGGTCGGTCTGGTGTTGATCGGACTGTTGTGGGATCTGCTGCTGCGCGTCGGCCTGCGCCAGCATATGATGAGCGTCGGCTCGGTGACGCTTGGTTTCGTGCTGATTTTCACGTTGATGCGCCAGCATGAGAATTCGATGATGTTCACTGCCGGCCTGTTTGGCGCGGTGATGATGATTATGCCTGGCATTGGCGTTGCATTCGTGCATTATTACAACGGCGAGTTGGGTTATAAGCGGCAGTGGACGAAGTGGGCTTTTTACGCGGCTTATCCAGTTATTTTGATATTTTGTGCTATTGGTGCAACATTAGCGTGATTTTTGACAACGTTCGCAGTATAATAGTAGCAATATGGGAGAGCATTGCCGCTCGGGCAAGTGTTTCCAAGGCTGGGAACGTTTGTGATTATGATGCAGAAACCGCAAAGGGGTTGAGAGATGGATAGAGCAGGCATTCGCGAGGTGGCCAAGGCCGCGGGTGTGTCGATTTCCACGGTGTCGCGCGCGTTCACGCGTCCGGAACTGGTGTCCGAACGTACACGTCGCAAGGTGCTGGAAACTGCCGACAAGCTTGATTTCAACATCTCCCGTTCCGCCACGTCGCTGAAATCCGGCCAATCGTACCGTGTGGCGATGCTGATGAATGAAGAGATCACTAGCTGGTTCAATACGGAAGTGTTCGCTGGAATCGAATCCGTCATGCATAATGCCGGGTATGACGTATCGCTGTTCCAGCATGTCGACACCGCCGAAAATCGCAAGGAATTCTTCACGAATTTGCCCGTCCGCCGCAACGTGGACGCCGTATTCGTAACGTCGTTCGGCGTGGATCCGAAGGAAATCCAGCAGCTCAAACGCATCCACGTGCCGATCATCGGCATCAATACGCCGACGCAAAGCGGCTTCGACGCCACCATCTCCATCGACGATGAGGACGGCATGTTCACCGCCGCCCAGCATCTGATCAATCTGGGGCACAAGAATATCGTGTACGTGTGCTCCGATGCGGTCGATTCCATTAATTCCTCCATCGATGCGCGAGGACAGGGCTTCATCCGCGCCTGCAAGACGATGGGGGCCTCCCATGACTTCAAGTGGCGCGTCGTCTCTGTGCCGCGTGGCAAGACCTTCGCCGACTCGGCGTTGACCGCGCTGCTTGCGTTGGACGAGTTCCCGGACGCGATCTGCTGCCAGATGGATATGATGGCGATTCCGCTGGTGTTGCGTTTGGAACGTTACGGCCACCACACGCCGAGTGACTATTCGATTATCGGCTTCGACGATTCGCCGTACGCCGACACTGTGAACCTGACCACCATGCGCCAGGATCCGTATGCGATGGGTCGCGCGGCCGCACAAAAGGCCATGAAGCTTATCGAAGGCAAGCCGCTTGAGAACGCGCATGAGATTGTGCGCGCCCAGCTCGTACTACGCGGCACCGATTCCGTGTACGGCACTGGCCGCTGAGAGCCGAGTCTCATTACCCTTCCGCAGCCCGTCAATGCCGACGGGCTGATTGTGATGGCCTGGGGTGGATTGATAAGGGATACCCCCACTGTAGTCACGGTGTGTGGCATACGTTTTCAGGAAAAAAATGAAACAATTTGCAGTGATGTGTTTCATGACACGCCAATCGGGGGCTGATGAATGATGAATTTCATTCAATGATCAGCATGTGTTTTTTGATTTTGCAATCGTTGACAAACCGTTGAATATCAGGCTTTAAAGCGTTGTCCCCGTGAGAGGGGACGGAAAAACGTATCGGGGGAGGGGGTGTGGGTTCTTTTTGTTTCATTTTGTTTTCATAACTGCAAAGGTTATCATAGTAAACCGTAGGTCAGAGAAAAAGGGAAAACAGAGGTTTCCGGCTGTGTTGCCGGAGATGGGAACAGCGCAGAAGCTATACGTAAAACAGAAGTGATAACGGCATTATGCAAAGGATATCAACCCTCGAGTTGAGGGACTCAGAAGGGTGAACACTTTGCGGATAGGGGACAAGATGAGGCAATGGCGTAATGGTGTCGGCAACGCACCACGACACTATGCAGGAACGCGATCGGCAACCGGTCGCGTGCTTTCGCGTACCCGCTCCCTGACCGCCGCCGCCATAGCGGTAGCCATGATGGCCACCGTAGCAGTAACTTCCCTCCTCCCCACCTACAATGCCAAAGCTGACGAAAACAGCTTGACGGATGGTTCCAAGTGCACTCCGACCTCGTATACGCTGGGTGACGCCTCTGGCGTGGCTAGCGAGGATACAGGTGTGGCAACCTACGTAGGTCGTGACCTTTACGTCGGTAAGCACGCGAATAATAACACAAACATCAGCAATGATAATGATGTTGATGGCTCGTATGCGGTAGAGGCCGAAGGTCTTACCGTGGTCAACGGCAAACTGGTCATGAGGCCGCTGAAGGATTCGTGGAAAGCTCCGGATTCCTCTGGCAAGTACTACAGCGCCGGCTTCCGCTGGGGCACCGTCGGTTTCGGCTCGCAGTTCCGTCCTGGCGATGGGAAAACCGTGCTTGCGGTTGGCGGTGTAGGCTCCGGTATCAGCGGCCTTTCCTCGGGCAATGCGCAAGGCAACGTCGGCGCATACGGCAAAGGCGGCTTCGTCGGTCAGAGCTACACGGAATGGGACAAGAGTAATGGTTACCAGCCTGTGGCAAAATCCGCGCAGGGTTATAAATACAAAGCTTCCATCGCCGGCAACGAAACCAAGTGGAGCACCAACACAAGCCGTTCCTCCATCGTGGCCGCACAGGGGCATTGGAACAATGCTGCCAATAACGACGTTACCTTCAAAGCATTAGAACCGCTGAAGGACGTGAACGGCACCGATTACACAAATTATACGGAAGCCTACCTCAAATCCAAGCTTTCCGAACCTTTGTCCAAACTGCAGGTCACTGGTACCGTCAATGACTCCGAAACGGCGCCGGAAGGCACTGCCACCCGCTACAAATACAACTACGATGAAACGAAGGATCCCGTCAGCTTCCAGTTCACCTATAACGGAGGCTCCACTACCGTCGATACGAAAAGCGTAAGAAATAACGAGAAGCTCATCACCTTCACCGGTGATAACCAATCCGCCACGCAGGTGTTCTCTCTCACCAGTGAGCAGCTTTCCTCCGCCGGCTATCGTGGCGTCGATTTCAAATTCGTCAATATCCCCGATAACGCCTCCATCGTGATCAATGTGTCGGGCGACAACATTGACTTCCACACCGGCTGGCGTTTCTGGTGGAACAATACCGACATCGGCGGTGGCTTCTCCAAGGCGGAACCAGAAGAAGTCCGCAAGCTGTACTCCTCCGTGGCTCAAAAGATTATGTGGAACTTCAAGGACGCCAAAAACGTTACCATTCGCGGCGGCGTGGCCAATGAGAGCAACAGCGAGATTGACGGCAACTATCAGTCCAAGAACACCACTGATGATCCTGCGGCCGCAATGCTCGGCAGCATCCTCGTGCCGAACGGCAGCTTCGAATCACACGTGAGCACCAATGGCCGTGTGTACGTCGGCCAGGACTTCATGATGTACAATCCGACCGCAATCGCATATGAGAACGATAAAGCAGGTTGGGAAGGCAAGACCGCCTCCGTGCTCAACATGGACCAGGAGCGCCACAACCTGCCATGGAACGGCCAGATGACCGCCAAATGCCCGGCCATCCAGTGGAACAAGGCGAACTCCGCTGGCGAAGCGTTGAAGGGCACCACTTGGAATGTGTACGGCACCCTTGAGGCTGCAAAGGCTGAAACATCTTCCTTGGGCACCATCACTGATGGCGAGTTCACCGATGGCAATGACGCGGATGGCACCATCAAGTTCGAAGGCGTCGCCAAGAGCGCCAAGTACTTCGTGAAAGAGTTCGCTACCAACAGCACTGAATACACGAAGGTTAATCCGTATATCTATCAGATCAATACCGGTGACGATGAAGACACTCACACGAATATTGTGCACGTGTATGACGCCGACGGTAATGAAGTCTCCGGCAGTAATGCGGATAAGAAGCTGACCGATTCCAGAGCGATTATCAACGAGAAGGAAGGTGCCACGCTGGAATGGTCGAAGGTCGACGCTTCCGACCCTACCAAGGTGCTGTCCGGCTCTGAATGGCAGTTGCAGAAGAATAATGGCTCTAACGAGGCGTATCAGATCACGGATTCCACCAAAGCCGTCGATAAGGTTACGATTCAGTACAATGGCAATGTCGTCCCGACTGAAGGTATTTCGCTAACCTACAATGTTGCTGTTGATTTGACCGCAATTGTCACTGGCACGGACGGTGGCACGGATGGCGTACCTCAGGCCGTGAAATGGAGCAGTAGCGATCCGGCTGTTGCATCGGTGAACGATGGCACGGTACTCGGCTTGAAGAACGGGGCAGCCACAATAACCGCATGCTCCGTTGCGGATAGCGCGAAGTGCGCGACGGCAACCATTACCGTCACCGGTGCTCCTGCCGATACGAAGAACACCACCACGTTCTACTTCAAGGCGGATGGTTACGCTTCCGGCAACACGAAACTGCGTTATCGTCTGTTACCTGCGGAAGGGAATGAAGGTTGGAGCACAGAGGGCACGGATCCTGTGCTGTCCAATGTTACCAATTGTTCCGGCTGGCTGAGTGTTACGATTGACAACCCTGGCCTTAAAGCTGTGGAATTCCTGTTCTACCAAGGTGATAGTTGGTATCACAGTGGCAGTGCAAGTAGCAGTTCGAACTTTACTCTTTCGGCGGGTCAATCGGCAGTGGCCGTACAGGACTATAAGGCTGTCAACGGTGCTCCTTCCGGCTGCAGTACCGGCGGCGGCTCCGGTAGCGGCGGAAGCACCACCACCGGTACCGTCACCATCTCTGGCTCTACGGAGGTTGGCCTCAACAAGTCCATCAAGTTGAAGGCCACTACAGATCCGGCCAACGATACCATCACATCGTGGTCCAGTGGCGACGCCAGTGTTGCTACTGTAACGAGTGACGGTAAAAACGCTACCGTTGTCGGCAGGAAGGCCGGCAGGTCCACCATTACCGTGGTGACCTCTTCTAACGCCATGGCTTCCGTCACCATCACAGTGAGGGATGACTCCACCATCAACGTGTACTTCCAGAAGTCCACGGTCAATTGGAAAGAGTACTACCTGCATTATCAGCCAAAGACCGGCACGAACTGGCCTGCGGTCAAGATGACGGATGCGGGCGATTGCAGTGGCTACGTGGTTGCGAGCATCCTGAAGGCGAACGTTGCAGCGAATCACGGCTATTACTTCCGCAATGGTAATAGTCCGAACAGCGATGGTTGGTACAACAGCAACGGTCAAAACGCGGAAGGTGATCCGTTCAAATTCTGGAGTGGCACCTACACCGACATGTACGTGAACACCAATTCCGACAAGCAGCCAACGAAGCCGAAGAGTTGTCAGTTCGCCTCTTCTGCCGCCAAGGTGAGGGCTCGCGTGTCCACTGCGGTGCTGAAGTCCAGCAAGACAGATGTGATCGCCGTCAACGATGCCGAGGGTTCCGGCACGAGTGCGGCTCCCATCGTCTACTCCTGCGGCGACGCCAAGGGCAAGTGCGATATGGACACTAGGGCTGGCTATTTCAAGGTGGTCGACCTTGAAGACGGTACGTACACGCTCACCGAAACGGTTGCGCCGAACGGCTACAGCATCGCCGGTCCGTATACGGTGACGATTACGACCACGAATGGCGTTACATCGGTTTCGATTACGAATGGTAATAGCGGTCTGATTAACGATAACAAGATTCCGAACATCCGCAATACCGGCACGATTTCCTGGAACAAGATTTCTTCGGATTCCACGAATACCAAGAAGCTTGGAGGCTCGGAGTGGAAGCTGACGAAGACTGCAAACTTCGACTGGGACACTGACGGTAAGGCGGTGTATACCGACATTGTCAATGACCATCAGTCGCCGATCACGATTACGGACTGCGAGTTGGGAGCGGGTAATGCTTGCTCCGCCTCTGAAGTCCAGCCGATTTACGATGTGGATCCGGTCGAAGGCCAGTTCAAGCTAAAAGGCTTGGAGTGGGGTACGTACACGCTCGTCGAGTCCAAGGCGCCTGACGGTTACGATGTCGATTCCACCGTCCGCAAGTTCACGTTCGGTCCGGCCAGTGGCTCTGATGGCACTGGCCAGTGGAACTCGAACGGTGTTGCGTCGGCCGCTGGCGATGCTACCGGCAATTTCACGACTTCCCCTGCGAATTACGACTCCTCAGTGTTCAACTTCTCGGTTGGCGACATCAAGAATCAGCCGGGGGTGGTGTTGCCGGCGACTGGTGGAACTGGCAACTCTTGGATTTACGCGACGGCGATGGCCGTGGCGTTGATAGGTGTTGTTGCGGCTGGAATGGCCCTCAAGGTCAGGAGGCGGCAATGATGAACTCGTCTAGGAGAAGGGGGACTGGACCGTAGCGTAGCGACCCAATGCCCACTAGGCAATAACTGAATACACATAACTGAAGATTTCCAAGATTTCAAACAAATAAGAAAGGGAGAACAATGAACAAGGTTCTCAAAGGCCTCGTAGCCGTGGCAGCCACCGCGGCAATGGCCGTCGCCGGTTTCGCCGGCGCCTCCACCGCCATGGCGGATGACCCAACTGGTGGTATCGCGGTTGAAGCCAACGATACCCACACCTATTCCGTCTACCAGATTTTTACTGGTACGTACGGTAGTGATGGTTCTCTTGGCAACGTTGCAGCTGGCCAGAACTTCAAGACCGCGAATGGAGCTGGTGATGGCGGCACTAATCTGTCAGCCGCTGATGCTGCCAAGAAGGTGGCTGGGCTTGAGAGCAGTGCCTCCGATTCGATGAAGCTTGAAACTATCAACAAGTTCGTTGATTTGACTGGCGATGCATACGGCACAGTATCGGCCGCAGCTCAGCTGAGCAAGGTCCCGGCTGGTTATTACCTCGCCAAGGACAAGGACACTGTGACCGGTAATGATGCAGCTACTTTGTACATTGTCAAGGTTGTTGGCAATGAAGTCGTGACCATCGCCCGCAAGGCCGATAAGCCGACCTTCGAGAAGAAGGTCCAGGATGCCAACGACTCCGAAGGCACTACCACTGGGTGGCAGGATTCTGCTGACTACGACGTGAACGATACGGTTCCATTTAAGCTGACCGCCACCTTGCCGACGGACAAGGACGATTTCGCGGCGTACAAGACCTACAAGCTGGTCTTTAAGGATACGCAGTCGGCTGGTTTGACTTATCCGGAGGCTTCTGGCTTCATTGTTAAGTATGAGGAAACCGTCGTTCCGGCGAGCCAGTACACCCTGACTCTGAACCCGACTACTACCACTGCTGATAGCACGTTCACCCTCACCATCAACGATGTCAAGTCTCTTACTGATTCCGAGGGTCAAGCCATTGCTGTTGCTGAAGGTGGCAAGTTCACTGTCGAATATGCATCCACGCTGAACAAGAATGCTGTGATTGGTTCTGCGGGTAACCCGAACGAGGCTAAGCTCGAATACTCCAACAATCCGAACTACACTGGCGATGGTGCAGGCTCTCCGACTGGTGAGACTCCGAAAGATAAGGTCATCGTCTTCACCTACCAGCTGAACGTCAACAAGACCTTCGATCAGGGTGACCCGGCGGAAAGTGATATGCCGAAGTTCACGCTGTACAAGAAGTACAAGAATGGCGAGAGCGAGGAGTGGAATAAGGTCGGTAAAGAGATCGCTCTGACGAGGGGCGGCACCGAGGGGCATTTCACCTACACTGGATCTTTCTCCCGCATTGATGATGGCGAGTACAAGCTCGTGGAGACCCACACTCCGGCAGGCTATAACACTGCTGCTGACACGCTCTTCACCATCACTGCTGACCACGATGTATTGTCTGACAATCCGGCGCTGACTTCTCTGAAGATTAATCAGACTGACGGTGATAAGACGAATGGTACCGTTCAGGCCGACGTCGTGAACAAGAAGGGCTCCAACCTCCCGTCCACCGGTGGCATGGGCACCGTGCTGCTGTACGTGGCTGGTATCGCCGTGTTCGTGCTTGCTGGCGCGACCCTGGTGATGGCTCTGCGTCGCCGCAACGCCTGATCCTCCGGATTCCATAAGAATCTGAAGTAACCATGCGAAACCCGTGAGCCGCGTTGACGCAAGTCAGCAGCGGCTCACGGGAATCGCAATACATAATTTAAAAACTAAAAATTAAATAATAACTGAACCCACATATGCTGGGCTGGACCACCTCAATCCCTTGTACACTGCCTAATTTTCTTGAGTATCCAGCCTGGCTCCATATATTTTCCGGTTTGCCGTTGGGGGGCGAATCAAACATGCTTACTTTCCAATCCACAGAAGAGGGGTCGGCAATGAAGGAACGCACGATCGCAAGCCGCGTCATCGCCGCATGCTGCGCAATCGCCGCCACATTCGCCGCGGCAGCCTGTGCATTCACTACTCGCGATGCCGTCGCGGCTCCAACAACAGACTCTGCCAGCGGCAGCATCGCCATTTCGTACCACCATAAGAGCTCGGATTCCGAAACGTCCGACGATTCTACCAACTTCGCCATTTCGGACGCCAGCTTCAACCTCTACAAAGTCGGGCAGATCCCGGCAAGCGGCGGTGCCACCTTCGAGCCCGTCGCACCGTTCACCGACTCCACCGCCTACCCCGTCGACTGGTCGAAGATGACCGGCAAGGACGCGCAGGTGTGGCGAGACATGGCCAACACGCTCGCCGGACTCATCGCAGTGAACCAACCCGACGCCACGGCAACCGGTGTCACCAACGCTTCCGGACACCTGACCTTCACCGGACTGTCCGACGGCTTGTACCTGGCCGTGTCCGACAGCGTTGACGTGAAGGTCACCAACGCTTCCGGAAAGAACCAGACATGGACGTGCTCTTCCGGCAGCATGCTCGTCGCAGTGCCCGAAGACGGCGTCTCCGGCGGGTCGCGTGTGCTGAGTATCGAACCGAAAACCGAATGTGTGGCGCAACCGCCGAAAACCGTGGAACGCACCGTGCGCAAAATCTGGAATGACCGGAACAATTCCGACGGCAAGCGCCCCGAATCCATCACCGTGAAACTCCTGCGCGACGGCGAGCCCGTGGAAAACGTGAAGCTGAACGAGTCCAACAAGTGGACGCATTCGTGGACGGATCTCGACGCGGACCACGAATGGACCGTGGTCGAAGCGGCGGTGCCCGACGGCTACACCACCATCTCCGATGTGGAAGGCGACTCCACTGAAATCACCAACACGCACACGCCACCCACCACGCCGGACCAGCCGCACACCGGCGCCGACGTGCAGCAGGCCGCTTGGATTGCCGTGGCCATCTTGGGCGCTGGTTTGGTGCTGCTGATCGTTGCCAAGACGGCTTTGCGGAAGCGGGCGTAGCATAAATAACGTGACGGATGAATCGGACGCCAAGCCAGCTGCGCAAGTCGAATTGGATGCGCAGGTTAAACCGGGTGCGCAGGTTAAACCGGCTGCCAAGCATAAGAAATCGAATGCGCTGCTCAATGTGATGATTGCCATTTCCGCAATCGCCATGATCGGCGCGCTGGGCCTCATCGCGTATCCGACATTCAGCGACTGGTGGAACCGCATGCACCAGTCATACGCCGTAGCAGGCTACGTGGAACAAACCAAAGACATGTCCGGCGCCGAACGCAAAGCCATGCTGAAAGCGGCGCACGAATACAACGAACGGCTCGCCGCGAACGGCGACCGGTGGCACATGACCGACGCACAGAAGCGCGAATATGATGAAACGCTCGACGTGACCGGCACCGGCATCATGGGGTACGTGACCATACCGCGCATCAAAGTGAAACTGCCCGTATACCACGGCACCAGCGACGGCGTACTGCAGATAGCCGCCGGGCATCTGGCCGGAACCTCGCTGCCAGTAGGCGGAGCGACCACGCATGCGGTGGTCTCCGGACACACCGGACTGCCATCCGCGCGACTGCTCACCGGCCTCGACGAACTGAAAAAAGGCGACACGTTCGCATTCCACGTGCTCGACCAAACGTACACGTACAAAGTGGACCAGATCTCAGTGGTGCTGCCGAGCGAAATCAGCAAACTGAATATTGAGTCCGGGGCCGATTACGCGACGCTGATCACGTGCACGCCGTACGGTGTCAACTCACACAGGCTGCTCGTGCGAGGGCACCGGATTCCGAACCCCAAAGTGCCAGACAAGACGCAATACGACGAGCCGGGCGAAATGACAGCCGTGGCGGCTGCGGTGATCGGACTGCTCGTGTTTGTGGCTGGCTGCGCTTTTGTGGGGCTCGCGCGGCTATGGCGACGCTCCTGGATTGTGCGGCACGGGTTGTGCGCCGGGGCCGGCGCGCGCCATTCGTCTGGTGTTCGGGGGTAGTGTCTAGCCTAGCGCCGCCGCAGGCCGGTGACATCGCTTCTCCGGTGTGCGGGGGTGTGCGTCTGGTCGTGCTCGGTATGTGGTGCGTGGTGTTTGTGTGCTTGTGGTACGTGTTGCGTTTCAGTGTGTGTACTTGTGTTTGCGTGCGTGTGCATGTCTGATGTTGCGCAGGGGTGTTGTTGCGGTGCGCATATGGCCTGAATCGTGCTGAAGCATGGGTTGTGAGCGGATGGGGGTATTATTCGGCCTGTTTCGGACGCTTTTGATGCCCCTTTTGCTCATGACTTGCGATTTTGACGGTTTTGGCGCGGTTGTGAGCGGATGGGGGTACGATTCTGGATGTTTCGGGCTGTTTTGATGTTGGGTGGCCTCCCTTTTTGCTCACGACTTGTGAGTTGGGCTGGTTTTGCTTGTCTGTGAGCGGATGGGGGTGTGATTCGGGCTGTTTTGGGTGCTTTTGATGCCCCTTTTCGCTCATGACTTGCGATTTTGCCGGTCCGCGCGCGGTCGTGTGCGTACGGGGGTGTGTGCAATGGGTCTTGCGTGGGTGTGGGCGTGCGGGTGTGCCGGTGTAGGCGTGGGTGTAGGCGTGCGGTCGTGGTTTTGGCTGGGTATCTGGCTTATAGATGGCGGATTCGGCCGGGTGTCCGGTGGTATCTCGCTTATAGGTGGCGGGTCGGTTTGGGCAATAGGTCGTTAGGGGGTAGCATGCATGCCCCCTAGATGTCTTGTTTCCGCAAGGGGCCGCCATCTATAAGCGAGATACCATCCGTCGACCCCGCGAATCCGCCATCTATAAGCGAGAAAGCGCGTGAACCGGGCGCTGCGGCGGCGAAATCGCAAAATTATGGAATCGGCTGATTGCTGCGCGCGGCAGGTGGGTAGTATCGGGCGCGGAAGACGTGGAAGGAGCTGCCATGTGTGATGAAGGGGAAACTGCGGATCAGGCGGATGCCGTACGAACGGAATCGCAAAAGATGGAATCGCGAGCGGGGGAGACGGCGCTTGACGGGTCGGCGCGCAGCATCATCGTGCTGATTGTGGTCGGCATGTTGGTGGGGGTGCTGTCGGGCACGTTCGGCATTGGCGGCGGCACGGTGATCGTGCCCGCGCTCGTCTGGCTGGGGCTATCTCAACGCAACGCGGCCGCCACGTCCATGCTGGCGATCGTGCCGACCGCCATTTCCGGCGTTGTTTCCTATGCGGCCGGCGGGAATGTCGACTGGCTTGCCGCGGCTCTGCTGTTCTGCGGCATGTTCGTAGGCGGACAGGTCGGCAGTTGGCTGCTCTCGCGGTTGCCGGAATTGGCGTTGCGGTGGATTTTTGTGGTGTTTCTTGTTTTTGTGGTGGTCGACCAGGTGAGTTTCGTGCCGTCACGCGACCACCAGATCGCCATGACGGTGGCGACCGGTGTCTGCCTGGCGCTACTGGGTGTGGTCATCGGCATGCTGGCGGGATTGCTGGGTATTGGTGGCGGCGCGCTGGCGGTGCCGGCGTTGTCGATTCTGTTCGGCGCGTCCGACCTGGTTGCGCGCGGCACTTCGCTGTTGGCAATGTTTCCGAATTCGATCACGACCAGCGCGGCGAACTTGAAGCGCAGGCTAGCGCATGTGAAAACCGCGCTGATTATTGGCGTGACGGCGGCTGTGACCGCGCCGCTCGGCACGTGGATTGCGGGCGCCGTTTCGCCGCGAGTCGGGGCGATTATGTTCGCCTGCTATCTGTGCGTGCTGCTGGTGCGGTCCGTGTTCGTGGCCGTAAAGGCCACGCGCGCGGCGCGGGTTGCGCGGGGCTGAGTGGCGCGGGCATTTTTCCCAGTGGCTGGATGATTTAGTCGCGTGAGTGGTGCGTCAGAGGTGGTTTTTATCCAGTCACTGGGATTTTTGGCGTGTGAGTGGGGTCTGAGAGGTTGGATTTATCCAGCCAGTGGGGGATTTTGGTTTGTGGGGTGCGGTGGGGGTGTTGTTTGACGGAATATGGCGATTTTATTGGCCGTATTCCCCCTGTTCATGCGGTGGATATGTTGCGGTCATCATATGGCGATGAGTGTTCATCTGTCGTTCTTCTGTAGTGCGGTGTGCGTTGGCTTGCGGCACATAGCGTGAGCAGTGGAATCGAAAGATCCAAGCAAATGCAGTTGCGGAAAGGTTCCGCATAGCTGGAAGGTATAGCCGAAAACGGGACTCCGAAATCGGGAAACCGAATCGGGAAACCGCCTCGATCGCAACGAATCGACGAAACCGGACGGCACAGACGAAACTGCATGGAAGAAAGAAGAAACATGAGCAAGCACAAGGCTCTCACGGGCGCAATCGCGGCCCTCGCCTCCGTCGCAACGCTCGGTGCGCTTGCCGCGCCGGCGCTCGCAGCTGACACCACGTACAGCCCCAACGGCAAGTCCGTTGCGGAACTGGCGCAGCACGGCGGCGCGCAACGCATCGCAGCTATCGGCAACAAAAAAGCCAAGAATGTGGTGCTGTTCATCGGCGACGGCATGGGTGATTCGGAAATCACCGTCGCCCGTGACTATCTGAAGGGTGCCAACGGCCACTTCGACGGACTTGACGCGGTCGGCCAGCCGAGCGCGTTTGGTGACGTGCAGGCTGGTACTGGTCAGTACACCACCTTCTCGGTCGGCAACGGCAGCAAGGACAGCGCTGTCGGCAAGGATGACGACGGCAAACTGGTCGCCAACCCCAATCCGGGCAAGCTTACCCCCGTAACCGATTCCTCCGCATCCGGTTCCGCATGGGCCACCGGCACCAAGACCTACAACAACGCCGTTGACGTTGATATTTACGGCAATCCGCAGCTGAACCTCTTCGAGCTGGCCAAGGCGGCCGGCAAAGCCACCGGCAATGTGACCACCGCCGAAATCCAGGATGCTACCCCGGCCGTGCTGGAATCGCATTCGTCCGAACGTGCCTGCTACGGCCCACAGGGCAAGACCGACGGCACGTCCAACAATGCCTCCAAGCAGTGCCTCATCAACCAGCTTAAGGAAAACGGCGGCATCGGCTCCATCTCCGAGCAGCTGCTCGACACCCGCGCTGACGTAACCATCGGCGGTGGTTCCAAGTACTTCCGTCAGACCGTGCAGGGTGGTGAATACAAGGGCAAGACCGTGTGGGAACAGGCCAAGGAAATGGGCTTCCAGACCGTCGAGAACGATCCGGCCGCGATGAACGCCCTGCAGTACAAGGACAACCAGCCGGTGCTCGCTCTGATGAGCGACGGCAACATGCCGACCAAGTTCGACCCGTCCAAGGCCACCGCCAAGGATCCGGCCAAGGACGCCAACCCGACCGTGTGCACGCCGAACGCCAATTGGCTCGGCAACCAGGGCTCCTCGCTCAAGGACATGACCAAGAAGGCGCTCGATTTGCTGAACGACAACCCGAACGGCCAGAAGAACGGCTTCTTCCTGCAGGTCGAGGGCGCCTCGATCGATAAGCAGGACCACGCAGGCAATGCCTGCGGCCAGATTGGCGAGACCGACGACTTCGACCAGGCCATTGCCTACGCCATGCAGAACGTGGACCTCACGAACACGCTGGTGATCGTCACCGCCGACCACGCGCACACCTCCCAGATCCTCAACGCCCAGCCGGCTTACGCACTGTCCACCGTGCTGAAGACCGCTGATGGCAACAACATGGTCGTCTCCTACGGCACCGCCCAGGACGATTCTCGCGATGCAGACGGCGGCTACAACGGCGGCGACATGGAGCACACCGGCACCCAGCTGCGTATCGCGGCTTCCGGCCCTGGCGCACAGCGCGTCATCGGCCTGACCGACCAGACCGACAACTTCTACACCATCGCTGGCGCTCTGGGACTGGCCACTTCCACCGAATCGCAGAAGGCACTGTCTGACAACGGCACTGTGAAGGTCTCTGCTGCCGACGGTAAGTTCACCGCGGACGTCGATGGCTTCAACGGCGACGCTGTGCTCAGCTACGAGCTGAAGGACAAGAACGACAAGACCGTGGCCGCGTCCGATTCCTCCACTCCGCTCTCCGGCGTGCGCGTCAAGACCGCACAGACCACTCCGATCGCGCTGGACGGCGTCACCGAAGGTTCCGAATACAAGCTCACCGTCACCGGCCGCCAGTCCGGCAAGGCCGTGACCGTCGACTTCCAGGCTCCGGCCGCCAACTCCGCCGATAAGAACAACGGCAAGCCGGGCGCTGGCAACGCTGACAAGAACGGCGTGATCGCTTCCGGCAAGGTCAACAACGATACGAAGGCCGGCCCGTTTGGCGCCGCACTGCTCGGCAAGACCGGCACCGCTGTGCTGGCTGCGGCTGTTGCGATCGCCATGCTGGTTGCCGTCGCGATGCTCATCAAGACCGCGAAGGCCGCCAAGAACGACCGCTGATTGGCTGAATAACCTCCGATAATCCCCGAAACCGCCGCCGCTGAGATGCTCCCCAGCGCCGGCGGTTTTGGGTTTTGCGCAAAGTTGAGTGAGGTGTGCTCAAGAATTTTTGCGATTTCGGGAATAATAACTTGCGATTCAAAGTTGAGTGGTGTAGGCTCAAGTTTTGGAAAGCATGAGAGACGGCAATCCGGAAACGGCGATCCGAAACTCGAGCGAAGAACGAAAAGAACGTATAGCGAACCTATCTACAAAGGAGACAAGTTATGGGACGCGCAGTTGGCATCGATCTGGGTACTACCAATTCCTGCATCGCATTATAGATGACAGGCAATGCCAGCTCGTCACTTTCGCAATACAGTGCGGTGGGGGCGGGGTCCATGGTCAGCAATGAATTGAGAATAGTGTTGGTGGCGTCTTCATAGTTGCGGATTGCGATGCGTTCCACCGTCATCTTTCGCTTTTCGGCAGTTTCCATCAGCCCATGCAGACGCGCTTCTGCGCTGAAGACCATGTTCTGGTTATTGTCATTTGATGTCTCGTACGCATAAGCGATACGTCGGTGGCCCATGGAGAACAAGTGCTCCACAGCAACATGCATGGCCTGACGGTCGTCGATACTCACCGTGGCATTGAATCCGTTGATTGATGGAATGTTGATGCCGACGATCGGTACCTTCATGTTCGAAAGTTTTTTCGACCTCTTCGGGCACGATGTTGAAGGAGTTTACGATGACCGCGTCGACGTTGCGGCGTACCGGCAACGTTGCGAAGAACTCATGGCGGTCGTGCGCGTCGGCCATCTCGAAGATGGAAATGTCATATCCGGCCGGGTGCGTTGGCGACGAGGCCGTATCCGCTCGCGGACGGATCTCGAAGATGGAAATGTCATATCCGGCCGGGTGCAGCACGGAATCCAATCCGGCATAGGTATTGGAATTGAACCAAGTCGAAATCGGATCGCTCATCAATAGCGCGACGCGGAACGATTGACCGGTTTTCAGTGCGGCCGCTGAGCGGGAGATGCGGTAGTCAAGTTTTTCCGCTGCTGCCATCACTTTGCTGCGAGTCTCCGGCAGCACCAGATTCGGTTTGGCGAATGTGCGAGAGACGGTCGAAATCGATACTCCCGCTTCGGCGGCCACGGCTTGGATGCTCGCTTTCATAGAGAATCCTCCACTGACGAACGACATTGCTGTCATGGCAACTGCTAGAGACACGTTAACATAAGTGTTTGCAACGGTTGACGTGCGTGTTCTGCGGATATGAAGAAAAGGGGTGCCGACGAAAATTCCGACAGCACCCCTCATGCGATGAAGTTAATCAGCCTTTGACAGCGCCGGCCATCACGCCCTTGATGATGTACTTCTGGCAGCACAGGTAGAATATGATGATCGGCACAATCGCCACCACCAAGCAGGCCATCATGGCGCCCATGTCCACTGATCCATAACCACCCTTGAGGTACTGAATCGCAATCGACATCGTCTTGAAACGGCGCATGTCCAACGTCAGGTACGGCAGCAGGAAGTCATTCCAGATCCACATCGTCTGCAGGATCGCCACTGAAATCAGGCTCGGGCGCATGATAGGCAGTACGATTTGGAAGAAGATTCTCGGTACCGACGCGCCGTCGATCATCGCAGACTCCTCGAGTTCGGACGGGATGCCCTTGACCACGCCAGTGAAGATGAACACGGCTAAGCCCGCACCGAAGCCTAGATACACAATCCACAGGCCCCATGGGGTGTTCAGGCCCATCATGTCGGCGAGCTTGGAAAGCGTGAACATGACCATCTGGAACGGAACAATCATGTTAAACAGGAACAGTGTGTACAGCAGGCGCGCAGCCCAGTTGTTCGTACGTACAATCCACCAAGCGCACATCGACGTGCACACGATGATCAGCAGGACCGCGCCGACCGTGATGACTACGGTCCAGCCAAAACTGCTGATTAGGTTCGTGCGCTCGATGCCTCTGATGTAGTTCTCCAGTCCCACGAAGGCCTTGCCGGTGGGCAGGGAGAATGCGTTGCGCGAGATGTAAGCCTTCTGCTTGAAGCTATTGATCAGCACCAGCACGATTGGATAGACCCATGCCAGTGAGACGATGGAAAGGAAAACCGTCCAGAATACAGGATGCTTGACCTTGTCGCTCATGCTTGGACCTCCTTGCTGGTGGTGAGCTTGTTCTGGATGAGGGCAATCACGGCCACGATGATGAAGAACACCACGGCCTTGGCCTGGCCCACGCCCTCGAAGCCGGCGCGTCCGTAGAACGTGCGGTAGATGTTCAGAGCCAAGAGCTCGGAGCTATTCGACGGGGCGCCATTGGTCAGGGCGAGGTTCTGGTCGAACATCTTGAAGCCGTTGGTCACCGTCAAGAATGTGCACACTGTGATTGACGGCATCATCAATGGAATCGTCACGTTGAACAGCGTCTGGCGGGAGTTCGCGCCGTCAACCGCGGCAGCCTCGATCACATCGCCGGGCAGGCCCTGCAGACCCGCGATGTAGATGATCATCATGTAACCGATTTGCTGCCAGCAGGTCAGCAGAACCATGCCCCAGAAGCCGTACACGCCCGAGAATGTGATCGAACGACCCCAGTGCGCCAGTACGCCGTTGAGCAGCAGTAGCCAGATATAGCCCAAGATGATGCCGCCGATTAGGTTCGGCATGAAGAACACCGAACGGAACAGCGTGGAGCCCTTGATGGCCTTGGTCAGCATGTACGCAATGGCGAACGCGACTACGTTGATCACCACGGTTGTCACAATCGTGAACAGGATCGTGTACACCAGCGCGTGCAGGAACTCCGGATCCGTGATTGTGTTTTGGTAGTTCGACACGCCCACGAACGTGGCGTCAGTGACCGTGCTGAACTTGCAGAACGACAGGTACACGCCCATGGCGAACGGCACCAGGAAACCAATGACGAAAGCCGCGAACGTGGGTAGCGCAAACAGCGCCCACCACCTGCGAATTGCCTTGCCGGACATCGTAATCATTTCATGCCCACTTTCTCCTCCTTGGGTACACCCGGGGAACACCCCTCGAGTGATTCAACGACACTCAGTTCGACCGTGACCGCAACGTCGGGTTCGAACCGGTTCGATAATACCCTACTTCACAGATAAATAAAAGTCAAACATTGTCATGATTGATAACGTCCGAATTCCTGCGCACTTTCGGTTTTGTTCTTCGTTGAGATGTTGAA
>OBZH01000503.1_pt1 | contig 41159 bp, 37 predicted proteins | sample 1476881 | NCBI WGS metagenome assembly OBZH01 (sample SAMEA2580230, study PRJEB22360) | human gut metagenome | biome: human gut; feature: human-associated habitat; material: faeces | place: Denmark | collected 2008/2010 | reverse complement strand
TGATTACCTCACAGGCCGTTCCGACTACGCGAAGCCTTTGGAGGTGGCGTGATGGGTTTTGATTTTTGGTTTTCGGTTTTCGCCCTCGTTGTTTCCATCATCGCCTTCATCTTTACGGAACCGAGGTGATCACATGGGGTCTGGCGCGTTTCTTGCATCTTCAGGATTGCGGTGGAACTTGCGATGTGCATGCCGTTCTCGGATTCTCCCGGCGATTCGGTGGCAAACTTTCCAATCCTTGTCTTCCCACCATGCGTCCTTCATCTCGGCAATCGGGATTGTCAGGTATCCACAGCGTCTCAGTCGTGTAGGTGTTTTGGTCCAGTGGATGCAGATTGCCGCGTCACTGGGCAATTCATCCGTGCCTTCTGGTGGCCAGATGGCGATTTTCACGTCATCGTTGGCGGTTTCGACGCGCGGTATCATCGTGCGTTCGCCGATTTTCCATCGGCCGTCTTTGAGCTTTTCCCATGCATACGCGCGAACGATGCAGTCGTGTCCGAAGACTCGCACATCGAAGGCGTCACCATCTCCATCATTGGAGAGCATGCCCATTCTGACCGGCATTCGTCCCCTTTCGTCAGACAGTGACGGGACTATGCCGGGCAAGTCGCTGACAATGCTCGTATGCATCCATGATGCTTCCGGCTCGTGTCGCCATGTTCTGACGAGGGCGGCAAACGAGACCAGCAGTGAGATCGCGGCGATTATCACGGACGGCGTGAACCATTGTCCCATTGATTCTTCCTTCCTTCGTCTGTTCTTCCTTGGGCTGGTTTGTGCGATTTCTAGCCTACGGCGGGGGAAGGAACCCTTTTCAACCGTTCGACCGATGGAGGTTTTGCAGATGATTGCGTATGTGGTTCGTTGTGACACGTGCGGGGCCGAGGCGTTCGTGCCGTTGAATCAGGACCCGGATATGGCCATGTCGGCGCGCGGGTGGCGTATGAGGCCGCACTCGAAGATGTGCAAGGATTGCGTTTTCGCAGTCGAGGGGCCGAAGATTCCGCCGAGCATGGCGGAGGTGTGACGTATGCGACGGCTGAAACGCGCGTGCCGGTTCGTGTGCCGGCTTGTTGTCCTGCTCGTGACGGCTCCGTGGGTGCTGCTGTTTCTGGGCTTGTGTCTTCTGATCGTGGATTTCGAGAGGTTTCTGGCGGGTGATGACGATGGCTTCTAAAGCGGTGATCGTGCCGGTTGCGGGTTATCCGGGTTTGTTCTATCTCAATGCCGATTCCGGGGATATCCAGACCCGGCAGGTGTTGACCAGGCCATTGGTGGAGGCGTTGCGCGCTTCGGCGACCGACGCTTTGGCCGAGGACGCGCGGCGCCGAAGACGGGCGTAGCGTTCTCGAAAAATTTCATGTGCCGTGATGGGCCTCGACCGTCGGTTAGCCCTAGCACGTTCAAAGCACCCGGCCGCGCCTTGCCCAGCGCGTTACAAACACGCCCCGAACGCGGGGCGGTTACCACGCGGCGGGGGTCGTATGCGGGTTTACAGATCGCTTCAGGTCGGCGTGTTCGGGCGGAACTGGCGTCTTCCATCCACGGTTCGTGGGGGCTTGTAGCGAGACCTTCCGCGCGGGCTTCGGCCCGCTGACCTCATGCGACCGACGGGCTCCGTTACGAAGCATGGGCGAACCCTCTGGGCGGCTTTAATCGGCCGTTTCCGGCTTGGGTTCCCCGCTCCCTCCGTCACCACCCGAAGGTCATGGAAATTTGAAGACTTTGGATATCTGGAGAACCAAGCGAAAGTACTTGGCCGTTGCATCGAAAGGAAAGAATCTCATGGGTTATGCGGTTGATTACAAGCCGAACAAGTCACGTCGCCAGTACCGGACCCGCGCGCGGCGCCAGTCCCCGGAATCAAAGGCGCAGCGCAAGAAGGACATCAAGAACGTCATCCGTTGGAACGTCCGCCAGTTGGAGCACGACACGGTGACCGTGGAATACGTTGACCGTGAGCAGGTGCGTCTGTTGCTGAGGCTTTCGAGCGTGGCCGACAGGGCCGACCCGACCGGCGACCACGTGCTTCAGCAGCTCATCAGCACGGACGACGACGGCTACGGCATCATCAGAAAGCCCGAACGGATCAACGGCGTGCAGAAGTTCAGGCGCGACGACCTGATCACGTCGCTCAAGGCATGGGTTGGTCTGCTGTGAACCCGCGCGTGAAACTCACCGTCAGCCAGGCCGCAAGGTATCTGCATGTGTCGCGGCGCACGATGCAGCGAATGCGGGACCAGGGCACGGGGCCGGCGTACTTCCGAAGCGGCGAGGCCCCGAACTCCCCGATCCTGTACGAGCTGGCCGACCTTGACATGTGGCTCGCCGCACGGAAGGAGAGATGACCATGGGCAGAAGGCAGGTCATCGACCCGCGCGTGCGCGCCGAGGTCATCGCCGCATACGGCAACACCTGTTGGCTGGGGTTGCCGGGATGCACCGTGGTGGGCGAGGAGGACGATCACATCGTGCCCCACTCGCACGGGGGCAGGGCGACCGTGGCCAACATCCGCCGCGCCTGCAAGCACTGCAACGCCAGCCGCCAGGACCGCGTGCTGTACGGTTACGGCGCACGCCTGCACATGATCGTGTGCCCGCCGGGTTGCGACGCAGTGGCGTTGGACTACATCACCGAACACTCGCGCAGTGCCGACCCTGTGGTGGCGTACTCGTATCTGGCCGACGCTATGGGCGTGGCCGCGCACGAGTCGCGCGCCGAGCGCGTGGCCGTGGGCATGGCATGGAGCGCCGCGTACCGCAGCTTCACCACATGCGCGGAACCGTTGGACGTGTGGTGCGTGCGCTCGTTCCCGTCCAGCCGCCGGCACCCGCGGATGCTGGACGAGTGGCTGGCACTGGACTACGACATACACGTGATGGATGTGGACTACGCCGAGGCATGGGACCATGCGGTCACCGAGGACGAGCGTGTGCTGGCGCGTCGATGGTACTCGCTGCATCTCTCGCAGGCGCTGGTGGATGCAAGGCAGGCCGCCCGGCGGGCCCGTCTCACGGCCTTGGGCCTTCGCTCCGACGCCGCCAGCGTCGCGGCGCGGCCTGAGTGGTGAACGCGGTTTTTTAAACTCGCCGGCCTCGACCAAGACCCCGCGCCCAGTTTTTTCTCCCCCCAACCCAAGAATAAAAAAGCCGGAAAACGTTGATATTCCAACGTTTTCCGGGTATCGCTCTTCAAAAACACAAGATACACCTTTTTTGTGATTGGAGCAAACCACGTATGATGCTCGACGGATTCGACGAGGACACCGGCCGGGACATCGGCCCGCAGGAGCAGGCCACGCGCCGCATCGTCAAGGACTTGGAGGACTCGCACCCGGAATACGACCCCATCCGCGATGGTCTTTGCCAGGCCATGCTCTCCCTTGCGGCCAACATCGACAGCCAGAACCGGTCGGGCCGTGAAATCAGCCGCAACATGGCGCAGTACATCGACGCCCTGTGGAAGATTCGCGACATGTATCCCGCCGAGGTCGTCGCGGACGACGACGTGGAGGCCGCATGGTCGGGAGGTGCCGGCGATGCTGATTAGGGGCGGCACCCGGCGCGACGAGACGCGCAGGACGTTGGGGCCGCGATTGGCGGGCATCGCGGCCATGATGGGCACGCCGCTGATCCCGTGGCAACGCTACGTGGCCGACGTGGCCTGCGAGATCGACGAAGACACCGGCACCTTCCATTACGACACCATAGTGATCAGCACGCCGCGCCAGTGCGGCAAGAGCGCGCTGGTGGACTCGTCGGACACGTTCAACGCATCGCTTGGCCGCCGCCGGCGCATTGCCTACGCGGCGCAGACCGGCAAGGACGCCGAGGACCATTTCAAGGAGTACGCCGAACTGATGCAGGGCACGCGCCTGATGCAGAAGGTCCGTAAGTTCCGGTTCTCCAACGGCGGCATGAGCGTGAGCTTCACGAACGGCAGCACGATAAGCCCCATGGCCATGACCAAGATAGCCGGCCATGGCAAGCAGATGGACAAGGTCACCATCGACGAGGCGTTCTCGCTGACGAAGGAGGCCGGGGACACCATCATGGACGCGATAATACCGACCATGAACACTCGTCTGATGCGCACAGGGGTGGCCGCGCAACGGTGGATAACCTCGACCGAGGGCAACGCCGACAGCACCTATTTCAACCCGCTGCTGGACGGTTTGCGCGCCGGGGACGTGCCCGAACGCACCTGCTGGTTCGATTTCGGGATACCCGAGGACGCCGACCCCGAGGACCTGGACGTGGTCATGCGCTACCATCCCGCCGCCGGCTACCTGTGGTACAAGCCCCAGTTGCGCGACTTCCGCGAGGGGTTCGGCGACAACGTGGCCGGTTGGGCGCGCGCGTTCGGCAACAGGCGCGACACCGGCGTTTCCGACAGGGTGATAGCGGCCGACCTATGGGAGACCACCGCCGTCGCGCCGATCAAGCCCGCCGAGCTCGACGGCCGGCCCATCGTGTTCGCGGCCGCCGTGGACGTGGACGCCACCAACACCAGCGTGAGCGTCGGCATCGTCAACCAGGACGGCACCGTCACCACCCAACTGCTCAAGGTGCTGGCCGGCACCGGCAACGCCCCCGACGAGATAACCCGTTTGTGCACCGACTACGCGGCACCGCTCGTGATGGACACGCGCGGCCCCAACGCCGACCTGCGCGACCGGCTCGCATCGCTCACCGACAGCTACGGCGACCCGCTCGTGAGGTTCGTGGAACTCTCCGCCGCCGACTACCTCGCGGTCGGCCAGGCCTACGTTTCCGGCTTGCAGAACCACACCGTGACCCACGCGCTCGACACGGAACTGGACATGAGCGTGGCCAAAAGCGCGCGCACGTGGAGCGGCGACGCGTGGCGCATCACCCGCCGTGGCTCCACCGGTCTCACGTCGCCGCTTGAAAGCTGCATGTTGGCCGCATGGGGAGCGACCCACCAGCCCGAGGAGACCACGCCGTTCATAGTCTGATGGCGCTGCTTGGCTTCGCTTGGCTTCGCTTGGCTTCACGGTGCTGGACGGCCCGCCGCCTTCGGCCCCATTCTTGTGGGCATGAACGAACGACTTGGATTCTGGCGCAGGCTCAAGCTCGCGGGCGGCATCGTCACCCGTGGCGCGGCCGCGCTCGACGACGTGCCCGACGGCATCCTGCCCCCGGCCCGCCGCGCGGAATGCGACCCGCTCACCCTGTCCACCGTGTTCCGTGGCGTGCAGGTGTTGCAGACAGCCATCACCGGCCTGCCGATCAACGAGACCCGCAACGGCATCAAGCTCGATACCGTCAGCGCGCTCGTCCAGCGCCCCGACATCAACCGTTCACGCCGTGACTTCCTCGCCGACATAGTGGCCTCGATGGTCCTCGACGGCAACGCCTTCATCCGCCTGGTGAGATACGGCGGCGAGATCGTGACCTGCGAGGTGCTGCCCCCGCAGCTCGTGACCGTCAGCGACGACGGCCACGACCCCGCGAGCCCGCGCCTGCGCTACGGCTATCTCGGCCGCGACTACACGCCCGACGACATCGTGCACTGCAAGTTCCTCAACGTGCCCGGACGGCTCAGGGGCTTGGGACCCATCGGCGCGGCCCGCGAAGAGGTCGAGTCCGCGCAGATGGCCCGCGACTACAAGGCCAAGTTCTACACCGATTCCAGCAACATCAAGGGCTATGTGACCACCGAGCAGAAGGTCAGCCTTCCCACGTTGAAGGCGTTGAAGGACGACTGGGGCAAGGACGGCCAGGCCGGCCAGGTGCGTTTCGTCTCCGATGGCCTGAAATACGTGCCCTTGGACCTCAAGCCCGCCGATTTGCAGTTTCTGGAGACCCAGAAGTTCGACACGACCCAGATCGCGCGGTTGTTGGGCATTCCCGCGTCCATCATGCTCGCGGCCGTCGATGGCAGCAACCTGACCTATCAGAACATCGAACAAAGCTGGATCGAGTTCGCGGACTACACGCTGGCCGCCTACGCGGGCGAGATCGAGGAACTGTTCAACCGTCTTCTGCCGCGCGGCCGCGAGGCGCGGTTCGACTGGGATTCGAGCGGCCGCACGAACACCAGCGAACGGTACGCGGCCTACGCCAGCGCTTTGGAACACCAGTGGATGACCGTGGACGAGGTGCGCGCCGACCGGGGACTGCCCCCGTTGGCATCCACGCCGGAACCAGTGAAGGAGAACCAGCAATGAACGACAGACTGATGGAACGGCGCACGCTCGACGTGCGCGGCATCCAGGTAAGGGACGCGGAAGACGGGGACGGCAGCATCCTGACCGGCATCGCCGTGCCGTTCAACACCAGGTACGCCCTATGGGGCGACTACGCCGAGGTGTTCGACCCGGACACCGACTTCGGCTCGCGCGACAGCGTGAAAATCAGCCGGCAGCACGGCGAGCTCATCGGCCGCGTCACCAGCATGGACGCCGAGGAGGACGGCCTGCACATCACCGCGAAGCTCGCCGGCACCCAGGCCGCGCGCGAGGCCATCCAACTCGTGCGCGAAGGCGTCTACGACGGGTTCAGCGTCGGCTTCATCCCCGTGGACAACCGCAACGTGGCCGCCGACGACGGCGTCACCGAGGTGCATCGACGCAAGGTCGATCTGTTCGAGGTGGCCGTCACCGGCATCCCCGCGTATCCGAACGCGGTCATCACCGGCCAGCGCGAACAAGCCCACGAAAACATGTCCGAAACCGGAAACAACCAAACCGACAACCAGAAGGAGAACCACATGGACGAGGAACTGCGCGCCATGCTCGACGGCATCCAGGAGGAACAGCGTGGCATGAAGGCCGCGCTGGCCAAGGGCGCGGCACCCGAACGCAAGACGATGGGCGGCGAATACCGCAACGCGGGCGAATACCTGCGCGCCCTCGTGGACGGCGACGAAGCGGCCGTGAACCTGTACCGCGAAGGCCGCGACCTGATCGTGACCGGCAACACCGGCAACACCAGCACCTGGATCGCGGACGACCTGCGACTGATCGAACAGCGCCGCAAGGTCATGGGCATCCTCACCCACGACAGCCTGCCCTCCACCGGCATGAGCATGGAATACAACGTCGTGGAGACCGACACCACCAGCGTCACGGCGCAGGCCAAGGAAGGCGACACGCTCGCGTTCGGCAAGGTGTCGTTCGGCACGAAGGTGACCACCGTGGGCACCTACGGCGGCTACACCACCCTGTCGCGCCAGACCATCGAACGCTCGACCACGCCCATGCTCAACACCGCGCTGAAGGCCCTGCGCAACGCCTACGCGAAAGCCACCGAGAACAAGGTCCGCCAGTTCCTCTACGACACCATCGCCACCCAGCGCGACGCGGCCACCGACCCCAACAAACTCGACGCGCCCGCCGCATTGAACGCCATGACCATCGACCAGTGGGCCGGCCTCATCATCGACGCCGCCGAACTCGCCGACGACCGCAACGTCAACCTGACCCGCCTCGGCGTCAGCAAGGACGTGATGAAGGCGCTCGTGGCCCTCAAGGACTCCGGCAGCCGCTTCTTCGACCTGAGCGGCGACGGCAGCGACACGCTGGGCGACTTCGACCTGACCGGCATCGCCGGCCGCTTCCTGCGCCTGCCCGTGCAGATGCTGCCCGCCGCGCCGGCCGGCACCGCCTGCTTCATCGACCCCGAGGCCGTGACCGTCTGGGAATCCGGCGGCCCCACCCAGCTGTCCGCCACCGACCCGACCAAGCTCACCGACAGCTACAGCGTGTACGGCTACCTCGCCGTCGCCGCCACCCTGCCCACGGGCCTGATCCCCATCAAGTTCGCGGCCTGACCATGACGGACGAGACAAGCGAACTCGTGGCCCTGCTGCGCGACGAGGTGAACATGCCCGCCGGCGACAACGAACGCCTGACCGCGAAGATACGGACCGCGACCACCTACGTGGACGCCGCCATCGCCGGCCAGACATGCCCCGCCGACGTGCGCCGTGACTGCATCGTGTCGTGCGCCGCCGACCTCTACAACTCGCGTGACGCGCGGTTCGGCGTGATGAGCGTCGCCGATTCGACGCTCGAACCGTTCCGCGTGTCCACCGACCCGCTGCGCAGCGTGTACCCCAAACTCAACGCCGTGGGCGTCATGGCCGGCAGTCTGGCGGTGGCATGATGAGCAGCCTCGTCATCCAGGAACGCGACGCGCTCACCCGCCTGCTCGAAGACTGCCTGGGCGACCTCGTGCAGATCGTCACGGCAGACGAGCAGAAGGCCCGCCCCCTGCCGAACAAGGTGGCCGTCTTCATCGAACCGCCCGAACTCACCTACAAGAAATGGGGCAACGAGCCCGACATCACGTGGAGGCTCGACGTCATCGCCGGCACCATGGCCACCCAGGCCCCCGCGTTGGAACTCGTCATGCGGGCCATCGACCTCATGGCCGAACACGAGCTCAACATCCAGGCGGCACGGCCCGTAACCCTCAGCCTCTCCGGCGCGGGGGACCTCGCCGCCTACCAGCTCACACTCAACCCATTGGAAATCATCTGAAAGGAACCATCATGGCAAGCAAGGTGCGCACACTCGGCCCCGGCTCGTTCAACATCACCGACGAGAAGAACGGCCGCGACTTCAGCGCCGACCTGACCAAGGCGCAGCTCAACCCCAGCAATTCCAGCGACGACCCCACCACCTATCTGGACGGATCGCAGGAGGCCAACACGTCCACCACCTGGACGATGGAAGGCACCATCGGCGACGACTTCAGCGCCGAGGGCCTGAGCGTGTGGTGCTTCGACCACGCCAACGAGACCCTGCCGTTCGAGTTCGTACCCAACAAGACCGGGGCCATCAAATGGACCGGCGACGTGACCGTGACCCCCGTGGCCGTCGGCGGCGACGTGAAATCGAAGAACACCAACGACTTCAGCTTCCCCGTCACGAACCTCAAGCACACCACCTACACGGCCCCGGCCAGCGCATGAACACCGGCAAGGCCCTTATGGTCGTCGGCCAGAAACGGTTCGTACAGACCATGCGCAAGGCCGGCGCCGACTTGGACGAACTCAAGGGCGTGAACCGCGAAGCGGCCGAAATCGCCCTCCCCGCCGTGCAGGCCCTCGCCCCCGTCGGCAAGACCGGCAGACTCTCGAAATCACTGCGCGCCGGCGCAACCAAAAAGGCCGGCGTGATCCGCGCGGGCCGCAAGGCCGTGCCCTACGCCGGCCCCGTCAACTACGGGTGGCCCGGCCACCACATCAAACCACGCCTGTACGTGAACAACGGCGTGGCACGAAGCGAAAACGCCTGGATGAAACCATACGAGGCGTTCGTGGAGAAAACCATGAAACAAGTCAAAGGAGCATAAGCCATGCTGAAGAAGACCGCGACCATCGGCTACCAGGACGGCCACGAGGACACCGTGATCCTCACCGCCCGCGCCCAATGCCAGGCCGAGGAACACGCCCAGACCAACGGGTGGGGGCCCGTGGAGAACTGCAAAATCCGGTTCGTCTACTACTTCGCCTACACCGCCGCACGCCAGCAGGGCAAGACCGCCCTCCCCTACGGGCAGTGGCTCGACAGCATCCTCGACGTGGTGGTCAACACGCCCGACGACACGGAGGACGCGCAGCTGGACCCTACGAACTAGCCGCGTGGCCCGACGATTCGCTGGGCCGACTCAGCTTCATCCTCGCCCGCCGCTTCGGCGGCACCCCGTGGCAATGGCGCGAGGAGGCCAGCGAACTCGACTGGGGCACCGGCATACGCCTGTTGACCGAGGAAATGGAACGAGCCGAAAAGGAGGTGGACAATGGCGGGGCATAGCGCCATCATGTCCGTGCGCATCACGGGCAACGCGAACGACGCCGTGAAGGCGTTCGAGAAGGCGACCGGCAAGGCCGCCGCGTTCGGCAGCTTCATGGGCGGCGCGGCCCTGAAGGGCGTGACCGCCCTGTGGGACAAGCTCAAGAACTTCAGCGGCGCGGTCGTGGAGATGAGCGACTCGACCGACAAGTTCAAGAACACCATGAGCTTCGCGGGCCTCGACACCAGCGCCGTGGAGGCCGCCACCAAGGCCACCCGCAAATACGCGGACGACACCGTGTACGACCTCACCACGATCCAGAACACCACCGCCCAGCTCGCCGCAAACGGCATCACCAACTACACCGAACTGACCGAAGCCGCCGGCAACCTCAACGCCGTGGCCGGCGGCAACTCCGACACGTTCAAATCGGTGGCGATGATGCTCACCCAGACCGCCGGAGCCGGAAAGCTGACGACGGAGAACTGGAACCAGCTGGCCGACGCCATCCCCGGCGCTTCGGGCAAGCTCCAGGAGGCCATGCTCGCCAACGGCGCGTACACCGGCAACTTCAGGGACGCGATGGCCAAGGGCGAAATCACCGCCGACGAGTTCAACCAGGCGCTGATCCAGCTCGGCATGAGCGACGTGGCCAAGGAGGCCGCCACCAGCACCAAGACCATCGAAGGCGCGATGGGCAACCTCGAAGCGTCCGTGGTCGGCGGCCTCACCGACGCCTTCGACCTCGTGAAACCGGCCGTGACCTCCGCCATGGGCGTCGCCGCCGAGAAGATCACGGCGTTCAGCGGCAAGGCCACAACCGGCCTGAAAGGCGTGATAACCCTCGTCAGGGACGGCAACTTCAGCGCAGAACTGCGCGAGGCGTTCAACATCGAGGAAGACAGCCCGATAACCGACTTCCTGCTCACCGTGCGCGACACCGCCGCCAACACGTTCGACACCGCGAAAACCGCCGTGACGGACTTCATGACCGCGTTCAACGACACGGGCCCGGTGCAGACCGCCAGCGACATCTTCGGCTACGTGTGGGAGACCTGCAAAAGCCTCGCCGGAGCCGCCGGCGACGTGCTCGCCCAGTTCGCGCCACTCACCGACTCGTTCGGCGGCGCATCCGACGCCGGCACCGCGTTGGGAGACGCCTTCAACGGCGCCGCCGGCATCGTGGGCGACGTGGCCGACAAACTCACCGCGTTCAGCGACTGGGTGAGCGCGAACGCCGAACCCATCAGCGCCGCCCTGGTCGGCATCGGCACCGGCTTCGCCGTGTTCAAAGTCGCAGGCGTCATCACCGCCGTATCCTCCGCATTGCAGGGGTTCAGCATCGCCAACACGGCCGCATCCGTGGCCCAATGGGCGCTCAACGTGGCGATGAACGCCAACCCCATCGTGCTGATCATCACGCTCATAGCCGCCCTGGTGGCCGGACTGGTCTACTTCTTTACCCAGACCGAAAGCGGTCGGCAGATATGGAGCAACTTCACCAACTTCATCGGCGCGTGCGTGAACAACATCATCGGATTCTTCCAATCACTGCCCGGCAGGATAGGCGCGTTCTTCTCCAGCGCCGCCCAGTTCGCGCAGAACACGTGGAACAACGTGGTCAGCTGGTTCAGCGGACTGCCCGGCCGCATCCTGTCCGCCATCGGCAACGTTGGACGGCTGCTGTGGAACGCGGGCTCAAGCATCATCGAGGGTTTCCTCGACGGTCTGAAATCCGCGTGGAACAACGTGACCGGGTTCATCGGCGGCATCGCCGACTGGATCGCGGAGCACAAGGGCCCCGCCGCCTACGACAAGGTGCTGCTGGTGAAAAACGGCCGCCTCATCATGCAGGGCCTCGCCAAAGGCCTCGGCCTCGGCTTCGACACCGACGTGCGCCGCGCCATCGGCAACATCAACGGCCGCCTGTCCAACGTCGTGTTCAACGGCGGTACCACCGCCGGCAGTCAGGCGGCCAGTACGGCCACCGTTTTCAACGTCACGTTCAACGCGCCCGTGGACCGCGAGGGCGTGGCACGCGAAATCAGGAAGATTCTCCGCGACTACGACCGGAAGCGAGGCAACTAGTGGCGCAGCAGTGTTTCATGTTCCTCGACTGGGGCGACGGCTGGGTTGCCGTCAACGACCACGACAACGACGTGGCCGCATTGGACGGCTTCAGCATCCAGTGGGGCACCGACGGCATCGACCAGCAGCCCGACCCGTCCGTGATGACGTTCCGGCTACGCGACTCGACCGGCTGGCTCACCGGCCGCGCCCTCACCCTGGCCGGCGCGCGCGTGCTCGTGCAGATCTCGGCACAACCCACATGGGGCATGCTCCGCGACGACATGGGCGCATGGTCGGCGCAGCGCATGCGTTTGGACGCGATGCACCAGGCATACACGCCCGGCAACCCGTCCGGCAAGTCCAGCACGGCGACGACATTGTTCGACGGACTGGTGCAGAACGGCGGCGAAGCCCGGCCCCACGGCGACGGCTGGCTACTGGAACTCAGCGCCTCCAGCCGCATGATCCTGTGGAAAAGACTGCAGAAACAAGGGCCCGTATCATCCGATGCACGCTACACGGGCCTGCATTGGGTCGGCACCATGGCCGAACGATTGACGGAGCTCAACCGACGAGCCAGGGAAGCGGACGCGCCACAGGCCAACGCCAACGGCCTCGACGCCACCGCATCCGTGGCACCCTACCGGACCGACGACTACCCATCGCAGCTCACTTTGCTCCACCGCCTCTACGCGCACTCCCGAATGTGGCCGATATGGTATGAATACCCCGACCATGACGCGAGCCGACTCGACTACATGCCGTTCGGCGCGCCCGCAAGCATCGGCATCGACGACACGGCGAGGCTCACCGTGACCGATTGGACGGGGGAGACGCTGGACGGCCTCGACGCCGCCGACATCATCACCGACGACGACCAGACCATCATCATCCCCGAACCCGTCACCCAAATCACCATCCAGGGCAACACCGCGAAATCCAAGGACGGCGCCCTGGAATTCGACGACCACGACACCGACTTCACCGGCCTCGGCAAACTGCCGGCCAACCTGACCATCACGCAATCCAGCATCAGCGCGGAATCGGACGTGGTCTCCGCCGACAACTCCGACGGCGTATGGGGCAGAGCCGGCGGCACCGTGTGGACGCCATCGGACGACGAACGGGAGGCGTTCGCGCAACTGCTCGTCTCGATGGACCGGCGACTGCGCCCGGACACCATCGTGTTCGACAGCCGGAAACTCGACCCCGCCACGCACGCCCGCCTCTACCTCACCGCCAGCAGCGGGCCGCTCGTCATCCAGGGTTCCATCGCCTCACGGCTCGCCGGCGCCGACGCCAAACCAGCATCCGGCGGCGCATGGGCCAGCACCGGCGGCACCCTCACCTACCAATGGTCGAACGGCCGGCCCCGGCTCCGCAACGAGGTCACGCTCTGGCCACTACCCGTAGCCGCCGAGACCGCGATCACCTGGGCGAGCATGGGAGCATGGCCAGCCATATGGCGGCAGTGCGCGCTCACCCTCGCCGAACTCTCTCTCGTCACCCGCTACCAGCAACCAACCACCATCACGGAGGAACCATGAAAACCACACCGATCTATGGCCTGCCCTACATCGAGGCCGACGACCTCGTGTCAAGCGCGCCAGCACAGTTCAAGACCATGGCCGAGGGCATCGAAACCGCATTGACCGAGGTTGATTCACGAAACACGCCCGCCGGCGTGAAACCCGTCATCGCTACCACGCTCGAGGCATTGGCGGCGCAAACCGGCGTGACAGGCCAGACCGGCTACGTGACCGCCGACACGACGACCGCGAACAACGGCCCGTACTACTACAACGGCACCGCGTGGCTCCCTTACGCGACCGGCGCCATGCTTGACAGTCTGCGGAACCAACTGACACAGGGTTATTGGTCCACCGGCTCCTCTGTCCTGCGCGGCCACGGCGTCGTCTATGCGACGCTGTGGACCGACGCGCAGTTCCAGGAACGATTCGGACGGGCATGGGACAACGAAGTGTTCGTGGGCGTCACGAACGGGGATGCCGCCGCCGGACTCTCCGAGGGGCTGACCACGCGCCATACCGAGAATCGTCTGGACGTAATGTCTCCCACCGCGTTCACGGGCAACGTGCGCGTGAACTGGATCGTCGCGTGGGGCAAAAGCGTCAGCTGAATGTCACGCCGTCCGGGATGCGCGCCCACCGGATGGTGACATTTAGCCGACCGGCCAAATTGCCATCCAGCTACACTCGAACGGCTGGACTCCGGCCCATGTTGCATTCCTGTTCTTCAGACGAATTTGGAAATTATCCTTTGTTCTACTCCAGACCATTGGCGTGAAATTCAGGTCAACGGCATCCACGACTCGTGATTGCGTCAACAGAATTGTTCGCGGAGCGGTCGCGTGCGCGCGCTCAAACGGAATCGCGATAGCGCCGTTGTTATTGCTCGAACCCACATAGTGACCGAACTCATAACCCTGTGATCCATAGCCCAACGAAAGGATTATATGAACGAGGACATGTTGACAGCCATCGTCGGCGTCGTCGCGGCCGTGCTGGGCGCGTTCGCCCAGCAGCTCGTGACCGCCGCACGCGACCGCATGGAGGCGTACCGGCTCGCCCAGCAGATGCAGACAGACAACGCCCTGCTGTGGCAGTGGAACCGCGAACTGGTGGACGCCATCTACCGCCGCTCGCCGCCACCGCCGCCGGAACCACCAGACGGACTGTTCGACCATGATTAACCACCAATGAAAGGAAAAACAATGAAACAGTTGACCACGGAACGAATCAAGAGCGTCGGCGTGCTGGCCGCGTCGTTGGTCACCACCACCAACGCGGCACTCGCACTGGCCGGCATAAACCCGCTGCCGTTCACGGACAGCCAGGCGGGTACAGCGGTGAGCGCCGTGCTCGCGTTCGCTGTGACGCTGTGGACGTGGTGGCGTCATAACGTCATCACGCCGCAGGCCGCCATAGGTCACGACGTGACCGTGCGGGAGAAGGCCGCCGCGAAACAGATCACCACGGCCGACCACAGCGAGACCGCCGTGGCCGCGCAGCGGAACGCCGAAGCCTCCACGACACCGGCTACCGAGGGACTGACGGACGGCGAACTGAAGGTGCTCACCGCCGCATGGCTCGCCGACCTGCACAAGGAGGACCAGTGACCGGATACGCCGGCGCGCTATGGGTGGGCTCGTCGAACTACACGGCGGGCCGCGCCCAAAGCGTGCAATACATCACCATGCATATCATGGCCGGATACCTGGCCGGCACCGACCGGATATTCCAACGCCCCGACTATCAGGCTTCGAGCACATACGGCGTCGGGCCGGCCGGCGAGGTTCACCAGTACGTGGACGAGTCGAACACCGCGTGGTGCGACGGCAACGGCAGCTACGGCAACAGCGCCAGCATCAGCATCGAGCACGAGGGCGGCTATTCCCTCGCGGCCAACACCGACGCCTGCGTTGCCGCATCGGCCCGCCTGTGCGCCGACATCGCTCGACGATACGGCTGGAAACGGCTCGTGCACGGCCAGAACGTCAGACTGCACCGCGAAATCTACCCCTACACGCACCCGGCCTGCCCGGACAAATGCCCGAACCCCCTGCGCTGGCAGGAAATCATCGACCAGGCCAACAACATTCTGGCGACCGGCTCGCCGGACTACACCGAAGGAGACTTAGAAATGGTTGCCGCAATCATCCAACCAAACGACGAAAACCGACTGGTCTACTGGGACGGCTCCCACATCCACAACCTCAGCCACCCCGACGAGGTGACCGCCATCCAGAACGCCTACAAGCAGGCCACAGGCAGCACGATACCGTGCTTCAAGTTCGGCAGCAAGACCGCACCCTGGGCCACCCGCCTCATCGAAGCCATGAAACGCATCGCCTGAAATTTAGGCCTGTTTGAGCAGCGTGGCGGCCACAGCCGCAGACGCAAAGCTAGGCTCCCAGGATAACCGCGTCCAGCGCCTCACGCAGTCGCGAGTCAGGCATGGCCACGTATATCTGCGTGGTCTCGACCGACGCATGCCCGAGCAGACGCGCGACCAGGAACAGGTCGTGCGTCTGCTCATAGGTCTTCGTGGCGTACCTGTGTCGCAGGCTATGGCACCCCCAGCCGGCCGGCAGCAGCTTCGAGATATGACGGTTCACATAGCTCTGTTCGACATGCCCGCCCCAGCGTCCGGGAAGCAGCCAGCCGCCGCAATGCTCGATGTAATCGGCCAGATCGTCCGGCAGCGGCACGATACGCTGCTTGTCGCCCTTGCCGGTGATTATCAGCGATTTGCCTAAAAGGTCGTCCATCACGTCGCGGCTGTGCACCTTCGCTATCTCGCCGCGCCTCAATCCGCACTCCGCCGCCAGTCTGACCATGACCCGCTCACGCTCGGTGGCCTTGTGCAGAGCGGCGATGATGTACTTGTCTGGGCACGGCCTCGGCTTTGGTTTCGGTCGTTTGATTTTCGGCAGTTCTTCGCTCGGATCGTCGCCACGCCGTCCGGTGGCGTGCATCCACCCGTAGAAGCTGCTCAGCGTGTTTCTGTACCCCTTGCGGCTTTCCGGTTTCCATTTCTGCGCCGCCATCCAATGCACCATGTCTTCGGCCGTGACTTCCAAAGGCGTCTTTGCCAGGTCACGTGCGGCCTTGGTCATCTTGCAGCGCCGGCAACGCACCGTCTCATCGCTGAGACCGGCCGCCTTCAGAGATTCAAGCCAATCATTGATGTCTTCCGCCCATGACGCCGGCGGTGGCGTTCGTTTCATACCCATGGCGCACCATCACACCACAAGACCGGTCACGCAGCTAGAATAAACGCCGATAATCGGCCGTCATGGATTTGAACCATGTTCCTCTGGGCAACCATGTTCCCAGAGGAACATGGTTCAAATCCATGCCCCGCTACGAACGTGGTTATATGGCCGCTGATTTCGGTACCGAAATCAGCGGCCTTTCCGTTTACCGTGGCGATATGGATGAAAGGCGATCAGGCAGCTACGGTGCCCAGGGAAGTCGGCGATCATAAACGTCTCGTCATTTTCATCGCGGATCTTCAGTTGTCTAATCCACGGGAGGCGACAGGCGTGAAGTTTCTCAACGAAGCGGAAGCCGGGCACAAGTCGTATGTTACGATCGACTTCGTGCCCAGCTCCCGTTCTTCTGCTCAGAAGCGGAGTGTGGTTCACCATCCAGCCGACATCATCGGCATCATGCCGCAGCGGGTCAACGTATCGGCCAGCGCATCGTCCAGTGCTTGAATCGGTCATAGCGACGACGCCACCGAACGACGATGGACAGTATGGCGCCTATCGCCAGAGCTGACACGGCCAGAACCGAGGCAAGCGACACATCGCCACCCGTGACGGGCAGTGACGGGCGAGGGTTGGGCGTGGTTGCCTCCGCCGGCGCCGGCGGCGTCTCGGGTTTCTCCGGTTCGCACGGTTTCTCCGACTCGCATGGGGGCAACACCCGCACACGCTCCCAGGCATCGTCATACCGGCTGGACGCCGGGGAAACACGGTCATCCCCCTCGAACCGCCAGACGAACACGTACCACCCAGGCCGTTCGGCGGTCAGATACATAGGAGCGCCATGCGCGTCCAACGCCCCGGCGCCGATTTTGAACGTGCCGTTCATCGCGGGAATCTCCCAGGTGGCCAGCAACCGGTGGTTGTCGTCTTCCGTGGGAACCTCTCCCCCGGATGGCTTGTACGCCTCATCGTTGGAGGGGTTGTCGGGATCGCCGGACCACCATACGCTCACCGTCGCATACGGCCGATCCGCCGCGAACTCATACTCTTCGTTGCCGGCATACTGGCCATGATCCGCAGGGAATCCCGATACGGTAATGGTGTCGCTGAGCTCGGCACCGATATCCGCCGAATGCTCAGTGACCGTCGACATGACTTCTAGCTTCCTGCGACTTGTATTGCTTTCCGTAGCCTCCATAAACGGACTTATCCAGTCGCCTATAAGGTATTCCTGCGCCTGTTTGCTCTGCTCGGACCGCCGAAACACCCATACCCATGTGCCAAAACCGCTATTCTGCTTGGTCCGGTAAGCGGCACCGTCATCCGGCTTGGTCATGGCCTGCACACGTGCCTGCTGCCCCACCCCGGTGAAAGAGGCCTTGCCATAGGCCACCGGCTCATAACCCAAAGTCGCCAATCGCGCAAGAAAAGCATCGGCGCTCTCTTGTGCATTCGGCGTAATGACATTGCCCACATCGCCCGTATCAAGACCATCGAAATAGTATCCGCGGGCCTGCAATTCCAAATCGGGCACCCAATAACTGTCCGCATCCGCCACGCCACTGGTCACGTCATCGAACACCGGAGAAGCCACATCAAGCACCTTCTCGGAGACCTTGGTGGATACCGCCGGAACAAAATCCTTACGCACCCGAAATGTCGTCGACGCGCCGCCAGTGGAAGCCATCGAGTCAAAGGCCAGCATGTCCTGAGTGCTGTCCATGACGTGCATCCGCCCATACTCGTATGTGGTGTTCGCCGTCACCTCGCCGGCGCCGGTCGCCTCCCACGCGATCGAGGACCCGGCGCTCGTCGACACCCCCGAGAACGTGTTGCCGCCTTGGACGAACCGCGCCGCCCCCTGCAAGGTGACGGTGAACGGCACTCCCGCGATCGCGTCACCGGCGCGGTTCACCACTTTCACCGAGATGGAACCGCTGCGCAAAGCCTCGGCATCGGTGCGTTCCACCGTCGTGCCCGCAGGCGTCTTGCCGGCCGATTGATCCCATATCCGGGCCGCCTTCGCCACGATCTCGGGGTACCGGCCTTGAATGACCGCCATCTGTCTCGCCCACTCGTCCCGATCGCGCCCGAAGTGATCCTGCACGATGATGCCGATCGCCGCATGGGTGGCGGCATCCGTGTCGCGGTACCGGTCAAGGATCCATGCCATACGCCGGGCGTTCTCATCGGAGGCAAGCACCGTGGTGGGGCCTATCACATAGTCGCTCAGTTTCCCCGCTTCGATGCAGTAGTACTTGTTGCCCGAAGCGTCCAGCCCCGCGACACCGACGTAATATTCCATATCGTTGTATGGAAACGCCACGTGATATCTTTCGTCGGCGGGCGTCAACGTCGCGGCATACGCCGTATTCGCCGAGCCGAACACCACTCCCACCATTATTATCAGACCGGTCAGCATCGCTACGATGGCCATGCCCCGTTGCCGCCATGTCGTTATCATCATTCGTCCTTTCCTGGTACGTTTCCCCGCATACTGCACTGTGTGCGGGTAGGCCACGATCATGGCAGATTTTCATTCGCTACAGCCGGTTTTTCGACCTATGTGGTCCGAGCTTGCCGTTTGCCGGCGAGTTGTGGATAACTCTTCCGCCGAGTTATCCACCTCATGCGGTTGACCGAACGTTTACCTGATAGTTATCCACAATGCGCAACATATGTTCAAAAGCCCTTAGAATAGGGCCTTATGGCAGCAGTACAACATCGCGCGACCACGCGCACTAGTAATACCGATAACAGCACCACGAAAACGAAGTCAAAGGCGACTTCTGCCCGAAAGAGCCCCGCAACCAAGCGCAAGAGAGTCAGCGCCGAAACGGCACGCGCCGCAGCAGCGCTGAAAGGCCTGGCTGTCGAAGCCCCCGCACCGTCCATCGAAGCAAACGAGCCCGGCCAGTTCGGCCGCATCAATGTCATGGACATCACTCCCGCCGAGGAGCGCGGCATCTTCCCCGCCCGTGTGGAACTCGGCGAACCGTTTGAGATGACCGCCCAGGTGTTCATCGAAGGCCGTACCAAGGTGGGTGCCACCGCCATCGTGCGCAACCCGCGCGGCAAGGAAACCATGCGCCGGGCCATGACCTGCGTAAATCCCGGCCTCGATCGTTGGACCGTGATGGTCAAGTGCGGCGAGCACAGCGATCTGAAGCCTTGGGAGGATGGCTACGCGGCCGTCAAGCGTCAGCTCGGCGAATGGACCGTGACCATCGAAGGTTGGGAAGACGCGTACGTCTCCTGGCTGCACGACGCCCGCATCAAGGTGCGTGTGATGGACGACGTGGACAACGCACTCAATTCCGGTGCCGAGTTGCTGGCCCGTTGGGCCGAAACCCCGGACACCGGCCTGACCGCACGCGATCGCAAGACCTTGGAGAAGGCCGCTGAGACCATGGCCGATCAGACGCTGAGCGCCGAGGATCGTCTCGCCGCCGGCGACAACCCGACCATCGCCGCCCTGCACGAGACTCACCCGCTGCGCGACGGCATCTCCCCCAGCCAGCCCCAGCGCTTCAAGGTGGAACGCCCGAAGTCCAGCTTCGCGGCTTGGTACCAGTTCTTCCCGCGTTCCGAAGGCGCCACCATCGATCCGAACACCGGCAAGATCATTCAGGGTACGCTGAAGACTTCGATGGCCGGCCTCGAACGCGCCGCTGCCGAGGGCTTCGACATCGTCTACCTGCCGCCGGTCTTCCCGATTGGCGTGACCAACCGCAAGGGCCGCAACAACACGCTGGTCGCCGGCCCCGATGACCCGGGCTCCCCGTTCGGCATCGGCTCCGAGCTAGGTGGCCACGACACCGTGGATCCACTGCTCGGCACCATGGACGATTTCAAGGCCCTGTGCCAGCGTGCACATGAACTGGGTCTGGAAATCGCGCTTGATTTCGCCCTGCAGTGCTCGCCCGATCACCCGTGGGTCAAGGCCCACCCGAACTGGTTCCGCCACAAGCCGGACGGCTCCATCGCCTTCGCCGAGAACCCGCCGAAGAAGTATCAGGACATCTACCCGATCGACTTCAACGCCGACATGCCCGGCATCGAAAAAGAAGTCGAACGCATCATGAATCTGTGGATCGAGGCGGGCGTCACCATCTTCCGCATCGATAACCCGCACACCAAGCCGGTGCGTTTCTGGCAGGACGTGATTGCCGCCGTGACCAAGAAGCACCCGGAGATCCTGTTCCTGGCCGAGGCATTCACCCGCCCGGGCATGATGCGCGCCCTGAGCTACGTGGGCTTCACCCAGTCCCACTGCTACTTCCCGTGGCGCAACACCAAGGACGAACTGGAAGAGTATCTGCCGGTCACCAATGGCGACGACGGCTACTACCAGCACAACACCTTCTGGCCCACCACGCCGGATATTCTCACCGCTTACGTGCGAGACAACGGCGTAGCCGGCCACTGCGTGCGTGCGGTGCTGGCAGCCATGGGCTCGCCGTCCTGGGGTATCTACAACGGTTACGAACTCATCGAGAACAAGCAGCGCCCCGGCTTCGAAGAGCAGATCGACAACGAGAAGTACGAGGTCAAGGTTCGCGATTGGAGCAAGGCCAAGCAGTACGGCGTGGCCGAGATGCTCACCGCACTCAACAAGATTCGTCGCGCCCACCCGGCCGCGTTGAGCTACCACAACCTCACCGTGCTGCCTACGTCCGACCCGAATATTCTGGCTTTCGCACGCCACACGCCGGCCGAACTGACCGGTACCGGCCAAGCGGACACGCTGATTGTGGTCGTGAACCTCGATGGACACAACGCACACCAGTCGATGATTCACCTGGAACTCAGCGAGCTGGGTCTGCCCACCGACCGCCCGCTCAACGTGCGCGACGAGCTGACCGGCCGCGAATTCCAGTGGGGTTGGGACAACTACGTGTCTCTGGCTCCTTGGGCGGATGTGGCCCACATCCTGTCCGTGCAGTGATGCGGTACTGCAACGGTAATGCAACAGTGATGCCGTTGACGTGCATGGGTTTATCGTGCGCGTAAACCGCTAGAAATCCTCCCCTCAAGGGGAGGATTTCGTCTGTTTGGGCATAGTGTCGGCATAATCTCAGCACGGTTTCTTGAGTTCCGCACCTGTTTTGCAGGCGTAAACAGGGTATTGTGGTGAGACGATAACGTAACTGTCGATTTTCAAGGAGAAATGACATGGCAGAAACCTTCAACGTCGTTGTGGAAATTCCGCGCGGCTCCAAGAACAAGTACGAAGTCGATCACGAGACCGGTCGCGTCTTCCTGGACCGTACCCTGTTCACCGCAATGGGTTACCCGGATGACTACGGCTACATCGACGGCACCCTGGGCGAGGACGGCGATCCGCTGGACGCTCTCGTGATGATTCCGAACTCCGTGTTCCCGGGCTGCGTGGTCGAGTGCCGCGCCGTGGGCCTGTACCACATGGTCGACGAGGCCGGCGGCGACGACAAGGTGCTGTGCGTGCCCGCCGACGTTCGTTTCGATGACATCAAGGACATCGACGACGTCAACGAGTACCACAAGGCCGAAATCAAGCACTTCTTCGAGCAGTACAAGGCTCTGGAGCCGGGCAAGGAAGTCCTGCCGGGCGACTACTGGACTGGTGCTGACGCCGCCGAAAAGGAAATCATTGCCGCGCGTCAGCGTCTCGCCGATTCCGAGAAGTGATTCGATTCTGAATCGTTGACAGGAGGCCCCTTCGGGGGCCTTTTGTTGTATTTGTGGCAAAGCCGCTCTACTCTCCCTCAGTCGCAGTTTCACTGCGCCAGCTCCCCAACAGAGGGAGCTTGTATTTTGTGATACAGTAATGTTTTGTCTTTTCAACTAGGCGTAGGCGGCGTGTAGGAACGCTGGTCGAGGCCCATCGCACGGTAATCCGGCGATGAACCTTCTGTCACACCATGATTTCGATAATCATTCAAATCCTGCTTATTTCTGTTTCCGTAGCTATGGATGCATTCGCCGTATCCATTGGCAAAGGCCTGACCGTATCCCGCGTACGAGTACAAGACGCCGTGAAAAGCACCCTCTGGTTCGGCGGATTCCAGATGCTGTTCCCTATTCTCGGCTATTTCGCGGCATCTACATTCAGCAAATACGTAACCCAATTCGACCATTGGATCATCTTCGCCCTGTTGGTGTTCATCGGCGGCAACATGGTTCACGAAGCCTTCGAAGAAGATGAGGAAAACTCCAAGGAGACCGCCCAGTTCGATTGGAAGCATATGCTTCCCCTGGCCGTGGCCTGCAGCATCGATGCGTTCGCCGTGGGCGTGAGCCTGGCCTTCATGTTCACCAAAGCCCATATGGCATTCGCCATCCTCAGCATCGGTGTGGTCACCGGACTGTTCTCCGCTGCGGGCCTGCACATTGGCCGCGCGTTCGGTTCCCGCTGGCAGAAGCCGGCGCAGATCGCCGGCGGCGTGGTGCTGATTCTACTCGGCATCAAAGTGCTATTGGAGCATTTGGGCGTTATCGCGTTCTGATTTAGTGCCATAAGCCCCTTCACCAGAAGGGGCTATTTTGTTTGATTTCACCGTTCCAATGCCCGACGTAGGATTGGGATAGAAATTCGATTATCTGAGAGGCGTATCATGACCGAGATCACCCAGGAGGGTTGGAAGAACAAAGCTCTGAGCATGTTGTTGGCCCAACTGACGTCCTATGTACTGTTCATCGCAGCCACGGTCATTCCCTCCCCTGGCACCGTCCCCATCATCCCTTTGATTATCGCCGCTCTGACGTTGGCCGCATTTGTCGTATTCTGGCCGTTCCGCGGCAGCATACTGGATCGTATCGTCACTTTGGTGTTTGGCGCGATTTCTCTGATTTTCGTCATCGTACCTTTCCCGACCAGCGAGGTTCCGCCGGATCAGACCGCTGCGGATGGCTCGGTACTTCCTTGGTATTCATGGGCACTGGCCATGAGCCTGCTGCTGGTGGTGCTGGTGGTCTTCTCCTTCGGACGCCAGATGGCTCGTGAGAAGCGCGAACATCTTATCCGCGCACTCTCTCACGCCGTGACTTCCGGTGTGGCAGCTCTCGCCGTGGCCGGCTGGTGCTTCCTGCCTGATTTGGGCGCGATGCTCGCCAAGGGCACCGTTGCGGGAACCGTTGCCCTGATCATCCTCATCGTTTTGGGACTGGCTTTGGCCGTGGCTTCCACGTTGTGGGTGCGCGACGCCGATCCGGACCCGGATATCCGTTATCCGTGGATCGGTACCGGCCTGATGCCGGTAATGCTGATGGGCGTGACCATCGCCGCAACCGCACTGGTGCTCGGCCGTATCATCGGTTGATGGACGTCCACCGTTCCATATTCCGCAAACTTGTAACCTATGTGTCCACTACAAGCGCGTAGAATAATGAAAACCGTGCGAAAGCGGCATAACGCCGCTGATGACTCGTACAGCCACACCGAGCAATTGCGTAACACATTGCAGGATAAGGGGGATTAGCGTGACGGATCTTACGTTGATGACTTTCGCCAGCGACCCCGCCACCGTTTTGCCATCACTCGCCCTGCTTTCTCATCGCGTCCGCGTACTGCCGATGGATGCAGCCAGCTTGGTGAAGATGCCGGAGAACACCATTCTGTTTCTGGATGCACGCGATGATCTGGCGACCGCCAAAACCTTGTGCCGCCTCATCCACGCTTCCGGCCTGTCCACGCCAATCGTGCTGGTGCTGACCGAAGGCGGCTTCACCGTGGTCAACTCCCAGTGGGGCATTGCGGATGTGGTGGTCGCCACCGCTTCCCCGGCCGAAGTCGAGGGCCGATTGCGATTGGTCTCCGAGCGCGGCAACGCTCCCGCAGCCGCAGCAGCCGGTTCTCCCGCCGAATCCACCACCACGGTGGAAGATGGCCAGATTCGCTCCGGCGACCTCATTGTGGACACCAACGGCTATACCGCCTCCCTGCATGGACGCCCCATCGATCTGGCATACAAGGAGTTCGAACTCCTCAAGTACTTGGTCCAGCACCCCGGCCGCGTGTTCACGCGCGCCCAGTTGCTGCAGGAAGTATGGGGCTACGACTACTACGGTGGCACTCGTACGGTCGACGTGCATATCCGTCGTCTGCGCGCCAAGCTCGGCGGCGAATACGAACACCTCATCGGCACCGTGCGCAACGTGGGCTACCGATTCGACCCGCCGGAGACGGATAAGGAAACTGCCGCCGCACAGCAGGCCGCCAAAGCATCCTCTGCCGCCATCGACACCGATGACGATACTCCCGATCTCAACACCGTCGCCTGACAGACCAGCGGCGCTGCAAACTATCAATCATCGATATTACGCCGCTTAGGTCCATACGATGAGAGAAACCAAATCCGCGCGTCTCACGCGCATGCATGACGAATACGACATTCTGCGCCAGGTGATTCCGGCACCCGCTTGCGCACTGCATTTCTCGAATCCGCTCGAATTGCTGATCGCCACCGTGCTCAGCGCCCAGACCACCGACAAGCGTGTCAACACGGTCACCCCGGAACTGTTCGCCACCTACCCCACCGCCCGTGACTTGGCGGCCGCAAACCCGGCCCAAGTCGAAGACATCATTCATCCGCTGGGGTTCTATCGTTCGAAAACCCAGCATCTCATCGGACTGGCCACGGCACTGGACGAACGATTCGACGGCGTGGTGCCGCGCACGATGGATGAACTGACCAGCTTGCCGGGGGTCGGCCGCAAAACCGCGAACGTCGTGCTCGGCAACGCGTTCGATATCCCCGGATTCCCGGTCGATACGCATGTGATGCGCGTAACCGGACGACTGCGTTGGCGGTCGGATTGGCGGTCCGCACACCCCGATCCCGTGAAAATCGAGAAGGAAATCACCTCCTGTTTTCCGCCCGAAGAGTGGACGAATCTCAGCCACCGACTGATTCTGTTCGGCCGGGCCACCTGCCACGCACGTACCCCTGACTGCGCCAACTGCCCGCTGTCCGACACCTGCCCTAGCTATGCGCCGCCCGCCGGCAAGAGCACGTCCAAGCGCTAACTCATGCCTCATCATGGTGAATTGCGGATTCTAGGCTGAATCCACCGCTAGACTGAAAACCATGCAGCACAGCAAGCGGGACAATACATGGTCCAAGTGGGGGATTTTTCTCGGAGTCGCCGTGGCACTCGGCGCACTCGTGGTTGTGGGATGGACGTTCATGCAAAACCGGTTCCAGCCGGGATCATCCCTCGATGCCGATGTGACCATTGGCATCGACGATATGCCGCAATCCTTGGATATTCGGTCCGATTCCTCTGCGGCAGCCGAACGCCTGCTCGTCGACAATGTGTATGAGACATTAGTGACCGTCGATCAAGACAACAAGCTTCAGCCGGGACTGGCGACAAGCTGGAAGACTTCCGATGACGGACTGACCGTCACCCTGACACTGCAATCGGGCGTCACCTTCTCGAACGGCCATACGTTGGACGCCTCGGACGCCGTGTGGTCGTTGCAACAGAACGTGACCAACAAGGTGGCGGACGTCGACGAATTGGGCGATCTGGCGTCGGTCGCCAATCCGAACGCCACCACGGTGGTCATTACGCTTGCCAAGCCCAATCCGACGCTGCTGCGAGCGCTGTCCGGCAGACTCGGCATTGTCTACGATTCCGAGTCGTCCAGTGCCGATTATCAACGCAAGGCCATAGGTTCCGGACCATTCACCGTGGCCGATTTCCAGCCTGGCCATTCCCTGAAGCTGGCGCGCAGCGATACCTACCATGGCACCAAAGCGGCCAGCAATGTCGTTGAATTTATGCAATACTCCGACGCCGATGCGCTCAGCAAGGCCCTGACCGACGGCAGTCTCGATATGGCGGCACCGGTTTCGGCTTCGACGGCCACCGGTTTGAACGGCAAGGATGGCCTGACCGTCAAGGAGGGGGCCACTACGGATAAGGTGCTGCTGGCCTACAACAACGGCACCGATTCGCTGCTCTCCGACGAACAGGCGCGTAAAGCCTTCCGCTATCAAATCGACGCAGCCGGCATCGCCTCCGCCCAACCCGACGCAGCCGGAGCATTGGGCGGCCCCATCAGCCTGCTGGAACCCGGATACGAAGATTTGACCGGACTGTACCCGCATGACGAAAACCAAGCTGGGCAGATGTTCTCCTACTTTGGTGCGCAATACCTGACTACGGTGAATCTGGTGGTTCCCGAAGAATACCGGTCGTTGGCCGAAACCATCAAGCAGCAGATCGAGCGGCAGCCGCGCCCCACGGTGAACCTTGAAGTGCTCTCCGATGAGGATTATGCCAAACGAATCAAGGACGGCAAATGGGAACTGACCGTGATGAGCATGGACGGCACGGATGATGCCGGCATATTCGCCGACCCCGATTCCATGTTCCATTACGACCATACCGAAGCGCAACAGGCCTATGCGGATGCTCGCGCCGCCACTAATGACGCCGATTATGAGGCACGAATGAAGGCGTACGCCCGGCTGATCAGCGAGGATGCGGCCAGTGATTGGCTGTATACCCGCAAATGCTTCACTGTGGCGTCCACCAAGGTCTCCGGCTACCCGACCTCGATGATCAATCGCCGCATGCCGCTGGCCGGGTTGACGGTGAAGTAGGCAACCTTCAGTCACGGACGGGCTACGCCCGATAGTCCTTGGCTCACTATCGTTCGATCGTTCGTACCTCGCCTGCGAACAGCCTACTGGGCTGTTTACTGTACAGTTCGGCTTGTCATGCAACGTGCATAAACTTTGGCCTTATGACTGAAGGCAAATCCATCATCAACGCCAACCTCACCCCGCTGCCCGACAAGGTCGGCGTGGACGGACTTGAGGACAAGTGGCGCACCGTCTGGGATGAAGACGGCACCTACAAATTCCGCAACACCCGCGACCGCAAGGCCGTCTACTCCATCGACACCCCGCCGCCCACCGTCTCCGGTTCGCTGCACGTGGGTCACGTGTTCTCTTACACGCACACCGATGTGATTGCGCGCTACAAGCGCATGCGCGGCTACGACGTGTTCTACCCGATGGGTTGGGATGACAACGGCCTGCCTACCGAGCGCCGCGTGCAGAACTACTATGGCGTGCGCGTGGACGTGTCTCTGCCTTACGACCCGGACTTCAAGCCGCCGTTTGAAGGCACTGATGGCAAGAAGATTGACGCCAAGGATCAGGTGCCGATTTCCCGCAAGAACTTCATCGAGCTGTGCGAGCGTCTGACTGCTCAGGATGAGAAGCTGTTTGAGGCCCTGTGGCGCAAGCTGGGTCTGTCCATCGACTGGTCGCAGACCTACCACACCATCGGTCAGCACCCGCAGCGTGTGGCCCAGAAGGCCTTCCTGCGCAACCTCGCCCGTGGCGAGGCCTACCAGCAGGACGCCCCCGGCCTGTGGGATGTGACCTTCCAGACCGCCGTGGCCCAGGCCGAGCTCGAATCGCGCGAATACCCCGGCTTCTACCACAAGGTGGCCTTCCGCTTTGAGGACGGCACCCCGATCTACATCGAGACCACCCGCCCCGAACTGCTGGCGGCCTGCACCTCGCTGATCGCCAACCCGAACGACGAACGCTACAAGCAGTACTTCGGCCAGTACGTCTACTCCCCTCTGTTCAAGGTCAAGGTGCCGATTCTGGCGCACCCGGCCGCCGAAATGGACAAGGGTGCCGGTATCGCCATGTGCTGTACGTTCGGTGATGTAACCGACGTCGAGTGGTGGCGCGACCTGAAGCTGCCCACCCGCCCGATCATCCAGCGCAACGGCCGTATCGTGATGGATACCCCGGACTGGATCGAGGACCCGGCCGGCCGCGAGGTCTTTGCCGAAACCGCTGGCAAGACCACGTTCTCCGCCCGCAAGATCATCGTCGACAAGCTGCGCGAGTCCGGCGATCTGGACGGCGAGCCGACCCCGACCAAGCGTATGACGAACTTCTACGAGAAGGGCGACAAGCCGCTCGAGATCGTCACCTCCCGCCAGTGGTATTTGAAGAACGGCGGTACCGACGCCAAGCTGAACGCCGAGCTTATCGAGCGTGGCAAGGAACTCGAGTTCCACCCCGACTTCATGCGCGTGCGTTATGAGAACTGGGTGCACGGCCTGAACGGCGACTGGCTGATCTCCCGTCAGCGCTTCTTCGGCGTCCCGTTCCCGCTGTGGTACCCGGTGAACGCTTCCGGCGAGCCGGATTACGATCACCCGATCACTCCGTCCGAGGATCGTCTGCCGATCGACCCGACCATCGACGTGCCGGAGGGCTACGACGAGTCCCAGCGTGATGTGCCCGGTGGTTTCACCGCCGAAAAGGACATCATGGACACCTGGGCCACCTCTTCGCTGACCCCGCAGATCGTGACCCACTGGGCCGAGCCGGACGAGGCCTCCAAGGCCCTGTTCGCTTCCACCTTCCCGATGGACCTGCGCCCGCAGGGTCAGGACATCATCCGCACCTGGCTGTTCTCGACTGTGGACCGCGCGCACTTGGAGAACAAATGCCTGCCGTGGGCCCATGCCACGCTGTCCGGCTGGATTCTGGACCCCGACCACAAGAAGATGTCGAAGTCCAAGGGCAACGTCGTGGTGCCGAACGAGCCGATCGAGAAGTTCGGCGCGGACGCCGTGCGTTACTGGGCCGCCGCCGCTCGCCTAGGCCTCGATGCCACGTACGACATCGGCCAGATGAAGATTGGCCGTCGACTGGCCATCAAGCTGCTGAACGCCACCAAGTTCGCGCTGGCCATCGGCCGTGAGGACGAGAACCATCACGTGGGCGCTGCCGCCGAGGCCGCGTGGAACCCGGCCGATGTGACCGAACCGCTGGATCGCGCCGCTATGGCCAAGCTGGCTTTGGTGGTGCGTCAGGCCACCGAGGCGCTGGAATCCTACGAGCATTCCAAGGCGCTGGAAGTCATCGAGTCCTACTTCTGGCAGTTCTGCGACGACTACATCGAGCTGGTCAAGAACCGCGCCTATGGCACTCCGGACGAGCACGGCAATGTGCCGTCCGAGAAGGCTGTGAAGTCCGCCCGCACCGCTCTGGGTCTGGGCCTGGACGCCTTCGCACGTCTGCTGGCCCCGTACCTGCCGTACGCCACCGAGGAAGTGTGGAGCTGGATGCACGCCGGTTCCGGTTCCGTGCATCGCGCCGCCTGGCCGGTCGTGGACCCGTATGTCGAGGCCGCCACCGGTGCTTCCCCCGAGCTGCTGACTTGGGCCGGCAAGGCCGTGGAGCAGCTGCGTAAGATCAAGTCCGAGGCCAAGGTCTCCATGAAGACCCCAATCCTGTCTGTGGCACTGTCCGCTGCTTCGGAAGGTGTGGAAGCGATTCACGCCGCCTTGGGCGATATCGCGCAGGCCGGTCGCGTGGTCGGCAAGTTCGACTTGGTGGCCAAGCACGCCGAGGAATCCGCCGCCGAAGGCACGCCCGAAACCGAGGTCGCCGTCGAAGCCAGCGAGCTCGGTGAGCCGCCAGCTAAGAAGCCAAAGCACTGAACGTTACGCACAACAACAGTAGGTCTCACGGCAATGCCGCTCGTTCCGAGCCTACGGGAAGCCCACCGGGCTTCCCGCTTAACGGCTCGGCCAGCTAAGAAGCCAAAGCACTGAACGTTACGCACAACAACAAAAGAGGGGAATCTATTGAGGTTCCCCTCTTTTGTTTTTTGACGTTCGGATGACACGACTGTGGGACGGCACGCAAATATCCCGCATACACCATCACACCGTCGGAATCACGATGAGATATCGGGTTTCGGCGGTTTTTTGTTGCGTATTGGGGCTGTCGAGCTGCGCGACGGCCTGCGCCAAGAGCGTGCCAGCATCACTGATTTTCACGGTCTCATTAATCAGCGCTTTCATATCGTGCTTGAGCAGCGTGCCGCCAGTGCCAAAGCCGAACAGTACTGGAGCGGTGTCAAGATTGTTGCCGGAATCGCTGGCGTTGGAGGCCTTGCCGTTGCCGGAATCGCCAGTGTCGCTCGACTTGGCTGAGTCGTTCGTTCCCGAACCAGCGCTCTTAGACGAGTCGGACTTACCACCACCACCGATGGCCGAAGTAAGACCACCCGCATAGTTCATCACATCGCCAGCAGACATGGACATGGTGTCATCGACCAGTGAGGCCTTGGAATGTTGCGACTGCTGCTGTTGCGCGGCTTTGGCCTGCTTACGGGCGGCATCGGCCTTACGCTTGGCTTGGGCGACCCGGGTCTTGCCGTAGAACGATTGCGATTGCGAATCGACCAGGCCGGTCAGTGCCTGAGCCTCGGTCACCGGATCGGAAGAGACATCACCGGACGAACCATCACCATCACTGCCGGAAGCCGAGGACGCGCCGCCTTCGAACTGATCGGAGAATCGCAATACAATCTGGCGCAAGGCCGTGGCTTTGCCCGTATGCTCGGAGGCGGTGGCAAGCGTGCTCATCGCGGCATCGACCTTGGATTGAGCGTCGGCGAGTTCATCGCTACCGTTGGTTTCGGCGATGGCTTGGCTCTCGTAAGCGGTGGCGCCCGAGGACGTGCCGCCGGTCAGGGCGCTCAAATTGGCCGTGTAAACGTCCGTGTATTTCATCGAATACGGAATCATTGCGGCGGAGAGCTGGCTCTGGCCATCGGCGTATTGCTTGGAGCCTTGAGTGGCTTCCTCCGAAGCCTCGGCGATCAGATCATCCACCAGTCCGGTGGTGCCTTGCTGCTGGATGCGGCGAATCACCTCGTCCAACGCATCGACCGCACCGGCATGCTGATGTGCGGCACTGACGTTGTTCACCGCGTTGGCCAAGTCGAGTACGGCTTGAGCCAAAGGCGTGTCCCCGGACAGTTCGCCGGCCGTGCCCATCAACGCCGGCAACTGGGTGGAGGTGCCAATCGATCCAGACAGGTGCGTGGTATATGAGCCCACATACGCGGCCATATAGTCTTCAAACGTCCGCTTATGGGCGGTTTCGCGTTCGGCCACTACAGACTTGTTCAGCGCACGTTCGTTATCGCGCAGGGTTTGAAGCTGCTCGATGAGCTGTTGCTGTTCACCAGAACCGGCGTCGGTCAGTGAATCGACCAGTGTGGCGGCAGAGGCGGTGAGTTGGGCGACATCCGTATCGGCAGCAGGCTGTGCGGCAGCATTCGCAGCATTCGCGGCATCGGGATTAGCACCAACTGCCGGACTGCTGGAATTGGAAGGCAATACGGCGAGCGCCACGGAACTCATGGAGAAGTCTTTGGCGTTCATATAGCAGCTGAATTCCAAGCCGGTTGCGGCTTTTCCAGCTGCGGCGACTACGGTATTGGAACCTTGCGTGGTCACCGTAATGGAGTTGTCAGCGGAAACATCATCGGCTACCTGCGTAGGCACGGTAAAGGCGACAACCGGGATCGTACGGTTGGCTTCCTTGGTTTGCGGCTTAATATCGATATACACGCCGATCAGTCCAGACGCGCCGGCAACCTCGTTTGCCTCGACGTTCGGACCGTCAAGCGAGTAGGTGACGCTGACTTTCCATGGCAGGGTGGCGGCGGAAGCGGGGATACGAGAAACCTTGGACGTGCCGGAATTACTATTGGCGGAATCGGTATCAGTGGAACCGCTATTGCCGGAATCGGCACTGGCGCCATTGCCGGCGCCGCCCTTCCCTACCACATACCAACGGACCGGCTCCCCTTCGGCATCGGTGACGGCGTACATATCACTTGCCGTAGCGAGCACCGGACCGTAATCAACCGGAGTCGGACGAGACATCCAAGCACCGCCGAGAATCGAAGCCACGCACAATGCGCAACTGACCAGTGCGGCACCACATCTCATCTACGTATCCCATTCATACAGTCGACCACTACGGGCATTCCATTCCCGTATTAATGTAGTCGCTGCAGGCAACTTGCCCTATAGACGAATATCCGAAAGGTGCCCATTCGCTGCGGGCGAATCAGGCGAATACGTCGAGTACGCCCGGGTCACCACCGGCATCGGCTATGCGCTGGTGGCGCTTCTTGGCTTCGGTAACCACGAATTCACGGTACATTTCGGCAATTTCCGGATCAAGCCCGGCATCGATGGCGATGCGGTGGAGGCGTTCGATCTGATAGTCCTCACGCTTGGTGTCTTCGGGCGCGAATCCGGCGTTGGCTTTGAGCACGCCGACCTGCGAGGTGGCCTTGAACCGTTCGGCCAGTAATGCGATGACCGCCGAATCGATGTTATCGATGGTTTGGCGCAGCGCTTTGATGCGCGCCACCGCTTGTGCGGTTTCCGGGTGGGCCGCCGCCTGGGCGGAGTCGATGGTGGTCCTTTGCCAGTCGCTGCTCGTTTCGCTCATAGATTCGAGGATACTCCCGATTACGGCTTTGCACGATGCGCAAAGTCAGATATCTCAGATGTCATAGTCGCCGGTGAGGATATGGCTGGCATCCGCATCGCCGAACATGGCCGCACCACTGCCCACTCCCAAAACAATCGAACCCAGTGATGCCTCTTTCATCTCATATATCGTCAGCGTGCATGTGAACGTTGACGGCAATACTACAACTGCAATGTGATAGTTGATGTATTTGCATCAGATACGACAAGGGCTGCACCCCGTATCAATCAGGGTGCAGCCCTTACACTATTGTTCAGCGGTCTGATCAGTTGCCGTTGACCGCGTTGCCGGTGTTGGCCTGCTGCACGATGGCGGCGAGGAAGTCGCGGTTGGTGGCGGTCTTCTTGAGGCGCGGCACCAGCGTCTGGTAGGCCTGCTCGGGCTCCATGCCGCCCAGCAGTCGACGCAGACGGTAGATAATCGGCAGTTCCTGCGGGTTGGTGATGAGCTCCTCGCGGCGGGTGCCGGAAGCGTTGATGTCGATGGCCGGGAACAGTCGCTTGTCCGCCAGCTCGCGGGACAGGCGCAGTTCCATGTTGCCGGTGCCCTTGAACTCCTCGAAAATCACCTCGTCCATCTTGGAGCCGGTTTCCACCAGCGCAGATGAGATGATGGTCAGGGAGCCGCCGTTTTCGATGTTGCGGGCCGCACCGAAGAACTTCTTCGGCGGGTAGAGGGCCTGCGCGTCCACACCACCGGACAGGATGCGGCCGGAGGCAGGGGCTGCGATGTTGTAAGCGCGAGCCAGTCGGGTCATGGAATCGAGCAGTACGACCACGTCCTGGCCGAGCTCCACAAGACGCTTGGCGCGTTCGACGGCCAGTTCGGCAACCGTAGTGTGATCGGAGGCCGGACGGTCGAAGGTGGAGGAAATGACCTCGCCCTGGACCGTGCGCTCCATATCGGTGACCTCTTCGGGTCGCTCGTCCACGAGCACCACCATAAGGTGGACCTCGGGGTTGTTGGCGGCGATGGAGTTGGCGATGTTCTGCAGGGTGATGGTCTTACCGGCCTTCGGCGGGGAGACAATCAGGCCACGCTGGCCCTTGCCGATTGGGGAAACGATGTCCATGATACGGCCGGTGAGCTTGTTCGGGGCGGTCTCCTGCTTCAAACGCTCCTGCGGGTACAGCGGCGTGAGCTTGGAGAACTGCGGACGGTTGAGCGCTTCTTCAACGCTTTGGCCGTTGATGGAATCGATGGCCTGCAGCGGCACGAACTTCTGGCGCTGGTTGCGGCGGTCGCCTTCACGCGGGGCGCGAATCGAACCATGCACGGCATCGCCCTTGCGCAGGCCGTACTTCTTGACCTGGCCCATGGAAACGTACACGTCGTTCGGGCCGGGCAGGTAGCCGGAAGTGCGCACAAAAGCGTAGGAGTCGAGCACGTCGACGATGCCGGCCACCGGCACCAGATCCTCCTGCGGCTCTTCGCGGCGGCTATCACGGTCATTGCGATCGCTACGATTATCGCGATCATCATAGCGACGATCATCATCGGCGTTGTCGCGATCACGGCCACGCATGCGACGGTTACGGCGATCGCTGCGATCATTACGGGTATCGCGATCGTTGCGATCGCTACGGTCGCGGCGGTTACGACGCACGAACTCGTGATCGTCGTTCTGCTCGCCGTCTTCGGACGTTTCCTCGTGCTTCTGCGTGGGCAGCGTGGCCAGGATATCGTCGAGGTCACGCACGGTTTCTTCGCTGTTTTCCGCAGTGCGACGACGGCGGCGAGGCTGCTCGTCCTCATCATCACGGACTCGGCGAATCAGCGGAACTTCCACGTCCTCGTGACGCTCGCGGCGACGCTCGGTAGGCGCTGCATCTCCCAAATCGAGCGTGGCCAGCAGATCGCCGGCCTCATCGGCCTTCTTGCGCGGCTTGCGGCGAGCGAAATCGGGCTGGTCGTCATCGCGACGACGGCGGGCCGCACGCGGTTCGGATGCGGCATCATCGGCGGCCTTACGACGGGTGCGTCGCGGTTCGGTCTCGTCCTTCTTGGCATCGTCGGCCACGGGAAGCGGCAAATCGAGCTGCGGTTCCGTGGCAGCCGGAGCCGGAGCCGGCGACTGGGTGGCCACGTCAGCATTGTCTGTGGTGTTGGCCTCAGCGGCATCGGACTGCGGAGCCTTGACGACCTTGGCGGTTTTGGCGGCCTTGGGGGCGCGCACGGTCACACCGGCCGGCGGCTCTCCACCATTGCGCGCCGCCTGCAGGGTGGCGAGCAGCTCGGGCTTGCGCATGGTCGACGTGCCGCGCAGGCCCATCTGTTTAGCGAGCTCTTTGAGCTCAGGCAGCTTCATATCCTCAAGATTCTGGCTATTTGCCACTGGTTGCCCTTTCCATACCGAACAGACCCATGCCTATCCAGGCGTTAAGAGTGATTATTGCGGTTGCACCGCTCATGAATGTTCGCTGCGTCTCTGAGTCTCTGCGAACTTCGTTCACTGTACAACGCCAACTCGACCAACGCAAAACGGCCCGCCGAAAACCAAAAAAGCTCCCTCTGTGACGAGGGAGCTCAACAAGGTTTATTCACTTTTCTTCGTGGTAGGACTTTTCGGTGTTGACGGACCACACGTTCTTCTTGGACGTCTTGCCGGTCTTGATGTTGCCGACGGCCTCCATGGCGGTGGCCATGGAGTGGTCCATGTTGTTGTAGCGGTGCTGGCCGTTACGGCCCACGCAGTACAGGTTGCCGAAGCCGTCGAGGTACTCGATGAGCTCGTCCATGTGCTCATAGGTGTCGAAGTAGGCGGGGTACGCCTTCCTGACGCGCTCACGATGGGAGTCGATGACCTCGTCCGGACCGTTGATCACACGCATGCGGGTGAGCTCGGAAATCGCGAACTTGGTGACATCCTCCTCGCTCATGTTCCAGAACGAGTCGCCCTCCTCGCAGAAGTACTCGAGACCGATCCACACGGTGTCGTCCACGTCCTTGACCAGATACGGGCTCCAGTTGTTGAAGATCTGCAGACGGCCGACCTTGTAGCCCGGGTCCTGCACGTAGATCCAGCAGTCCGGCACGATCGGCGGATTGCCGAGGGTGGGGATGCTGGTGGTGTTCTTGAGCTTCAGGTGCTTGACCAGCAGGCCCACGGTCACGAAATCGCGGTACGGCAGGCCGTTGGCCACCTCGGTCATATCGGCCGGGGCGGGCTTGGAATCAACGGCCTCGGGATCGGCGCCGGCCACGTCGATGGCGTTGACCAGGTCCTTGACCGGCATCGAGGAGATGAACTGGTCGCCGGAAAGCTCGGTGCGGTTGCCCTCGGAATCCTCGTACACCACGGAAGACACGGCACCATCGGTCTGGCGGACCTCGACCACCCTGGCGTCGGTCAGCACCTTGACGCCGGCGGCCTCGCAATTGGACTCGACGGTCTCCCACAGCTGGCCGGGACCGTACTTCGGATACCAGAACTCCTCGATCAGCGAGGTCTCGACCTCCGCGTTGGAGCGCTTCCTGGGGCTAAGCTTCTGGAAGGCGTTCTTGAGCACGCCCATGATGGACAGGCCCTTGACGCGCTGGGCGCCCCAGTCGGCGGAGATCTGGGAGGGGTGGCGGCCCCACAGCTTCTCCGTGTAGCCCTCGAAGAACATCGAATACAGCTTGCGGCCGAAACGGTTGATGTAGAAGTTCTCCAGATTGTCTTCCGGCAGCTTGTGGAACATGGACTTCAGGTAGCTGAAGCCGGCCACCATGGTGAGCTTGAAGCCCATGGCCTTCAACGTGTTGGGGCTCAGCGAAATCGGGTAATCGAAGAAGTGGCGGTTCCAGAAGATACGGGACACTCGGTGGCGCTTGAGCATCACCTTGTCCTCCGTCTCCGGATCGGGGCCGCCCGGCTCCATGTCGTGGTCGCGGCCGAGCTTCTTGTCATCATAGGAGGGTGCGCCCTGCAACGGCAGAACGGTCTTCCACCAATCCATGATGCGTTCGTCTTTGGAGAAGAAACGGTGGCCGCCGATATCCATGCGGTTGCCGTTGTGCTTCACGGTGCGCGAGATACCGCCGAATTCGCGGGTCCCCTCCAGCACGGTCACGTCGTACTTGTCGGCACCGCCGTCCTTGATGAGTTCCCATGCGGCGGTAAGTCCAGCCGGACCGCCGCCGATAATCACTACGGATTGCTTGTCGGTCATTATGCTCCTTATAAACGCAAAATCAGAGACAGTCTACTAGAAGCCCCGGAATCGCACACCGAAAGATGAGCGAATGCTTACAGAATTCTCCCGATATACGACCGATGCGCCGTCTTTCCATCAGAAGAAAGGCGACGCATCGAATCGTGAGGTAGGGGTATTCGGCAACGTTGCGTCACACACAGCGCGGCGAATCGGTTTGGTTTTGGGCTAATTCGTCAGCGACGAACTTTCCATAGATTCAGCGAGATGCCTGCAAGTGCAAGCAGCATCATAATCCCCGCAACACCAGTAACGGCAACACCGGTACGACTCAACTCGTTTTCCGTACCATTAGCCTGAGTGTTGCTGGGCTGATGAATTCCCGCACCATTGTTATTCGGAGTGGTACTCGTTCCCTCACCAGTGTTAGGTCCTGTGCCCGGCTGCGTTGTGGAATCATCAGTCAGATGCGCATCGTCGCCTAGGGTTTGGTGGTCGGAGGCCAAGCAACTTTTAAGCTCAGTGAGCTTGTACCACGTGGAACCATCGGCAATCGGCGTGCATTCGGAGCGGAAGGCGATTTCCTGCTCGTTGTAGAGCATACGAACGAGCGGCGTGTAGGCACGGCCGGTCTTCGGGTCGTTGCCGGATTTGACGGCAACATCCCACTGCACATTAGCGGCCATCGGAGTCACCGATTCACCGCGCCATTCATTGTTGGCGTAGGTGTACACGTCGGTGGTGCTGGCGGCCGCCTGCTGGGTGGAACCGGGAAGGCCAAGCAGCGCGGCGAACGGCATCATCGTTTCGGCATGGGCAAAGCGGAAAGTAGCAACGGTGGATCCGCCGTTTACGCGCTCATCAATCGACGAGAAGAAATCGTCAAGCAGCGGCTGTGCGATTGTGTAGGTCTCGTCTTGGCCGGCGTAGCTCGGGCCCTTCTCGTAGAAGTCCTCGGCGTCAAGCGCCCAGGCGAACAACTTGGCGTCGTCTGCCTGCTCACCTTGGAAGTACTGGTTGAAGTCGAAGGTATGGCTGCCGGTGTTCTCGTTCTCCATATCAGCGGCGATGATGTACAGGTTGTACAGATCCATCGCGGCATCGTATTCGGAGGCGATCTTCTTCTTGGCTGCGCCGCAGGCGTCGGCATCCTTGCTGGGGTCGGCTCCCGGCGCGCAGTTGGCCTCGCCGCCCTTGGTGCCATCGACAGTGTTGTACCAGGCGTACGTGCCGTCGGCCAGTTTGGCGAGGAAGTCATCGGTGAAGATTTGTGAAAGCAAATCGTGAGAGGCTGTTTTCACGTCCTCGTTTTCGGCGATGGTTTGCTCAGCGCCTGCGATAATCGCATCGTTTTCCACGAAGTTCTGGTAATCGTCGGCACGCTGCTTGGCCTCACCGGTTTTCTCAGTGCCGTCCGGGTTTTCGGACTTGTGGAAGTACAGCGTGTTCGGCGTCTTGTCGAAAGCCGCCGCCTCGCCGGTGCCGGCCGGATCGGCGGGCGTCACAGTGCTGTTCGCCAGTTTATTGTTCGAGGCCGCGTTGAAACCGCGAGCAAAATTCTCGCCTGATTCAGTAGCGCGGGCTTCGCCGGAGGACTGATAGGCAATCTTGCCACCGTCCTTGGCTGCGTTGTCGAACAGCGTCTTGTTGCGCTCGTAGGCACGTGCGCCAATGCCCTGATGTTGGTCAGCACCCTGACCGGTGAGCATACCGTAGCCATTCTCCACATTTGCGGCGGTGATGGCTTTGAGATTCTTCATGAATTCGGACTTGATGGCATCAGACTTAAAACCGTTATCCGCTTCGGCGGCTTCGGCCATCTTCATAAGCAATGCGTCGTATTTGTAGCTGGACAGGCCGCGTGAACCGTGGCGAGCCATCGACTCGGTGTATACCGTTTCGTAGCCTTCCGGCGCCTGGCTATAGCTGGCAGTGGTCGCTTCGCTAGGTGCCACATATGGCTGCTTGCTGCTGTAATACTGGCCATCGGCCTCCAAAGCCATGGCGTGCGGAACGGTCAGGATGCCACCGGCCAGCAATGTGGCGGCAGCAACCACGCCCGCGATGGAGCCCTTAAGGCCCTGCTGCATATGGTGTGTGTTCATGCAGCATTTTCTATCAGCCGCAAGCAAACAAGACACACGATGGCAAGGTTACGAGTCTGAACTTTTGCTATGCGTTGTATGAACAATGCGCGACGCCCCGCCGTAAGATGACGGAATGCCGCGCATTGTCAATACAGGCTGTATCAGACGATTGCCTGTCAGTGAATATCGTCGGGAATGTCGATATCGGTTTTCTGGACTTCTTCGACGTTCACGTCCTTGAAGGTCACGATGCGCACGGACTTGACGAAACGGCTGGAACGGTAGACATCCCATACCCATGCGTCAGTCAGCTGCACATCGAAATACACGTCCTGACCAGCGGAACGCACGTTGAAATCGACCTTATTCGCCAAGTAGAAGCGACGCTCAGTCTCCACCACATAGGTGAACAGCTTGATGACGTCACGGTATTCCCTATACAGCGCGAGTTCGGCGTCGGTTTCGTAATTGTCGAGATCCTCGGCACTCATGCTTGTTTACTCACTCACTTTCCGTATCGCGTTTGCGGCCGCGGCCCAGCGTACGCCACCATGCTTCCTTTGAGGGCTTGCGTTCTGCCTGACCGTACGGCCAGTTGCTTTCCTCTTCGAGACTGTGGCGCGTGTTCTTCTGCGTATCGTCGTGGTGCTCGGCCTGTGGCTCGACTGGCTGCGCGGCCGCCGGCGTCTGGGCCTGGGACTGCACGTCACTCGTCGTGGCGGCGGCTGCCTCACCACGCTGTGCCGGCTCGGGTTCCGGCTTGTTCTGCTGGATGGCGATGGAATGCTCGCGCGCGGACAGCGCTTCCTTGACACCCGGGTTGTCCTCAATCAAGTGCATGCCAAAAGCGTCAAGCGAACGAATCGGATCGTACTCGTCAGCCAACGTGTCCATGACGATAAGGTCCTGGTATTTGTTGTTTTCGGCATCCCACAACGCGTCGCGCGAGGTGCCGGACGGCACGAAGCCGAGCGACTGGTAGACCGAAATCGAGCGGCTGTTCTTTTCCGGCACGCTCACCCAGATGCGGTGCATGCCCAAGCCGGCCGGTTCGGGCGCGAAACCGTAGGTCATCACACGCGGCATGGCGTCACGGGAGTAGCCGCGGCCACGGTATTCACGGCCCAAGATGATCTGGATGCGGGCGGACTTGGACCAGCCGTCGATGTCGATAAGGAAAATCATGCCGATGACATTATCGGTGCTGGCCGCATCGAGCTGACCGTCATCGTCATGGTCGGCGTCAGTCAATACGGCCCATGCGATGGTGCGGCGGGATTCCGGATCACCCACACCGGATTCGGCGGGTGCCTGACCGGCTTCCCAAGCCTGGGAGCGGCGGACCCACGTGTGTACGATGGCGCGTTCGGTGACCGCATCCTTACCTGTGATCTTGGATGCGCCATAGAAGGCATCAAGTTCATCCAAACGAGGCAGGTCCTCGACGGTGGCGGGGCGCAGGTGCACCATTTCGCCACGGATTGGCGGAATGACGATGCTCTGTGGCAGATCGCGCTTCAGTTGCGCTTCGGTAGCCATGCTCAGCGTCTCGTTGGTTGCGGTCATCGGTATACATCCCCCGGTTCGGCTTGTTTCGGCTCACGGTCCAGTGCCGAACATATCTTACTCGACTGGGTGAACGCTGGAAATGCTCTGAGTCGACTTTCTTACAGAATCAATAAAGGCTCCCGCTGGCGGGAGCTGTCCGCGAAGCGGACTGAGGGTGGTCATCCGTACATGGCGACCACCCTCAGTCTCACTCCGTTCGACAGCTCCCACCAGCGGGAGCCAGTGAATCTAATCAGCCCTTGATCTTGCCCATGACGACCTTGGTGACGGCCTTGGCGTCGGCCTGACCGCGCGTGGCCTTCATCACGGCACCGATGATTACACCCATCGGCTTCATGTTGCCGCTCTTGAGCTTCTCGACAACGTCCGGGTTGGCTTCGAACGCCGCGTCGACGGCCGCCTCGATGGCACCGTTGTCTTCGACGATCTTGTAGTCGTGCTTCTTGACGACTTCA
>OBZH01000498.1_pt1 | contig 41298 bp, 34 predicted proteins | sample 1476881 | NCBI WGS metagenome assembly OBZH01 (sample SAMEA2580230, study PRJEB22360) | human gut metagenome | biome: human gut; feature: human-associated habitat; material: faeces | place: Denmark | collected 2008/2010 | reverse complement strand
CAGGCGCTTGCGCCTGCCCTAAACCGTTACCCCCCAGTATCTAATAGGGGGGTAGAAATAAAATAACGAAATAGAAAAAGATCAATAAAGAGCGCTACGGCAAGATTCATCGAAGATGAGTGTCTGTGTCCTTTTTAACGATTTTGAAGGGACACAAAAATGAGGGATCAATCATCCCAAGGGTTTGACGGCTCTATTTGGAGAATCAAAAAAATCTGATTTCGTTATTTAATTGAGGTGTAGGAAATTGGAGCCTAAAGAATTGCGAAACTATCGATACAAATTTGGTTTATCCAATGCGAAGACTGGAAAACAAAAACCAGTTTCTCAACGAAAATTTGCACAAATACTGGACATCTCTTTGTCCTATTACAAAAAAATGGAACAAGGCAAGCGCTCGATTCCAGAAGAGGTGAAACAAAAGCTCGAAGATTATTTTCGTGTCTACATGAAACATGGGGTAGAAATGCGCGTCATGATCGATTATTTGCGTTTGTCCTTTTTTGATGCAGCACCTAAAGATATTATCCAACGAGTGTTAGGCATGGATGAGTTAGAGTTTGAAACCCGTTCAACAGGACTCTACATGTTTGACCAGGTATCTGTACGAGGGAATATTTGGGTGTTCTGGCACACAAAAGAAACTACGAAAAATGTATTGATACAGTTTTCAGGGCAAGGATGCCGTGAATATGAACTGGTATTGAAGGAACGAAAAACAGACTGGCAGGAATACCTATTACACCTTTGGCAAAAACAAGGAATGCTAGAAAGTTGCTATAGCCGTGTTCAATGCAGCCGGATCGATATTGCCATTGATGAAATGTGGATGCGAGATGATGACGAATACTTTGATTTGTTTTCTATTCTGGAAAAGGAACACAAAGGACTGATCGAAGATAGCTTCAAATTATTTGAAAACTATGGGGGATATTATACAGAATCAGGGGTAGCTAGAAACAAGGGGCTATCCCTTTATTTTGGATCAAGAAAATCCCCGATGTTCTTCAACTTCTATGAAAAACGCTATGAGATTGCCAATCGTGAGCGTATTTCAGTGGAAGATGCCTTACTAAAATACGGTATCTACAATCGCTACGAATTGCGTAGCGCTGCTGAAAAAGCAACTGAGATTATTGATCGCTTTATTACCGGAACGAGCTTAGGGGAGATCGGCGCTGGATTGATCAATGACAAATTGACGGTTTATGACTTGCTTGATTCTGAATCAAGAATTGTGAATGAGCGGTGGGCCAAAATGTTTCGGACAGTCAGAGAGTTGAATTTTTCCATGAAGGCAGAAAATTTTTCGATCGAACGAGCGGAACGATGGTTTGAAACTCAAGTAGCCCCCACGCTAAAACTGTTAAAAATTGTCGATGAACTTTCCGGCAGAGATTTTGTGAATGCAACGATTGAAAATGTGGAATTGAGTGAGGATAAAGAAAGCTACCTTACTTGGTTTCAATCATCAGGAGGTGATTTAGTTGGAGGATAACAAGGACTATCTTTTTTCTGGAATCAATCATTGTCAGGAAAAAATCGAAGCAATTAATCAGCGAATTCGAGCATTGAGTGTTTTCAATTATTCGATGGATTTGATTGAACGAATTCTTGAACGTGGTGAATTTCAGGATGATCGGGCATGGCAAGAAATTGCACGATTACTGGAAGTACGAAAAAGTTATGAATTCAAGTTGGAAGAGTTAAGTTGGCAGGTGAAACCAAGTGATTTGAGTCAGATTGAATTTTATTCTTTCAGTGTTCCGAAAAACGCTTTGATCGCTGTGAAATTAGGTGCAAAACCATTAATGGTTTATTCGAACTGCGTGATCGAAGTGTATAACAAAAAAATCGAGTATAGTTCTTTATCAGTTGATGAAGTGCGGCAATTATTAAGTCAGTCAATTTGCGAAGATACTAATCATGGTATGACGGAAGAGAGCATTCAAGAAGAATTACTTGATCTCGGTCGATATGCCAATGAACCCTTTTATCAAGGATCGGTTTTACTGATAGAAAATGTATTTGTTTAGATAAGGAGTGCATTCAATGGAAGCACAAATATATATAGCTAATTTGTCTAAATATGTTAGTGGAACGATTCAGGGAGGCTGGTTTGATCTACCAGTGGACTACTCTGATATAGCAACGAAACTAGGGCTAAATGAATCCGAAGAGGAAACGATTATACTGGATTCGGATGCGCCATTTACTGTGACTCAATACGATAGTTTGGATCGCTTAAACGAATTATATGAACAGTATTCGGAATTATCCAGCGAGGTACGAGATCATGCAAAAGAATTAATTGGAGATTTATTTTCGTCAGAAGAAGATTTACTGGAGAATGCTGAGGATGTCATGTTTCTGCCGGATGTTGATACTGACGAGAAGTTAGGAAGCTATTGGATTAATGAAGGTTTTATTACGGTACCCAAGGAATTAGAAAATTATATAGATGAAGAGGCCTTGGGACGAGATATTCGATTGGATGGACAAGTTGTCTATGTTTCGGATGGCTGTTTCATGAAGTAGCTCTTCTTAGGTTAGAAAGGTGTTACTAATACGATGGAGTTGATCAAATACGCAGGTTCCTTTCACCTTGGGAATCAAGATTTATTGGAAAGTATTGAGGAAGGAAAAGCCTTCTTCGGAGAAATTTATTATTGGTATAAAGCGAAATTGACTGAGTACCTTTTGACGGTTCCATTTAAAGATTTGAACTTTGACGAATTGTTCGAACAGTTTAGGAATCTATTTTTACGAGAACTGAAGCAGTTAGGCGGTTTAGACTATCCAGTCACTTTCGAGAGGTTAGATGGTCAGTTTAAACAAGTCGTCTATGACCCAATCTTTGTTCAGGCGACTGAGAGAATGGATGAGGTGAATCAAGAGCGATCCTACTTTATGAATTATGTCAAAAAAAGGCAATGGAATGTGACAGAACAGTTTTGGTCATATCTTCAAGAATACGGAGAAGTTCGTATAATGGAAATAAATTCGGATTATGCAGAAAAGCTGATTCCAGTCGGTTTTGTAGAAAAGTGTCATTTGAAAATTATTAAACAGTGATCGTCCAAAATTGTATAAAGTACCGAAAGCAACGTCCTAAGAAGCCTCATTCATAGAACGTTGCTATTTTTTTGTCTAAAAAGGTGGTGAACGCCTTTCATCAGGTAAGAAATCGAAGTCCATAAGTGAACTCGAATGGAAAAATACTAATTATTATTGGAGGAAGTTTATGAAAACGAAAATCAGTAGAATCATTGTTTCGCTCGTGATGATCGTCACGCTGCTTACGCAAATCATTCCATTTCAAGCGATCACGGCTTATGCGGAAAACACCGGTGCAACTCAAGTACAAAAGAATGAAGAGAAACCGAAGGCCACAGAAGCCACGAAGGCTGATCCGGTTGAATCAACCAGTGAATCGAGCCAAGAAACCTCGGAAAGTACCAGCAGCACGGAGTCTTCTGAAAGTACAAAAGAAGAGGAGAATGTGAAATCTGAGGATAAAGAAGAGACACAAAGAGAAGTAGCCTTGGATGGCAGTGTCTATGGTTCAGGAGCTGGCGTTCCTGGTGATCCAGTTCTTTTCCGGAGTGCGAGAGCATTATCGGCAGATTTACCAACTTTTTTCGGTATTTCTACAAAAGCAATTAACGCTGAATTGACTGCTTACCAAAATGATTCCTTCTATCTGGGGACCCCTTATCGCGGACTGTATTTAAATCCAGACGAAGCCTATTGTTTGAGTCCAAATGGTGCGCCAACAAGCTATGGGCCTGGGATGAACTGTACCGGATTTGTGGCTACTGTTATTCGTAGAGCTGGAGGAGATATTTCAAGAATTACGAATAATAGTACGGGATTTGGTGGTGCCGCAAACGCCTATAACTGGCGTGATGTTTTACGTGCGACAACTTATGCGGATACGTACAATACGGTTTCTGAAATGTTAGCGAGTGGTACTATGCGTAAAGGCGATATTATTTATTTTGAACCAGATGTATCGGTAACCAACTATGACTGCCATATTGGCTTCTTCTGGGGAAATACTCCTAGTGACAATAAATTCTGGCATTCCTATTATCCTGATGGAAATATTATTTCTGATATTAAAACGAAGTCGCCTGCTGAGAAAATCTATGTCTTCCATAATGCGAAGGAAGAGGGATATATTTCACTGAAAAAAGTGAATGATAAAGGAGATAATATGGCTGGAGTTTCTTTCAAATTGACTGCGGATGGGAAGTCAACCACCGTAAAAACAGACGCAAATGGGAATTTAAAGTCACCAAATTATCCTATTGGTACAGTGGTGGAGTACGAAGAAACAGCTACGATCGCTGGTCATTATATTGATTCTGCGTCATCTAAAGGCAAGATCACCATCAAGGAAGGTTCTAATGAATTAAAAGTAACCAATCCTCGGTATGCGAATGTTACGCTGAACAAAAAGAATGACGTGGGTCTAAACCTTGAAGGTGTTCAATTTAAATTGACTTATAACGGAAAAGATCATATCGTCAAGACCGACAAAAACGGTCAAATTCAAGTGACGAATGAATTGAAAAATAATACGAAAATTGAATGGGAAGAAACCACGACGATTGCTGGTCATTACATTGATACAGCCAATGCGAAGGGATCGTTAGTAGTGAAATCCGGTTCAAATACGATTAATGTAAGTAATCCACGTTATGCCAATTTAACACTGATTAAACAGAACGATAAGGGTGTAAATCTTGAAGGCGTAGAATTCAATCTTCATTATAACGGAAAAGATCATAAAGTGAAGACAGATAAAAACGGGACAATCAAGATCACCAATGACTTAAAGCACAATATAAAAGTCGAGTGGGAAGAACTTAAAACCATCAAAGGTCACTACATTGATCCAGAAAAAGCAAAAGGCTCGATCGTAGTGAAGTCTGGAGAAAACACGATTAACGTAAATAATCCAACGCTTAATTTTGGGTTGATTTCTCAAGCAAGTAACCAAGACGGGGCACAATTTGTGAATCCAATGATCGGGCAAAAGCTGCGGGATGAAGTGATGATCCAGGCGAACCAAGCACCTGCAAATGCGAAACTACGTCTGACTTCTGATTTTGTCGAGTTTGGAACAGGGGAGCAGCTTGGCGAAGAATCCTTGAAACAAGTGAATGAATTCGAAGCGAACCAAGCTCAATTCGTTAAGAATGTGTATTTAGATTTTGATGCAACAGGAATGCATGGTAAAAAGGGTGTTTGGATCAATGTCTTAGAATTCTACAATCCTTCAACGGGTGAGTGGGAAGAAGTCACTCGTCATGATGATTTGACGAATGAGGCAGAAGCGATTCAATTTGTGACTCCAGAAATCCATACCGAGTTTTTCTTCTATGATCAGAACGAGAACGAAACGAAGCTATCTGATCCATTGGCAAAAGTGAAAGGATTTGACCGAGTATTCTATAAGAACCTTATCTCAGGCCAAACCTATAAATTTGATCTAACCATGATGGATTGTGAATCTGAAAAAGAATTCAAAGACCCGAACGGAAACAGCGTTACTGGATCAATCACTGTTGTTGCAGGGATTGATGGCACCGTCACTTCGACTATCAACGCAAGAGAATACTATGAAAAACTTGCGAAAGAAGAGGCTGAAAAAGAAGAATCTAAAGAAAACGATAGCGACAAAGAAAAAGAAACGACAAAAGATTCGGATCAATTCAAAGAACCGATTCAACCTAAAGCAACCACACAAGAAGTTGTTGATACCGAAGAACCAGCAGAGTCGGAAGAACAAGAAGAAGCGACTGAATTTTCAATACTGAATGACGTTGAATTGTTAGAAGGCTATGTCGATGTTCCGTTTGAAGCCAACTTATCCGCTGCGAAAGGAAAAGTTTTAGTTGCTTACGAGCAGCTATCGACAAATGACACGCCGATTGCCGATGAAAAAGAACTTGAGAATGAGAAACAAACAGGGAAAGTAAGAAATCCTAAGATCGGTACGCAAGCTCTCGTGAATGGCAAAGTAGAAGTCACAACTGACGGCAAAGTGACACTGACTGATAAAGTCGCTTTTGAAGACTTAACGCCTAACGTTGAGTATGATCAAAAAGTCACTTGGATGGATACACGTACAAAATTACCTGTCATGATTGATGGGAAAGAATTAACTTCAACCATCAAGTTCACACCGAAAGAATCAACAGGAACGATCGTTGTGACAATTGAAGATTTTGCTGTTCAACAATTATTTGGTAAAGACAGTCAAATCCAATTGGTCGCTTTTGAAGAAACGACTTATAACGATGAGCCTGTCGCTTCTGAAAAAGACTTCAACAACAAAGGCCAAACGATTACAATCAATAAACCAGTCGAACCAGCAAAACCAACTAGTCCAGCAGGTACATTGCCTCAAACATCAGGATCATTGGGAAGTCCAGTGACTTGGATTCTCTTAGGACTTGTGTTCGCCGCGAGTGCTCTTTTTATTGTTGTAAACAAGAAACGTCAAAATAAAAAATAAGCGAGATCAACGAAGCGTCCATACTAGGGCGCTTCTATTTTTTAGAGGAGGGTACCGTGAAAAAGCTATGGAAGAACCTACCATTTCTATGGATCGTTTTAGGGATTGTGATTTCTTGTGCTAGTTACTACGGCTATCACTTATTACTACAAGCAAATGACCATGCGGAACAAATCAAATATCCGATTGAATTAAATCAAAGCAATCGAGATGAACAAAAAAAGAAATTGAAAAAAGCGACTTACTGTCCTCGTCAGATCAAACCAGTCACACCCGCTGCCTATGCGAAAGCTCAATTGCGGTATGCCGAGATCGTAAATCAGTGGGGCGTAGGAGCGTTGTATATTCCCAGTGCTGATATTCATTCGAAAATTCTTGCAGGAATCGACAATCAGAATCTAATGGTTGGAGTCGGAACGTACTATCAGGATCAGCAGTTAGGAAAAGGCAACTATGTACTCCTAGCTCACAATTTGGTTCAAGGTGGCGGAACACTTGAAAATCTGCCGAAAACACCCTTACGGCAAGTCATTTATCTAACTGACTTTGCGAAAGTTTATGAGTACGTGGCGATAAAAAATGATGTCGTCGAACAAAGTCGTGGCGACTTGATGGCGATTCCTATCGATGATCATAAACCACTTGTGACGCTTATTCGGTGTGAGGGCGGACTGAATACCTCTAATCGAGCGGTCGTACAGGGTGAATTCTTGAAGGAATATCCGGCAAGTGAAGCTACCAAAGCCGTGAAACTTGGTTTGGGACTTATTGAAGAGCGCTGGATCAATGATGAAAAAATCTCGAACCAACAAAGTTCCAACACTAATGAAGAATCACCGATTCGAATACGAAAGCGTTCGGTTGAAACGTCCAACGAACCGATTTACTCACCATTCCAAGTTGCCTGCATTTATTTGTTTACGCTCTTGAATGAGGTGCCTGTAGTAATCGGGATCGGTTATTTGATTGGGCTTCTAGCTTTGACGCATGTAGCTACACGGAAACAGTTTGAATCTTAAAGTGAAGAGGGGAATTGTGTATGTTTTGGATCATCGTAGCCTTTATGATCGGTACTTTCTTTGGTGTGATCATTATGGCAATACTGAGCGCTGGAAAATATGACGATATGGTAAACAACAGAATTGAATGAGAAAGGATGGACTAGATGAAGAAATTTTCGAGAATGGTTTCGGCCTTGATTTTTACGTTGCAGACATTTCTTTCGACACCAATGGCAGTCTTGGCAAGTGACGTGTCCTCAACCAAAGAAGCGACAGAACAAGTCCAAAAAGCTACCGATACCACAGAAACAACAGAAAGTACTACCGACTCTACAGAGGAATCTTCGACAAAAGAATCTACCGAAAGCAGCTCTTCAAGCAATGAATCTTCTACAGAATCTTCTAGTAGTGGAACGGAACCTTCGGAATCTCCAACACCGAGTGATCAAGAAACTTCGAAAAAGGAAGAACCAAAAAAAGAAATAGAGAAACCGGCAGCGCCAAAAAAAGAATCAACGGTGGAACAATCCAACCAAGTTCTGCAAGAAGTCCCAACACCAGAAACGAGTGTCGATCAAGAAGCGACCGTTGATCTATCACGAACGGTTCCTTCAAGTACCGTGACACAAGATGGATCGATTCATTTTGAAAAAGATGAATCCGTGGACCACTTTATTCGTGAGATTGGCGAGTCGGCTCGAAAGATTGGGAAGGAAAAAGAGTTGTATGCGTCTGTGATGATCGCTCAAGCCATCTTGGAATCGGCTTCGGGTCAAAGCCAGTTAGCCCAAGAACCAAACTATAACTTGTTCGGGATTAAAGGAACACACAATGGGAAATCCGTCTCACTAGCAACACAAGAAGACCTTGGAAATGGCACGCTTTATGCGACACAAGCAGGTTTTAGGGTGTATGAAAATTATGAGGATTGCTTCAATGATTACGCCACGCTGCTAAAAGAAGGAATCACTGGTGACTCCAATTACTATTCAGGCGTTTGGAAATCGAATGCAAAAACCTATCAAGAAGCAACAAAGTATCTAACAGGTCGATACGCCACAGATACTCAGTACGATCAAAAACTGAATGGATTAATTGAGACGTATGATTTAACAGACTACGACAAGGAGCTTCAAGGACCAATCATTAGTAGTTCTGGCTATAAAATTCCTTTACAAAATTACTCCATTTCAAGTGTGTTTGGCAATCGCAATGGCGAGTTTCATCGTGGGTTAGATATGGCGGCAGCTCAAGGCGAACGAATTTATGCGGTGAAGTCTGGTACAGTGATCAAGGCGGAATTTCATAGTTCTTGGGGCAATTACGTGGTGATCCAGCACGAAGATGGGACAACCGCTCTATATGCACACCAACAACAATCTATCGTCAAAGTAGGGGATACTGTCTCACAAAGTCAGATAATCGGTTATGTAGGTAGTACCGGAAATAGTACGGGCAGCCATTTACATTTTGAACTTTGTAAGGACAGCAGCTTTTCTCAAGGCATGTTGGTTGATCCACAAGTTGTATTATTTGGAAACTAAAAATGAATCATTTGAATTCAAGAGACTCACTGGAGCCTCTTTTTTTGCGGAGGTGACGCATGAAAATGGAATTTATTGGAGAACCAATTGGTGAAGAGGAGTTTATTGAGCACTACATGTATCTGTTTGAGTCTTCGGTTCGTCAGCTATGTTCGATTGATGAATTCTTACTCAAGGAAAAAGAATACCTGCAAGCAGAGTATCGTTGCGCATGGTTGTTGTATCAAAAGTTTGAAGCAGAACAGAAACGTCCGCCGGACTATCGTTTTCTAAGCGACAGCGTGACGAATGCCGTGATCGCTCGTGAATACCTATTCCAGGAACGAGAAAAGAACATGATGAATTCGGAACACTTTGCGGAACGGTATATTGTCCTTTTGCGATCCGAGGGGTTACTCACACCTGTGGTTTTTGGAGCTACTGACTTTGCCTTCATCATGAAAAGTGAACGTCATCGAGCGATCAAACGTTATGACGAGGAAGACACCTTTACTGAGGGTTATGAAATGATGCGTATTCAGAATAATCGTTTTTTGCAAAATTTTGTGATCCAACAATTGGCAGATGGTTTTCTTAATCTTTATTCGGTGTACATGAAGAAACGACAGGACGGATGAGAGGGTGCTTCAATTGATCCTATATATAGCGATCGGATTTTTCATAGTCAGTTTTATTTGGCAGTTTTTGGGTGCCAAATTTGACTGGCTACAGAAGAAGGATCGTTTGGCTTGGAAGCAAGGATTCAAACGGAATCGGTATGAGCTATTCCTCACATTTGATGATGGACGTTTTGCGTGTTACCAACTATTTGCAAATTACACAAAATATCAAGCAGCCGACTTATTGCTCAAGCTTTTTGAAAGCAACCCTTTTGTCGGGATTGAGGAGAATGGACGAGTCTTCTATTATCGTTATTCTCAAATTGAAAAGATAGAGTCCGAAAAATATTCGTTAAAGCTGGGAAAGAAAGGTCTGTTTTGATGTGTCCAATTTTTTAATTTGGTATGAGCATGAACAGTTTCAAGAGTTTCGTCAATTGATCGAGGATGTTTTAACAACGTTGAAACCCAAAAATGAGCCATTCGTTGGTTTACCAAAAGAAATGAAGACGAAGTATCGAAACGATCCAGTAATGTACCAACGTTATGTGAATCAACGAGTACATTATATCAATGAGCGGGAACAGCAGCGACAACGATTTATCAACTGGTGCAGCAAAGAAGTCATTGAACAGTTTACCCAACTCTATCCAGAGGTGGATCGGATACAATTAGTGTCGGAAACCATTTCTGGATTGAATCAACTATTTTTAGAACGTTATGAATTTATGACGACTTACTCTTTAGAAATAAATTTTTGATGAATGGAGAATGCAACATGAAAAAAAGAATGATCACAACCTTAGCAATTACCAGCGTAACCTTATATGGTCTACAGCTTGGAAGTTCATCAGTACAAGCTGGTGAATTGGATATACCAGTAGGTGAAAATGAGAAAAAAGTTGAACTTGTTTCTACGGCAGATGGCCTGAGTGAAGAATTGCCTGGAGAACTACCAACAGCCCCAGAGCTACCGACCGATCCAGAATTACCCGAAACTCCGGAGGTTCCTGAAACACCAGAAGTACCAGAGACACCCGAGGTTCCCGAAACGCCAGAAGTACCGGAGATTCCCGAAACACCGGAAGTCCCTGAAACGCCAGAGAAACCAGAACAGCCGGAAAAACCTAGTAAGCCAGAGGTACCTGCTCAACCAGAACAACCACAGATACCCACACCATCCAATCCAGGAGAAGACGTTGTATTGAATCCAACAGTAGAGGCACCCATAGAAACGGCGACAGGAGAACAAATTGTTTCAGTGAAAGACGGCGTAGCCTATAAACAAACGGCAGCCGGATTAGCACCCATTGAAAGTGAAGTCACTCCATTACCAGATGGAAACATTTCTATAAAGGCTGCGGATGGATCGACAAAAGTTTTACCAAATACAGGCGAAGCCTCTAACGAAAGTTTATCCGCTTTAGGTTTAGGCTTGATGTCAATGGTTGGATTGATCTGGAAGTTTCGATTTTTCAAACGGTAAGATGGCTCGAATAATCAAAAGGAGTTGTCTATTGAATGAAGGAGCGGCGAATTAAAAAGAAAGATAAAACAACTAGTGAAAAAATACCGAAAGTACGAAGGATTCAAACCAAAGCAATGAGACGTTTGTTTTGGTTAGGAATTCTTTTTCTAAGTGTTTCAGGAGTATTTGCCTTTCTTCAAACTCAAGGCTTACGAGTAAAAGTGAGTTCACTAAACAAAGTGGTCACTACTATTCAACAGAAAAGCAAAGAAGAGGCTAGTAGCTCGGTAGTGCTCACACCTGAAATTGAATCCTTTATGAACCGCTTTGTCGCATTGTACATGGCGGTTTCTGATGATAGTGAGACTCAAAAATTGAGACAAGAAACTCTAATGAACGATTACTTTGCCCAAGGAATCAAGGAAGGTAATTCGATCTTTTCAGGAAAGCGAACATTAAAGTCAGCCGCTTTTATCTCGTTGAAAAAAGTGTCAGGTGTTTCGACTGCTTCTTACAAAGTTACTTATATTATCGAAACAAAAGGAGAGGATGATCAACCAAAGGAAGTCACGGCCAGTCAACTATTGAATATTCCTTTCCAAACTTCTATGGCAGGAAGTCGAGTGATTTCTTATCCTTATTTCACTGCGTTAAAGGAAAACAAAGAGAAGGCAAAAATCTTAGATTTCGATCCGAATGATTTTGATTCAGTCAATGGTCATATCCGTAGAGAAGTAATGACTTATATTGAGGAATTTTTGGAGAAGTATGCGAAAAGCTCTTCGGCAGATATGCGCTATATGATGGATGATCCAGAAGGGCTGCAAGGTTCAGCGAGCATTGACGAAGTAACAGGCCAGGTATTCAAAGAAAAAGACCATTTTGTAGTGAAAGCAGCGGTCAAGTTCAAAGACAAAGGAACAGAATTGATTTGGCAAGAAAATATGTCTTTTGAAGTAGTAAAAAAATTGGGCAAGTATTATGTCCAGAAACTAAACCATACATGGTAGAAATGAGGGAATCACAAGATGGGATTAAAACAACTGTCTGATTTTATATTGGAACAAGGGAAATATGCGATTATCATGTTGGTCGTCTATTTGGCTTCCAAAAACTTTGCGAAGTCAAAAGTCGTTCAGATTATTTCTGCATTTGTAGGTGGAGCGATCGCTTATTTCTTCTTGAATGATCCAGAAAAAGTATTTGATGGCATGGGTACGATTATTGAGAAGTTGTTTGGTGGTTAATCATGAAATGGGAACCGCACAATTACTCAGCAGCATTTAAAGAACCCTATCGCATACAAGATTTAGGGAATTTAGGTCGTTTGCCTGCACCAATAGCGGTGGTGAACATTGGCAGCTTCCTTTTTGTGTTTGGATTAATGTGGGGAGCTTTTCGTGATCCTATTCAACGAGGGGCTAAAATTCTGCCATTTTTACCAGCACTATGTTATATAGGTTTCCCAATAGCAAGCGTACTGTTATTAAACAAGGTTCAACCGGACGGGAAGAAGCTTTATTATTATGTCTTTGATCTTGTAATTTATTTGATAATAATTCATTGGCGAGATATATACTTTTTTAACGGAGCAGCATTTAGACAATCAGATATAAACGAAGTAATTAGATTCAAGAAATAGGTACAAATATTGTTTATAATATCATTACGATTCAACTAGTTATGCTCCAATTCGTTCTGTTATAATGAAATAAATCACAATCGTTTTCTTATATTAGAACAAGTTATTTCCTTATGAGAAGAGAAATGGGGGCAATTATGAAGCTGGATTTTAGTACCACGGTAATTTTTTCGAATAGTGATATTGAATTTGACAAACCTATTAATTTTGTTTTTGGAAAAAATGGTACTGGTAAATCAACAATTACTAGTCTTATGAATGAACAGTATGGCGATAGTCTGGATATTCGGGTATTTCAAGGTTTTGATTCTATTGTCGGTGAAGATAAAAAATTGAATGCTGTTACACTCGGTGAAGAGAATACTTCTATAAATGAACAAATTACAGATAAAGAAGCTGAAAAAGAAAATCTAATTTTAGACATAGAAAAAATGTCAAAGGAAATTAGGGAGCCTGAAAACAAAAAGATTAAGAATGTATTTTCGAAACTTGAAGATAGTAAGAAAGAAAAGAAAAACAAGAGTAAAGAAATCGAGTCATTCTATACTCAGTCTGCAGCAACAATAGCCAAGGATAACCGACTAGTTGAAAATGCTCGCACATACCGTAAAGACACCTTTAAGCGCGAGATTCCATATGCAAATCTTCTTGAACAAAATGATATTGAAAAAAATAACAGTATACTAAAATCTGAAAAGAAAACAGTGGAAACTATAACATTTCCAAAAATTAATTTTGCTAAATATCAAGAGTCTGTGAATGAGATACTTGACGCTAAAGTAGAAAGTAAAATAGTATTAGAAGAATTATCTGATAATCCTCAAAAAAACAACTTTGCAGAAAAAGGAATGCATATACACAATTCTGGAGAGAAATGTTCTTTTTGTGGAAACTTTGTTACTGAAGAACGATTGACCATACTAAAAAAATATTTTTCGGCAGATGAAGTAGAGCTTTTAAAAAAGAGAATTCTAAACGGAAAAGAAAAAATTGAAGCTTTGAGAAACACTATTTCAGCTATAAAAGTAGACACAAATGATTTTTATCCTGATTACTTAGAAAGGGTAGGAGTTCTCAACGATAATATAACCGTATTAGTTAAGGATCAAGTTTCTTTTTTAGAGGCTCTTTTGTCTGCCTTAAATGAAAAAGAAAAGAACTTGTTCAAAGAGGAAGTAGCATTAAATTTAGATTTTCCAGAAAATTTTGATGATGTTATTTCTGATTATGAAGAAATAGTAAAATTAAATAATGATTTTTCAAATAATCTGAAAGCTAAACAAGATGAGGCAATGCGAGCTTTAAGGCTTCATGAAGTAAAAAAAATAATTGATAAATTCAAATTGGATTCTGAGCTAGTTAAGTTGGAAGCGCTAGATAGAAGAGAAGCAGAAGCACAAAGTAATTTTAATGTTGAAGTAGATAAAATAAGAAAAGAGAACGATAAAATTGGTGCAATTGACAATGAAATATCCGCTCTCAAAAACAAGACAAAAAATACAGAAAAGCTTGCGCATAATATCAACAACAAGCTAAGATATTTGGTATCGTTTGAAATGATCAGAAAGAAAGTTGACGATCAAGAATTTTACGAAATAAAAAACCATCAAGGAGAAATAAGACCCATAACTGAGTTATCCACGGGCGAAAAGAATATTATTGCATTTTTATATTTTATTGAAAAACTCTCGGAAGTTTCAGATTCATCGAATGGTACTAACAAGGTTATTGTTTTTGATGATCCAATGACTTCAAATGATGATACAATGCAATACTTGATTATTGATGAACTACAAAAAGTAATAAAAATGTGCGATAAGAAAAGTTGTTCAGACCAGTTCATTTTGCTTACACACAATACTTTTTTCTACTTGAATTGCTCGTTTGAGATTAAAAATAGAAGAGATAAAAAAAATGCATTTGAAGAAAGCAATTTTTACAAGTTACAACGATGTGATAATCAAACAAAAATTAGTAGAATTGAGAATAAGAATCAAGACTTCAAGACAAACTATGAAGCTTTATGGCATGAACTAGCATTCTTGTACACAGAAGATAAACCCGAAATGATGTTAAATCCTATCAGACGTATTATTGAAACATATGTTGTCTTCAATGGAAAGGAAGACTTTTATAAGAACAACAAAGATGCAAAAAATTTATTCAATACTAATTCTCACTATTTTCCAGATTTGGAGGCTGATTTAAATGGAAAAGGTAGAGACGATATCAAAAATATGTTAAAAAAATGTTTTAGTGATAATGGAGCGGAAGTTCATTTTAATAAACATTGGAAGAATGCTACAAAAAGGACCTCAGATAACTGAGGTTCTTCTTAGAGGGTTAATCAATTATTATAGCTACACTTTCGGATTGAGCGTTTCAATTTGTTAAACTAAAGAGTTGGAGGATTCAATATGGGTATAAAAAATCCGATACGAAGTTTAAAAGATAATTTGCTATTAACTGGCAACAACGATATTTGGGCATACTACCAAGTATCGCCAAAAACGATTTCGCAAAATAATCCCAAGGCGATTCAAGAAAACAAAGAACAAATGGCAAATCTAATGCAGCTACTGGCACCTTATGAAGATGTGGAATTGATCATGTTCCCACGAACCATGAATTTATCCAGTCGATTCACGAAACTGTCTGAAGGTTTTGATCAAAATAATCCTGAGCTTGGCGAGTATTACTCCCAAGAAACAGTCAATTTATTGGAACGAGAAGGCACGATTTATCGTCCTTCTTTTTTGTTGGGAATAAAGATAAAAGACCAATATATTGCTGAGAGCTTGAAGGAAGCATTTAAGAAAATATACAATGAACTAGCGGATGAGGTATTGGGTTTCGCTGGGTATGAACGAACTGACGGTGAAATGATCCTCGAACAAATCGCCTCAGTTTCAAACGAAGTCACTCAATTGTTGTATTCTTTTTCGATTCGTCCTTTGGCAAAAGAAGAAATGATTTACGTGAATCGTCTGCAATACATCAGAGGAATGCCGCATAAAATTGAGGATGAAGATCATTGGCAAGATATTGAAGATATTCAATCTGCAATCATTCGCCCGGTAAAGAATGGAAAAGGCATATTAAGGATTGAGGATGAACTAGGAGAAAGCTATTTATCTATTCTTCCGATCGGGACTTTTCCAGAGAATATGAGTAATATGAATATTTTCCAGTTTGCTCAAGATTTGAATTTTCCCGTAGAATTTAGAATGAAACTTCATTATCCAGAACTGGGGGGATCACAAGGACTCCAGATGCGAGCAGGTTGGTTAAACAATCGGTTCAAGGATGAACAAAATGATCAAGAAAAACATGGGGATGAACCTACGGATCGTGTTCTGACCATTCGCTATTTACTAAAACATATGCGAGAACGTATGAGTAACAATGAGCCAATCATTGACTGGCTGGGCTGCTTTGTTGTGTATGGGAATACGAAGGAAGAAGTTCGGCAGCGTAGTTTATCCATTATCAAACTATTGAGTCAAAGTGTACGAGTCTGTCGTGGGAAAAATGATCAAGTAAAACTATTCTATAAACTGTTAATTGGACAGCCGTTAGGAGGTCAGATGCATTGGAAGCAACGTACAAATGTTGATGCTATTGCAGAATTGCTTTTTGGGACGACCACAGAATTGGGAATGGATTCGGGTTGGTATATTGGCCGTCAAGATGTTGTCGGATTGAATGGTTCCAAAGGTGAAAAAACGGAGCTGGAAGAATTAATTTATGCCTCTAATAAGTATGTCTTTTTGAATCCTTTAGCAATTGCGGAAGGAATTAGAGGTGCGCTTTATGATGCGCCACACATGGCAGTTACAGGGAAAACCGGTAAAGGGAAAACCTTTCTTGTGGGATTAATTTTCCTCTATAGTTCCTTTTTAGAAGCCCAAAGCCTTCTGATAGATCCCAAAGGCGAAAAAAGAAAATGGTTCAAGAAACTGGTCAACAATCCATATTACCAACAGAACTACCCATTATTCGTACAACATTTAAATAGCATTAATTACGTGACATTGGATGCAAAAAAGAAGGAAAACTACGGTGTGTTAGACCCACTAGTTTATCTAGATCGAATTGATGCTAAACAAGTGGCACAAGATATGATCAATGAATTGAGTCCGTTAGGAAAGGATCATAAGCTAAAAGGAGCGGTATTAGAAGGCATTCAAAAAGTATTGACTCAACGTGAAAAGGGTGAACTGGTAGGATTAATGCATGTGGTTGATTGGCTAGAAAAGCATATGGATGAAAAAATTCATGAATACGGTCGTTTTCTACATTTAACGATTACTGATTCGATCTTGCGTTTAGGTTTTAGTTATGGCGAAAATAATGGACTGGATTTCAAAGAGAAAACAACCGTGCTGGAAATCCAAGATTTAACGTTGCCCAAAGATGATATTTCACCTGAATTATACTCTGATGCCGATAGAAAGTCCTTGTGTTTGATGATCAGCTTGGGACGTTTTTGTGAGATGTTTGGGAAACGTGACATTGAGCAGAAAACAGCCGTCTACTTCACGGAGGCTTGGGTCTTTAATAAATCGAATTCCGGTCGAGCAATTATTTCATCGATGGCTCGTGTAGGGCGATCTCAAATGAATCAATTGGTGTTGGATACTCAGTTTATTGATGATCTAGGCACAGAGGACGAAAAAGGAAACTATGGGATCGTCTTTGCTTTTGACGAGGATAGCGAACGAGACAAAATACTCACTCACTTGGGTCTTGAATGTAATGAAGAGAACCGAAAAGAAATGAAACGGATGATCAAGGGGCAATGTTGGATGCGTGATATTTATGGCCGTGTTGGGAAATTAAATGTTCACAGCCTGTTTGAAGAGTTCACGGAAGCGTTGAAAACAACAGAGAAAACGAGTAATAGTGAAGCAGAAGAACAGGTCGCATAGATCAATTCCTTGTAGACAAATGAAATCATTCATTGCTATACTTTTATGCAACTATTTAAAAGGTTGGGGTAAAATGAAAAAATATGGGATGGCTGCGTTACTATTTTTGACTTGTCTTCTTATGGCAGGCTGCGGTAAATCCATGAATAAAATGGATGATCAAACAAAAATTGCTGTGAAAACAGTCATGGATTTTAAGAGTAAATACAACAAGAAAGATAATGAGGAACGAAAAGATTATGATTTTGATTCAGGTTATTTTCCGACTGATTTATCTGAAAAAGATGTATTGCAAGTTTATTTGATGAAAGCAAAAAATGATGAGAACAATGTTTACTATATCAAGTATAACGAAACGGAGTATTCTGATCCTGACTTGAAAAAGAAAATAAAAGATCATGTTCGTGAATCTGCGGCAACTTCAAATGGAAAGGAATTCGAACCAATTTCTGAAACGGAATTTATCCAAGCGATTGAACAAGAAAATGTGACGAAAGTTTTTGAAGCAAAAGAATAGTTTATAAAAGGGTCTGGAAGCAGACTCTTTTTTGATGTCTAAAAATAAAAAAAAAGGAGGGATTTAAAATTGGTCAGAACGAACAAACGAAGGCTGTTGTTTATCTTACTTCCCATCCTTTTGATCCTGCTTCTATCTGTATCAGCCTATGCAAAGTCGGATAAAGAAGCGATCTATACTGTGGGCAAATACCACCTTGATACTTTCTCTTCGTACATAGGTGATACAGAATTTTCACTTGGAAAGATGTTATTTGGAAAAAACGGGACAGACTTTATCCAGATGATTACTAACATGTCGTTTAGCACGAACAAAATTATTTGGCAGGTATTTGATTTTATTATCGAAAAACTCTATAAAGGAGCGGCAATGGATGGTCTTATCCATACCTTTTTCCAATTCTCTAAAAATATCTACGATAAGCTATTTAATGTGGTCGGTCTAGGATTAACTGGAGGATATGTCGTTTATATCTTCTATTTGAAGGTTTGTAGAAGTGGAAATCAGGCAAAGCGAGCCCTTGTCCGCTTTTTATGTGTAGTTGGTTTTTCAATTCTTTGGTTTGGAAATGGCACAGTAACCAGTCAGGGTGAAAAAATGACGAAGGATTTAAATACCTGGTCAACTGCTGTTGAAGGGTTAATTTTTGAAGCGACCAACGGAATTGATGATCTAAGTGTTGCGACCACCAGTGAGGATGCGATCAAACAAATTCGTGAAATGTATTATCAGAAGGCGGTTGTCGATCCGTATCTATTATTAAATTATGGAACTACTGATATTAAAGAGTTAGAAAAGGCTGGGATCAAACCAACAGAGTTCTTGTCTGAAAGTATCAAAAGTGAAGCCTTAAAAAATATCTCTAATGTTGTGATCGATGCGGCAAAAGAAGATGATGAAAAAACAGAATCTTATCGTGCGTTCATTCAACCAACAAAGAGTATTTACAAAATGATCGTGGGATTAATGAGTCCAAGTTTAAATGTATCTGTTGGAATTCCTATCTTGATGATCGGAATGGTTCGTTTTTTATTCCAGTTAGGAGTGCTGTTGATGCTGTTGGCAATCGCTTTTATGTTGATCGTTTCCTTCTTTCCAGGCATGGATTATATGATTTTTCGTGGGTTAAAAACGTTTGTGGGATTTGTCTTTCAAAAATCGATTTATAGTGTGTTAATTCTAGTGGCGTTCCTTGTTTTCAATATTATTGATGATTTGATTCTAATGAATACCGTAGCTGGTTTTATCGGTAATATGTTTGTTCGAGGGATTGTTTCGTTGACCGTATTCGTAAAACGGAAAGATATTTTAGCAAAGCTGGGATTAGGACAAGCGGATCGTACATTAGCTGAGGCAAAATCCAAAGCACAAACTACGACAAGAGAAGTTAGCCGAACCATTCATCGAGGAAAAGATTTAACGGAACGAGCAATTTTAAGAGGAGAGAATGTTGCTGGGAAGATCCATCCATGTATATTAGCGGCAAGTCAGTTGTTCCAACGAACAAAACAGCAACACGCCACACCAGTAAAACAATCGAATGCCAAGCCTTCGGAAATTGCTTATGGCAGAAAAAAACAATTGCCATTTGAAGGAGAGAAATTACTTGTAAATAGCCGACCAATCATTGGAAGTCCGCCTGCAAAAATGCCACATCCACGAAAGACGATAGAGCCACCCAGCGTACAAGTACCAACTCCAATTGGTGATCCCACTCCACTATCTGTTTCTGCTTTGCCAATTGATCAATTGATTCAAAATGGTAAAGTTGCTGGAAAAACCAACCGAAAAATGAGCTTGGCACAACCTCCAAAAAATTATGTTGGTCAGTTAGTACCATTAACCCAGAAAACACCAAAGTTAATTGCGAATGATTCTTTGAAGCAACAAATTACTCAATTGAAGCAATCTCGATCAATGATTACTAATCAAAACTCGTTACAAGCGGTGCAACAAATAAGTGGTCACACAAAAAATGATCGAACAATAAAAATGACGGGAAACTCAAAAGAGCAGATTACTATCGATCCAGGTTCAAGTGACCACTCGAATTATAGTGTATCAGGTAAAACGATTGAAGCAAAACTGGGGAAAGATTTTACTTTGCCGGAAGGCAGAAGCCCACAAATTTAACATGTACGTTCAACCCTAGATAAAATCAGTCTCTAGGGATTTTTCTTTTTGGAGAGGATTGCTGGGATGGAAGAAACCAGAAAAAAAAGAGGCTGCGGATGTGGTCTCCTGGGCTGTCTGATTCCAGTTTTAGTCGTTGCTTTTTTGTTCATCTTGGGAATGTACATTATGGGCGTAGACGATGAAAACCTTTGTGAAGATAGACCTAGTGCGGTATCTATTAATATTGATAATGCTGGATCAGAAGAAAATGCAAAAGCTATTTACGATTTTTTTATAACGGAACTTGATGCAACGAGTCAAGGTGCAGCAGGGCCAATGGGTTGTATGGATTTTGAAAGCGGCGGATTTAATCCAGCCATTGAAAATCCATCAAGTGGCGCGTTCGGTTTGGCGCAATGGTTAGGTTCTCGGAAAGAGGCGCTACGATCGTTTGCGGCAGAAAAAGGGAAAGAGATGTCGAACTTAGGAGTCCAGTTGGAATTTCTCAAAAAGGAACTAGAGAATCCATATTATGCCAAAGCGAAAGCTGCATTACAATTAACCGATGTTCACGAAGCACAGCACCAATGGTTGCTTTGGTTTGAAGGACTCAGCCAAGATTCTTCTCAATGGCATTCAGAAGAGCGAAATGCTAGGGCAGACAAATGGTTTGCGAAGTTTGGCAGCAGCGACCCCATTTCTGGGGCGGCTATGGAAAATGCAGCAAAAGGTCAGTTAGAAAGTTTAGCAGCAGAATGTGCCTCTGCCAATAGCGGTGATGGCGGCGACATTCTTGAAGTGGCACGAGGACTATTGGGTTACTTTAGTTATTCCCAAGAAAAACGAACTCAACTTGGGACGGTCGAGAATCCTGATAAAAATGGATTTGCGGATTGTTCCAGTTTTGTATGGTTTGTATTGACGAAGGCTGGATATAAAACGCCTCAAGTACCTTGGGCGACACCTTCCATGACAACGGATGCACGAGGAGCAAAACAATACCTTAAAGAAATCCAAGAAAGTGAAGCGAAAGCAGGCGATATTATCGTGGTGAATCTGGGGACTGGGTTCGGAAATGACGGACATACCGCGATCCTAGCAGAAGATTATCATGGTACGAGTACAAAGATCATTGAAATGGGCGGATACGGTGCCGAATCAGTACATGAAGGGCAAATCGATACGTCATTCGGGTATCTTTTAGCAGGTGATATTTGTTTCGCGAGGGCTGTTGGCGCACCAGCAGAGGGCAAAGGTCAAAAAGGTTCATTTAGTGCATTGAAGCAAATCAATCAGAACGCAGGGAAAGTTGCATATGGCGTCTACTATTTCGACGATAAAAAATATCTATCGAACAATAATAATGATCAAATGATTTCAGCCTCAGTCACTAAAGTATTCATTATGGAGTATCTATATGACAAAGGCCGAACTGGTGAAACAGCAGGAGGTCAATCTGTTCAAAGTCTGATAGAGCAAATGATTACTGTTAGTGATAACAACGCCACGAATATGTTGATTGATCATGTTGACATGGAAACATTAAATAGCTACTTCACGGAGAAAGGCTATTCTGGTACGAAATTGCAGCGGAAAATGTTGACACAAGGCAGTGAAAATTACACCACACTTGAAGACACGATGAAATTTCTTAAGACTTTATACGGAAATCGTGAGAATCAAAAGTATTCCGCTATACTTGAAATTATGAAGCGCCAGCAAGTGAAGACAAAAATACCAAGTCAGTTAGATGTTCCTGTGGCAAATAAAACTGGAGAACTTGCGATGGTGGAAAACGATATAGGGATCGTTCTGAGTGATAAGCCTTATGCGATCGTTGTATTGACGAATGATGTTTCAAACTCTCAAGGTGTTCGAGCTGGTATTGGAGGCTTGGCAAAAGAAGCAAAAAAATAAGAAGGAGAAAATATGAGAAAAAAGATATTAATTAAACTGATTTTTGTGTTAGTTACTCTTGGTATAGGCTTTTGTAATGCTAAGCAGCAGCAAGAAACGATTTCTTTAAAAGAGTCGATTGCAGTTCTGAATAAGAAAAATAAAGACCTCGCAGATAAGGAAGAAGAGTTGCATCAGAAAAATGAGCGTTTAGAAAAACAGGCAGAAGACTCTTCTGAGTCATTGAAAAAAATTCAGAGGCAATGCATCAATTCGGGAGTAGATGTTGACTTAAACACTGATTTCATCAATATAGTTACCAAGTTGTTCGAGGCTAACTTGAATTTTACGCCTGAAAATTATGAGAATAGAAAACGGGAAGTATCTGGCTATTTATCAGATGAGCTAAAAAAAGAGTATTTCGGTCAAAATAGAGATACGTATCAAGATGCTAATGAGACTACTTCTAAATTGGAATCTCTAGAAATTTATTCTCAAGAGGTAAAAAACAATGAGTTGTTAGGGGTTACAATTGTTTATCATAGGAATAAACAAATCAACAAAGAGTGGGTTAACGGAATGAATATTTTCAAAATTAAGTATAATATCCAAACTAATAAATTCACTGAAATAATCAACTTAGGTAATGGTTATTCCGGTAATATGACGAGCTGATTGTTCAAGGTATCATAATTGTCAATCTGTTTAGATTGACAATTAACCTTTGTGAATAAATCATTATATCAATGAAATTTCACAAAGGTAATTATACTAGGCACGATTAAAATCACGACAATCTATAAAGTGGTACCCTTTTCTATCAGTTTCGCAGCTACTACATTTTCGTGAGGGATGTACGTATCTAACGAATTCACAGCTATTTCTGCCATCAATGGAATATTTTGGTCTATTGATGTGATAGGGTAAATAGCGTTGTCAGATACTGGGGAATTATCATACCCGATTATTTCTAACTCTTCTGGTATTTTTATCCCTTTTCGTATGCAGTCTCTTTGAAGCATATTTGCAATATCATCGTTTGAGCAGAAAACACCCATTTTTTTATTTGGATATTTTTCAAGTAAATTATCTAGAACCACAGACATAGTAGTGGATGCTTCTTCAGAATATGGGTCGGTCAGTTCTTCACGAATGATTGTTTCATGAAGCGCATCCTTCACTGAAAATTCAAATCCTACAATTCGTTTGAAGGAAGGCCAATCATCATAATATCCATTATTAATATGGATCAATACTTCACATCCGTCAGCCATCAATTTTTCCCCAGCAAGCTTGCCACCAGTATAATTATCGTTATTGATTTGGCAAAAATCCCCACCAGCACGCTCAATTGAGATGATGGGAACATCTAATTTTTCAATGTTCTCTGAATCCAGAATATGACTTAATAAAATAATCCCTTTTACACGGTAGGACTTTAACATGTCGATGACGTTTAGTTCTTCTTCTTTCGTATCTCTTGAGGTATAAACAATAAAACTGTAGTCTTTTTCTTCCCCAAATTGAATGAGCTGATTCAGCAATTCTGTATAGAAGCTAAGATGAAGTTGAGGAAAGATGACTCCTACAAGATTGGATTTGCCTGTTACTAATATTCTAGCAACATTATCTTGACTATAGTTTAACTCTTGAATCACCGTTTGTATTTTATCTTTTGTTCTTTGTGATAGTAGTTCTGGTTTATTAAAATATCTTGAAACAGTAGTGAGCGAAACCCCGCTTTTTTCTGCGATCGCCTTTATTCCAACTTTGTCCATACTGAAAGCCTCTCTTTGCTTGATGGCATACATAACTCCAATGACAGAAATGTCAAATGCAGAAGCGTTTGTAATTAACCATCTGGTTATCTTATGGTTATCATACAATGACGATTAAACTATTTCAAGCAGATAATGAAAATATTTTCATTTAAATGTGTCATTATAATTTCATTATGAAAATATTTTTTCAATATAGAAAGAGTCGTATCAATTTATTCAAGGATATTAAAGGATGCCTCTCTTTTACTTTATTTTCCATTCTTATATTCCTCATTTATTTTGATAGATTAAAGAAAATATTTTTGAAAACGTTTGACATTAATAATTTCATATTTTATACTTACGGCGTAGGGTGTTAGAAAGAGCTTACAAAAATGAAAAGGAGGTAGTAAATCAACTAAGATTAACTTGGTTCCTTTTTAGCACTGTGTATAGATTTTTAATGAAAGCGGTTCATAAAAAGCCGCCAAGTTTAGGTTTTAATGTATTGCTGGAATAACTGATTGTCATTTGTATTTAATTTTTAAATGGACGAAAAGAAAGGTAGTGGAAAAATGAAAAATAATAAAAAGAGATTTGGCGTGTTTGCTTTAGCAGCTTTGACACTGGTAAGCACAGTAGTACTTTCTGCATGTGGAAATGGTTCGGAAAGTAAGGAAGCAGGAAAGGACAAGACAATTACAGTCCTTGTAGAAAGTGGAAGTCCTGCTGAGAAGATCGCTAATAGTACTGCTGATGCTTTCAAAAAGGAAACAGGCTATAAGGTAGTGGTTGATTCAGTTCCTTACTCTGGAATGTATGACAAAGTTTCGACAGAAGTGAAATCAAAATCGGCGGCTCATGATGTTGTTTGTCTGGACGTTCTCTGGTTATCCGCTTTTGAGAACGCATTAACACCAATTAATAAATCAGTGGATGATAAAATCACTTCTGATTTTCTTCCGACACTTGAAGAGGGTGGGACGTTGAATGATAAGCTGCTAGGACTTCCGATGTGGATTAATAGTAAAGTACTCATTTATAGAAAAGATCTCTTTGAAGATGAGAAAAATAAAACAGAATTCAACAAGAAATATGGTCACGATTTAAAAGTTCCTACTACTTGGGAAGAATACAAAGAATGTGCGGAATTCTTTACTAAAGATGATATGTATGGAACCGCCGTTTTCGGGATGGCATCTGGAGATACAGTTTGTAGTTTCCTTGATCAAGCATCACAGGCTGGAGCAAAACCGTTAGTTTTAGGTAAGAATAATGAAGTATTGGTTGATGAAAAACCTTATGTTGATGCGTTGCAATATCTATGTGATCTCTATGAAAAAGGCTACGCACCTGAAGAAACGCTATCTGTCGCATCTACTGAGGCTCAGGAAATGTTTAATAATGGAAAACTTGCGATGCAATTAAACTGGAGCCATCAATATCCGGCTGCTTATGAACTGAATAAGAATAAAGTTGGTGTAGCACCAATGATTGGTGGTTCTGCTGGTGTAGCCGCTACAACAGGACCATGGTATCAATGTGTGATGAAAAATTCTGAGAATCAAGAGGCAGCAATCGAATATCTGAAATTTATGTATGACAATAACGAGAAATATATGACAGAAGGTTCATTGAAGATCGCAGGGAGAACGTCCGTATATGAAAAGTATGAAACACAAGCAGGCGATGAGCATCTCGGAGCTGTATTAGAAACGTTAGATAATGAATACTCTCAAAATAGACCTGCTACTCCTTATTGGACAGAAATTGAAGAAGTGCTAGCTAAAGCTGTTCAGTCCGCGTTATCTGGAAAAGCTACTCCTAAAGATGCTCTTAAAGATGCGAAATCTGAAATTGAGACCATCATAGAGTAAGACAAGAACAAGGAGGAAAAACCATGCAGTTGATATCCAGAAAAACCGTGCTTGCCTTCTTTTTACCAGGCGCATTATTTATGGGGGTTTTTATGATTTACCCGATTTTCAAAATGGCTTTTGATAGTCTATATAGCTTTGATCCAAATGGTATGAAGGAGTTTGTTGGTTTTGACAATTATATCAAAGCTTTTGGAAATGATAGCTTTTTACAGCCGTTAAATAATACACTTGTCTACATCTTTATTGCTGTTGTTGTCGAACTAATAATAGGAACGATCTTAGCGTTAGTTTTTGAAGAAAACTTTAAAGGAAACAAGGTCATCCGGTCACTCATTTTGACCCCGCTAATGATTGCACCGCTAGTGGCTGGTTTGATTTGGAAGTTAATGTTGAGCGCGCAGTTTGGCATTATCAATCAACTATTAGTAAATGTTGGTCTTCTTGAAAATTCGAACCAGATCCTTTGGCTTGCGGATGAGAAATGGTCGTTATTGGCTTGTTGTTTTGCGGATATTTGGTTAACGACCCCGTTCATGATGCTGATGATTCTTGCCGGTCTTCAAGGACTTGATGGAAGCATGATTGAAGCAGCTACGATTGATGGGGCAAATTGGTGGCAAAAAATTATTAAAATCAAACTACCAAATATTAAACCAGTATTATTAACCGCATTATCCATCCGAATTATTGATGCTGCAAGAACGTTTGATATTGTTTGGGCGATGACGCAGGGTGGGCCGAACAATTCATCAGAACTTATCAGTGTTGTCATCTATAAAACGCTGACCAGATATAACAAAGTCGGGTATGCAAGTGCAATGGCATTAATACTTGTGGTAGTACTCGTTGTGTTCACTCTTGTGTTCATGCAAGGACTATGGAATCCGAAGAAAAAACAATCGGTGTAGGAGGGGATAGCAAGTGGAGAAAAAAAGAAGTATTCAAAGTAAATTACTGATAATTTTAGCGATTGTATGTGCTGTAGTCTGGCTGTTTCCCTATCTGTACTTGATTAGTTCATCCTTCAAGCCAGGTGCTGAGGTTGTTTCAATTCCTGCTAAATTTTTTCCAACAGTTCTATCTGTGGAAAATTTCACTGGTTTATTCGAACGGATGCCAGCTTTTCACTACATTTTAAATAGTTTTTTAGTTGCTGTTTGCAGTACTTTGATTGCAGTAGTTTTAGGGGCGTTATCTTCTTATGCTATTCAACGTTCAGGAGCTAAGATTGCCACTTTTTTGATTATTATCGTGTTGTGTTTAAAAATGATTCCGACATCGAGTATTGCTGTACCGATTTATGAGTTGATTACAAATCTTGGTTTGTATGATACGAGAGTTGCCTTAATTATTGTTTATGCAGCGATAAATATGCCTTTTGTTATGTGGGTCATGCTCGGTTTCTATGAAGGGATTCCAACGAGTATTGATGAAGCGGCTTGTATGGATGGAGCTTCAAGTCTCCAGACATTTATTCGAATCATCTTGCCGATCTGTACACCAGGTTTGGCTACAGCCTTTGTATTTACGCTATTCCTATCTTGGAATGAATTTTTATTGTCGTTGTTATTAACTAGTACAGAGGCAAAAACATTTACGGTTGGATTATCCGAATTTTTATCAGCTTACAGTATGGACTTGGGTCCGATGTGTGCGGGAGCTCTAATTTTTAGTTTACCTGTAATGGTTTTATCAATCGTAGCACAGCGATTCATTGTTCAAGGAATAACCGCTGGTTCAGTTAAGAGCTAGTCAAAACAAAACGTATTCGAAGGAACAAAAGAGCGATTCTAATTAAAGAATCGCTCATCAGGAGGAGTAATGGTGAGTAAAAATTATTATGATGTAACCCAATGGACAATAGGAGATCCATTTAACGATATTGGTGAAGTCATTAACAGTATTCTTTTAGACATTAAAAAAAGACAAAAAGAGATTGATGAAAATGATGGAGGGAAACCAGGGGCAGTCATCTATATTCCACCAGGTGATTATCACTTGAAAACACAGGTTGTTATTGATATTAGTTTCTTAAAGATCATGGGTTCTGGACATGGCTTTACTTCTTCTAGTATCCGCTATAATGTGCCAGAGGATGAATGGAGTGATCTACATGAGCTTTGGCCTGGGGGCAGTCGCATTCTTGTTGATCTGTCGGGTTCATCGAAAGAAGAGGCTGCTGGCGCGGCATTCTACATTCAGCGTAGCGGTGATCCGCGAATTAGTTCTGTTGAATTTTCAAATTTTTGTATCGACGGCTTACACTTTGTCGATGATGGTTCGGATGAAACGAATCCAGAAAACACCTATACAAATAGTAAAACGGGAATATACGTTGCCAGTGCGAATGATTCGTTTCGAATTACAGGCATGGGATTTGTCTATTTGGAGCATGGAATTATTTCCTATCACGCGGACGCACTTACAATTCATGATAATTTTATCGCGGAATGTGGGAGCTGTATAGAATTACGTGGTTGGGGACAGGCGTCGAAGGTGACAGATAATTTGATTGGTGCAGGTTTCAAGGGCTATTCCATTTATGCAGAGAATTTTGGTGGCCTGCTAGTGACGGCAAATAATGTTTTCCCTAGAGGAGCTAGCTGTATTCATCTTGAAGGAGTTACTCGCTCACTTATTAGCAATAACAGACTTCATGCCTTTTACCCAGGAATGGTTATTTTAGATAAAAATAGCTCCGAAAATTCTATTTCATCAAACCATCTTTTGCATGATCATGAACCTTGGGCACCGTTGCAAGGAAGGAATAACGGTTTAGATGATACCTTTGGACTTTTATCAATCAATGGTAACAGCAACACGGTGATTGGCAACCATTTTTCTGAAATTATTGACAAGGATCAAATTTCACCAAAAGGAGCAACTCCTGTAATTATCCATGTTGTTACTGGTAATGGAAATTATATTTCTAATAATCATATAGTCGCTACAAAATCAGAATTAACATCCAGTGATTCCTGTTTTGCATCACAAGTAGAAGCCTTATTGACCAATGATGCAACCGAGGCTCTTGAGGTCAAGACGGTATTAATTGAAAGACAGTCTTTTGGAAATACGGTGCTCGACTCTGGTTCTGAAGCACAAGTTGAACTGGATAAAAAAGACAATGCCTTTAGAGCGACGCCAATTCCAGCTAAGCATTCTATGTTGAACGAATTCAGTTGAGCACTATTAAACTATCTTCAAGTTTTAGCAGTATTTAATAGTAAAAAAAGTGAGGGTAAAAACGATGGGAACACTTTCCATGCAACATATTTATAAAAAATATTCAAATGCGGAGAATTATACCGTAACTGATTTCAATTTAGAAATTGATGAAAAGGAATTTATCGTCTTTGTAGGTCCTTCTGGTTGTGGGAAATCCACAACCCTTCGAATGGTAGCAGGTCTTGAGGATATTACTGAAGGAGAATTGAAAATCGGTGATAGAGTCATCAACAATGTAGCACCAAAGGATCGGGATATTGCAATGGTCTTTCAAAATTATGCGCTCTATCCACATATGACCGTATTTGACAATATGGCCTTTGGCTTAAAGCTCAGAAAATATCCAACAGATGAGATTAAAAAGAAGGTAGAAGAAGCGGCGGAAATTTTAGGCTTAACGGAGTATCTAAAGAGAAAACCCGCGGCTTTATCTGGAGGACAACGTCAACGTGTCGCTTTAGGTCGTGCGATCGTCCGTGATGCTCAAGTCTTTTTGATGGATGAACCCTTGTCTAATTTGGACGCAAAACTACGTGTATCTATGCGTGCTGAAATCGCAAAATTGCATCAACGCTTAGGAACGACAACCATTTATGTTACTCATGATCAGACAGAAGCGATGACAATGGCGGATCGGATCGTCATTATGAAGGATGGTTTGATTCAACAGATTGGTAGTCCTAAAGAAGTGTATGATTTACCTGAAAATGTCTTTGTTGCAAGTTTCATTGGTTCACCTGCAATGAATTTTTTCAATGTGACCTTAAAAAATGGTTACATCACTAGTGGACGAAATTTCAAGTTGAAAGTGCCAGAAGGTGAGAATAAAGTGCTCGTGGCAAAGGGCTATGAAGGAAAAGAATTGATTTTCGGTATTCGGCCAGAAGATATTAGAAGCGAACAGATTGTCTTGGATTCAGTTATTGAGTCAGCAATAGATGCAACGATTGTTGTGTCGGAGCTTTTAGGATCAGAAACGTTGTTATACAGCAAAATTGATGAAACAGAATTTGTTTCTAAAGTTAATGCTAGAGACTTCCATCGTCCTGGTGAGGTTGTTCGCTTAGCGTTAGAAATCTCAAAGGGGCATTTCTTTGATCCAAAGACAGAATTGAGAATTAAGTGTACGAAGTAATTTTATGGTTGAAAAGTGATGGTTAAAGTTAGGAGGGATTCTCTTGTCCATTGAATTAATGAAAAAAAATATTGCTTGTGCCCAAGCTGAAATAGATAAGAAAAGATCAGAAGTAGGGAAGGGGGCAATGCGTCAAAAGTATCACTTTATGACTGAAGCTGGTTGGCTAAATGACCCGAATGGGCTCATTTATTTTAAAGGTAAGTACCATTTCTTCTATCAATATAATCCTTATGACTCCTATTGGGGCTCGATGCACTGGGGGCATGCAATCAGTGATGACATGCTGCACTGGGAATATTTACCGCTTGCGTTGGCGCCAAGCGAAACCTATGACAATCATCCTAAAGGTGGCTGTTTCTCTGGAAGTGCAATTGAATGTGAGGGGCGTCTCTACCTTTTATACACCGCATCGACAAACTATGGAGACGGGTTTGTTCAAAATCAATGCATGGCATACAGCGATGATGGTATCCATTTTGTCAAAAGTGAAAAGAATCCGGTTATTGCTGCTCCGCCAACTGGTTATGATGTGGGCGAGTTTCGCGACCCAAAAGTTTGGAAGCATGAAGATTATTTCTATTTGGTATGTAGTGGGAAAAAGGATGAGCTTGGACAAGCACTATTGTATCGTTCAAAAAATTTAGAAGATTGGGATTTCTTTAATGTTCTTGCAGAGAGCCGTGGGGAATTTGGCTATATGTGGGAATGTCCTGATTTTTTTCCATTGAAAAATGCCAACGGAGAAAAGTATGTTCTAACGTTTTCTCCAATGGGAGTGAAAGAACGAACGAGTATTTATTTAGTCGGAGATATGAATTATGAAACTGGAAAGTTCAATTACACGACTGTAGGAAATATTGATTGGGGATTTGATTATTATGCCCCACAATCATTTGTTGATCAATCCGGCAGACGCATTCTTGTTGCCTGGGCGAATGGTTGGGATTGGATGCCGTGGTGGAAAGATTGGGGGCCAACCTTCAAAGAAGGCTGGTGTGGTTCTTTCAATCTTCCGCGAGAAGCAATCCTTGATACGGATAATACAGTGAAGTTTGTACCTATAGAAGAGCTACAATCTATTCGGAAATCAGCTGAAGCGATTCATAAAAAGTCTATTCTTGAAAAAGGAGAATTCTCGATTCCCACAAGTAACGGCAATTGTTTTGAACTGAAAATGACCATTGATCTTGCTAACAGTACCGCTGATTCCTTTGAGCTAGCCTTGAGGAGCAACGATCATCTAGCTACCATTGCAACATTCGATTTAAGAAAGCAGATTCTGACAGTTTCTCGCGACAACTCAGATGATTGGAGCCAAGGAACTACAAAAAGTAATTTGCTGCTAGAGGATGAAGCAACACTAAAGATTCATTTGTTTGTAGATCAATCCTCTATAGAGATTTTTACAGATGATTATAAAACGAATCACAGTCTAAATGTTTTTGCTAAAGAGGATCAAAATAAGAACTATGTTTCTGTTGCTGAGGGCACTCTTGTGATCAATCAGCTTGAAACGTGGGAACTAACGAAAACAATGTAGCCAAATGCTCGAAGAAAGTACAGATCTTCGAGCATTTGAAATATGGAGGATGAAAATGAAAATAATTGATGTAACTGCTCTGGGCGAAATTCTAATTGATTTTACTCAAAATGGTCTAAGTGAACAAGGCAATCCATTACTGGAAATGAATCCTGGTGGTGCACCATGTAACGTATTAGCGATGTTAAGAAAGTTCGATCGTAATGTTGCGTTCATTGGAAAAGTCGGGGATGATAATTTTGGCTGGTTTTTGAAAGAAAAGGCCGAAAAATTAGGAATTGATGTAAGCAATTTGTCATTTGATAAAGACGTACACACCACCTTAGCCTTTGTGCACAATGGGGAAGACGGGGACAGAGATTTTACTTTTTGTCGTAATCCAGGAGCAGACATGCAATTAACAGAACAGGAAGTGAATGAAGAGGTAATCAAGCAATCAAGGATTTTTCATTTTGGAACACTTTCTATGACCCATGAAGGAGTACGCAGTGCAACGAAAAAGGCACTGACTATCGCTAAACGCAGTGATTGCTTGATTTCATTTGATCCCAATATTCGTGAACCATTATGGGAGAATTTAGAAGAGGCTAGAAAGCAAGTAGAAGTTGGGTTAAGCTATTGTGATATTCTTAAAATATCAGACAACGAAATTCAATGGCTTACAGGAGAAGAGGATTATTCAAAAGGGGTTAAAAAAATTAGAGATAAATATCCGATTAAATTGATCCTTGTTTCGATGGGGGATAAGGGAAGCCGAGCATATTATGAAGAAGATATGATTGAAGTTCATGCTTTTAAGAATGAACAGACCATCGAAACTACTGGTGCAGGAGATACTTTTTGTGGGTGCGTACTTAATTATATTCTTGACTATGGACTAAAAGAATTAACGAAAGAACAATTAGCTGAGATGTTGACGTTCGCTAATGCAGCAGCTTCATTGATAACCACAAAGAAAGGTGCACTTTGCTCGATGCCAGAGATTGAGACTATAAATAGATTTCTGGCAATTAGTAAATAAGAATACAATTTGAAAGCATAAATGTGCGCATTTATGCTTTTTTATGTGCGCCCTGCATGGGCAATAACTTGGTGGTGAAAGTCCACTACAGGCTTGGCAGTAGGAACTGTTAGTGAAAGGCAAGGTGGCAATCGTGAGGTTGTAGCTGAAGGAAGCCGGACGCAAACTCCTGAACTGACGAACAGAAACTGGATACAAGGCTGAATTAGGTTGGATAAGTCTGCATAACAAGATGAAGTCCAATACTGCCCGAAACCTATACAGTAAATCCAGCAGTTACATGGGAGGAAAGTTATTGCCCTTACCAGGGGAGGTCTTACGAGGGTGTAGTGTGAGTTGAATGATAACGAGCCAACACAATCGTGGTAGAAATGTGGCAGTTTTATTCAAGGAAATCAACCAACTGATGAATGGTTGGATAAACTATTATGGAATCAGTGAAATGAAAGGTTTCATGAATGAATTGAATGGATGTTTGAAGCGGAGAATCCGGCAGTATATCTGGAAACAGTGGAAGAATCCACGAACTAGAAGAAAGAATCTGATAGCGTTGGGTATCGAAAAGCAGAAAGCATTTGAGTGGTCGAATACAAGAAGAGGATTTTGGAAGATATCCAAAAGCCATGTACTCCACCGTTCGCTTACAGATAAAGAACTGGTATCACGAGGATATACGGATATATCCTTGAAATACCAGTTCATACACTTGAATTATTGAACCGCCGTATACGGGTCCGTACGTACGGTGGTGTGAGAGGGGTGCGAACCTAAGCGTTCGGACCTCTACTCGATTTATCGAAATACATAAAAACACTTAAAAAAACTTTTAAACGCTTATGGGAAATGTTACTATATGGATGAAAGCGAGGGGTTGAAATTGTATCAAGAGAAACGTCTCAAAAAAATTATGTTGATGCTGGAGGACAAAGGGGAGGTTAGCACCCAAGAAATCGTAGAGCAGTTTGGCATTTCCAGAGATACCGCTAGAAGAGATATTATCCAATTGGTTGAAAACGGAAAAGTAATCCGTACGCATGGTGGCATCATAATGCCTGAAGAAAAATTACAGGTTTTAAATTACTTTGAGCGATTAAATCAGCTTTCGCAGGAAAAACAAAGGATGGCTCAGCTTGCTGTAAAACAGATTCATCCGAACAGTGTCTGTTTCATCGATGTGTCAACAACACTTTTACAGGTAGCGCAAAATATAAAAGTACCTTGTCAAATTTACACCCACGCACTTGATAATGCATTTGTACTTGCAAATCAGCCCTTAATTAACTTGACCGTTTTAGGTGGAAAATTTGATGATAAGAACCGTTTTTTCTATGGTGAGGAAGCATTGGAACAAATAGGTCAAGTGAAGTTTGATCTAAGTCTAATTGGGGCTGCGAGTCTTGAAGAAGATGGTTTCTATTTTAAGGAAAAGCAGAACGCTAGAATTAAACGCAAAGTAATTCAACGAACGCGCAAGGTTGTTTTGATTTCAGAGCAGCAAAAATTTCAAAAACAGTCAACGTTCAGGGGTGGCGAATATGAAGATATTGACGTATTTATTACCGACCAAGAGCTAAAACCAAATCAATTAGCGTTGTTTGAAAAGAGTACCAATATCTTGTATTAGATGTGAAAATAACGAATCGTGTAGCTTCGGGAAGTCTTTTTAACTGATCAAAAGCATTAGGAGGGATAGTATGAGTACGATTAAGTTAGTTTTTAGTGACGTTGATGGGACCTTGCTGGATGAACGACATCAATTGACAGGTGAGACAAAAGAAATCATTCAAAGAATGAACAATGTTGGTATTCCAACAGTTTTAGCATCAGCAAGACCACCACTAGCGATGACGAAAGTAACGAAGGAGTTAGGGCTGAAAACGCCATTAGTTTGCTATAACGGTGCACTAATTGTTCGAGAAGAGAAGAACAAACAATTTGTATCACTGTATAGTTTACCAGTAGAACGCTTAGACGCATTGCTTATTTATAAGCTAGTAAAACAGCATTGTGTGGATGTTAGTATTAGTGTTTATTCTGATGAACATTGGTATGTTGAAGCTCTCGATAGGTGGCACTGCCAAGAAGCCACCATCACTGAAATGCGGCCAAAAATAGTGAACTTAAAAGAATTCTTGAAAGACTATCATCCTGTCCATAAATTTTTATTAATGGGGAACCCAGAAACGCTAGAGATAGCAGAAGAGAAGCTAAGACAATCTGAACTCTTGGATGTTTCTTTTTATCGGTCGAAAGAAACCTATCTGGAAGTAACTCATCAGCAAGTTTCTAAATTGACAGCTATGAATTTGATTGCACAGGCGCTTCACGTTGATTTAAAAGAAATTTTAGCGATCGGTGATAACTATAATGATTTACCGATGCTTGTGAAAGCTGGTGTTGGTGTTGCAATGGGGAATGCGCCTGAAATAGTGAAACGTTCATCAGATATAGTAACTAGAGGAAATAATGAAAATGGCTTCTACCACGCATTGGCAACTTTTTTACATTAGGATATAATGAGAAAAAGTGTATCAATAATTGAGGTGTAGATGGTGAAACGGATCGATAAAGTGTATCAAAAATTGTTAGAAATTTGGCAGAACGTCTCAAAGGATCAGATTCTTTCTGGTGAGGGCAGTTCTGCACAAGAAATCGCTTCTGCTTTGCAATTGACTCGCTCTAATGCAAGTTTAGAACTTAATAAGCTAGTTCGGGCCCAGAAACTGATCAAGGTAAAGACTTATCCAGTGAAATATTTTCCAACTGTACTCATTGAAGAACTATTTGAGACGACCATTTCGCAAGAAACAGAAGTGAAAAGCCTACAAGAGTTACTAGCTTTTGATCACAAAAATAAATCTGTAAAAGTTCAAAGGATAAAGAAAAATCCTTTTGATCGTGTAATTGGTCATGATGGAAGTTTGAAAAAACCGATTTCGCAAGCCAAGGCGGCGGTATATTACCCTCCTTTTGGCTTACATATGTTGTTGTTAGGTCCTACCGGGTCAGGGAAAACTTTTTTTGCGAATCGAATCTTTGAATACGCGAAGTATGAAAATATATTACCAGAAGAAGCTCCCTTTGAAAGTTTCAATTGTGCTGATTACTATCATAATCCACAGCTACTGTTGTCACATCTTTTCGGCTATTGCAAAGGAGCGTTTACCGGTGCTGATGAAGATCATGCAGGTTTAGTTGAACAAGTGGATGGTGGAATTTTATTACTAGATGAAGTGCATCGTTTACCACCAGAAGGACAGGAAATGCTTTTTTATTTCATCGATAACGGAACCTTTAATCGATTAGGTGAAAATAACGTAAAACGGTATGCTAAGGTATTGATAATCTGTGCAACAACAGAAAATCCTTCTTCAGCTTTATTAGGGACTTTTCTTAGAAGAATTCCAATGACGATTATGATTCCTTCCTTACGGGAGCGTTCAATAAAGGAGCGAGTGGAATTAATCAAGTTCTTATTTGGAAATGAGTCCAAGCGTATACAAAAAACGATGCGAATTAATATTGATGTATTTAGCGCTTTGATTCAAGCCGCGAATTTTGGTAATGTTGGTCAATTGAAATCACATATACAACTAATTTGTGCACAGGCTTTTCTTAACAATTTACATCAAACTGAGGAGATCGAGATTCGTTTACGCGATTTGCCCGCCGAAATCCAATCTGATTGGGCATCAAGTCGTACCAATCTCGAAAAAGCCAAGGAATTGTCAGGCTTGATCAGTGTGATGACCGTGATCTATCCAGAAGAACAAGCCAGTTTGTCGAATGAAGAGTTCAATGAGTTTAATATCTATGAATCAATTGAAGAAAAAGTCAAGGTATTAAAGGACCAAGGAATTGATGAAGAGAATATTCACCAATATATTTTAACAGACTTGCATCTATATATACGCAATTTTGTGAAAGAAAACAGTGCGAATTATAATTTGTTAAAATTTGTCGATAAAAAGATACCCATGTTTGCTGAAGGTTTGAAAAAAATTGCTGAAAGAGAGTTGGATTGCCATTTTGATCGTCGTTTTATTTACTACATTGGTATGCACATTGATGCGTATCTAAAGCGGGGAAAACAATCCAACATCTTAATTGATAGTGAGATTGAAGAAGTCAAGCGTGAGCACGATAAGGAGTATCAAGTCGCTTTATTATTTAAACAAGAAATCAAGAATGAATTCAATCTTTTGATTCCTGAAATTGAAGTCATTTATTTAACGATGTTGATTGCATCCATTGAAACACTTGATGAAACCCAAAAGGTGAGTGTTTTAGTCGTAGCTCATGGGAATACTACTGCTACTTCAATGGTAGAGGTGGCTACTGATCTTTTAGGAGCAGCACCAATCGAAGCGTTAAATATGCCTTTGACGCTTTCACCACAAGAATTATTTGAAGCGATGGTTGAAAAAGTCAAAGCGCTTGACTGCGGAAAAGGGGTCTTGATGTTGGTGGACATGGGATCACCGGCGATGATGGGAGAACGATTGGAACAGACAAGCGGTGTTAAAATTAAAACGATTCCTAACGTAACTACTTCGATTGTGCTTGATGTTGTTCGAAAAATTAACTATATGGATCTTGATTTGAATGCAGTTTATGATTCAGTAAAAAAGGATTTTTTTGCTTCAATCCATTTGCATGATGATAGTCGAGGTAAACCTAAAGCGATTTTGTCAATTTGTACAACCGGTAGTGGAACAGCAAAGAAAATTGAGGGCTTAATTACAAATATCATCTATGATTCAACAGACGATACCATTCAAGTGTTAACGGTTTCTGCATTAAAATTGAAAGAAAAAATTCCAGAACTTTTAGAAAAATTTCAAATAATTGCTAGCGTGGGTACGAAAGATCCGAAGATAGATGCACCTCACATTTCTTTGGAGTACTTAATTGAAGGTACTGGAGAAGAGATATTAAAACAGGTGATTGGTGTAACAAACCTACCGTTGGATAAAACTGGTCAGAAGAATATCGTAGTCAAGGATCTGTGTGAAGACACACTGAAAACATACCTAGTATATCTGAATCCATACCATGTAACTGATATGCTTTTAGAGTGGGTTTCAGATTTGGGATCAGTATTAGGTGTTTCATTTCCTAATTCACAAATTATTAAGCTAGTTGTTCACACGGCTTTTGTGTTTGAGCGCGTAATTAAACAGACGCCATTGAGTTTTGAGGAGAATGTCTCCAAAGAAGTATTAGAGATACTAGATCATGTGGAAGAGAGCTTACGACGGATTGAGGAAGGATTACAATTGAAAGTTTCAAAAGATGAAAAAATTTTTATAGCAGAAATGTTAATAGATGATAAAAGTGTTTCAGAACTGTAGAGAGTGTTTTAAAACTAGTAAGGGTAAAAAGCAAGCGTTTCAGAAAGTGTTTTGTTTTCTGATATACTTGCTCTTTTTTTTAATAAAAATGGATTGGTAGAACAATATTTAGAAGGATATATGAATTTTGAAACACTGTTTGGCACACAAATTGCAATATTTATTGTAGAGAGGAGAGAAGTAGATGACAGCAATTATTGTAAGTGGACATGGCCACTTATCCACCGGATTATTAGATGCTTTTCAAATGATTTTTGGTAAAGATGAAAAGATAGTTGCAATTCCCTTTTTAAAGGGAGAAGGAATTCCGCAGTTACAAGAAAAATTTCAACAACAGTTGGAACAGTTTCCCCCGGAAGAAGAAGTCTTATTCATGGTAGATGTCTTCGGAGGAACCCCGTATAATTCAGCGACACAATTGGTTTTTGACAAAAAAAACATGGATATTGTAACTGGTGTGAATCTTCCGGTACTTTTGGAAGCTGGTGCTTTGAAAGAAGCCCTATCCATTTCAGATTTAATAGGTGCATTGAAAACTATCAATCAAGAAAGTTTCAAAGTATTTTCGGAACAGATTAAAGTAATTCAAGAACAAGAAACTGAGGAGGATGATTTACTGTGAACATTGTATTAGCAAGAATTGATGATCGTTTTATTCATGGACAAGTATTAACCAAGTGGGTAAAGTTACGACCTGCTGAAAGAATTATTATTGTATCTGATGGTGTGGCGAATGATGAAATGCGTAAAACATTGGTTTTGTCAGTCGCACCTGCAAATATGAAGGCCAGTGCTGTAACAGTGGACAAGATGATTCGAGCATATCATTCTCCTCGATATGAAAATACAACGGCATTTTTATTATTTGAAAAGCCAGAAGATATTGTTCGATTGGTTGAAGGTGGAGTGGATTTGAAGGAAGTAAATGTTGGTGGAATGCGCTTTGAAAAAGATCGTATACACATTACGAAAGCAGTGAGTGTGGACGAAAACAATGTCACGGCATTTAGACAGTTGTCAAATCTCGGAGTAAAACTGGAGATGCGTCAATTACCTGGTGATAATAGCGCTGATTTTTCCAAAGTATTGGAAACCGAGTTAACAAAATAGCAGAAGGAGTGATAAATATGAATGGATTACAAATAATTCTGCTCTTAATAGTAGCGGGAATCTGTGGGATGGGAAGCGTTCTTGACGAAGCGCAAACACATCGTCCATTAGTGGCATGTACGTTGGTAGGACTTGTTTTGGGAGATATAACTACTGGTATTATACTTGGTGGTACATTGGAAATGATGGCGTTAGGTTGGATGAATGTTGGACTTGCTATGGCGCCGGATACAGCGATCGCGTCAGTTATCTCTACTATCTTAGTTATCACAGCTAATCAGGGAATTGGAGAAGGAATCGCAATAGCTGTACCATTAGCAGCTGCTGGTCAAGCACTGACCATTTTTGTCCGGACAATCACAGTTTTCTTTGTCCATAAGGCAGATAACTATGCAGCGGAAGGTAATTTTCGTGGAATAGAAGCGATGCATTTGTTAGCTCTAGCCATGCAGGCCCTTCGAGTAATGATTCCGACGTTGATTATTTCTATGATTAGCGCACAAGCAGTAAGCAACTTCTTAAATAGTATTCCAGAGGTGATTACTGGAGGTTTACAAATCGGTGGAGGCATCATTGTGGTGGTTGGTTATGCTATGGTGATCAATATGATGGATGTTCCAAATCTAAAACCATTCTTCTACATTGGTTTCTTATTCGCTGCCTTTACAAATTTCAATCTTGTTGGATTTGGTGGTCTAGGATTATGCTTCGCTCTATTATTTATTCAGTTGAAATACAACAACAGCAATAAAACAGTAGTTGCGACAGAGCAAGCAGCTATGACCTACGATGATGACGATTTAGATGCATGATAGAGAGGGGAAAAAAGATGGGAAATAAAGCAGTAACAAAAAGAGACTTACACAGCATGTTTTGGCGTTCAAACCTTTTACTCGGATCATTTAACTTTGAGAGGGTTCAAAATATGGGATTCTGTTTCGTGATGATTCCAGCAATAAAAAGACTTTATGCTCCTGGAAAGGAACGGAATGAAGCCTTACAACGTCATTTAGAATGGTTTAATACACAGCCTTGGCTGACGGCTCCAATATTTGGTGTAGTTACCGCGATGGAGGAAGAAAAGTCAAACAAGAAAAACCTTCCTGGAAGTTCAATTGCCGCAATGAAAATTGGATTGATGGGGCCTTTAGCAGGTGTGGGTGATCCAATTTTTTGGGGAACGGCACGACCAGTACTAGCAGCATTAGGTGCGTCATTGGCATTGAGTGGTAGTATGGGAGGTCCGTTGTTATTCTTTGTCGCAATCAATGTTATCCGTTTAGCAACCAAATATTTTGGTTTAACCTTAGGCTATGAAAAGGGTAATGAAATCATTAAAGAGATGGCTGGCGATCGTATCAAGAAATTGACTGAAGGAGCCTCGATCGTTGGGTTGTTCGTAATGGGAGCATTGGTCAATAAGTGGACTACAATTAACATTCCAATTGTTGCAACGAAGATTACTAATGACAGTGGTAAGGTAGTTACACAAACTGTTCAGGATGTTTTAGATAGTATTATGCCAGGATTGTTGGCATTACTTTTGACCTTATTTGTTTCATGGTTATTAAAGAAAAATGTTAGTCCACTGTTAATCATTATTGCAATTTTTATTGTTGGAATACTTGGCAAAGGCTTTGGCTTTTTAGGATAGTTAGTATTTTCTTTGACAAAACCTTAATGCTCATACCTATGGATCGTATCAAACGTGATTTATAGAAAAAGAATTACTTTGTGAGATAAAATAATAGTCAAAGATTAGATAGAAAATCTGTTAGCTATGACATAAGAAAAAAGAGATTTTGCAGCGTATTACTTTTTCGGTTACCGATGATAAGTGTTGTTTTATCTTTAAATACGTTTATACTACCATGAAGCCCAGTCATTTAAGTTGATGATTGGGCTTTTTCTTTACAGAAAGTTTCGGTAATGGTTGGAATAAAAGGGCTCTAAGTCAAATCGTGTTGTTTTCATTAAATCACTGAAAGGAAATGCTTCGGCGTTTCCTTTTTTCTTTTTGTTTTT
>OBZH01000494.1_pt1 | contig 41489 bp, 39 predicted proteins | sample 1476881 | NCBI WGS metagenome assembly OBZH01 (sample SAMEA2580230, study PRJEB22360) | human gut metagenome | biome: human gut; feature: human-associated habitat; material: faeces | place: Denmark | collected 2008/2010 | reverse complement strand
AGCAGCACAAATCCGTCAGATTCCCAGAGCAAAGCTTTGATCCTGTCACAACGTTTTCCACAGAAAAGATACAGGGCACTTCGCTTTGGATCCATATGGAGTTGATCCTCTACAATAGCGCACAGCCCGTCAATGGATTTCCGCATATCCGTTCTGCCTGTTACGATATAGATTTCATCGGCGGCTGTGATATCCCCTAACATTCCAACTCCTTCACAATGCGAAGCGTTTGAGCCAGAAGCTGAGGATCTGTTCCATTTGGTATTGTTAGATGAAAGCTTCCTACAGACAGCTTCATTGGCTCTGCTACAGAAAGGTTATTTCTTTCCGTAGCTGCCGGAATTACATTTAATGACTGTTCGTAAGGAATCGGGTCAGTATCATGAAAATCCACTCTGACAACTTCCTGGCTTTCTGGTGCACAATAGGTGCGTCCAGTTGACGCCGGTAAATCCACACAACCCTTCTGACGCAGTCTTTTTACCCAGTTGTAAAAAGTTCCTGGCTTGATATCATGTTCTACACACCATTGATGATCTGTCAATCCACTTTGACGGCATTCCATGATGAGACGGTATTGTTCTTCAGCAGGTATTCTTTTGCTTCTCATGAGCACACCTCCATAACTTGAATAGAGTAAAAAGCTCGCATCTATCATTTCTAGCAAGAGAAAATGAAGTGAAATGCTTGCATTCTCTAATGATTATTATGGATTGATTTTTAGGGCAACACAATCCGTTGAATTATTTTGCGCTTACGTTGAAACTAATTGACCATATTGGAATTCTATCATTTACATACTTCGACTATTGAACAATATCTGGGAGATTAATTGTTCCTAACCAAAATTCATCTTTTCATCGATTCCTCTAATAATCTAACCATATTTTCTATAGTAAAATCCTCATTATATAATACTAATGTAACTGCACTGGTATATCGAGGTAACGTTTTGTCTTTATACCACAATAATTCATGTTCAAGGAAATCCAGACTTAGTCGCTGAACATTCAACCCCGTAGCTTCCATACTATATCTCATTCTATCTGGATGCTTACAAGGCTTTCCCATCTTACAATAACATGGCTTACAAAGTCTGCAACTACCACTTAATAACGTATATCCTTTTGTAACTATTTCTAAATCCCGTGTGGACTTTTCTATTGTTGATTTCAGTGTGACATTTGCAGCCTTAACAGCCAGATATTTATTCTTTATATCTTCATAATATTTCATTTCCGTAGAAAAAATCAGTAAAAAAGCATATGTATATCTCTTCGCAAGATTAGAAAAAGGAACAGCGAATGGAGGACAGCTCCACTTCATTCCATAATTAGGACATCCTTTTTTGCATGTTTCTGCCAGTCGTTCTCCTTCAAAATATTTTGTTAAAGTATCTATACTTTTTAAAATTCTACCTTTTATTTCAATATAAATCGTTCTATTAGCAAGAACCTTTTCTTTTTTTAAAAACAGAATATCATTCATTTCATATTCTCATTTTTTCACGCATCATACGTTGCACTGGGCATTTTTCTGCGCACTCACAATTTTTCATCTGATCCGAAACAAATTTCTGCTCTAGCTCCAAGTATTCAGAATTAATGTATATATCTTTCAGGTTTTTTTGATAAATTGAGTCTGGCTTCACAAGATTACCTTTCCCATCAACTAACTGAATATATTTAAACGCCTCACATCCAAAAACCTTACCATCATACCTTACGCAAAGCTTATTCGTTCCTGCATAACAGTGTGCTTTACAGTTATTTGACTGTAACGGAATACCGACGCGAACTTTTTCATTTGAAATATCCTTCAAAATCTGCTTTACTCTTCCAATATCTTCACTACTTAAAACCAACTGTCCTATGTTTTTTACAGTTCTCCCATGTGGAACCAATCCCAGAAAGCTTACCATATCAATGCGTTCTTTTTCCGCAAACTCCATCACCTTCGGTATTTCTTTTACATTTAACTTTGTTGGAACAAAATGTATTTCCGAAAAAATTCCTACAGACTGAACTTTTCGTATGCTTTCAAAAACATATTTTTGATATCCCGAAGTACCCATAAACTTATTATACACTGCTTCATCAATTGCAGGCAAATCAAAAATTATTTTATCTACTCCACATTTGTATAATTCTTTTGCTAGCCCCAAATCCATACTTTGTGCCTGCCCTCTATCATCAAGAGAAATTCCACTTGTATATATATACACCTCTCTCCCTCTTTTCTTTGCATACTGCACAATGCTCAATAGACCAGGATGCAATAAAGGTTCCCCACCAGATATACTCAAAACTTTTGTATTCAAATCTACTGCGCTATCAATTAATTCTCTAACCTTTTCTGTTTCTATCATCATCGTACAATCAGGACCAGAACAGGATGAACAGTGCATACAACTATTTGGACATTTATGTATTATTTCTATTGAAATCTGTTTCATCTTTCTTCTCCTCTACTTATAAAACAACACTTTCCATACTTTCTGTCCTCTTCGTATGGTTTCATCAATTCCCTAATATCTGACTCAAGATATTCTGTTTTATTCTCCTCTGATTCTATATCCCCTGAATCCTTAATTCTCAATGTCAATTCATTGTTTTTAGAATCATGGTTAATAGAAAATTCAATATCTATTGTATCAATACTCTTATAGCTTTCATTTACTTTTATACGCATACGCTTTATAAAATCAAACTTTCTTTGTGCAGTATATTGCCCATCTCTAAAGGTTGTTGAATATAACATATACTGTTTCTCTATAATTCTTTTAATATTGGCTATCACTTGATCTTTTGACGCATTACTCATATCTATTTTTTCTGTATATTCTATCTTTTCCGCATGAAACGAAACTATATCTAGCTCCACATTACTGTTGTTCACTCCCTGATACATGCTCTTCCATGATTTTCTTCCCCATTCCTGAAGTTCATCACATACAAATAAAATCATAGGAAACGTCTCAACATTTATATGATAAATATTCTCACATGTATGTGAAGCAATCGCACGAAGAATGTCTCGTCGAATATAAAACTGTCTTGCGTCCTCATTATCAAATATATAACTAGCATCCGGATTATTATCTGTCTCAATGAAATAAATCAACATCTTATAGATTATAATCGCACTTATCATTCCATGCGAAAAATCCTCTAACGACAATTTATATTTGAACTTATACTTATCTTGTATGCTGGCTTTATACTTTGCTTTCTTACTTTTTTTCTTTGAAATAAACTTCATTTTCTTACTGGCAAAAGTAATAATCTCTATGTTATTCGAATCGCGCGTCCCGTCAAACTTTAAATTCCTTTCAATATGAGGATTCGATACAAATGCTTCCATCATCTTTTCAGTTTTAGCTAAAACATTTTTAGACTTTTCTAAAGGATAGCCCAAATCGTGACACAAAGACATTATTGTCCACATGCTAATTTTTTCTAATATATTTATTTCGCTACTAAAAGTATTTGGATTAGATAATATATATTCTTCATCTTCTGTATCCACCCGTTTATGTAGCTTATAAAATTTCTTATTCTTTCTAACAATACTACAATCACCTGATTTTAATTTACCATTTAACTTTCCAAAATCTTTATCCTTGATTTCTTTTATATCGTCATTAGGCTCGCCTTCAAAACGAATTTCATCAATAAGACGTTTCCCTGTTCCCGTAACATGTGTATTCTTATTTAAAATAAGATATAGTCCTAACAGCCACACTCTTATAACATGGAAAACATGATCACGATAGTAAGAATCACTGCCATATAACATTCCTTCAAAATCTGTATAATCTTCATGATACTTTTTTAATTTTTTCATTCCATAAACATACTGTTCCTTACCATTGACCATAAAAGGTTCTCTTTTATCAAAAAAGCGCAAACAAATTACAGACTTTTCAATCAAAAGATTCCACAATTCATCTATCTCGTCATTCACTTCATAAGATAATTCTTTCGTACCTTTATCAATACCTTCATCACATATTTTCTTTAGTTTTCTTTTTACTACTTCATCAAGCGGATATTGTAAATGATTCTCTGTAATATTCGATATATACTTTTTTACTCCATTCTCTGACAATAACTCATCACAAAATGCAATAGCTTTGTCTAACAACATCTTATCTGTGATTTTTTCCACAAATCCTTCCCCCTACTTTTTACTATAAATACTATATTCATTATAGAAAAATACCATTTCTCTATAAATTAACCATATGTAAAATATCTTCTACAGATTCTTTAAAATCCACATTTATATACCCATCCTTTTTCACTCTATCACCAACACATATCGGATAATCTGAATTATCTAACAAAGGAATATCTGACTGTGAATCACCAAATGCAAGGTATGGATTCGTTCCATATTGCTCAATGAGTTCCTGAACCTTTTTTGATTTATCAAATCCATAATTACTGGCAACTTTTCCGGTAAACTTTCCTTTGGCAATTTCCTCCTGAAATGCATAAATTTTCTTTAAATTAAATTCCTGTTTATACTGTTCCAATATTCTAAACGGCGCACCACTTATTACTATAATATCTATATCTCTTTTTGATAATTCCTTTAATAATTTACACATTTCAGGAAATAACGACTTTCTGTCTCTTTTTATATAAGCATCCATAAGCTGTCTTATTTCATTTACTTTTTTTCCTGCCAAATCTTTTGCATATTCAGCGCATGCCTTATTTGCATATTGATCATGCGTTATCTCACTCTTTATGTACTGTTGCTTTAATATTTCCAATTTTTTTTGCAAATGTATACTTGTAATATTACATTGATGCAAATACTCTACCCATGAATATAATGTATACCCTCTTCGTATGGTATTATCCCAGTCAAAAAGGGCATATTTTCGATACCCACTCATACTACTTTCCCTTCTTTTTGATAATAAGAGGAGTTTTATCTATCGTTCCATCACTATGTTCTTCTAAATAGTATCCCCTGAATTCAAAATCTGCAAACAATTTTACATAAATACATCCTCGACTTTTCTGAGCTTCTTTGGCCTGATACAACATTGTCAAAACATTTCCTTCTAAATACCCTATAACATCCCACTGTCTATGGTTCTGTTCCTCAGGAGTTACCCTGGAAATAGTTCCTACAATATTTACTGTCATTTTTCCTGAATATCGTAATCTTTTATGCTTCAGCTTATAAATATCATTTTTTATCGGTTTCCCTGAATAATTATCATTATCATAAATAAACTGTTCCCAAATACCACTATAAATAGATTTATTTATTTTTATTAGCTCTAACGCCTTCTTTATTAGCCAACAAATTATTGCAGCAACTATACTCGCAATAATGCCATCCCTATTGTCCCATATCCATGATAATATCTGCATAATAATCTCCCCTTTCAATACTCCCGCATAATCTCCAAGCTGTTACTTGCCTAACTTCTGGTATTCTCGTCTATGATGTTATATCTATTCTGAATAATATTTACTTTTCAAAATTCATCTAACTGATGAATTTTAATTGACAGACTCAAGATTCCAAGAGACTATTAATAAATTCTTGGTGCTCCTCGTGTAATTTCTATTCATTAAGGTTTCATGTCATCCAACATTTTTATTATTATAACAATTCTTATATTAAACTGCAATAATTTTCCATAGGCAGCAAAGATTTCACCTTTAGGTTTGTTATTGTTCAAGGATATACATAAGTCATTGTAAAAAGTGAGAAATTTTATTTTTTTAATATTACGTATATTCAGTAAATAGCTAATTATCCGTAAGTGCTTACAATTTTCCGGATGCGATTTTTTTGCCACTGACAATTGTAACCTGTTTCTGTGCATATTCTGAAGCAAAGACTACTGTCTTTTGCTTTGATTCCTGACTGTATCTGCTTTGTAAACATTCTCTGCATCTTTTTCACCTTTAACCGCAATTCTTCTGAGGAACAGCATGGCTTCTGGTCTGCTATCGCAAAAAAATCCACTGGATGTACTTCTTTCTGTATATCTATCCTGTCCATGATCGGTCCGGAAATCTTTCCCCTGTATTTAACAATCTCATAATCTGTACATTTGCATTTCTCGCTTGGATAATACCCACACGGGCATGGATTCATTGCCGTTATAAACATAAAATTCGAAGGAAATGTATGAGTACCATTTACTCTCGAAATAGATACTTTCTTATCCTCTATCGGCTGCCGCAGGGCGTCAAGAGTCCTTCTTGAAAATTCAGCAAGTTCATCCAAAAACAGTACTCCATTATGTGCCAGGGATACTTCACCCGGCATTGCATTTGCTCCACCGCCAATCAGTGCATTTAACGATGCATTATGATGCGGCGCACGGAACGGCCTGTATTTCATCAGGGCATGCCCATTTGGCAGTAGTCCGGAAATACTATATATCTTTGTTACCTCAAGGCATTCTTCTTCTGTCATTTCCGGCAGGATTGTAGGGATTCTCTGTGCGATCATCGTTTTTCCTCAGCCCGGTTCCCCTACCATCAACATATTGTGACCACCTGCTGCAGCAAGCACAACTGCCTCTATTAACTTATCCTGTCCCTTAACATCTTTAAAATCCAAAATCCTTTCTGATTCTTCCAGGATTTTTTCATTTTCTTCCATATGCATTTCTATCCCTGACGTCTTTCCCTCAAGATAGCGAACCACTCCAATTAAATCATAAAATCCCAGAATCTCCACCCCATGCACCAGAGATGCCTCTTTAAAATTCGCTTCCGGAACGATAATCTTCTTTATTCCCCTTTTCTGTCCTGCTATGATCATTGGCAGGATTCCCCTGCATGCCCTCAGTCTTCCATCCAGTGATAATTCTCCGATAAACCCATAGTCTGGCAGTTTTTTTACACCGATATCTCCATTCTGGCACAGCACCCCGACTGCCATCGCAAGGTCAAAATGAGAACCGCTTTTCTTTTTATCACCGGGTGCAAGACTTATGATCACACGTTTCTTCGGAAAAACATAGCCGCTCTCATCAATTGCCGCCTGGATTCTCTCTGCCGCTTCCTTTACAGCCTGATCACCAAGGCCAATGATCGATATCGAAGGCTGTCCTTCCAGCATCTTTATTTCTATATCCACAGGATATCCGTCTATCCCCTGTATCGCAAAACTTCTTACCACGGTAGCCATAATTCATCTTCTCCTATCATCTTCCTGATCTGCTGTTCCTGGACAATATACTTATGTCCGATGTCTTCTACGAATTCCCTGTAACGAAATATACTGTTTTTCGGGAAATATGCCAGTGTCTTCTTTTTCTCCGTTATCCTGTCATCTGAAAGCCCAATCATTGTCTGATAACTGCTCCATGGATAATCTTCCGGATAGTTTGTCATCTGTGCTTTTACCGGATTTAAATGGATGTACCGGCTGGTCTGCAAAAAGTATGCATCTTCTTTCACAAGACATGATTTATACCGGCTTTCAAATACATGGCCCCTGTAGGAATACTTATGATTCAGGTACATGGCATAACATTCTGACATATATTTCATAAATTTCCATATCTCCATGTCTCCAGTCTCAAGCAACAAATGGATATGGTTTGTCATCAGGCAGTATGCATGCAGGATACATTTGTACTTCTCCAATGAGTTTTTTAATACTTGCAAAAGCACCTGATAATCCATCTCTTCCTGAAATATCGCTCTTCTTCTCACTCCCCTGTGCATGATATGATAGACTGCTCCCGGAAACCAGGTTCTCAATTTTCTTGCTATGTTCATCCCTCCAACATCTTATTATCTTTTATTATATTATCATTTATGATTATATGAAATAAAAATCTGTTAGTTGTCACAGATCTTTATTTCAATATGTTTTCCCAAAGCATTCGCATATTTCTCCAATACAATCAGTGTCGGTACCCTGCCGCCGCTTTCAAAACGCGCCAGGTTTGACGGCTGTATCCCCGTAATATCTGAAAGCTCTTTTTCTTTTATGCATCTTTTAGGATTGATTTATTCTTTTTATTTGTCCTTTATGGTGTCTGACTCAAATGTTTCAAATGTTTATTTTTCTTTTTGTGCAAGCATTGTCATAATGTTCATTGCCGGTAAAACAATTGGGGTCATACCTGGCTGTGTAGTTAATGTCGATACATAACTACGAAAATATGGAAACATAATAGCAAGTGTATTCCGCTCAATCAGCATCTGATTTTCCTGCTTTGTTTCAAATATAGCCATACCTTTCACAAATACAGATAATTTTTCTTCTGGATCTGCCACATTTAATTCAAGTGTAATCTTATATTCCCGTTCCGAAAGACGCTCTACATCATGAGAGACTCCTACTTTCAACTCCAGATTTTCCAAAGAATCCTCATTGCGCTTAAAATGTCCTTCTGTAATTATTATATTTTTTAATACTAAAGGACTCTCATAGTCTGTTTTGATATTCATAATCAGATTCCTCTCTATTCTATTATGCAATCATAAGATCCTGTGGAATATACACATAACTGGTTTCAATTTTATATGCATTACTTTTGTTCTGATAAAAAACAGTTTCCTGATATCGTGGAAGAAGATCTCTCACATCCTGTTCCTCAAGTTGCCGTACTTCACCGTCTGTTTTTATCATCGGCTTACTATATTCATCGCTAAGTTCAACGCCATACTTATTGCACAGATCATAAAACAGTTCCTTGTTAAACATTTAAATCACCTCATCTTCTCCATTATACCACACCTTCAGATCCTTTATGCATTTCTTTTGAGATACACAAATCTGTTTTTCATGATAAGCAATATTTAAAGCTTTTTCTAATTTTTTCTGCTGTGCTAAATCTTCACCTGTACGAAATGTTCCATATTTTGCACAGTCTTTGCTGAATGTATACATAATCACTGATATATGATACATCTTCTTATAGTAATCAAAATAAACAGCTCTCTGCTGTTCAGGACTGAACACAGGCATTCGGTTTTTGGCATCACATTCAATTTCATTCTGCATTTCCAAAATACGATTCAGAAACAAATCATATTCTTTATAATTATCCAAATCCAAAACTTCTTCTCTTGGTGCCTGAATCTGAGCCTGATATATGACCGGATAGCTCCCCTGATTATATTTCTTACCTGATATATCACATGCCCACCATTTTGCAAGATCAGAATCTTCAAAAAAATACACGCCCTGACCAAGCCAATGATCAGGTCTCGTATGTGTTTTATCCGGATCAAGACCATGTTTTTCGATGCTTTCTGTATAATTAGAACTTGTTCCATGATAACCTGTTATTACTGTGCAATTCACATCCATATTATTTATCCCAATATATCATCGCCCAACGATTTACTACCTGAATCATAGCATACTTTATACTACCCTACAAGTCAAAACTTAAACGAGACAACCTTTCAGAGTCTTAATTTTCTTGTGATATCCATATCTTCTCGTTTAGTGTCTTTATATACATTATCATTCATGATTAAATTGAAATAAAAATCCGTCAGTCGTCACAGATCTTTATTTCAATATGTTTCCCCAAGGCATTCGCATATTTCTCCAATACAATCAGTGTCGGTATCCTGCCACCGCTTTCAAAACGCGCCAGGTTTGACGGCTGTATCCCCGTAATATCTGAAAGCTCCTGCTGAGTCATTTTCTGGTTATGTCTTTCTTCTACCAACAAGCGGATTGTCTCTGCTGATTTGTTTAGTACTGTTTCCTGGATCTTTTCTGTGTAAACTGCCAGCCGTTTCTCACGGGCTTTTTTTTCTGTGAGATATTCCTGCATGTTTCCTTCCATATTCCATTTCCTTTTCCAGTAGTTATTTACCTTTATTTTTCAGGATTATATCATCAATGTTATATCTCGGCAAGAGAGTTTATGCTTCTTTTATAGATCTTTTAGCTCTGCTTTATCCTTTTTAGTTGTACTTCATAGGGTCAGACACCAATGTGGCCCCAATCTGCTCCAGACGATATTCCTTGATGAAAACATCATAATAATCATTCATATTGTCGATGCCGATAATATGTACCGGATGCGCCTCTCTCAAAAGCTCCAGCACAAGGTTAGAACCGATAAAACCCGCTGCACCGGTTACCAGAATTACCTTATTTGTCAATATTACATTTTTCTCTCTCATTTAATTTTCCTCCGATTCTTCTTTGGTATTTATATTTGAAAGCACTGCTCCTGCACATTTAAGTTGACGAATATCATCCTCATAAATATATGCCTCACTAAAATCAGCTCCTGCAAAATTAACATTTTCCCACTTATTATTTATCAAACTTGCGCCAACAAAATCAGCTTTTTCAAAATTTCCATTCTGTACATGTAAATTTTCTATATAAACATTCTCAAAATTCCCCTTTTTAAATGTACATCCTGTAAGTGTACATTCAACTATTTGGTGTTCTCTGAAATTTATATGATCAAAGCAGCAATTCTCACATATTACCGTGTCGAAATTAATTTTTCCTGTGTTTGCATTACTCCAATCCACTTCTTTCATGGTTGTTTCACTAAATGCACAATTTTCGATAATACATCCTTTAAAATTACCATTCATAATTGTTGTGCCGTAAAAAAAACAATCTTGAAGTATTGCACCGGTAAAATCTACATTTCGTAATATAGCATCAGAAAAATCCACTCCAATTAATGTTGCAGCAGAAAATGAGATTTTCTCAATGAATTTACTGGCTTGAAAATCAATATTCTTTAAAAAACTATATGCAAATGATGTCCTTTCAAAGTTACTGTTTTCAAAGCATTCTCCTTCCAAATATCTCTTATCAAAAGACACATTTGAAAAGGTACAATTCTGTCCAATTGAGATTTTTCTATCATACAATGGAACAGAAATACTTTTTTTGAACATCCAACTCCAGTCAGATAAAATATTCGAATTTGTAATATTCCTCATATCAATATGATTTTCACCAAAAGTATTCTTACGCCCATTTATATTAATCCCCAACCCTTCTTGCAAGACTCTAAGTAACATCAAAGTGTTGGATACCGTATATTTTATCTTCTGATAACTATTTTCCCCATAAGGATACTTCCAAATAGTGTCTTTACATAATGTATTGGCAAAAATACTATATATGCGTTTTTCCATCATCATGCTTTTATATTTCTCTGCTTCTTCTATAATATTTTTTCCTTCATACCTCACTCTCTCGTATAAAAACAAAAATGTTTCTTCCCATGTAGTTCCCGCAATTTCACCACAAGACATAATTTCAGACATACACTTCAAAAAAGTATCCACATTTTCTGCTACATCATTTATCAGAATTCTTTTTATCTTATTATATATATACTCACCGAAAAAATAGTCACGTATATTATTATGATAAAATTCCAACGCGCCATCCTTACCATCACTTCTCCAATAAGCACACAAAACACAACATTTTCGAATCCATTTGGCATTTGACGGTTCTAAATTAAACTCATTTACAATAGCATCTAACTCTTTTGCCCGTATATAATAAATCTCTTTCTCTGATTTTTTAAAGATCTCAAAGGCAATCCGACTTACAATTTCCAGTAAAAGAATTTTATTTTCTCTGATTGGATGCTTCAGGGAACTGTTAAAGTTTTCATCATATTCTGTTTCAATAATTGCATTCGTAAATATCTCATGGTACAATGCCCAAATATTATTCTGTAATTCCATTCGCATCTCACAGGCAACAAGGAGATATAAAGCCAATGGGGTGTCTGCTACACCAACGGCTTTCTGTTCATCAATATTGAGAATATAATCTTTGGTTTCTCCTGGTATCTGTTCTCCACATTTCTCATACTTCTCAATCCATTCTCTTCGCATCTCCTTATCAAAATGCTGCATTTGAACCACTTTAAACTTAAATGTTGTTTTTTTTAATTTTTCATAGTCAATATACTTGGGACGTGTTGTCACAAGTATTTTATTTCTCTTAAAAATTTTTCTGATAGACTCTAATATTCCTTCCAGGTTACTTCTTCCATAACCTTCCAACATTCCAAGTTCATCTGCTCCGTCCAAAATTAACACATAATTATCAAACCTTATTTTATTCTCTATATAGTCATTATCATCAGATAATCCCAGATAATCTTTTATAGATTCTTCTACTGTACGTTCTTTTTCATCTATCTCAAGATCCCTTAATCTGATACAGATCAAGTCCCCTTGCAGAAAAATTCCTTTTCCCACTTCATCTTTCTGTCTGTAATGATAGCACAAATATGAAATAAAACTGCTCTTTCCGCAAGCCGCATCACCCTCAATAAATAAAATTCTTGTCTCCCTCTCATTCCAAAAAAAGTTTCCCAATATTGAAATCAGTTCCTGGGAAGAATCATTTGGAGCACAGATTTTAGGTTGCACAAAAACATTCTGCAAAGTGACCTCTGCCTCTTTATATAAATGTCTGAACAATCTTTCACAAAAATTATCTGCATACTCTTTAATGTGCGCATCTATATTGTTCTTTACCGGAACTGTTGGGTTAAAAGGCCCAAACAGACCTCGATTGCCATTCATAAATGCCTTCAGTGAACTCATTTTATCTGCATCAGATACTTCAGAAAGAGTATGTACCTTTCTTACAAGTGTAGAAAAATTATAAATATTCTCTCTCTGGTTAAATAGAATTCCATCCGGGCATTTATAACCACAATTGTCTCTTCCTTTGTATTTAGACACCCTATCCGTTTCAAGACTTAATATCACAAAATACAACGTATATCCTGATAAATATGGCTTTTTCTGTAGTACCTCCTGCAGCTCCTGCAGTGTCTCTTTCACTTTTTCGGGCTCATTCGTAGAAGATATCTGAATTATAATCTTGTCTTTTTCACTGATCAGATCATATCCGGCATTGTTTTGAAAAACTGAATTCTCATTTCTCAAATCCCATCCATACAGAATTCGGCAAATATCTCCAATAAAAGATTCAGCTTCAATATTGATATCATACAGATTGCATATTCCATTAAACTTAATATAATATGAAAACACACTCATTCCCATATTAAATCTATCTATCAACTGTTTTCTGTTTATCATACGCACTTCCTCAATTATTTTATGTCACGTTACAAGCTACACGCCCCTACTCCTGCAATATGGGGTCTGACCCTTGCGGCTTAATTCTCGAGAATCTCTGACAGTCCAACGGCTTCTGTATATTTTTCTTTATGTTCCATGATATGTCTCATTTCATCAATTGCTTCCTTCTCAGTTATGAATCCGGTATAAGAGATGAACATAGGATTGTCTTCTGCATTTCCATAAAGGATTTTAACTTGGGTGTCTGAAATCTGTTCGATATTGCGGACAACAGCGTTAGAAAGAAGGTTGGCTGTATACAATTTAAATGGATGGTCAAAAATAATGTATTCGGCAGTACTCTGGAAAGTAATGTCCAGTGTCTGGCCAATATGTATTTCACTGAAAGTAGAAGCAGTCAGATTACCGCATATATCGTTATTGATGTTTTGTTCGTTCACTTTGGCATTAAGGCGTAGAGCTTTTTTTACTTTTAGGAGATAATATAACTCTTCGACATATTGCCAGTCTTCAGGTGTACGTTTTAGTCGATCTGGGGAAAATTCAACATGAAAATTCTGTTGGATAAACATTAGTTTCTGGAAGCGCAGAATGGATATGGAGAAAAAATTCTGCATTTGCATATATTGATCATGTTCTTCCGCGGATTGAAATGTAGCAGTAGTTCCGAACAGGCCTTGAAAGAATGAGAGGGCAACACTGTATTTTTCGATAAGTTCCTGAATGGAGGATGCGTTTTCTGGTTGTACACGATAAGTGAGAGTAGCTGCTGGCAGAGAGGATTCCTGACTCTGTTTCTCTGGTTTGAGAAAACTGGTTTTGATATATACAACAGCATTCTCTGGAGTTTCCAGAAGCATATGAGTAGTGGTGTAATATTTTTTCATCATGAGCTTAAAAGAACCAAGTTCTGTAGGAATGTCAAGAGAGAACTCTTCTTTGGAAGGAGATATTTCTATCTGTGTTAATTTATTGGAACCTGAAGTATAAAAGATTGATTTTTCGTTACGTATAGCTGAATTTACTGTCACAGTTCCTTCAGGGCGAATAGTAATACCTTCTTCGGTGGCTTTTTTTATTGCGCTAATAAAGGATTGACGGGTTGCTTCATTATCAAAAGAAAAATTCAGGGAAAGAGAGAGATCTTTATTGGAAAAAAGTTTCTGTAATTTGTTTGCCATTTTTACCAGTCCTTTCTAAGCTCATTTAATACCAGAATCTTGCTGATCAGGATATACTTTTGCATGGAAATATCTGTATTTGGTGAAAAATTTTCATCAGGCAGCGCTAAAATGGTGTTTATAAGATCATAACGTGCCTGGGAGTCAGGAACAATAAGATAGCGGATATTCTCGTATGTATAATTCAGCCATAATTTTTTACAGTATGGTTTAGTGAGTTCTGTGTTGAAGTTGAAATCGTTGTGAGTGTCAGTACTTATTTTAATATAGTTAGGATTTGCAATTATGGGATCTTTTTTTGCCTCTGTGAGAGAATCTGGATCAGGGACATATCTCCATTCTCTTTCATCATGGAAGTTTTTCAGAAAATCAATAGTTTGTTCTGCCTTGTCCTGATATTTAATGGAACGAGTCATTTTTCCTCGTAAAGGTTTGATGTATGTCAGACGACGAATAATATCATTTGAACAGATATCAGGGATATCATTATCTGCCAGAAGTTGTTCGATTAGATGAGTGAAGTCATGAATGTATGAGGAACTTTCATTCAGGTAGTGTACTGGCTGCAGATTATTTTTTTCACCCCAGCTTTTTGGAAAGGCAATGCCGTAATAGCCATAGAAGTCTGGATGTGTGTTGTTGTGGGAAAGAAGATTTTGTTCTTCAGGTGAACATTTCAGAAAATTTTCTCCGGTTCCTTTTAGATAGAGTTTTTCCGTAAGTTTGTGAAAAGGAATATCACAGAAACATTTTTGCAGGACAAGAATTTCATTAAAGGGAATACCATTGTTTTTGATTTTAAGATAAGCGATATCTTCTTTGCAGTACCTGGGGATGATGGCTTTTTTGATTAGGATGTCATTAAGAAATCTTGATTCCTTCATAAAATGGAACAGTGTATTTGCACTTTGAGAATAATCGTCAGATTCAAGCTCATATATTTTTTCTTGTGGCATGGGAATCACCTCTTTTTCTGTAAATATGTGAAATATTTTTATAAGGTTATTTTAGCATAAGGATAAAGTGGACGCAATGGCTAGATATCGGAAGATACTCGTTCATAGGGTCAGATCCCAATGTTCTGAAAATTCATATTATACTTTCTTTAGAAGGCTTTTAGGATATATTCACTCATTTTATTAGTATTTCATAGGGTCTGACCCCAATGTGCCATCAGAGCAGCATGGGAGCTACCGCTCCCAGTATATCACAATTTCATCCAGTTTTACAGACGCTTTCTTACCTTCATCACCGCATAGTACATCAATCCGCCTAGCACTCCACCGACTGTGTTATAGAAGATGTCTGATAGCTGGAACGTTCCCAATCGAAGCAATAATTGTAGCATCTCTATGCTTATCGAAAAGATAAATGCTATCTTTCCGCTATTGCACAGTATCTTCTTCCCGCCGTTTCCTATCTTCTCTCCGAATGTCCACGCCACTACTGCTGAAAACGGCATCATCCTGATCACGTTCTCGATGCACTCGGTGGTCAATTGCTGTTCACCATTCACTGTCTCCCAGATGCCCCAACCGCCCATAACATCGGATAAAGGATTCATCCACAGCTGACGGTTTAACAGGGTTCGGAACAGAATAAGTGAGGTCACAAAGGCCAATAGAAACAGTTTCCGAAAAAATACACTCTCTTTGAATTTCTGATACCATGTCACTATGGCATTTTTCCAACCTTTGCCAGCATGTATTGGCTCATAAGCATAAAGATAGAAAAACATGGCGAGGAAGGAAAGCAGGAGCGAGAATCCAAATGGCTCATAGAGAGCAGTCAGGATGTTTGTGAGGATCTTTCCAAGTAAATCAATCGTTTCTTTCATCGCTGTTTACAGATCACTGAACAAGTCAGCCTTATACACGCCGTTCTCCAGCATCTCCTTGAAACTGCCCTTTACGGCTGCAACATCCTCGTGATAGGTCATGCCGTACCAGGTGTCGTTGGTCTTCAGAACCTTCACAGACATCTTGCCCTGCTCCAGCAGTTCACCGATGAAGATTGGGATCAGATACTCAGCTTTCAAAGGATTGCCCGGAACTTCTTTCTCAAAGAACTCTTTGAAGCCTTCTTCCAGTACATCCAGAAAATCAGGAGTTAATCCCCACATATTCATGGATACCAGAGAATTTACATCAATCACTTTTCCGTTTGCCTCTGCTCCTTCTGCAGTCTTTACGATGTTCTTGGTTTCCACAACTTCCGTCAGATTGTTCTGCTCATCCATCTTGCAGATACCACGAGTCACACCACCATTATCAGACAGCGTGTTCTTCAGCACAAAGCCAGCCATGCAAGACTTTCCGCCATTCACCAAATACTCATGGACGGCCTTAAAGCCTTCCTTGCCATAGTAATCATCAGCATTGATTACTATGAATGGAGTATCAATCACTTCCTTTGCTGCAAGCACAGCCTGACCGGTTCCCCAAGGTTTTGTACGACCTTCTGGCAGAGTTCCCGGGATATCGTTAATATCCTGGAAAGCATAGTCAACAGTTACATTGTGAGAAGAGCAAATGGAGGCAATGCGATCACCGATGACCTCTTTGAACTCCTTCTCGATATCCTTACGGATGATAAATACTACATGGTTGAAACCAGCTTCAATCGCATCATGGATTGAGTAGTCCATAATGATATGTCCAGCATCATCCACTGGCTCCAACTGTTTGATTCCTGTTCCAAAACGGCTACCGATACCGGCTGCCATGATAAGTAACGTTGTTTTCATAACTTCTTCCTCTTACTAACTTTTATTCCACAGTCACACTCTTTGCAAGGTTTCTCGGCTTATCCACATCTAGTCCCTTGGCTACAGACACATAATAACCAAGCAACTGCAGCGGAATCACTGCCAGGCTACCAACAAAGTGCTCGTCCACCTTTGGAACATAAACTGTGAAGTTTACCTGATCTTCGATTTCATACTTGCCATAAGTAGTGAGCCCCATCAGATAAGCACCACGGCTCTTGCACTCCAACATATTGCTGATAGTCTTTTCATAGAGTTCGCTCTGGGTCAGCACGCCGATGACCAGTGTTCCATGCTCAATCAGGCTGATGGTCCCGTGCTTCAGTTCACCAGCTGCATATGCCTCCGAGTGAATGTAGCTGATTTCTTTCAGTTTCAAACTACCTTCCAAGCAGACAGCATAGTCAATGCCACGACCTACGAAGAACACATCGTGTGCATTGGCATACTTTGCTGCAAACCACTGAATGCGCTCTTTATCTTCCAAAGTTTTCTGCATCTTCTCCGGGAGAGTCAACAGTTCAGAAATATAGTAGCTGTACTGTTCTTCAGTGATTTTTTCTCTAACCTTCGCAAACTGAACCGCCAGACAGTACATAGCCGCCAATTGTGCACTATATGCCTTGGTCGTTGCAACAGAGATTTCTGGACCGGCAAGGGTGTAAAACACTTTGTCCGCTTCACGGGCAATACTGCTGCCTACCACATTGACGATTGCCATTGTGGTTATGCCTTTTTCTTTTGCGAGTCGCAGTGCAGCCAATGTATCTGCTGTCTCACCAGACTGGCTGACAACGATCACAATTGCCTTCTGATTGAGTGGCATTTTACGATAGCGGAACTCAGATGCGAGTTCCACACGCACCGGGATATCCGCTATATCTTCCAGCACATACTGAGCAGCCATGCCCACATGCCATGCAGAGCCACAGGCAACAATATAGATCTGCTCAAAGTTTTTAATTTCGTCCTCGGTGATCTCCACACTGGATAGGTCGATAGCGCCGTTCTTGATCACAGAGTTAAGGGTATCCTGAACAGCTTTCGGCTGCTCATGGATTTCTTTCATCATGAAATGCTCAAAGCCGCCTTTTTCGGCAGCCTCGGCATCCCACTTGATTTCAGTGGTCTGCTTCTCGATCTCATCACCATCGAGATTATAAAAATGAGCCTCGCCTGGAACAAGTTTTGCAAACTCAAGGTTACCAATATAATATACATTGCGAGTGTATTTCAGAATTGCCGGAACATCCGAAGCCACATAGGTCTCACCATCTGCAATGCCGATAATCATCGGGCTGTCCTTACGCGCCACCCAAATCTCACCCGGATAATCCCGGAACATCAGCTCAAGAGCGTAGGAACCACGGACACGCACCATCGTCTTAGCAATGGCATCAATAGGACCAAGATTGTACTTTTTATAATAGTAGTCCACCAGCTTGATGACTACTTCAGTGTCCGTCTGGCTGTAGAACGTATAGCCATGCTTCAGTAGCTTTTCTTTCAACTCAGTATAGTTTTCAATGATGCCGTTATGTACGCCAACGACCTCAGACTCCACTGTACCAGAACCAGAACGGGTACAGTTACCTGAAACATGCGGATGTGCATTGGTTTGGCTCGGCTCACCGTGAGTTGCCCAACGAGTATGACCAATACCACAGGTTCCTTTCAATGCCTTGCCGCCATCTGTTTTCTCGATCAGATTGGACAGGCGTCCCTTCGCTTTCACGACCTGTGCCAGATTTTCTCCGTCACGGACAGCCAGTCCGGCCGAGTCATATCCTCTATATTCTAGTTTTGACAGACCATCCAGCAGGATCGGTGCTGCTTGTCGATTTCCTGTAAAACCAACGATTCCACACATAGTTTTATCCCTCCCGTTATTTAATCTATTATACTTTCCCTTTTATGCAAAACGACTCTGGGAACTGCCAGAGTCGTCATTGACTTTATGCCTTGTAGCCCTTTTCGCAAATCACGTTAACTACTTCGTTAACATACTTCTGGCAGGTATCATGGTCAGGAGCTTCCACCATCACGCGAACCACCGGCTCAGTGCCGGACTCACGAACCAGAATACGTCCAGTATCGCCCAGTGCCTCAGCTACTGTATTTACAGCTTCCTGCACAGCCGGGTCGTTCTGTGCTGCTTTCTTATCCGTCACACGGACGTTCTCCAGCACCTGTGGATAGATCTTCAGTGGTGCTGCCAGCTCACTCATCGGCTTCTTCTTAGCCAGCATGACTTCCATCATCTTCAGACTGGTCAGGATGCCGTCGCCGGTGCTGGCGTATTTGGAGAAGATGATATGGCCGCTTTGCTCACCACCGATACGGCAGCCATTCTTTGCCATATACTCATAGACATATTTATCGCCTACAGCCGTTTTAGCGTAGCCAATACCCTGCTCGTCAAAAGCCTTGTAGAGGCCAAAGTTAGACATAACCGTGGTGACAACCGTATTATTTAACAGTTTACCACGTTCTTTCATATAGCAACCGTAGATGTACAGAATGTGGTCGCCGGTGATAACATTGCCCTTCTCATCCACACACAAGCATCGGTCAGCATCACCGTCGTAGGCAAAACCAACGTCTAACCCCTTCTCCACAATAAACTTCTGCAGACCTTCAATATGCGTAGAGCCGGCATTGGTGTTAATGTTCGTGCCATTCGGCTTATTGTTGATGACGTAGGTGTCAGCACCCAGGGCATCGAAAATGCTCTTAGCGATGTTCCAAGAACTGCCGTTGGCACAGTCCAAGCCAACCTTGACACCCTTGAAGGAATAGATACCAAGGCTGATCAGATAACCCATGTAACGGTTGCGTCCGGCCACATAATCCACAGTGCAACCGATATGCTCGCGATGAGCAAAAGGCAGTTCTGGCCAGTCCTTGTCAAATACATGGAGCTTGCCGTCAATATAGTCCTCCACCAGCAGCAGGGTCTCCTCGGGCATTTTTTCACCGTAGCAGTCAATCAGCTTAATTCCGTTATCGTAATACGGATTATGGCTGGCAGAAATCATGATACCGCAGTCAAAGTCATCCACACGAGCGATGTAAGCTACAGACGGCGTGGTAGTAACGTGCAGCAGATAGGCATCTGCGCCAGAAGCAGTCAAACCAGCGACCAGGCTATACTCGAACATGTACGAACTCCGACGAGTATCCTTGCCGATAACGATACGGGCAGGGTCGGTATCACCATTGCGCTCACGGAGAGCATTGTAATACCAGCCCAGGAATCGACCTACTTTGTAGGCATGGTCTGCTGTTAATGTAATTCCGGCTTCACCACGAAAACCATCTGTTCCAAAATACTTTCCCATCTTAGATCTTCCTTTCTAATACTTTTCTTCTATGTTAAGCGCACAGCGTCTCACGCACTAATACCAATGACTAAATTGTTTTCACTAATCTATAGATATTCAGTTTTTCCTATTCTTTAATAGCCTCCCCTTCGCCAGTTATTGATCATCATCGATTGTACATTCAATGAAACGCATGTAAAAAACAGAGCACTGCATGGGACTAATCCTTCAACAGATTTATCATATATTCTTCAGATTTGTTGTAGCATGATCCATATCCCGCATCTTTTCCGCTATCATCGAAATGCAGATAGCCATTACAATTCGCAGAATAGCTTGAGCCGTTTCATATAAGCCACCTATTTTTGCCATTGTACATATCCGTGCTAAAATCCACCAAGGAAAGACATCAAACTCTATCGTGTGGATGCAGAGAATCCAAATCGAATTCCTTCCTATCATAGGTAGCAATCTGCTCATCAAGTGACTTTGTAATCGTATAGATACCATTAAGATAGCAATAACACAGCACACTGCTCCAACAAAATCTACCGGCCCATATGGAAAGGCACATTTCACCATATCCAGATGGCTACCGCTAAACAAGCAAAACAACAGGTACAATATCGCCACACAACAAACTAATATTCTATTCTGCTTGACTTTTTCAAGGCTAATACTATAACCCACTATTGCAAAAAGGCTAGCTACCATTCCTTCTTGTATTGACCACGGAAGCCAGAAAAAATGGTGTAACGCTAGACTCAAAAAAGAGACCCCTATTGCGCAAGCCATAGGATACTTTGTTCTTTTATAAAGCTCTAACAGTAGCAGTGCCCAAAACAGTGCCAGCAAGAACCATATCGGACCAATCGCTGGCAATGATGTCTGCCATAGTTCTGCATGGTATCCTAGGCCAATAAAAGCTGCCCTAACCCATTTTTGTATATTCAGTATAAATACTGCCTTGTTATCCTTCAGTAGTGTCACTAAGCTCTCAAAAAATATGCTTGCAATCACTATTCCAGCGCAAGACACAAAATATGGTACTAAAAGAGTTCTCGTCTTTTTCTTCATCCAGTCTGCCAGACTTCTCTTCTTCTTTGATAAAAATCCGCTTACAAGAAAAAAAAGTGGCATATGGAAAGCATATATAAGTATTCCTATGCAGTCAGCTGTAAAGCTGTGACCTATAAGAACGCAGATAATTCCAATTGCCTTTGCAATATCAATATAGGTTGCTCTGCTCTGCTCTGCTCTGCTCTGCTCTGCTCTGCTCTGCTCTGCTCTGCTCTGCTCTGCTCTGCTCTGCTCTCAAAAGCATATCCTCTTTCCTCTAATTGTCAAGTAGCATTAATATTTTCGCCACACCATTTTATCAATTACACCAGTATAACTCTGGATGATTTTGACAACCTTATCGGACACATTCTCATCCACATAATCCGGCACTGGAATACCAAGGTCTCTATTCTTATTCATCTCAATGGCTACGTCCACTGCCTGCAGCAAATGATCACCATCGATACCGGCAAGGATGAAATCGCCCTTGTCCAATGCTTCTGGGCGTTCCGTGGATGTACGGATGCATACAGCCGGGAATGGATGTCCAACACTGGTAAAGAAACTGCTTTCCTCTGGCAGCGTACCACTATCGGAAACAACGCAGAATGCATTCATCTGCAAGCAGTTATAGTCATGGAATCCCAAAGGCTCATGCTGAATCACACGCTTATCCAGTTGGAATCCACTCTGTTCCAAACGCTTACGGCTACGCGGATGGCATGAATACAGAATCGGCATATCATATTTTTCCGCCATTTTATTGATTGCATTAAACAACGAATTAAAGTTTTTCTCAGTATCAATATTTTCCTCGCGGTGTGCAGAAAGTAGGATATATTTACCTTTCTCCAACCCCAGACGAGCATGGATATCAGATGCTTCAATTTTTTTCAAATTTTGATGCAAAACCTCTGCCATCGGCGAACCAGTTACATAAGTACGCTCTTTCGGCAACCCAGTATCTGCCAAATAGCGACGCGCATGCTCGGAGTACGCCATATTTACATCAGAAATGATATCCACAATACGGCGATTGGTTTCTTCTGGGAGGCACTCATCCTTGCAACGATTACCTGCTTCCATATGAAAAATTGGGATATGCAAGCGCTTTGCGCCGATAACGCTTAAGCAACTATTCGTGTCACCCAGCACCAGCACTGCATCCGGTTGGATTGCTACCATCAGTTTGTAGCTCTCTGCGATGATGTTTCCCATAGTTTCACCAAGATCTACACCAACAGCATTCATATAAACTTCAGGATCTGCAAGCTGCAAATCGTGAAAAAACACACCGTTCAGATTGTAGTCATAGTTTTGACCGGTATGCGCTAAAATCACATCGAAGTACTTCCGAGTCTTGTTGATGACCGCCGCCAGTCGGATAATTTCCGGACGGGTTCCAACAATAATCAGCAATTTCAACTTTCCATTATTCTTAAATGATACATTGCTATAATCAGCCATTATTTCTTCTCCTCTCATACCGGTTCAAAAAAAGTATCTGGATGTTTTGGGTTAAAGATCTCATTACAAGTCATAACTGTCACCAGGTTTTCCGTTTCAGATAAGTTAATGATATTGTGCGTCCAACCGGGAATCATATGAACTGCTTCAATGTTATCGCCAGACACCTCAAACTCCACCATTTCTCCGGTATTAATATTACGTTCCTGAATCAAACCGTGACCAGCCACCACGATGAATAACTCCCACTTGGAATTGTGCCAGTGTTGCCCCTTTATGATACCTGGGCGGCTAATGTTGATAGATACCTGTCCGCAGTCAGCCGTGTGAACCAGCTCTGTAAAAGAGCCCCGGTTGTCTATGTTCATTTTTAAAGCATACTTGAACTTATCAGTCGGTAAATAGGTTAGATACAGCGAATACAACTTCTTTGTAAAGGAACCCTCTGGCATTTTCGGCATCATCAGAGTTGTTGGCTGAGCCTTAAACTCCTGCAACAAGTCCACAATCTCGCCTAATGTAACCTTATGTGTCACAGGCACACAGCAGTATCTGCCATCATCCTTCAGAACTGTTTCCACACCATTGAACTCACAGTGTTGTTCTTTGTTTTCCAACAGATCAAACATACCTTCCACAAGATCATCAATATAAAGCAGTTCCAGTTCAGTACTGCAGTCGTTGACCGTGAATGGCTCATCATTGGCAACTGCCCAGCAAAAAGTACTGACTGCACTGTTATATTTTGGACGACTATGCCCCATCAAGTTTGGAAAACGGTAAACAGCTACTTTTGCCCCTGTTTCCTTGGCATAGTCAAAGAATAACTCCTCACCTGCCTTTTTGCTACGCCCATACTCACTGTTTCCAAAGCGTCCAGACAAGGTTGCCTGAATGGAGCTTGATAACATAATAGTCGCCTTATTATTGTGTTTTTTCAAGCTATTCAGCAATTTCGATGCAAATCCAAAGTTACCCTTCATGAAGTCTTCCGGATTTTCCGGACGGTTCACTCCTGCCAAATTAAACACAAAATCAGCCTTCTGGCAGTATTCGTCCAGTTCTTCTGCAGTAGAGTTCAAGTCATACTCATAAATTTCATCAATATAGAGATCCGGACGCGTTTTGTTTTTTCCGTCCCGGATATTCTTCAGGTTATTCACAAGGGCAGTTCCTACCATGCCCTTAGCTCCTGTTACCAGAATATTCATTTCTTCACCTCCGGATGAACTGCTGTACAGTCCGGAACATCAGCTCCATCCGACACAACAGCATTATTACAAATCGTCACGTTACTACCAATTCGAACACACTTTCCTACGTTCGCATTGGTACGCACGACACTATTTGTATAAATTAAATCGTAATCTCCTATTAAGCAATCGTGGTGGACTTCCACACCTGGATTGAGCAGCACACCATTTCCGACACACGATCCGTTCTGAATAACTGCATTATTCAAAATAACACAGCCCCAGCCCAGTTTCGCATATGGACTGATATATGCACTTGAACTGATCAGATTCGGAAAAATATATCCAATACGCTTTGCCATATTATAGATGCGCTCACGTACGGAGTTATTTCCAATAACAATCACAAGATTCTTGTACTCAGCAAAAAGATTATGTAAATCTGCGGTTTGTCCAATTACAGGAATATCGCAGATTATTGTACCAACTTCAACACCATCATCTACAAAAGCACAGTCAAAGCTCTGTCTGGCCAACTCTGATACTACTCGTCCAAAACCACCAGCACCGACCAGCAGGAGCCTTTCCTTAGACATTAGGAATGCCTTTCAGCTCATTCTGCACATACTCGGTAGTCATAATCTTCTTGACCGTGCCTTCTACATCCAATCGGTTTGTATTGTGACTGGTATAAGATTCATCGGCCATGGTATGTACTTCACCCTTGACAACAAACTTATCATAGTTCAAATCGCGGTTATCAGCAGCCACACGGAAATAATGTCCCATATCCTCGCTGCGCAGACGCTCTTCACGGGTCATCAATGTCTCGAACAACTTCTCACCGTGGCGAGTACCGATAATATTTGTACCTGTATCACCAAACAACTGCTGAACAGCCTTTGCCAGATCACCAATGGTCGAAGCATCAGACTTCTGAATAAACAAATCACCCGGATTGCCATGCTGGAAAGCAAACATAACCAAATCAACTGCCTCATCCAAATTCATCAGAAAGCGAGTCATGTTGGGATCAGTGATGGTAATAGGATTTCCTGCCTTGATCTGATCGATGAACAGCGGAATAACACTGCCACGGCTGCACATAACATTGCCATAACGGGTGCAGCAGATAGTCGTACCACCACGTTCGGCAGCGACACGAGCATTGGCATAAATAACATGCTCCATCATAGCCTTAGAAATGCCCATTGCATTAATAGGATAAGCTGCCTTATCCGTTGACAGGCAGACAACTCGCTTAACACCTGCATCAATGGCAGCGTGTAGAACGTTATCTGTACCGATGATATTAGTCTGAACAGCTTGCATCGGGAAAAACTCACAGGAAGGAACCTGTTTCAAAGCCGCCGCATGGAAAATGTAGTCAACACCCGGCATCGCATCCTTGATAGACTGCGGGTTGCGAACATCACCAATGTAAAACTTAACTTTTTTTGCAGCTTCCGGATGCCTAGCCTGAAGCTCATGACGCATATCATCCTGCTTTTTCTCGTCACGAGAGAAGATACGAATTTCTTTGAGATCCGAATCAAGGAAGTGTTTCAGAACAGTAGATCCAAAAGAGCCAGTACCACCAGTGATCATAAGTGTTGCGTTATCAAAAATTTTGTTTTTCATATTCTTTACTCCTCGTATTCATTTTTTAATGTTTCTCATTTAGCATATAAATGTTTAATGCGTTTCTTTCCTTTGATCAATATAATCGTCAATAACACACCCAAGCCGGTGAAACAGATGCTATATTTTATTCTATACCGATCATTTGGAAAGCTAAAATTCAACTGACTTAGTAGGTCGTTAACATAAATATTTGTTAGATATAGTTCCAATGTACACCCCCCCATTATTCTCAGAAAGGACAAACTTTTTTCTTTGACGCTCTGTGGCATTCGCTGAAATCCGAGTGGAAAAATAAAAACTCCTGACATACCCAAAAATACACTTGCTATCAAAGATATTGACGAACTATATCTTATTATCGGATTCAATTTTGATAAAGGCCAAATCATAGCCATAATCATTATCAATAAATATGAGTATTCATTTAGATTAAGTGATTTTTCTGCAACCAAGCTTCCAACAATAAAACAAAAAGCTCCCATAAGCGGACCTCCGAAATGTCCTATATAGGAATAATTCACATTATACTTCCAAGGTTCCTTTATATAACCCAATACAAGAGTTATACACAGAATAATTAATAGCAGTGCTATTATATTTAGCTTACCTTTTGGGGATTTTTGGATGTTGTATAGCAATGGATAAATCACATATAATATTAATACAACTGCAATATACCATGCACCCTCATTCTTCACCCAAAAGGAAATGAAGAACATCGCTTCGATAAATTTACAAACACTAAATTCCAGGACAAAATATTTAATTGCATATGCAATTAAACTAATCTCCAAGTACGGCAATAATACCTTTTTAATACGGTTTGCATAAAATTTGCGTGTATTGTTGGACTTATTTAATGAATAATAACACCCAAATCCAGAAAGAAAGAAAAACATATACATTAACGTACAAATCAATGTGGCTATTTTAGGTATTAGTAAAACAGCACCCGTATCCGCTATAATTGCAGTACCCGCATGCCCTATAAGTACACTAATTGTCGCCACTCCCATTAACTCTGTTTTATATGTACTTATCAATTTATAGCTCGGTTTCTTTTTACTCTTGACCATGAAACTCTTTTCCTTTCAAAAAAAGCTTCGTAACTTCAAAATACTGGTCTTCCGAAAACACATGTTTTGCTTTATTTAATGCATTTAACTTCATTTGAAGAATCTCTGAAGAATCCATATTTACAATCAGCTCCAACTTACCCAATATTTCATATACACTATTATCCTTTATAAGAAATCCATCGACACCATCACTCACAAAGGCATCCGTTCCCCCAACAGCTGTACATATACTTGGAACCGCCAGACTCATCGCTTCAACAAATTTTGTAGAAACACCTGCTTTTGCGTATCTTTTGTTTTCACGCATCAAAACTGAAAAATCCGCCTTTTTTACAATTGATAACGTGTTTTCATGGGATAAACGGCCATGGCAGTTGATTCCATACTGTACTGGATTGTCACATTTTATCATGTTTTTAATTGTATCAGCACTTGGGCCTATTACATCAAAAATCACTTTAACATCATTATTGTTTATTTTTCTTATTGCCCTTAACAATGGTTCCAGATAGTCTTTAAAATCGGTTGTCCCGGCAAACACAAGCCTAACCTGTTGTAAATTCACGGTATTCTTATCACGAAGCACCTGATTATTTTCCGCAAAATTATAAACTATCGGTGGCAACTTTATTACATTGCATCCCTGTCTTCTATAGTGTTCACACAAAAATTCACTAATTGCTATAATATTTCCACATCGTTTGTCAATATAGCGTTTTTGAATATCTTTTTGCCATACAATTCCTCTTGTTGCGATTTCTTTTCTATTCTCCACCTCCATCCATTCGGTTACTTCTATAATCAACCTGATGTTATGCCTTTCACAATATCTTCTGATACGTTCTTCCACAACAATTGAATTCAGCTCATAAAGAATTATGATATCTGGTAAAATATCTTTCACGGCTTTAATAATCGCATTATACGTATGAAAGCCAAGAAATTGATCTGCCACCCAACATGCTCCTCTAATTTTACCTTTTCCAGGAAACGGTTTCATATAAATATATTTAATAAAATTGGTATTATTTGCTTTATCATTCTTATCCTTTGGGCATTCACTAAGACCATAAACATTATAACCAATATTAGTGAAAAATCTGGCTCGGTTTTGAACATGCGTACATGATGCACTTCCTTCAATTGCTATCTGTCCAACATATAATATTTTCTTCATATCATTTTTCCTCATCAACCCTCACTACTTTTCTTTATATGGATATTAATTTCATTACGTACTGATAGAGGAACCACAATGGCAGAAACCATAAATGATAAAACTGTTCCCATTAATACTCCCACGACACCCATATTCATTTTCAACGCAAAGAATAACGAAAGTGGAATATTTATGATTCCCTGAATAATTCCAACTGGAACAATAACTTTCATTAGAGACAGACCATTAGCAACCTGAGAATAAATTGCGTTCCACATATATATAATAGAATATATAGCCATTAATGGAATCAACCCAGGTGCATAGTAAAGCTCTTTTTGAAGCCACACTTTAGCAAGTGGTTTAAATACAATCATAAGTACTAATACGCCAACAATTCCCACTCCCCACAAATATTGCATCTCACGAATTCCTTTTTTTATCAAATTATAATCATCATGAGACTTTGCAACTGATGTTCTAGACCAATACGGTGTAACTAACATTGCAAAAACAGCAGTGCCCGCTGTATACAGTTTATTTACCATACTATAGGATGTCACGTCAGCCGGCCCAATAAAATGAGAAATAATCAAGTTATCAGTCGTAAATAAAACAAGTGCCGAAATTTGAGATATAAAAAATAAAACGCCCAAATTTGTTGTCGATTTTGTCTCTTCTCTTGAAACAAATTTAATACTCGGCACAAAGACTTCACTCTTACGTCTTAAAATCAATGTAAACAATATTTCAACAATGAAATCAGACAAACCATAGAATATTGCAACCTTAAGCAGACTAGCTTTGCTTGTTACTGACAAATATAGCACTCCAAACAGCATAAGTGATTGCTGCAGAACTCCCATAAGGCCTACAGTACTATTTTTTTGCAAGGCATAATAAATACTCTTGCAAAGTGATAACAGAAAATTGATGCACATAAAAATAACACTAATGCACATCAGACATGTTAAATTATCTCCCACTTTGTCTTTTGATACACCAAAAATACCATTCCAGTTAACAAAGATTGCTCCAATGCTAAATACACACATTGCACAGAGAACGATTATCCCAAATGTAAAATACGCACTGGAAACATATTTTCTACATTTTATTTCATTGCCTTCCTTATCCAGATTTTCAGCCAATTTATTTCTCAATCCATGACCGATTCCAATATCAAAATATGTTATCCATGATAAAACATTTAATATTGTTGTCCATACACCATATTTTACTTCACCTAGATAAGCCAGAACTACCGGAACATACAAATAGCTAATAACCATCGACAATGCTTTATAGACTGTACTTAATGCCATGTTTTTTCGTACATTCTTTTCACTTATATCTAGCATTCTTTATTTTCCTCTATTTTTTCAATTATTGTATTATCTCCGCATATTTTATGATATATCTCAATTAATGTTTCTGCATTTTTCTTGCGATTATGTGTCAAGGCAGCGTGACCTTTTGCGCGTAAAGCTCTTCTTTTTGTTTCTTCTATTTCCAAAAAAGTCTTTCTAATATAAAAGGCCATTTTATAGGAATCGTCAAACGGATACAAAAAGCCTTCCTCGTTGTGCGTCAGCATGTCCGAAATTCCTCCAACATCTGATGCTACACAAGGCACACCTAATATCATTGCTTCTCCCAACGAATTAGGCGAATTTTCAATAGAAGATGGACATACAAAAACATTGCTTTCTAAAAGAAGCTGCTTCATCTCATCTGCTGATAAAAAACCCTCAAATTCAAATCGTTCTTGTATATTATATTTCTTTAACAATTGCCTAATATAAATCCCATAACTGTTTCCTTTAATCCAATTCCCCTCAAATATATTTGCACCACCTACTTTAACTTTGATATCTGGAAACTCGTTGCACAGCAATGCTACTGCTTCAATCACCTTATGTAATCCCTTTATGGGATACCCTGCCTGACTGATTGCTATCTGATACTTATTGCATTTTTCATATTTCCACTGAGAGCCATCATAAAATATAGATCTCAAGTTCTCATTGCAAAAATAATATCTTGACTCCGGTGCAATAAAATGTGCACATGCTTTATCCCATGTTGTGCGCCCTATTATATTAGAAGAAGCTACCAAGGCATCTTGTTCATATTTACCTCTATGTAAGTAATTCTTCTTATTATCGATTAAGGAGCACTTCCCTTTTATTTCGCTTAATGTCTTCCGTCGCATAATGTAATCTGGTAGCCCCGCAGAATAATGATCGTAGTATACGGACACCAGTCCTTGAATTGAAGTAACTATCCTATCTTTGTATCCTTCCTCCGATGCAATCTTTATAAAATAGCTAGTATACAAAAATTCAGTACCGAAAAAATGTATAACATCAGGTTTTTCATCTGTCAGTATTTTTCTATATATTTTGCCACACTCACATTGTTCTTGCATTGCCACAGTCGCCTGATAATAGCTTATGGGTATTGCATAGTATATAAAATTATCCTTTTGGCCATACCCCAACTTTTGATTCTTATACTCAGGATAGCAATAGCATAATTCAATGTCTTTATTTGCCAACAAAGACTCCGAAAGTCCTTCTAGCCATCCACCAACACATGTACCTTGCGTCATATTCTGCATTAGTTCTATTCGCTTAGTAGGGACATTACATATCCATAGCAATTTCATAATTTCTCATACTCCTCTCTATCATTATTTATTGCAAAATATGCTGTATCAAAGCTATACAATCCAATTGGTATCATAATCAATGTCGGATAGAAGAGATCCGACTGAGCCAGAACTGTATTGATATACATAATAATATATACAACTGCCACATATCTTTTTTTGCAAAATTTCAATGCCGGATAAAAGATCCACCAAATAACTGCTATAAGCGGTAAAATCCCCCATGCAGCTCCAAACTGCATAATAGCAGCTCCTGCCATTCCTGTACTCTGTACATTCATAAGCGTGCCAAACCTCGAATATCCCATACCAAATGGATGCCTTACCATGCTTTGAATTGCAAGGAAAATAACATCTGCGCGCGCCATTCCTGATTCATCCAAAGAAAGTTTCTTCTCTCCTGAAAACAATTTTGATATAAGAGAAATCTGAATAAAGCTCTCTTTACCGCGCACCATATAATCTATCATTAAAAAAAGCAGCATTACAAACAGAGCAATGCAAATTTTCTGTTTCCAATTTCGTTCTGTGTTCTCTTTTTTTTCAAAAAACATGTAGAACAATACTATAAAGCAAAGTGATATATATCCAGTTGTAGATTGAGTCGAAAGTAACGCACAACTTAAAATCATTAATGCGCGTCCAACTTTTTTATCACTAAATGAAACTAATTTATCCCTTAAAAACAGTAGCACAAAAATGGCAGTATTCAGTACCATCTGATAGATTCCCGGTTCTGTAAAAATCGAAACATTTCTCATATCAACGGTTCTATGTGAATACAGGAACATTCCGTGCAGTTTATATGAAAACTCTTGATATGTGCTCGAGTCAGAATATATTCTATAGGACATCAAGCTATCAACTTCTGGCGTGATTTGATCCCATATATTGATTTGCAAAACACTTAAAAACCACAATATCAAACTAATTGAGGCAAAAAAAACAACCGTTTTCACATATCTTTCCCAAAAATACTGTTTATTAGTTGAAACAGCCAACCATACAACAAGTATCTCAACAAAAAACTGCGCAATAATCCGAATTCCGATTCCACCAACGCCTAATCTCAGTAGCAAAGCATATGCCACTAAAAACGAAATAAATAAAAAACAATATGTTTTTATTTTCCCTTTTGCCTTAATCAAAAATACACCCAACAAAATAAGCATTATGATTGTTCTATATGGTGTCATGTAGATTTCACTAAAATTTGACTGATTACATAATAGCATAAAATATATAATTATATATCCTATAAGCTTTGACTTGCTTATCACAAATCTATTTTGTAAACATGAAGACATTTATTTTTCTCCTCATCAATTTCATTGTTCAAACAGTTCATAGTACTTAATAATTTCATTTTGATTTCCATAATCATGATTCATAAGATATTGTTGAATACTCTTTAAAGTGGATTTATCTTTTATTAAATGCTCGATCTCTAATGCGATTGCTTCTGCATTCATCTCAACTATAACACCTTCCTTGCCATTTATGACTTGATCCTTAACTGTTGCATATGCAGTAGCGAGAATCGGCTTACCTAAAATCTTCGCCTCATCCAAAACAACCGATTTTCCTTCCCAACGAGACGTCTGAACAATAAGATCAGCATTGTTCATATATGGATATGGATTAGATTTGGAGCCTAAAAAAGTAAGATACTGCTCAACACCATTATTCCTCACTTGTTTTTCTAAACATTCCCTTAGTTCACCATCACCAACAATCCACCAATGCACTGGTACTTTACGTTCCTTTAATATTTTCAAGGCATCTATTGCCATATCAAATCCTTTTGCTTCTGTTAGACGTCCAACTGATACTATATTAAAAATGTCTTTTAAAAATTTTTCGTCAATGGCTGCCTTTGCCGTATTCTTCAAGACAACACTTGAGGTCAAATTGGGCAAAAAGACAAATTTATTTCTCATATCTGGATAATTGTCTTGCAATACTTGCACGCATTTGTCTGAAATGCTAACTACCTTATCAGCTTCACGAAAATATTCCTTATAAACAGATGCATCTTCATTTTTCTTAATATTGTCAAAATTACTATGCACCCAAAGAATTTTCCGCTTTGCATTCACTTTATCAATAACATAATATGACGCATCACCTTCCAAATACCCTATAGCAACATCATACTCACTATCGAGCTTCGGTAATAGGGTCTTATAAAATTTAGTCCATCTTTTCTGTCTTGCACAATTGCCATATAAAATTTTACAAACACCTGTGCTAAATATCCGAAGTATCTCTGATCGAATACCTGCTTTGCAAGAAAAAACGTTTTTATCACATTTATAAGCATAAAAAAGCGATGGATCTGTCTTTAAAATATGGATACCTGATGGAATTTGTTGTAAAAAATCTCCTCCAGGTTTAAACATTAATAAATTTATATCATATTCATTTAAATCAATTAAATTTAAAAGATTAGTTAAGCTTTTTTCTGCTCCACCAATTCTCATTGAGGGTATTACAAACAATATTCTTTTCATATCATATTCCTTTCAAGGGATAGATCAACCGCATATGATTTCTTTTGTTTGCTCTAATTCCCTGTCTCATTCCATCTATTTTCTACGTACTTTCCTGGTCTGTCGTAATTCAACACTTTTGCGTAATTTCCAGCAACTGTTGCATTATCTGGAATATCATGAGTAACAACACTCCCTGAACCAATCGTAACATTGTTACCAATTCTAACATTTTCAATCAGGCAACAATTAGGACCTATATACACATTGTCTCCTATTTCTGCTGCATTTCCATCAATTGCACCTATTGTTACAAACTGTGATAGATTGCAATTATTTCCTATTACAGCAGTTGGATTTATAATCACTGGTCCACCATGACCTATATATAGTCCATATCCAATTTTCGTTTTTCTAAGTATCTGGATCTGCTGGTGATTTCTCAATTTCCATAGGATTATTCCAAACAGTTTTAACACCCCCCCAGCATTTACCAACCGAAATGCCACGGAGAAGCGAAAACCAGCTTCTTTAACATATGTTTTAATAAATGCCTTAGATGATGTTGTTCCGGCATAGCGAAACAAATCGCTTTTTATTAATTCAATTGCTCCCATACTTCTTCTCCAACCCACTTTGCAATATTTATTCTATACTGTTTTCAATCAGCGCCTTATAAAATGTGCCTTCTGCTTCAATGTCCGGTGATAATTTATATGTCAGCTTATGAATACCTGTAAGCTTTTTAATCCAATTCCATTTCTCTTCTGAATAATCATCAGCTAAAACCTTAACAAGATACTCGCTATAATCACTGTTCATATAGGGAATTTCTTGCTCAACTTCCGGATTACTCTTCACCACCAATGTTATAATCAAATTCGGCAGCAGATACTCAATTACATGTTCGTTTTTGAGCCAATATGCGAAAGCAACATTTCTTATTTCTCGAATTGTTTTGTTTCCCTTTTTTGCATGAAGAAACCATGCAGGATATAGCACAGGGTTATCTATCAGCAGCAGTGAATTTCGTACTGCAAAAAAATCGCTATTTAAAATCATATCTGGAATAGGATCTGTAAGATATACCGTTGAATCAATCCATGTTCCACCATAATGTTCCAGTAATGCAAACCTCATCAGATCCGCATACCCCGCCATCGGAATCTGTCCAGCATCCTTTTTCTTTTCAATGTAATCTGGCAATCGAATGTAATCTGCAAGATTTTGATCATTTAGCAAAATGATTTTTTGATTGGAATATTCACATACAGATTCATAGCACTTCTGAACAATGATCGGTGCCTGTTCAATTCCCTTGTTCCAATAAATCCAGATCGGATTCTCTACATCATTTTCGGGAAAGCTAAGCCCCTGAACATCTGTGTCCTTATACTTTAAATATGGTTTTATCTTGGTAGAAGCTCGTTCCTGCCACAATACCTTCCGCACCTCATAATCCTTGACAAGATGCAATTTGATAAACATAAATGCCCCTCGTTTGACGGCATTCACAATTCCATATCTTTGAATAAAGCCTTTCATGCCAATATTTTGATAGTAGTCATTCAGCATAATAATTTAATTGTCTCCCCTTATCTTGCAGAAACTACTATTCAAAAGGCTCATAGATTCCGCACCAGATAATGGTAAACTGTTTCCTCCTTATCAATCGATGGTTCTAATTTATAGGTTAGTTTATGTATCCCAGTAAGTCGCTTAATCCAATTAAATTTTTCCTCTGTAAACTTATCTCCTAATACTCTAACCAGATATTCGCTGTAGTCACTATTCAAATAAGGCATCTTTTTCTCAACCTCTGGTGATGACCTCATTATTTGTGTAATTACAATATTTGAAAACAAATATTCTGGTACATGATTATTTCGTTTCCAGTAAGCAAATAGAACATTACGAATCTCACAAATCGTTCTATTATGTTGCTTGGTGTGGATGAACCAGACCGGATACAATACGGGATTATCAATTTCGCCGAGTGAATTATGAAACACGAAAAAATCACTATTTAATATTTCCTGTGGGATTTCATCTGTTAGCAGTATTGTTGCATCCATCCATGTCCCGCCATAATGCTCCAATAATGCTACACGCATCAAATCTGTATAAATCGCTAATGGAAGGACTCCGCTTTTTAATTTTTCATTCAGATAATCCGGCATATTTATATAGTTCTGCACATTGTTTTCTGTAAGCAAAACAACTTGTCTGCCAGCATATTTTTTTATAGATTGATAGCAAGTCTTCACTATCTCAGGTGCCTGCTCCAACCCTGTATTCCAAAACAACCAAATAGGCTCATCCACTTGGGTTTCTGGAAATGTCAGCTTTTCAGGAACGGTATCTCTGAACTTCAAATATTTTTTGCAGACCTCTGTGCCCCCCCCGATTGCCAAAGCAGTTTTCTCAGCTCATAATCCTTGACAATATGAAGTGGGTTACGAAGAAATTTGTTCCACATTCTTTTCTCCTCGATAAATTTTCATCAGTTTTATATAGTAGCTCTCTGTCGTTTCATATTTCACCTGACTGCAATTCTTTGTATATTTTTCCAGTACATCTTGTGTTTGAAGAACCTTCTTTATCGCCTTCATCAGTTCTTCCACATTACCTGCTTCAAACAACTCACCGGTTTTACCCGGCTCAATTAATTCGGGGATACCTCCCATTTTAGATCCAACAACAGGCGTACCCAAAAGTACAGACTCCATAACAGAGTACGGGCAGTTTTCATACCATTCAGACGGGCAGACACTGATTGCTGCCTCAGCAATAATGCGATAGAGTTCTTCTCCAGTCTTAAATCCCAGATACTTCACATTGGGAATATCCTTCATTTTATCAACCGATGGGCCATAGCCAATAAACACAAATTCTGTATTTGGCATCTTCTTGGCTACTTCAAGCAAAGTATCTGTTCCTTTGTCTCGCGACAGATGCCCAAACTCTAATACATAACCCTTTTTTTGAATGTTATCCAAGTGCGGCATCTCTTTTTTGAAATTATGCAACCCGATGGTTTTATCACGGAATCTTTTCTGCGTGTCCAACTTTGATTTAAGAAAATAACTACAGCAAATATAGGCATCCACATATGAGTATGCTTTACTATATTTCCACATATATCCATCCAGTGTTCCAAGAAGACTTTTTGCTCTGGAATTTTTCAAGCATTTAGTTTGAAGGCAATGAATATAATGACCATCCAAACACCGTTCACAAGGCTTCATATCCACATCGAACATTCCATGGCTGGGGCAAACAAGCTGATAGTCATGTGTCGTGTAAACAATCTTACATTCTTTCTTTGTTTCTTTACGCCATTTGTTAGTTTCCAGAATAATAGAAGGGGTCAAATGATACTGTATATTGTTGAGATGCACTACATCTGGCTGAAAATCATCTAAAACTGCACGAATTTTTTTGCGTGCTTCTCTTGAATAGATAATGCGAAAAGGTGCATTTAAATTTGCCTTTATTCCTTGAGAAAAATCCATATTCGTTACATATGAACCGATTCGATTTCCCACTGTATTTTTTTCATTTTCAAGACCAAAGTACTGGACTTCGTGCCCATGTTCTTCTAACATTTTTCCCACATCGAATGTGTATGTTTCCGCTCCACCCTTGGGAAATATAAATTTATTCACAAGTAAAATTCGCATATCCTAACTTCCTTTTTCGTACTGTATTTATGTTCTATTTCACTACCTCTGTTCAGATGGAGCACTTCCAATGTGTTATTCATAAACCAGAGTGCTCCATACAAACGCAGGTAGTGATACTGAAAGTTCTTATGATAAAATCATCTGCTGTTACTGAACCTAGGTAGCGAGATAAAAACCGCTCTCGCAGCTCTACTCATCTCTCGAAAAGTTCCGTAAATACGCCATTTTTAGGCGTTTTCACTATGTACATCTCACTACCTGCGTTCGGTTAGAGGAGATTATTTATTATCAATACTCTCATTTATTATTTCTCCTATACAGTTTCATCGTTTCATTTATAACAGCATCCCAGTTGTATTTTTTGCAGATAAAGTCAGCTGCCTGCGCTTTCATCTCCTTAACTTTTTCTGGATAATCACAGGCATCTTGTAATTTTTCTCTAAGTTCATCCACATCCGATTTTTTGAAAATCAATGCCTTATCTTCCACAACTTCAGCGCACTCTGGAATATCAGAAACCAAACAGCAATTGCCATAACTCATAGCTTCTAGCAGGCTCAACGGCATTCCCTCCAGATCAGAAGGTAATGTGTAGATATACGCATTGCTATATAATTCATCAAGCATCTGCCCCTGAACAAATCCGGTAAAAATGATTCTATTATCATCCTTTGCCAGCTCTTTCAGTTCCATCATAAAAGAATCCGTATCGCTAGAGCCACCAGCAATAACCAATTTTTTATCTGTTTTGACATCCTTGAACGCTTCAACCAAATACCGGATACCTTTTTCCGGTACCAGTCGACCAAGAAATAATATGTAGGAATCTTTCGTCAGTCCAAATTTTTCTGTTATTAAACCAGCTTCTCGGGTTTCTGGTCTGTTCACACCATTCGGAATGAAATGTGTCTCCCTGCCATAGGTATCTCTGAAATAATCCTGAACACCTTTACTCAGAACGATGATTTCATCTGCATACTTTACAGCATTCTTTTCACCCTGCCGGATGAATTTAGAGCCAAATCCTGATTTCCATTTTTCCCGTTGCCAGTCTATACCATGAATGGTAACCACAACTCTCTTTCCAAACATCTTAGGTAGCCATGAGAAAAAAGCCGGACCTTCTGCATGGATATGAACCACATCATATTTTCCAAAAGCACTGTACAAAGCCGCAAAGAAAGAGGAACTCACCGCTGCAAGACCTTTTCTTTCAATGGTTGGAACAAATTTCTGTCGGATTCCATCATATTCAATTTTATTGTCATACTCTGCACCACTCACGTGATGACCAGATCTGTTGTAACAGGTAATCTGACATCCATCTCGTGCCATTCTGGTGCACAGTTCTTTTACAACAATCTCTATCCCACCCTCTCGGGACAGTCGTTTTTGTCCGAACATGGACACTGCAAATTTATCTTTCATAATGTTCTCCAACCAATATTGTCCCCTCTGCTCCTTTATATCTATGTACACATCCGCTCATCGCAGATAGTATCTCTTTTTCCTCTTACCGCTCACGCGGCTAAATGTTTTCTTATGCTGTCGTATTCAACTACCCCAGCAATCATGTTTTCTACTCCATAAAACATCCGTTGAGTACACTCGTCTCTATTCCTCTATAGCCGAAGTGTTGATTTATACAGTCGAACCCCGTATATCCTGCAATGACGTTTTTTCTAAGTGTTGGATTGTTGAACATCAATACGGTTTATTGAGTAGACATTTTTCGGAACGACATAACCCCATTCTCACATCGCCCCATCACTCTTAAACACACTCCAAACCGTCTGCCACAATATCTTCACATCCAGCCTCAGACTCCACTCACTGATATATTGCGTATCCAGCTTCACCACTTCTTCGAAGTCCGTTATATTGCTTCTGCCGCTGACCTGCCACATTCCTGTGAGGCCGGGGCGGAAGGACATTCTTGCTCTGTGGTGCGGTTCGTATAATTCCCACTCATCTACTGTAGGTGGTCTGGTGCCTACCAGACTCATATCCCCAAGCAGGATATTGATAAACTGCGGGAATTCATCCAGGCTTGTCTTCCTGATAAACTGTCCGATTCCTGTCTTTCTGGTTCCGTCGGGCAGGATCTTATTCCCGATGATCCTCGGGTCAAAATCCATCTTGAACATCAGTCCGTCGCTGATTTTGTTCTGTGCCATAAGCTCTTTTTTCCGCTCTTCGGCATCCATATACATGCTTCGGAATTTATACATTTTGAATTTTCTTCCGTTTCGTCCGATCCTTTCCTGTGCAAAGAAAATCGGTCCAGGTGAACTGATGTAAATCATTGGTCCCACAATTATGGTGATCAGCAGGGTGATCAGACATCCGACCAGACCGCCTGCAATGTCCATCAGACGTTTCACCAGAAGTTTTGATGACTCTGCATAGTTCATGCTTGTGGTAATAACTGTATATACGCCAATTTTCTCTACCTGCTGGCATCCTGCAGGGAAGGATCCGTATTTCGTGATTCCTGTATGTACGGCTATTCCCATCTCCAGGAAAGCCCCTACAAGCTCATTGGGGTATTCGCTTTCTCCGCATGGCGGGATAAACACTTCATCTACCCACTCTCCGCAGGTATATTCGATAATCCCATCTCTGTCTGCAACGATGGGAATCCCGCAGATATTTTTTCCCTTAAGGTCTGTATCCAAAGAGACTGCGGTTACTTTTGCATAACCGCGTCTGTCCGCTGATACGATCTGAAGGGTCTCCCTGAGGATTTTTTCCGGTGCTATGATCAAAAGTGATTTTTTTGCTGAATTGAATCCGATTTTCCGAAGAATTTTTTTCCATATCACTCTGGCCGCATAGTCTGTGACTATATAAAACGGAACCATAATGTAATAAGAGAACCTTGAATAAAAGCTTCCCGTCTGTGTTGTAAATAAGTAGAAGGTTACGATCAGTTCTACAAGAATCACATGTCTGCACGTTGCAATAAATTCATCGAAATATCCCCTCTTCAGAACATTTTTGAAAGAATCTGATACGATTTCCACAAAGAAATCGATAAAAAGAAATGCAATCGCAAGGGTTCTGTAATCACCATCTGTATAAGGATTATCCGTCCCAAAGCGAATAATATAAGAAATGACAAATGCAAGCTGCATGCATAAAACATCCAACAGCATAAAATCAACATGTTTTGTCCAGCTTCTTCTTTTTTTTCTGTACATACCTGACTCCTGTAAATAATTTTCTTTTTCTCTTCCTATTTCCAGTTCATACCTATATTGTCCAGCTGTCTGATCCTGTCCTGGCTTAATGCCATTCCGTTGGATCCCGGATGTTTCCGTTTGGACCTTATATTGGATATCCACCTTCCCAGCTTCACGTCGTTTACGCAGTACGACAGCGGAACATTCAGATCTCCATGTATTTCGTAATAATTCTTTGCCAGCTCATATTTCTCATTCCACTGTCTGGCTGTCTTTTTTTCCTGCTTAAAGCCTATGCTCTTAAGACGCTCCAGCTGTTCATCTGTGAGTGATACCCGGCGTAAATTTTCATCTGATACCTTGTTGCTGATATCTGACAGCCATCTGCCAAGAGGGAGGCCTTCTTCTGTGACATATTTCGCCATAACATCCAGATTTCCATGCTGTCTGTAATATTCCTGTGCTGCTTCGAAGTATTCTTCCCACTTCTCCGTATTTCTGTCCCAGATCATGCCCAGTGCTGCAAGCTGTTCCTGCTGCTCCTTTGTCAATGCCTGATCCAGCCCTTTTGTTTTTACTTTTGTCCGGAGATTGCAAATCCATCTGCCAAGCTTAAAGCCGTCAGCTGTCTCATATCTTGCTCTGATATCCAGATTTCCATGTTCTTTATAGTATGCCTGCATTTCTGTCAGCGCCTCATTCCAGCCATGGTCTCTGACATCCCAGATCATGCTGATCTCGTTCAGTTTCCTTACTTTTTCTTCTGTCAGATTTCCTGTCACCGTGCCTGTATAGACTCTTCGCTGGGTCTGTATCCAACTTCCCAGTGTAAGTCCCGAGGAAGTCACATAGTTCTTTGGGACTCTCAAGTTTCCGTTTTCCTGATACCACTGCTTTGCGGCAATATAGTAGGTTTCCCATGCAGAGCTTAAGTTGGCCTGCAGCTTCTGAAAGAGAACCCGGCAGTCCTTTATCTCATCTGTGATCTGAAAGCGACCGCTGAAATGCGTTCCTTCCCCGTAGGTTGTGGGAAACATTGCAAATGCCTCTTCCAGTTCTTTTTTCAGGGAGTCGATGCAGTAGAGGCTGTCAAAATTATTAACCAGGTCAAAAATAACCGGTGTCTTCCTGCTGCCCGCTGACAATGCACGTCCGATCTGCTGAAGGTAAATAATCGGCGACACCGTCGGACGCAGAAGAATCACACCGTCCACATCATCCACATGAACCCCTTCATTGAGCATATCAATGCAGAAAAGAAGCTTCAGATGTGCACTGTTATCCTTCTTAAATTCCCTGAATTCTCTGTCTGTAGCAGTATCGTTATAAAACGCTGTATAGATCCGCGGCTCGCGGTCTACCCGGCGAAACCACGTACTGGCCTGCTCTTTCATTTCGTCCATATGTTCTTTGCCTGAACAAAAGACGATATATTTTCCATTTTTCACTTAAATGTATTTTTAACTTCCAGTTGGCAAGAGTAAATTCCAGTCTCATAGAA